>WUUC01199943.1_pt1 | contig 48724 bp, 45 predicted proteins | sample 6278441 | NCBI WGS metagenome assembly WUUC01 (sample SAMN13675441, study PRJNA597444) | soil metagenome | isolation source: soil | place: USA: Washington | collected 2017-10
AAAATGAGCGGCCTGCAAAGGTTCTTCATTATTCATAGCCGCCACCAGGTTTTTGATATAGGGAAACAACACTTCTTCTTCTTTTAACATATGAGATGTTAATTCGCTGTTCACCTCTTCCACCAGTTGCTGAATAGCTGGTAATTCAGGATGACTACTTCCATGCACTTGTGCTACCTTAAGAGCGTATCCACAGATCTCTGGCAAAGATTTTCTTACATAGCTATGGTGTGTGTTTACGATATAATCAGCCAAAAAATCCAAACTCCAATCGCCATAAGGCAGCGGACGTGTAGTTGGATTTTTATCAGCCTGCTGCAACTCCTGTTCGATTTTTGTAACATCAAGTCCTTTCTCGGCGCAAGCCTGTTTCACTGTTTTTTTTCCACCACAGCAAAAGTCAATACCATATTTCTTAAATATTTCAGCTTTACGCAGATCTTTCGCAGCTATTTGTCCAAGTGTCTCTTCATTTTCCCCGGTAATACGTTTGCTAATGCGGACCTTCCACCATTCCGGCCCTTCTTCCAGGTATTCCCAAACAAAAATATTACCCCTTTCGCCAAGCAATTGGTAGTACAAAGGTTTTGGATCGTGGTCGTTATGTATCATTAAGCTTTCACCCTCTGCCAATGCATCAAACCGAACGAAAATAGTGGGATGCTTTTGTCTTGGTTCCAGTAAGGTCACGTTGAGAATATTTTCTGCTACTGCTTGCATAGTATATAGTTTTAAAAGTTGTTGAGACAACAAAGGTAAATAATAAAAGCATTTAAATACTTTTATTATGCAGTATTTTGACGTACCTGATAAAAATCATGTTCTTCTTTTGTATCACCTGATAAAAGTCAGTTAAATTAACTAAATCGCTGTTGATTTTTGCTGAATCAAAACACAATAATTCCAATCATATGGCAAACCATAAAATTGAAACACAGTGGATGGGAAAAATGCAATTCAATGCTTTGATAGGCGGCCATACCATCATTATGGACGGACCTGAAAAAACAGGCGGCGAAGATACCGGCCCCATTCCAAAACCTTTTGTACTCAGCGCTTTATCCGGCTGCACAGGTATGGACGTTATAGCGTTGCTACGCAAATCAAACCAGCTTATTGACGATTTCAGTATGACAGTAACAGGCGATCTTAGCAAACATCCCCCAATAGAATACATCGCCATGCATGTGATCTATCATTTCAAAGGCATTGAATCCGTAAAAAACGCGGTTCTTGCTGCAGTTACTGATTCACAGGAAAAATATTGCGGAGTAAGCAATATGCTGAAAAAAGCATTACCCGTTACCTGGGAAGTAAATTTTAATAATGTACAGATCTATACTAACAAATCCATAGAAGTCACTGCATAAACTACCAGGATCAGGCTTATAATTCGTAAAAGCTTGCTATCTCTGTATTTTTTTATTCCCCCGATCCTTTCGGTCGGGGTAAATAGTAAACATTCTTCATGGCTTTAGCCTGCTTATTTAAAATTGCGGGTGTATTGGGGCTAAAGACAAAAGTCCCAAACAGTCTTTAATCCCCGCCGAAAGGATCGGGGCAATGGAGTTGCGAATGAACTCCTTCCTATAAACTATAACACAAAACCAAAGTCTGCTAAATTATTCAGTTGGTAGTCCCGGTTCACTACGGGGTTGGATTCGTTACTGCTTCATTTCTCAAATCTATCCCGCTGCATGGTTTTTACCTTTACCAAAAAAAGCAAAGACAAGATCAGCAATGCAACTACTCCAAGGAAGCTGCCAAAAAATAAATAGTTATTACTGGCTATCGGAGCATAATCCGGTTGTTTCTTTCCGGGCTTTGCAAAAGGAGCTTTCTCTTCGCCACCCAGTTTGCTTTCTGATTTAATATAAGCAACAATATTTTTAATGTGATCCACCGAAAGATCAGGATGATCAGGCATCGCCACTTTATTGAATTTTTCATAAACAGCCACCGCATCTTTATCGCCTTTCTTCACCATCGTTTGTGAAGAATGAACAAAGTTGATAATCCAATCCATGCTTCTGCGTTCATCTATTCCCGACAATGCCGGCCCGGTCAACGTCTTGTTTACATTATGGCATGCAGCGCAGCGGCCTGTGAAAATCGATTTGCCATCTATCGGGTCAGGATTTGCATTTGCAGGACTTTTTAAGAACAGGAGCCCAATACCCAGGAATGCAATGACTTTATTTCTCATCTTGTAGTTTTTTGATATCATAGATTAATTGATCGGTGTCTTTTTCGTTGGTGCCGTCATAATAACCACGGATCATTTTTTTCTTATCGATCAGTGTAAGTTTTTCACTGTGAATAAAATCATCCGGCCCTCCATCACCATCGGTTGCAACAAGCATAAAACTATTTCTGGCCAACTTATAAATATCTTTCTTGTCACCGGTCAGCAATTGCCAGTTATCAAGGTTGATCCTGAACTTTTCCGAATATTTTTTTAATTGCACTGCACTATCGCGTTGCGGATCGACACTAAATGAATTGATCAGAATTTCATTGTCACTGAAAGCCTCCTGCACTCGCTTTAAATTAGCCGTCATCTTTGGACATATCACCGGGCAATGTGTAAAAAAGAAATCAACAACTACAATTTTCCCGGTCCAGTCTTCGATTCCTTTTTTTACCCCATCCTGATTCACCAACTCAAACCCGGCAATTGTATGTTGTATTTTTTTTCCATTAACTATTTCCTCTTTTCCAAATACCGTTAGCTTTTGAAATTTTTGCTCAAAAAAAAGAAAACCTGAATAAACCACAAGTGGTAAAATAAACACTGCGGCTAAAAAGATCCATATCGTTAAACCCTTCTTTATTACTTCTTTACATTTTCAATCGGTACAGGATTATCAGGTGAAAATGCCGGCGCTTTGGGACCTGTATTTTTGTTTACATTCATAAAAGCCGGAACGTAAGCGATCATCAGCACAATTGCCATCACGACCAGCCAGGGCTTAAATTTGTCAAACAAGGGTATGCGTTTTTCATCATGATAAGCTTCGCTAACCGGAAGATCCAATAGGGCCTCTTCTGTTTTTTTGTGAAACATAGTTCCAAAGAATACAACAATGAATAACATGCCTGCAATAAACATAATGATACCGCCACATAATGCCAGCGTTGTTGTAGGCACCCAATCAGGACGGAAATGCTCACTTGCCTTATTGAGATAAGTCATCCCAAGATTGGTTCTTCGTGGTTCGCCAATCAACCCGCCCCACATCAAACCGGTTGAAAAGATCAATACGCCGATAGTCCACAAATAAGGTATGATCACATTTACGCTTGACAGAAAAATTTTTCTTCCGCTCATCTTTGAATACAGGTAAGTGCTCATACCGATAATAGCCAGGAACACAGGGCCTGCAACGGTCATGTGAAAATGCCCCGGCAACCAGGATGTATTGTGAATAACGGTATTCAGTTGGTAAGAGGAATTTACAATACCTGTCAAACCACCAAATATGAACAGGATCAATCCACAAATGAAATAAGCAAACAAATAATTTTTTGTATCGAAATAAGGCAGCTTACCCATCCATCCCAGCCATCCTTTTGATCCACGTTTTTTCCCTGCATATTCCAACGATGCCGCTAAAGTAAATGCTGTGATAAAACTTGGGATAGCTACACCGAATGTGAGCATGCCCTGGAAAAATTTTACTCCCTGTGTAATAGACGGATCACTATACTGGTGATGAACACCAACCGGTATAGAAAACAATAAGAAACCGAATAAAGCGATTCTTCCCGCCAGATCAGAATATAATTTACCCCCGGCGATCTTTGGCAACATCGTATAAAACATAATATAAGCAGGCAATAACCAGAAGTACACCAATGCATGACCAAAGAACCAGAATAAGGTACGGGCCAGTGTTACGTTGATAGTGGTTGTCCATCCCATCGCCCAGGGTAAAAGCAAAACCAGCACTTCATAAGCAACCGCCAGTGTACACACGAACCAGATGATAAAATTGATCAACGTGCCAAGCACGGCTAATGGTGTTTTGGTAACAGGATTTTGCTTTTTCCATTGAACGTACATTTTCGCCCAATTAAATAACGGTATCCATGAACCTGCAATCAGCAATGCTGTACCGAGGTAGAACAAAGGATGTGCTTTCAGTGGAGGATAAAAGGTATAAAGCACAGATGCTTTTCCGGCCAGCATGGCCCATGCAGCCATAACAGTCCCAACGAGCATCAACGAAAAACTGATCCACGCAATTCGTTTATCGGGCTCTCTTTTAAAATAAAAAGCCATGGTTGCATGACCGAAGGCTACTGCAAAAAAAGTAGTGAGTACGATAGCATTGATCACGCCATGCAACGTTAAACCCTGGTAATACTCAAACTTGGCGAAAGCAGGCTGTTGCAGCACCCCGCCCGGTAAATCGTTTGCATCAATCCATGATAAATGCCAAGCGTAAGTAAGGCTACAGGGATAGAAAGTTCTAAAAAAATTAATCGTTTAAATGATTTACTGACTTGCATGCGTAGTGATTTTATCTTGAATCATATTCTCTTGACGAGAAGCCGGAAATTTATTTTGGTCCTGATCTGTTCTGTCGGTTTGCTTATTGCGTAGCAGTGGGATAATTCACGATCACCTGCGCTTTCATGTTCTGGTGCCCGGTTCCGCAATATTCATGGCAAACAATGTCATACACCCCGGGTTTATCGAACTTTACCGTGGTCTTATTAATATTTCCATACACCGCCATCATGTTCACGTTCTTTTCCGCGATATTAAATCCATGCACAACATCTTTTGATGACAGGAAAAAATCAACCTCGCTACCTACCGGGATATAGATCATTGATGGTTCAAAACTCCACATCTGCGCTACTGCGAAGACCTGGTAAGTTTTTTCATCTATTTTATTCACCTTCGGGGTGGTATAGGCTTTATCAAAAGGAATACATTCAGGTACGTCGCTTTTATACTTCCCTTTTGCATATAAAATGGAAAACACAAATAGGGACATGAGGCAACCGGTGATGATCAGTACTTTCTTTTCCGCTTTGTCAATGATGGCCATTGTATAATAATTTAAATTCTATCGAGCATTAAAAAATAGATTCCGAACCATATCAAGAGGCAGAGGGCAACAAGCAGTATGAAGAAAAAAATAGCCCCGGAAGGGAAAAATTTTTCCATGGGCTCGCCGGAGTGAAGGGTGCTTGTTCCTCGTTTACCGGGCTGAAGAATGGGCAATTTTCCTTTAACTGTATCCATAAATTTGTTTTTGATAATTCGATGACAAAAGTATCAGTAGGGAAATGCGCAAATGCTGATTAAAAGGAATTGAGGGATATGATTTTAATCAGGGAGGTTGATGATGCGCATCAGTTTCCGCCACTGTCCGCAATCTTTGATCACCCGGAATGATATCTCGAATCAGCGCCAACCTGGCGGTAAGATCAATCTCAATAGCGTTAATAGCAGTGGCCTTGGGATTATGCCTTATATACTTGTATCATTTACGTAAGGGATATCCATTAACCGCAAGGAAGGACTGTCATGGGCAAAGTCATACAATTTGCGGGTAAACCATTCAGCATCTTGCAGAAGAAATTAATAAAGGAGCCAGATTTATCAATAATTCTAAATCCATCAACCAGTAGGTCAAGGATGAAAAATCAAGCTTAGCGTCAGCCTATGGAAAGAAAACCAACTGCAAACGGCTTTTCGTTGATCATTGAAAATTCCACTTCTTTCGCCAGGGAGCTATTCAAAACTAAGCCGCTGATACATTATATAATTTTTGCCGGCTTTTTTCATTGTATAAGCGATAAGCGAAGCTTTATCCTTTAAGGCTGCTACCACAGGGTAAGTTGCCATCATGGTATCTGCTGTAATAAAAGCTTGCGTCCCGCTGGTTCCTGCCGGGCTTCTTTTTTGCACGCCAATTCTTTTATAATATTTATTATTGACCTGCACTGATTCATCCCATGTAACAAGAAGTTCACCATCCGGAAAAGAAGCAATCTGCGGATGCGATCCCAGCGGACTGATACGGTCAGGTTGAATAAAACTATTTCCATTATCGTTGGATCGTGTGTAGAAACATCCCTTATTTCTTCCGCCTGTAAACCATGAAAAATGCAATCCCTCTTTATTTTCCGTCATTGCCGGTCCGGTATGAGGGCAGCCATTGATCACCCAGTTATCATTGCTTATTCGTTTGGGCGTTGAAAAATTTTTACCCCGGTTTTTAGAAACGATATGCACCATATCCCGTATGCTATCATTAATGATACCGCGGTATAAAACATGGATATTACTTTTGCTGTCAACAAAAATATCCGTCCGGCAACACTGGCAACAATTCTCGCTGATCATTTTTTCCTGCGTAAATCCATTTCTTCCCTCTGAAACCGCGAAATAAAGCCCCGAGCCTTCCTTATCTGTTTTCTTGCGGTTATCCAGCCATATAACAGCTACTTCATTGTTGGGCAATAAAGCCACATCATAATAACGCTGATCAAAACTTGCCGTATCATTAACAAGTGTCTTAGGTGTACTCCATGTTTTGCCTTCATCAAATGACTGGCTGTAAAAAACCAATCCTGAATATTTATTTTCCGGGTTGGGATTGGCCGCACCCCATAGTGCCATCATTTCCCCTGATGGCTTAACGATAATTTTTGGAAGATTTTCTGAATGTGGCTGAATATTGCTGCTGGCCGCAATCATAATTGTTTTACCAAACGACCGGCCATCATCCGAAGAAATCGCATAACAAAAAACAAAAGAAGAATCCTTATTTGTCCTTACCCAGCTTAAAAGAATATTCCCTTTGCTATCTTTAGTAAAATACGGACAGGTTGCTGGCAACTCATCGACCTCCACCGGGTTCCCTGGTTTGATAGATGCAATATTTCCAGGATGGCTACAGCTATAGAAAAATAGTGCGACAATTATTATTATATACTTCATGTGTATATTTTTATTTTTTTTGATCACATGGAATTCGTCATAAAATTTCCATCAGCGTTTGGTATATCCCCATAACTATCGGGATGCATGAAAATTTTATGGCTCATTTCATTAGTTTATTTCTTTTTAAAAATATCCCAAAATCATAGCTGATACCCATATTAAAATGTCTTGGGTCAGCCGGCGTGTAACTATAGCCCGAATTACTTTTGCTGCTGGTATAGGCATAATATTTATCCGCAGCGTTCATCATGTTTACCCAAACTTCCATTGCCTTCCATTTATAACCCGCACGAATATGAAATACATCATACCCTTCATACTTCACCGTATTTAACGGATCCATATAATAGTTGCCGATCTTTTGCCATTCCAGTCCCAATCTTAATCCTGCTGCGAATGCAGGTTTATACCAAACTTCCGCATTATGCATCCAGTTGGGAGCGCCGTTCATTTCATTGTCATTATAGGAAACGCCTTTTTCTACAAACTCCACAAAACGATGCTTGCTCAAAGCACTGCTGAAACGAAAGCTTATACTTTTAACGGGGTTTGCATTCAGGCCCCATTCAATTCCGCCATGTATAGTTTTACCCGTATTCATATTCTGTGAGCTTCCATCATCCATTCGTACAGAAATTATTTCGTTGGTTCCTTCAAGCCAGTACACGCTGATATCAACATTAAGTTTTTCTTTTACCAGTTCGGACCAACCTCCTATTTCATAATTATAAAAAACGGAAGGTTTCAATTCCGGCACTTTTACACCTTTATACATTTCAGTAACCTGCGGCGGCACAAAGCCTTCGCTGTAGTTGGCATACAGGCCTGCCCGGCTGGAGAAATTATAGGTAAACCCGATCTTGGGACTGACTCTTTTGAAATTATTCAATGTATCGGGTGATCCGCTGAAAGCAGATGGCTGCAGAAAATTATCAAAATTGTAATGAAACAGATCATAACGCAATGACGCGACGACCCTTAATTTTCCAAGAGGGCTAAATTCAAAATTGGCAAAAGCGGCATAGTTGTTAATATTATTTTGATAATGAGTAAGTACGCTGTCCGGCCGCTGATAAGCGGTATATAGTTTTGACACACTGTCTTTATTAATTCGTATATACTCCGCTGAATAACCAGAAGGGCTGATATCAACATTTATCCCACCAATAATAACCGCTTTCTTCCAACGAAAAGTTTGTTTGTGTTGCAGGATCACCGAATAACTGTTGAAACTTGCTTCGTTGATCTCTCCATGCGCCAGGTTTTTTTCACCGGTCCATGTCCCGTTGAAAAGATGGCGGTAATCATCTTTTACAGCATAAGCCGGATTTTGCCCAATACTGTTATCGCGGTAGATCAGCGATGCGGTTGTTTTGCTATTATCATTCCAGCTATGATTCAAGGTAGAACGATAACGCATTGCATTCACCTTTCTGTACGTAAACGTATGGTTGCTGCCGAATGATCTATTAACAAACCTGCTACTGTCAATACCACCGGACATATCACTGTAGTAATTCAGCAACGTAAAACTGTTGGTCAACAACGTTTTTTCACTGAAATGATAATCAACCCTTGCAGTAAAAGTTGCTTTATGAAAATCAGTGTAGTCAATAAAGCTGTTTCGTTTGCCGGCATAATAACCACTCAGGGCAAAGCCCCATTTACCTATGCTGAACCCGGTTTGCAGATCAGCTCTTTTATAGCCAATATTATTTCCCTGCAATGATAATTTAGCGACAGGAACTGCTGCTGGTGCCACTGTAATAAAATTAACCACGCCACCAATTGCTTCGCTTCCATAGAGCGAAGAAGAAGGCCCTTTGATGACTTCTATGTTTTTTACAGCGGCCATATTTATTTCCAGCAATGCATTGTGATTGAACAAACCTGTTGTACGGATAGGTATCCCATCTTCCAGGTAAAGAAATAAACTTTTTGTTGTCATAGGTTGCCGGATGCTCATGCTGTGTTGTTCATTGCCAAGGTTCACCATATATACTCCGCTTACTTTATTCAATACCTGGTCAAGTGTAGCGGGTTTGGCATCCTGAATCATTCTGGAAGAAATAGTGCTGATAGCAACAGGCGCCAATGAACGTTTTACTCCTTCGCGGTTAGCCGTAACAACCACTGCCTGCAGAGGAGAATTATCCTGCTGAAGATTTACAATTGTCATTGGTTGCCCGGTCTGAATGAGTACCGGGTGGTAGCCTATAGAAGATACTTCAAAAGAAACACAGCAATTTTCTTTTGGCTTCAATTCAAATTCACCCAATGCATTTGTTGCGCATCCGCAGGAGCAGCCGGCTGAGCAATGAACAGAAGCTCCGGCAATCGGTTCCCTGGTAGAAGCGTCAATTATTTTTCCTTTGAAAACCTGTTGACTAAATCCAACTGTTGCAACTGCCATAAAACTTAAAACAGCAGCAATTAGTTTATAAAAAAATGACATATAATTTATTTGTGTGTACGGTGATATAACTGCATATAACGGAGAATAATTTCACCGCATAGCAACATGCAATCACCTTCTTAATAAGAAGAAAGTAAAATCAGGAAAAGAAACCGATCTTATGCAGATGGGGGGTGGAAAATAGCAGCGGCCCTGTCAACCGGCTTGCCGGAATTGCCTGCACCCGTATAGCGGGTAGTGGAAATAAAAACGGGGTTTTCTACAGTAGCGAAAAAAGACCTGGATGAAAGAACAATGGAAGCGATCTCAATCTTAACAGGAGCCGGGGCATTTTGTTCCTGTTTTTCTTCCTGCTTCATTTTTTTCATCAACACACAATTACCATTACAGTTTAAAACAGGGCGGTAACGGTTCTCACAAAGATTTTTGGCAATATAATCGCGGTTCAGATTGAATGCGATCACCACAAACCATTTGCTGAAGGTCTGGCCCATTAAAAGCAGGATCAATATGGGAACTGCGATAAACTTCATTCCGGGTGCAAAGATATACCTGATTTTTTATGAAATGACCTTGATGATTAGTTGACCAACTGATTTTAATCATAAAGCATCCTGATCCCTGAAAAGGAATAGCCGTTTATAACAGAGTTATTTTGTAAAATGGATTTAATCGTATTTAAAAAGAATACTTATTCAGCAGGCGATTCTCATTATTCCGTGGAAAATTTAAAAAAGCAGGCAACAAGGCTTGCATTTTTTAATCTTTTCCTGGTAGCTGTACTTGGTGTTGCACTTCGTTCTTATCCTCTTTTTTCTGTTTCTTTTCCGTCTTATAAAAATTTACTGCATACCCACTCTCATTTTGCGTTTGGTGGGTGGATAATGCCGGTATTGCTTGTATTAATCTTGAAATATTTCCCGGAACTTGCCAACCGCATTGCTTACCGGCATTTAAAAAATATTACAGTGCTGCTATTATTCGCCGCTTATGGTATGCTATTAAGCTTTCCATTTCTGGGATATGCAGCTGTAAGCATAAGTTTTTCCACCCTATCTGTCCTGGCCGGCTTTTATATGGCGTTAGTTTTTTGGAAAGCTTCAGAAACAAAGAATAGCCGGACATCCGTTCGTTTTTTGAAAGCTGGCCTTGTATTTCTTGTTCTTTCAGCCATTGGTCCTTTTGCAACGGCTCCATTGATAGCGATGGGCAAAGCCGGATCAACACTTTACTATAATGCGATCTATTTCTACCTGCATTTTCAATACAATGGCTGGTTCACTTTCGCAATCCTGGCAGTCTTGTATAAAATGCTGGAAAGAAAAAACCTGGATACATATGGCAAGCATGTTTATTATTTGTTTATGATCGCCTGTGTTCCAGCTTACTTTTTATCAACGCTTTGGAGTCATCCTCCTCCCGTGTTCTATATTATAGGATTCGCAGCCGCCATGCTCCAGGTTATTGCAATTGTTTTTTTACTAAAAGACACCCGGCAGTCGAAATGTAAGAAAAAATTTATTAGTCTCATTTTTAAAACAGCCATTCTGTTCTTTGTTTTAAAAAATACATTACAACTGCTAAGCGCCGTACCGGCCATTGCGGATCTTGCGTACACACGCCGAAATTTTATTATTGCTTACTTGCATATGGTATTACTAGGATTTATATCGGCATTTGCATTAGCCGCCATCCTGAAAGGAAATGAATTTTTTATTACTCCATCAATGAAAAAAGGTATCCTGTTTTTCTGCATTTCCTTTTTAGCAACGGAAGCGCTGTTAGTACTCAACGCGTCAGGGATAAATACAACATTTGCAGGGCTTTCCTATTCTCAATTGTTACTACTGTTTAGCTTATGTTTTCCAATTGGTAGTTTTCTTATCTGGAATAGCAGCAGGAAATTCGTTGTCTTCCAGGTGAAGCCACTACTTTGATTGCATGTTTGTACAGGAACGAGTAAAAAATTTTAAACGACAACCTCAGAGGTCTTTTCGTTTAAATGCCCTTATCGCCAGCCAAAGCGGTACAGCCATCCAGATAAACATAATACCCATGGTGTAAAGCATACCGGACAGGCTCCCAAAAAAATCTTTATACAGGGCACCAGTATAGCCCATCAAAGCACTGACATCCATTTTCAGCATAATGAAAATACGTCCGAGGTCAATGGGGTTGAGAGAGGAAAGAAGAAGCGTTAATTTTTCAAGAGGGTAATCGCTGAATGCAAAAAGTATTAATAATATCAAACCGTCAAAGATCAGGGCGAAATAAAACCATAGTAATAAAGCGGCACCGATGCCACGAGCTTTGTCTCTTGATTTTACAGAAGCAAAAAAAGCGATAGAACTGAATATCATAGTCAGGGCGCTGCCAGTAAATAACATCGCAATCCCTGTCTCATCAAAGGAATAGATTAATACCGGGATGCCAACCCCTATAAGAAAGGAAGCCAGTAATGATAAACTTACACCGCTGTATTCGCTTAACAATATTTTTGTCCGGCTCATGGGTTGCGATAACATAAGCTCAATAAACTCATATGAATTATAATAATGAATAGTAGCGAATACCAGGCTGATCAGTGGTACCACGATAAGTACGATATTCAGAAGGCTGAGCATGGCCTTACTGCTATTCTCTTCCATATTGAAAAGACTCATAGAAATAAGGAAAAGGAACAGTGTATATCCGATAACCACTTTGCTCCGGAAAATATCGTACAAAACGTATCGTGATAGTTTTATCATAAAAGTCTATTTAACGAGTTTTCCTTTTGGTATGGCTAGCGAATCATCACTTCTTAAAATATTTAATTTCTCACTTTTCATAATCCTTGCTATCGCCTTCCCGAGTCTTGTTTCTCCAGTTTCGTCCTGCAGGGTTTGCATATCTTTTAAAAACTGCATCTTCCCCTCCTGCAGATACATAATGTGCGTAGTGAGATCATCAAGATCGCTTAAGATATGCGACGTGATCAGTATCAGTTTGTTTTTATTCTTTTCAGCAATGATCTTTTCTTTTAAAATTTCAGACGATAAAGGGTCGAGTCCTGCTGTGGGTTCATCGAGGATCAATACACCGGGATTGAAAAGAAACGCCAGGCAGGCACTTACTTTCTGTCTCGTACCGCCCGATAATGTGCGCATAGATTTGTCATAAATAGCAGGAAGGTTAAATTGCCCGACCAAATCATAATCCAGTTCTTTATCCTCTTTCCCGCGGATATGTTTCAGCATTTTAAACAACTGACCAATTTTCATATTATCGGGGTAGCGTCCTATCTGGGGCATATACCCAATATCCTTCCTGTATGCAAAATCACCGTCGATAAGGGTGTCATTGAAATATATTTTTCCGCTATCGGGTTTGACCATTCCCAATATACTTTTTATCAGCGTTGTTTTCCCGGAACCGTTCGGTCCTATCAATGATATTACCTGGCCTTTCCCAAAGAAAGCAGATACATCATCCAATACCTGTAGCTTCTTAAATCGCTTTTTTATGCTTTCAAGTCTGATCATAATTTATTTGGTTTGATCATGGGTTTATTATCTATCAAATTCTCCGGCGTTAAACTGGGAATGGCTTTCTCCGCCTTATCAAGCAATGACACCATAAAGCTTCTCATTAGCATTAATGCATTTGGATTTTGCTCTACTATCATTGAATACATGCTGACTGGGTGATAGGGCACATCACCAATACCATCTTTGTTCATATCATAGCCATCATATTTATCCCAATAATTGTTATAAAATCTATTCAATGTCTTTGTTCCATTAGTGGCAATATCAAATGAATTGCCGTAAAAATTATTATGATAAAACGTATTATCATCGCAACTGGCCTGTACTTTCACAGCCCAGCCGTTTCCCTTAAAAATATTTCTTGCTATCTCCATACGGCTGCTGCCTTCCATATGGATGGCCACCGTATTTTGAACGAATTGATTGTTTTTAATATGACTATCGGTGATGTCTTTTAATAAAATACCATACGCACTGGATCCCCAGTTTTTATCAAAAAGATTCCGTTCCATCCGTACGTTCTTGCTGTACATCACGGCCACCCCTGCCCCATTGTTGCGAAAAGTGTTTCCAAGGTAGCTATTATCATGCGAGAACATAAAGTGCAATCCATAACGGACATTTTTCTCGCTCACATTTTTTCGGATTGTAGATTGTGTAACAAATTCAAAATAGATTCCATCCCTATGCCCCTGGATCGAATTGCTTTCAATAGTCATGCGTTCGCACTTCCAAAGGTGTATTCCATTGCCGGATGAATGTTCTGATTTGTTGGTTCCCCTTATTTTATTGTTCCGAACGAAGGAGTAGGTCGAATTTGCTATATGAATTGCGAAAGAAGTATTGCTGATAACATTCTGTTCAACCACAATATTGGTTGCATCAATTATTTTTATCGCGGCATAGTCGTTCATAGACGAATAACCGGCATTAACGAAATGAATGCCCCTGATCACTATATTTTTCCCGGTAAGGGTAAGAATTTCGTTTTTATAATTACCATCCAGCACCGGGTCGCCAACTCCTATCAGTTGAATAGCTCTGTCAATGACAATATTTCCTTCTTTATAAACTCCTTTGTTCAGCCAAACAGTATCACCATCTTTCGCCAGCTTAATTCCCTCCCGCAATGTACTGACCGGTTTATCTTTTCCAACTATAACAGCGTTGGCAAAGGCATTACTCATTACGAACAGTAAAAATATGGTCAGTATTTTTTTCACTTGATCAGAATATTATAAAGCGTGGCCCAGTTGGTAACCTTGCTTCCTTCTATTTCCGCGGCCTTCTTATCCGCCGCCATTTTGTTTTTAAATGCAGCGGCATTTCCCCTCATAGGGCTTTTCAACTGGCTGCTGACAACAAACTCAGCGGCATTTACTTTTATAAACTCATCGCTGCTATTATAATCTGAAAATAAAGTTTGATGAATTTCGCTCAACTCAACGCCGCGGCGTTCCATAAATGTAGCAACACAATGTGCATCATCAAACTTGTATACTTTACCTTTTTTAGTAACGATCTCGCCACCAAACTTTGGATCCATGATCGTCATTTTACATTCAGCACAATTATCTTTTCCAAAAGCTATCTTTTCCGGCTTAGGATTGCACCCTGCCAAAAGAAGCATAGCAATAATTACTGTTGAAACTGAAGCCATTTTATGTTGTGTCATTTTTTTTTGATTTTTATTTTTCCGCCATTCAATAAACCAAATAATAAAAAAGACCCCCGTTACGGCAACGATTACCCAGCCGCCGGTATCGGGGTATGAATAAGAATCGAAGTTCAATAATTTCTTATGACCGATAACGGGCGGCTGATAGGACAAACCAGGAACCTGGATGGCAGCAGAAGGATCAAGGTTGTGCCCGTAATCATACCCCCACATATAAAAGTCAACCAGGGCAGCAACCGCGCCAATTACTGAAAGTACGAGGTATGCCAAAAGTAATTTCCGGCTCCCGGTGAAAGCAACGACCAATCCAAACAAGACAAAGAACCCAAGGATGTAAACAAGAAAATCAAACTCGGGAAACATCTCCGCATTGATATGCTTCATGCCGATATAGTGATTCAGCCCATTGATTATCTCAACCTGGCCGGTAATTTTATTGAGCCATATCTGCATTGACAATCCTTCGGGATATTGCGGAGCGATAAGATAAATGGACCATGCCGGTACGAAAAACATAATACACATGGCCAACGAGCCAATGGCTATAATTATCCGGGAAGTAGTGCTCATCTTTTTCATAAAACCTGTATTCTTTTAAAAAAAACTTCCGGAAGTTGAGTTTCCGGAAGCGCAGATGCATGAAACTCTTTGCGAATTTTATTTTGAAGGAGGCAATAACACACCGTCTATTACATGAATGATGCCGTTTGATGCGGGTATTGAGGCAATAACCGTTGCCGAATTATTAATCATTACTTTACCGTCTTTTTTAGTAATGGAAATATTGCCTCCGTTGACCTGGTTCAAAGTTTGCCCGTCGTCCATCATCTCTGTTTTCAAAGTTCCTACATAAACATGGTATTGTAAAACATCCTGTAACTGTGCTTTGTTCTCATTTTTCATCAGGTTGTCCAATGTCTCTTTAGGAACTTTATCAAAAGCCGCATTAGTGGGAGCGAAAACCGTAAAAGGGCCTGCATTGGATAGCGAATTGACGAGATCCCCCTGTTTTATCGCAGCAACAAGGGTCGTGTGATCTTTGGATCCCGCTGCAATTTTCACCACATCTTTTGCTGACTCGTCATCCTTTACCGATGCTTGTCCGCCACCGGCACTCGCTGTTGTCTCAGCGGGTGTTTCTTCAGCTACAGTATTCGCGTTATTACATGATAAAATGATAATACATGCAACCGCAAAAGCAATATTTAGCACCTTTTTCATACTTAGTAGTTTGTGGTTATAAAAGGCGGCCGTTGTAGCGGCCGTCCGCTTTAAGTTATTTTGTTGAAGGCTCGGCAGCCGCCCCTGCCGGGGTTGAGACTGCTGGTTTATTGGTACCGGTACTAAAATGCAAGGCCACAGTAGAACCAACAGGAGACACTCTTAAATAACCCGACATTTCCTGGTGCAGCGCAGAACAAAAATCTGTACAATAGAACGGGAACATACCGACTTTATCTGCTACCCATTTAAGCGTTTGTGTTTCGCCGGGCATGATCAGTATTTCGGCAGTATTAGCACCTTTGATGGCAAAACCATGTGGTACATCCCAATCCTGCTCCAGGTTGGTAACGTGGAAATAAACTTCATCTCCAACTTTCACTCCTTCAATATTATCCGGTGTCAGGTGAGATCGAATCGCAGTCATCCAAACATGCACCTGGTTTCCTTTGCGCTCCACTTTTGTCTGTCCCTCTCCTTTCGATACATAAGGATGTGTGTTCTCTTCAATTTTATAAATCTTTCTTTGTTTATCCATCAGCATGCTTGCAGGTATTGCTTCTGCATAGTGTGGCTCACCGGTTGTAGGAAAGTCAAGCAGCAACTTCATTTTTTCTCCGCTGATATCGAATAATTGAGCACTTTGTGTCAACTCAGGGCCAGTAGGCAGGTAACGGTCTTTTGTTATTTTATTATAGGCAATCATATACTTTCCATGAGGCTTCGCTGTTGGTCCCCCGGGAATAGATAAGTGACCAATGGAATAATAGGTTGGTACACGATCCAGCACCTGCAAATCACTCAATCTCCATTTTACTATTTCAGAAGATACAAACATGGAGGTATATCCATTTCCTTTTTCATCAAACTCAGTATGCAAAGGACCAAGACCTGGCTTAGCGACTTCACCGTGCAAAACCGCTTCATACTTAATAACGGGAATGCCATCGTACTCGCCATCATACGCTTTATCAGCAATCGCTTTTTGAAGTTTAGTAAAGGAGAATACAGGAATACTTGCTGCCAGCTTACCTGAAGCTACAATGTATTCGCCGGTAGGATCCACATCAGTTCCGTGCGGCGACTTAGGACAGGGGATCAGGTATAACATATCGGGACAATCAGCCGGATCCAATATAAGCACTTCGCTTTTCATAGTAGAAGTAGCAGTATGTGTGTTTTCATCATATACATTATGCGCATAGTTGACCGCTTGTTTTTTTGCTTTACCTGCTTTTAAATACTCTTCCGCTTTTTTCCAGTTGACAGCCATCACAAAATCTTTGTCTTTAGCGGAAGCATTTACTTCTAAAAGGGTATTTGCTTTTTCAGAATTATAACAACTGAAAAAGAACCAGCCATGAGATTTGCCTTTACCTGCACGGGAAAGATCAAAATTGACACCGGGAGTACGGATCTGGAAAGAAATATTCATTTCACCGGATGTGGGATTGACGGATATAAAACTGATTGATCCTTTAAAGTTTTCCTTATAAGTATTGATAGGTACATCTCCGTTTTGATCATCTAACGGAACGCTGAAACGTGTAGCAGCGATCACGTATTCAGAATTTTCAGTAATAAACGGCGAAGCATGATTACCGGCGCTGTTTGGTATCTCCAGTATCTCCGAAGTACGGAAAGTAGTAAGGTCGATACGTGCAATACGTGGTGTATTATTACCATTGGCAAATACCCAGCGTCCATCATGCTCACCTTTGGTTTGAGACAAAGCAATGTGGTGCTGATCATCCCAGGGCACAAAACCATGCGAAGTGTTTAACATTGGTTTTGTTTCTTCACTAAAACCATAACCACTTTCAGGAGATTGAGAGAATACAGGTATGATACGAAATAAACGACCCGATGGAATACCGTAAACTGCCACCTGGCCGTTAAAACCGCCGGATACAATATTATAAAACTCGTCGTATTTACCGGGGGCTACATAGGATTTAGAAGCATCGCCACCTGCGGCAGATTGAGCAGTTTTCGGTTTGCAGCTCTGCATTGATACAAGACAAGCAGCGGCCACTATCAAAACCGTATAGGTTTTGAAATAATTAAATTTCATATTGTTATTTTATTTAAATGAAAAGAATGGTTGCAACGTTTTATTTTACTCCATCATTGGATCGCATAAATTCCAGTATCTGGCGGGATTCATCTTTTGAGATATTCTGATTTGGCATTCGAACCAGGCACTGCTCTAAAAGTTTTTGCGCTTCCGGATCTGTCTCCAGCATCATTTCTACGTTAGTGATCATATTCATTATCCAATGCGGTTCTCTTTTAGCTGTAACTCCTTTCCAACCTGGCCCTACTAATCTTTCATCAGTCAGCTTATGACAAGCCTGGCATTTCAATTCGTAGATACCTTTTCCGGTTGCTACCCATTGCTGGTTAAGTGGAGTGATCAATTCAACGTCGCCGGGTTTTATCTCATTACCATGTTGCTCTGGTTGATCCTTCGGGGCATCGGCTTCAGTTGAGGTGGTTTCTTCTACCGGTTTTTGCTCATTGTTGCAAGCTAACAAAAACAGACTAACTGAAATAATTGCGATACACGCAAATAATAATAGACTACGTTTCATTTTTATTGATTGAAGATTAGTAATAAAAGATTATTATTCTTTTACAAGGGCAAATGTATCAGCATTTACGAAAACAGTGTGTGATAAAACTCAACGAAAAACATGACGTTGGTCACCTTTATGTTTTAAAAATAGCCAATTTTTGATTAATAACATGATATATACCCTACTTTCCCATAACGTTCGAAGACGATGACCCATAAACAAAATCTCGCAAGTACCATGCTAAAAGATATTCTACTTGCGGTGGAGAATGTGCCAGATCAGCCGTGCAACTGATTTATATCATATCAATACCTTTTCCAAACACTTATCATTGCCAGCGTATTAAAATAATGGATTTGAGAAACGGAATTATAAATAATGAAAGTCTTGTCACGGACCTTGTATTGAAAGACTACCGGGTAGCTGATATTTTTCGGAAGTATAATATCAGCTATTGCTGCGGCGGAAAAATCGCTTTGCAGGCGGCATGCGAATTGCATAACGTGGATATAACTATCCTGAAAAAGGAGCTTACCGATATCATGCGGGTGATACAAGTCTCCAGTGCGGTAGACTTCAACACGTGGAATGTTGATTTCCTGGTTGATTATATCATTCACATCCACCATGCTTACCTCCATATTAATTTACCGGAAACAAGAGATACATGGGCAATGCTTGTTCAAGGCCATCAGGCAAAATATCCTTACGCCGTTGAACTAAAGAAATGCTTTGATGTTTTATGCGGGGAAATAATTCCCCACCTTGAATACGAAGAAAAAGTCATCTTCCCTTATATAAAACAGATCGCTCACGCCTGGGAGACCCGTGCCCCTTACGCAGTTTTATTAGTACGGACTTTGCGAAAACCCATTGAAGCCATGATAAAGCAGGAGATGGAGAATATTGAAGCATATCTTTACCAGTTTCGTCAATTAACGAATAACTATACCGCTCCTGCCGGCGCCTGTATCACGCATAAGGTAGCGTTGTCAAAATTAAAAGAACTGGATACGGACCTCGTTCAGCATATTTATCTTGAAAACGAAATTCTTTTTCCAAGAGCGATAAGCATTGAAAAAGAATTAAAGACAGTAAATAAAAACACTTAGACTCCATTTTATGAAAGGTATTATTGTTTATAAAGGAAAATACGGGGCCACGAAGACATATGCACAATGGTTGGGACAAGCATTGGAAACACCGGTTGCTGAGGCTGATGAGGTGGGTGAAAATGATTTAACGGAAACAGACTTTATTGTCATCGGCACTAGTGTTTATATTGGAAAATTACAGATCAGCAATTGGCTTCATCTGAATCTTGCGACCCTCAAACATAAAAAAATATTTTTCTACCTGGTGGCCGCCACACCACCCGAACAGAGAGAAAAGTTGGAAACTTATATCCGGTTGGGTGTACCGGAATCGATGAGGAACCAGTGCGATTTCTATTTTTACCCCGGGAAAATGATTTTTAATCATCTTTCATGGAAAGACCGGCTTCTGCTGAAAATTGGAGCACGACTGACCAATGATCCTGAAGCAAAGAAAGGGATGCTCACAGATTTTGACCAGGTAAAAAAGGAAAATATAACAGGCCTCGTAAACGCCATTAAGGCCATGTCAAACGTTTCAACAAAAAAGATACAAGCTGAATAATCTTTTCGCAACGAATGGTGTTAAGTAACCGGATGGAATAAACCTGTCATTTTATTTCTTAATCGTTCGCTATATTTACAGCATTACAATGCTGTAACAATTACCTGATGCTCGACAAGGCCCACATGACATCGCTGTTCGAAAATGCGACGGAAGGAATAATACTTACCGGTTCGCTGGGAAAAATTGTATTGGCGAACCCTGCAGCGGAAAGGATGTTTGGTTATTCCGAAAGTGAACTTATCGGACAGTTTATTGAAGTATTGATTCCCGACCAGTTTAAGCATCAGCATCATCAACTAAGGGATGGTTTTTACGAAAAGCCATCCAACCGTGTAATGGGTCATGGGCGGGATCTTTATGGTAAGAAAAAAAATGGTGGCAATCTCGCCGTTGAAGTCAGTTTAAGCCACTATCAAAAAGAAAACGAGTTGTTTGTCATTGCTTTTATTGTGGATATAACCCGCCGGAAAGAGATAGAACGGGACATGGTTGAGCAACAAAAACAATTAGAGAAAGTGAGCACCGAAATCAGGAAGCTGAATATTGACCTGGAAGTTAAAGTGGAAGAAAGGACAATGATACTAAAAGAAGCGCTGCAGCGACTGGAGCAATCGCAGACAGAACTGAGCGAGGCATTGGACAAAGAAAGAGAATTGAGCGAGATAAAAAGCCGCTTTGTTTCAATGGCATCACATGAGTTCAGAACGCCGCTCAGCACTGTATTATCTTCCGCATCACTTTTGGAAAAATATAAAACGACGGAGGAACAGGGAAAGCGTAGCCGCCATATTGATAAGATAAAAAAATCTGTCCACCATCTCAATGATATATTGGAAGATTTTCTTTCATTGGGAAAACTTGATGAAGGCAAAGTGGAGACCCATGCCGGTGATTTTGATCTTAAAATATTTATAACGGAGACAATCGAAGAGATGCAGGGGTTACTAAAAAAAGACCAATATATTATACTCAATTACCAGGGCGACTCAACGATATTTTCAGATAAGAAATTGCTTAAAAATGTTTTAATTAACTTAATCACCAATGCAATTAAGTTTTCAGGCGAAGACACTAAGATAAATATGGAAACAAAAGTGGATAATGAAATGGCGGTTATATCTATAGCCGACCAGGGTATCGGGATTGCTGACGACGACCAGGAACACCTGTTCTCCAGCTTTTTCCGTGGAGCAAATGCAATTAATATCCAGGGAACGGGTATGGGGTTACATATCGTAAAAAGATATATTGACCTTTTGGGCGGTTCTGTTCAATTAAAAAGCGAACTGGAACAGGGTACCACCATCACTCTCACTATTCCTGCAAAACCGGTAACAATATGAAATCTGTTTTAGTTATTGATGACAATACTGATATTAGAGAAAACACGGCCGAAATACTGGACATGGCCGGTTATAAAACGTTGACAGCGGAAAACGGTAAAAGGGGTGTTGAGCTGGCACTAAAAGAAAAGCCTGACCTGATAGTTTGCGATATTATGATGCCCGAGCTGGACGGCTATGGTGTGTTACACCTACTTCGAAAAAATCCGGAGACACAATCTATTCCCTTTATCTTCCTAACGGCAAAAACGGAACGTACCGATCTGCGCAAAGGCATGGAAATGGGCGCCGACGATTACATCACCAAACCTTTTGAAGACATTGAATTGCTGAATGCCATTGAAGTCAGGTTAAAAAAAGCGTCAATTTTTGATCGAAAATATTCCATGTCGGGTGAGGGAATAAGCCAGTTTTTGAAAGATGTAAAAGATACTGGTATCCTGGATAAGCTGGCTGAACAATATAGTATTGAAACATATTCTAAAAAACAAACTCTTTACCAGGAAAGTAAGCGACCCCGGTTTTTATATTTTCTGGTAAAAGGAAAGGTAAAAGCCACCCGGATGCACGAAGATGGTAAAGAATATATTACCGACATTTTTAGCGGTGGTGACTTTATTGGCTTTCATGCGATAATAGAAGAGATAAATTACAAAGACAGCGCCGTGATACTGGAAGAAGCTGACATCATGCAAATACCGAAAGAAGATTTTTTACAAATGATCTATGGGGACATCAATGTTGCAGCTAAATTTATTCGGATCATTACTCAAAATGTAAAAGAAAAAGAAGAAAGGCTACTAAATCTTGCCTACAGTTCGCTGCGAAAAAGAGTAGCGAAGGCTCTGGCAGACCTTCACGGAAAGTACAACACCAATGGTAATAGCGTAATCGATATCTCGAGAGACGATATTGCCCATTATGTGGGCACGGCTACTGAATCGCTGATCAGGACACTAAGTGATTTTAAAGCGGAAAAATTGATTGAAATAAAAGAAGGTAAGATCCGGATTGCCGACGTTGATAAGTTAAAAAACCTCCTGTATTGAATTTGCGCCTCATCCGTCTTTCTCGCCCGGTTTGTTGAAAGAAAAATAATTTGGGGTGAGCGATATTTCCCGACCATGTTCATTTTGCTTTTCTAGGGTCCACTTATCTGTTATGGTGGTTTCCAACCAAAGCATGCCTGACTTTCGTAGAACCTGTACATCAAGCCCGAAATTTAAAAAAAACCATTGTTCAAGAGTCACTACGGTTGTTTCTTTTTGTATTTCCAGAACACCGCTCTCTTTTAGCCCTGCTTGTTTTAAAGTAGTTAAACCAGGCAAATGCTTTTTAACCCGCAGCGCAGGGTATGCATTATCCCGCTTGTAGAGCTCCAGTTTCAAAAAGGGGAACTGGGCATTGAAGTCCATTTGCAAATCACGGATCGTTCTTTCTTTTGAGATAACCAGGAGCATATACAACACTTTAAATTTCGGATATTAATATTTCCCAAATTTATGCCGGCACACCTGACCAATAAATGACTTCCCGGGTCATTTACATGATCTTTATCAGGCTGCCCTTAGCATTAAAATCACTGGTTGGGCCCATGTATGTCATGATCGTCACAACAAATACCACGCATTTTTGTATCCTAAATTTATAGCTCATGGAAATGCTTCAACAATCTTACGGAACAATTCATTTTCCCGTTCAAACCAGAAAAAGTGGATTAATGCACCGTTTCATTAATTGGTGCGGAGAACAGCAAAAAAACAGGTTAGCCTGGCTAGCCATAATCATTGCAGGTCATAGTTGTATCATCACGCCGATAACCCTGTTGTTTGTCATGCTTTCGGGAAATAATTTTGTAGTCTGGCCATGGATAATTGCGGCGATAGGCATGCCCCTTGTAAGTAACCTGGCCGCATTGCCAACCAAAATAACGATCCCGGTATTTTTTCTTAGCCTGTTGATTGACCTGGCTGTAATAGTATACTGCATGGTCATTGCATTTAATATTCCCTGATATCCGGGATCGGCAATACTTTTTGTATAATGCCAATTTCACGTTACCATGCTATCATCTTCTGTTCATTCAGTATAGTGTAGCGGACCGAATAAATTAATGGAGCGAAAAATATTTATTTCACAATCACTGGAATCCTTTTAGATATTTAAATAATTAAATAAGATGCTTGGAAAATTAGATACGGATCAGATGAATAGCCTTCTTTCCAGCTCGGCGCTTGGAAGACTCGCCTGTACAGATGGCAATCAACCCTATATCGTACCAGTAACCTATACCTACGATGGTAACTATATATATGGACAAACCAACGAGGGAACAAAGCTGGATATACTTCGCAAAAACCCAAATGTATGTTTCCAGGTAGAGCAGATGACAGATATGAGAAATTGGCAGAGTGTTATTGTTTATGGAAAATTTGAAGAACTTAAAAATAAAAAAGACGCAGATTCAGCGAGAGATACCCTGTTTAGCCGCTTCTTTCCCTTAATGTCAAGCAGCACTATCCATTCTTTCGGAAAAGAAGCAACTAATGAAATAGAAGATCCGAATCGTATAAAGTATGTGATGTACAGAATTAACATTCAAAAAATAACAGGCCGGTTTGAAAAACAATGAGTCTTAGCGCTATTACAAATTGCGGGTGAATAATCTTGCTCTTGTGTGTGGGACCCAAAGAAAATGTAAGCAAAAGCTTGATCTTTCCTCTCAGATCCCCTGTCTCAATGTCTTGCTTTGCGCTGCCGGCACTCATCACCGGGGTGTTTCATTTTCGTTAGCTTTTGTGGTGTTGACCCCGGGAACTGAACTTCGGGAACTATGAAAGGTCCGGCTGCATCTGACCCGGCCAGTAACCCTTTTTATATAAATTGAGGTTGCACAATAAAAAATATAATGCGAAAACCTTGCACGTTCAATACTCTATTGCTAATCTTGTCTTGGTTTTTCATAGGATATTGGATTTTAAAACGGGGCTGAATTTCTATTCTGGCCCTTTTTTTATATGCACGATTCATCAGTATATAAACGTTTGTTCCAAATAGCGTAGATTTTCACACAACATCGGGTACTTTTCCTGTTGTACAATGAACCGGTGTACCTTATGTTTGTACCAGAAGTTGATCGAAACAGTAATCCAATATCATCTTGAAAAATGAACATTCAAATCCTTAAAACCAACTGACCAACTTCATTTACCGTCCAGTAAATTTCTAAAAGATCGTTGCTTTTCGCAGCGATCTTTTTTTTTCGGCCCGCTCCCTCAGAGAATGTCCGTCGGCCTGTTAAACAATGAAAGTTTTTGATGCGGCGTTTTTGAGCGGGCTTGAATTTTCCGGAGGAATAACTAATCCTGGCGATCACCACCAGTTCGCTTCCTAAAAAACCGCCACCCGGAAAATAAGATCAGCACGGCGCCCAGGATCCAATAAAAAACGTAGGATTTCTTTGACTGCAGTTTGACAGGAGAAAGATCTCCCATGATAATTAAACCCGCCCAGTATTTAGGGCTGAGCATACGTCCCTGCGCGGTTTGCAAATACTGCAATTTCGCCTGCTGCAAAGCTTCGTCTTTAGTCATTCCTTTTGCAAGGTTCTTATAAAAAATGCCGGTAATGATCGTACTCGACTGTTCGTCTATTTTCCAAAGCCCTGTAAGCATACTCTCACTGCCTGCGTAGTGGAAAGCGTGCGCCATTGATATCATCCCTTCGCCATCAAAAAATCCCGGGCGACCAGTTTCACAAGCGGTCAATACGGCTAATTGCGACGTCATATCGCAATTATAAATGTCGTAGAGATAAAGTGAATTGCTTTCATTAACGTTGGAAAGGTTTTTTGCAAAGATCAACCGCGAATACTCGGGATATTGATTATTGGCTTCTGCATGGGTACTCAACTGGATGATGGCATGATGGCCGGCTTTCGTTATAAAAGCATTGTTGGTGGAACTGTTGCCGATAAATATATCTCCTCCCAGTTCGCTTTGCATCTTTTTTGATAAATCAATACTAAAAGGCAACGGTATCAATGTGAGGTATTCATTGTCGATGGCCAGGGTATCGTCTTTTGTTGCTGCACGGTAACTGCTTTTGACATTATCTGAAAATCCAGGGGCAAAGGCAGCAAAACCGGAATTATCTTTCTTTTCCTTAACTGGTTCAATAGCCAGCAGGCTGTAATGATACGAGATCGCGTAACGGTTAACTAAACTATATTTTATCCAGTGGCTTAAGGATGCGGGCTTCTGTACGGTCAGCATATCAAAACTCAGGTAGTGCAAAATGCCATCCGGTATAATAGTAACCCTTGTTCCAGTAATCTTTTTCTCCAGTGGTTGCCATAGCTGTTGATACAGCGCATAAGATATGCCGGCTGAGATAGCGTGTTGTTCATCCGAGTCCGCTAATGCGATGATCAATTTTTCCAGCCCGTTATTAGCAGGCAACGATACCCATTCCTGGCTGTTGCCATCAATAACAAGAGCAAAGAGCTTTTCTCCAATAAAAATATAGCGCACAACCGTAATGCCGGGAGTGATGGCAGCACTGATAGCTTTAATGCTTTGCCCGCGTTTCTCCGCGTATCGCATTGCATAATATTGCGGGTACTGGCTGCGCAGCGCAGCCTGGAACTCGTTCCAATTTTTTTGAGCATCTAAATAAGCCTGTATGTTTCCGCCACCTGAGCGCTTTGCCTGTAAGGATAAATGTATAGCCGCTTTTAAGCTTTCTTCTTTTTGCAAAACAACAGCAGGTACATCAGTAAACTGCAATGCTTTCTGTTTGTCAAGCCTCGAGCGGATACGGTTATAGATGGCCGACTCCTGTAAGTTGATAATTTGGTCGAGGTAAGCATGATCACCAGAAAGCTCATACAACTCCAACTGCAGCTTTTTAGTAAAGTCGAGAAGCTCCTTATAGTTAGCCATTAAATAAGCAACATCTTTTTCTTCTGACAGCGTTGCTTTTTTTCTTTCTATAATAGCAGTCGCCGCCATTACTTCTTTCAATATTTCCGTCAACGAGTTTTCATTTTTTTCCCTGAGCTGTGCATAGCTTGCCTTTGATTTGACTAAAACAACCGCCGGCTTTTCCATCTCGAAACTTAATGAATCCAGCAGGCGGTCACTTTTACTGATAAGTTTATCAAGAACATCAAGCCCGGATTTACTATAGGCTATCGCCTGCTCGTAATTATTTGTTTCCAGGTATACACCTGCAAGATTCAGTAGATGATAAAAAGTCAATAAGGAGTGCTTGCCCTGTGTGGTCGCATAGTTCAGTCCTTTTTTGGCAAGGGATACAGCCTTTGTGGCTTCCTTATTTTTTGCATAAAACAACGACACGTCTGCCAGGTATTGTAAATACTCGGAGCTATATCCTTCATCGAGGATCGCTTTATAAACAAAATCGGCTTCCTCATAAAATCTTTTTGCTTCGCTGGTATTTCCCCGTGCAGCAGAAATCGATGCCAGGTAGGAATAGCCTTCCGCTTCCCAAATCTTTTTCTGGCTACTGTTCTTTTTCAACAGATCGAGGCCCTGCAACAGGTGACTGCTGGCTTTTGTATAATCTTTCTGAAAATAATATTGGGAACCAAGTTGAATCAGGGATTTGTATACTTCAGGACTTTGCCCACCAAAATTTTTTAATTTTTCCTGATAAGAATAATACAACAAGTTATGTGCTTTCGAATAGTCACCGAGCTCCTGGTAAGTTTTGGCAAGATTGTCGACGGCCTGGAACTGGTTGATCAGTGCATTCTTTTTCCGATCGTCCAGGCCGGGCGATGCTATAAACAATTTGTAATTCCTGATAGCCTTGTCGAAACTAATAATCGCTTCTTCTTTCCGGCCCAGCTCATCATATACGTTGCCAATATTATTCTGAACAAGGGCGACCCGGAAATTCCTGTTGGCAACTGTAGAATCCATTTTATTCAGTGCTTCTATCCCTTTTTCAAAAAAGATCAGGCAGCTGTCAAGTTTGGATGAATACCACATTACGATGCCCATGGAATTGTTGGTAATAAATACTTCGCCCATATCGGGTTCCTTCAACTGCTGAATTAGCCGGAGCGACTCCCTGTAATGGCGGGATGCGAGACCGTAATTGCCAAACCTCATTGCATACGATCCCTGGTTGGACTCGATCCGGTGCAGGCTGGCTGCGATGCTTGGCTCTTTTGCCTCGAAATAGTTTTTTAGTTCGCCAAGTAGCGCATAGGCCTCTTCATCATTTCCTTCACGGCTGAGGAAGTCGGCCGCTGCAAAGTATACTGCTACCAGCTCACTGTTAAATGGAAAAACGGACCTGGTTCTTTTTATTATCGCAGTCAATTCTGCCTTTGCCTTATCTGCGCCTTTCAGATGAGTTGTGATAGTACCCAGGTAAGGAATATAAGCGGCTATGGTATCAGGGGTACCGGTTTTGAGCAAGGCAGAAATTCTTTCTTCCGCTATTTTAGCCGCCACGGCATACTCCTTTTTCTCCAATAATATTTGCAGCTCAGCGACAATAGTAGATTTTTTCTGTGCTACAGCCGGTTGAATAATCACAACAAAAAAGAAAAATAGAAGCAGAAGGAGTCGGTGGTTCATTTCGTTTTATTCAATCTTTTTAAGTAAGGCTGTGGCTTTTGGATGATTTGAAATTTTAATAGCGTTGGCTGCATCCTTTTTACGACCGATCCTTAACAACGCTAACCCCTTGTACCAGCAAGCATCATAGAAAAAGGCCTCCTTACGGGATGCTATGACATCGTCCAGCAAGATAATTGCTTTTGACGGCTCATTACCTGCCAGCAACGCCATAGCAATAAAATAACTGAGTGTATCATTAGCGGGATTGCTCCTTCTCAATTTCTCCCAGCCATCGATCGCTTGCCGGTAGTTCCGGGTTTTATAATCTACCATGGCTTTTTCAAACTCGTAATTAACTGCGACTCCCATTGTAGTCGCTAACCCTGGATCGGGCCTGAAATAAGTAGCAAATAGCTTTTGTTCAGCCTGTTGGGGAAATCGTAGCCGCCATAACCCTGTGCCCGCAGCTAAAATAAGAATAGCGGCAACCGCCAATTTTTTCCAGGTGGCCATCCTAACAACCCTGGAGTTGGGCGCAGTGTATGCAATGTTATGGTGAAATTCGTGCAATAATCGTTCAACAGCAACTTCCCGGATACCGATAGATAACAACCTGACTTCTTTCACTTTCTGCCGCCATTGGGGGTCAGCATCGAGGCGTTGTTCAAAAATGGCCAACTCTTTATCTGGCAGGCCTTCCGCGAGGTATTGGCCGATCTGCTCCAGTTCTTCGGGCTCAATGATCAAATGAGGATTCATGGTTATGGTTTTAGTGTTTCATAAGAGTACGTATGCCTGTATACTTATCGAAACAAGCCGGGAAAAGTCATCAGTAACTGCGTCACCTTGAGAAATTCGCATCAATCAACCTGTAATGGCTCAGCAGACAATCATGCTGCCGTCGCCAAAGTATAGCAGAAAACCTTAAATGCCTTGTTCGTCACTTTCAGGGACTATAAGCGGAATTCAATTGTTTTTGATTGTGCCCAAACATTTCTGGCGATGAGTTGTCGGGCTCCCTTTATCAGCCAAGGGATCTGCAGGTTGGGATTGCCGGTCTCCGGGGACATATCCCGGAAGCAACCAATTGTCACGGGTATCATTATTATTGTTCAGGCAGTATCAAGATCCGGAGTTTCAAGTGCGGGTGATAACAAGCTACGGGGTCTCCTCTCCTGCTCCGGCAACTCCGGGGCTATTTTCATCAATATGACCATCGGACGGATCTTTTCTTTGTTTACCCAAATTGGAAGGTGAGTGGCCAGTCCTTTTTTCAGCATCAGAAACTTTTGTACCCTCATCATAACCGGGATCCTGTTCACTACCCTGGTTAAATGCTCCACTGCCGGCGTTTTTATCATGCTTATCTGTGACACCACCTGACTGGCTTTTGTCTTTACCGGGATTATTCTTTTCCATGATCACATTTTTAAAGTTTCAAAACAGCAACCGCACGACGGTTATACATGATCAATAATAAATCGTGCCACTTCAACACCGGCACAAAGGCGAACTAAATACTGGCTTTCCCCGGAGGCTATCTCCTGCTTTGGGATTAAAAAAATGACGTGTAGTATGCTGGATTTTTTCCCCTATTGCATGCCGGTATGTAGCGAATTCCTCATGGAAGCGGCGCTTCCGGGAAATGCTCGCTGGCATATTTGTTGGCAATAGTTAAAGATTGTTGACTGTGAAGGCCTGTGGATACAAAGCAGTCAGGATTTACTAAGTGCTGGCAAAATTAATTTACTTAAAAAATGCAACGATGGAACAGATGAAAATACCGCAGGAAATGAAAGTGGATATTGATTTTGAAAGGCCGGGGATTCCATATACGGCAGAGGTTCTACAGCCTGTATTGTTTAAAGACACGAATCGTTACTGCTGTATCCTCGGTCCCGATCCCCAGGCAGGAATTTTTGGATGCGGTCAAACGCCGGAAGAAGCATTGCAGGATTGGGATAAACAGTTGACCCAAAGAATAGAACAAGCACGCCCTGATGACAAACTATTATTATTCGTCAATGACTTTCTAAACCCCGGCGCAGCATCGAAAACTACAGGCAGACAACCGGTAACGTACGGTGGGGACACAATCATCACCAAAGCCGGGCAAGATGAATATTCAGATAATGATGTAGCAGGTGATCCAAAGAGCGTGGTGGCGGTGGTTAAGGAAGAGGTAAATCCGCGAAAAAACACTACCGACCAGAGTAATGCAGACGGAAGCGAATACCGGTAATTATATGTAAAAAAAAATTATAGCCAAAGCCAGCTTTAACCATTTCAGAAGAATGACCGGGTATGAAATGCCTTTGCGGCCAACTGTCTAATTAAATTTTTGCTGTATCACGCCAGATTCAGATAATACCTATACTAATGTTTTACTGTTAGACTTCATTTACGAAACGATGCCCTGGTCCGACCAGCGTACACCGTATTGCTCCTATCTATTACATAGATACCGCAAGATCCTTTTTGGACCCCAGTGTATGAATGCACTGATCAGTATTTTTATTTCATTGTATTGCTTTATATTGTTCGCAGTAAAACAATATACTAAAACAAAGAATATAGTATCTTAAGAATTCGATTCCCGGAAAGTATTAAACGGGAACCCGGATTAATATCCACGTTTTTTCATCGCCCAAAAATTGTTCAATAACATTTGACTATATATGAATAAGAATAAACTGCTTTTTCCTTTTTTGCCAGCGCTGCTGCTTATTATTGCCTGTAATAATAATACGATGAAAGAAACGCAAACGACGGTTGCAGATTCCCTGCCCAAAGGAACCTATGCTTACGATGCGGAATTTTTAAAAAGACATACCACGGAAATCATTGAATTACAAAATGAGGAAGGCAACGCTAAAGTTCTTTTATCTGCCGATTACCAGGGAAGAGTAATGACCAGTACAGCAGAAGGCGATAGCGGAGCCAGTTACGGATGGATCAACTATGACCTGCTTTCTTCCGGTCAGAAGAGTAAACAGTTCAACCCAGTGGGCGGGGAAGAACGTTTCTGGATGGGACCGGAAGGCGGTCAGTACTCGATTTATTTTAAAGAAAAAGATTCGTTTGCATTTGCCAACTGGCAGGTTCCGCCCATTATCGATACGATCAGTTATGAAGTATCCCAACGAAATAAATCATCGGTAGTATTTTCTAAAAAAACTTCAATCACCAATTACAGCGGAACCGTATTTAACATTGCCATCGAAAGAAAAGTGGCGCTGCTTGATAAAAAACAGGCGGAGGTTGCGTTAAAAAGTGCTATTCCCGGGGGCATCCGGTTTGTAGGGTATGAAACAGAAAATAAAATACAAAATACAGGTAATGCAGACTGGACAAAGGATAAAGGGCTTTTGTCGATCTGGTTGCTGGGTATGTTCACACCATCAGCAAAAACCACAGTTATCATTCCGTTTTATCCAAACCCAGCGGCAAGATCCTATATCACTGACGACTATTTTGGAACCATCCCTGCAAACCGGTTGCAGGTAAAAGATAGTGTTCTTTATTTTACCTGTGATGGTAAATATAGGAGTAAGATCGGCCTGTCGCCCCTGGTAGCAAAACCAATTGCAGGAAGTTTCGACTTTGAAAAAAACATCCTTACGATCGTTATCCCTTCTATCGATAAAAATGCTCCGTACGTAAATTCAAAATGGGAAATACAAAAAGAACCCTTCAAAGGTGATGTAATCAATTCGTATAATGATGGCCCCTTGGCGGACGGCACGCAAATGGGGCCTTTTTATGAAATAGAATCTTCTTCACCAGCACTACCACTGAAGAAAGGAGAAACAGGCGTATATAAACAAACAACCTGTCATTTCCAGGGCGACTATACAGCATTGAAACAACTGGCGCAGCAATTGCTTGGGGTCAACCTCGATGAAATAAAAAGATAGCTCTTAAACTGCCACTATACATTAAAATATCAAAAGCGATTATTTTAAAAATAAACCCGGATCTTTTTTTGAACGCGGAATGCGATATGTCATTACCGGCAAGATCTACGTAGTTACTTGTGCCAAATGAATGGTCACTTAAAAAAAATACGGACAAAGAAAGCACCGGTTATCTTTCAAACTATATTCTGCCACCGATCGGCACGCAAGAGATATGGGCTGCCGGTGTTACCCATCTCATAAACCGCGATGCACGAATGGAAGGATCGAAGATCCCGGTGGTGCCGACGGCTACCAGAAGTGTAGGACGCCCACAGCCCGAATTGTTTTTGAAGTGCTTCCACATTGTGTCGCCGGTCACGGTGACCAGGTCAATATCTGTAAAGACGCTACAGGGAATGTACCTGAGCCGGAACATGTGTTATACATTAATTTGTTGCGGCAGCATACAAGCATGCAAGAGTACATTGATCAATATCGTTGTCCTAAAAAATAAACAGGGAAAGTTCCTTTCATGATCGGTCCTGGTTCCGTTATTAGCTGTACCCGTTGTGCTATTGCACGCAGGTATTCCTGATAATTTTAATTGCTCGCAAAAACAAAATGAACTAAATTAGGATACACAAAATCCGGGCGCATGGCAAAACGATCTATGAAAATCTTATGTATCGATGATGACAAGGATGACAGCTTCCTGATCCGCCAATCGATCCGGGAATTGTCTGATATCGAAATTGAGAATGCGTATGATGGTGAACAGGCCCTTGCTGTATTAGCCAGGCATAAAATATCCCGGAATCTTCCTTCACTTATAGTACTCGACCTCAATATGCCGGGCATGGACGGAAAAAAGACTTTGCAAGCGATTAAGAAAGATCAAGCATTAAAAAATATTCCCCTGGTTGTATTTACCACATCGTTGAAAGGCCACGATAAAGAGTTTATAGAAAGCGAGCAGATCGAAACAATTATAAAACCGACGGATTGGTCATCTTACAAGGCGATCGCCAGTAAGCTGTTGAACTATTGCCGTTGAAACTATAACATTTTTCGCTAGCACGCCTGCCTGACTTTTAATAAAAACTAGTGAATCAATTGCCAATATAAAGGCTTACCGCGTCGTCGCCGGGTCTCATTTAAATAAATTAAAAGTTATCCGGGGAACGAACTATATGCTGATATCTTATTTAATTGCCAATCTCCTGAACGAATATAGCTTTGAAATTTTCTACAGCGTATTAATATAATTAAACACAGGTCGAAACTCTCCCGCAATTTTTCTTTTACGCGAACTCATTTACATAGCGTTACGAAGAAACCACGCATCGGTTTACTCCGATCGCCGATGAGATAGCCTTTTGCACACATAAGTACAAGCATGAGTATATGGTTGAATTTGTGTTATGTAAGCGCCGATGTTATCCACAGTTACGGGTTTTAACTTAGGTGATGGCTAAGTTTGCCCTTATTTTTCATCAAAATATCTCATCTATGACAAACAAATTTACGATTGGCGTATTGTTGGCTCTTATAATCTCCGTTAATAGTTATTCTCAATGTGGTCTCGATCCCACATCGGGTCTTTCAACAATCAGCGCTGGGTCACAGATCATCAACAGTTATTTTCCTGGTACCGGCAATCCGGCTGCGGGTTCAATTTCACTGACGACAGGTGCGATTGATAGTCGCGGCAGCGCCACCGGCTTAATTGCAGGTGACCTTGTGCTCATTATGCAAATCCAGGGAGCCGATATCAATTCAACCAATTCCGATAGTTATGGCGACGGTGTAGCAGGCGGTAACGCCTCCGGCTATACTACAACAAATCTCGTGGCAGGAAGATATGAATACAATACTGTTAGTACGGTCGCCGGAAACTTAATCACTTTTACGTACGCACTCGTGAATGATTATTATAGCAGGGCTTTTGCATCGGGTGCCATCCAGGCTTACCAGATAGTTCGCATTCCCAGGTATTTTGATCTGACCATCGACGCCACCGGTTCTGTTACTGCCCCTTCCTGGAACGGGCAAAGCGGAGGCGTGATAGTAGTTGACGCGGCGAATATGCTGACGGTGAACGGGTCGGTGAATGCCACCGGCCTCGGATTCCGGGGCGGCGGTGGATTGCAAATGACCGGTGCAACGGGTGGTAATACGAATGGAACAGGTGCCTTGACAAATACTGATTATCGCTGGAATTCTCCCGTAACAACAGCGGCAAACTTTACTGGCGGTGCAAAAGGCGAAGGTATCGCGGGCACGCCTGTTTATATTTATAATCCCGGTGCAGTTGTAACAACTGTAAATACCACGGAGGGATATATCAGCGGATCGATGGGCTGGGGAGCACCTGCTAATGCCGGTGGTGGGGCGACCGATGGTGCTCCTGTCGGCGCTACAACCATGAACCAATATAATACCGGTGGTGGCGGTGGCGCCAACGGAGGCTTCGGCGGCAAAGGAGGAAGTGGTTGGCATGGTAATGCCGGCAACGTTACCACTTACCCGACAGGTGGTTTCGGAGGTGCACCTTTTGTACAGCGGAGCGTTTCGCAATTCATCCTGGGTGGTGGCGGTGGCGCCGGATCAGCTAATAACAGTACAGCTGCCAATCAATATATGTCAAGTGGAGCCAGCGGGGGAGGAATTATTTTACTGCGGGCAGGAAGTTTCGCCGGCACCGGCACTTTATCAGCGAATGGTGCAAACGCTGTCGGTTTACTGGGAGCGGGTGGTAACACCGATGCAGCAGGCGGCGGTGGCGCTGGAGGAACAATTGTTGCGGTGACGAGGACCAATGTTCCTGCCGGGCTTGGCGCCGTTACGGCAAGTGCAGCCGGGGGAAACGGTGGAAACATGGAAACACATTTCGATCATGGGCCAGGCGGTGGTGGTGGTGGCGGTGTTATTATCTCTAATGGTTCTTTTTTGTCGACCAATGTGGTGGCCGGTTCAAATGGATTTACAAGAGCTGGTGCCCCAACAAACCCTGTAACAAATAGCTATGGTGCGCTGCCTGGTACCACGGGTGAACTAATCACTCTACCGGCTGCGCCAGATCTTTTGAACGCTTTAAACGCACCCTCACCCTGTGGCACGTTGCCGGTAAAGTTAGTGTCGTTCACTGCTTCTTTAAACGGTTCTGTAGTGCTTCTTAACTGGGAAGTAGCAGATGCCAGGGATTTTTCCAAATTTGATGTCGAGTACAGCCATGATGGAAATAGTTTTATTTCAATTGGTCTTGTAGCCTTTCAACAAAACAAATTAAACTACCGGCTCCCCCACAATGACGTTATTACACCCGTCAATTTTTACAGGTTAAAACTTATCGATGAAAATGGCGAATTCACTTACAGTAAAATCCTTCGGGTTAGAAAAAGTTCTGCTGAGGCGGAAGACATGATCGTATATCCGCAGCCAGCCAAAGGCGGTTATACCAACGTGCAACTGACAGCAAAAACCAGTCAAAAAGTAACCGTGCAGTTGTTTAGTGCAAACGGTCTTATGCCAATTCAAAAACACTTACAACTTTCGGGGGGTATCAATACTTTTATTTTAGACAACCTTGATCATCTCCCCGCAGGCATCTATACTTTAAGGATGCAGGTCGATGGCAGCATGCAGTCGGCAAAAATCATGATTGGAAGCCGGTAATAAATGACTCTATGAGAAAGGACTATTACAGACCTCGTTGAAAAACGGGGTCTTATTTTTTAAATGTTTCGGGGAGGTTGAAAGAACCGAATACCGGGCCTCGGAATAACGAATAGTACACGTGGAAGAACCAATAATTATCACAGTTCCTCTGGAAGCTTATTAAAGCCGCCTTGTCCTCTAAGAATTAGCCAACCAAAGGAACCACTGCTTTCAAATTCCAACAAAAAACTGCACTATTAATACCTGCTATAACCAGGTATACTTTTGTTTAACTTTAAGGAGTTTGATGAATTGTGAGGTGTAAGGAAAGGCCAGTCAGCCTCCAAGACAGTAGATATCGTTCGCTGCAGGTGTCCCAAATACTGTTTAGGAAAACCAGCTATAAAAGGTTAATTTAATATGGTGGCCATGTTTTGGGCGAAAATTTCTTAATTTAAACCTATCCTTATACCATGTTCACCAGGTTATCTCCCTCAACAAGACTTGCGTTATACTACTTTTCTTTTAGCGCTGCCTGGATACTCACAAGCGGCAGGTTCGCCGATTGGATCGCCGGCGGAAATACAATTACGCAAAGAAATATCGAAGATTTTAAAGGCTTGTTCTTTGTTCTTATTTCTTCGCTTCTCATTTACTCCGTCAGTCGGAGGCTGTATAAAAAAATTCTGCAATCGCTGAACGAAAAAAAAGAATTGCTGTACAAATATGAAGCGGTTACACTTGCAGCCAAAGAAGGCATTTATGAATATGATATTAAAACCAGGTCACTAAAGCTCAGTGCCCAGATACAAGATATATTCCGGAATAATATATCCGAACAGATAACTGACATTGACAATTGGCAAAATTATATTCATCCCGAAGACAGGGAATGGGTAATAGCTGGTATAAAAAAGGCCTATTTACCCGGTCAAAATTCCTGGCAGGGAGAATACCGGCTACAGACCCTTGACAAAAAGTATAAAGAAGTATTTCATCGCTTGTTTGTACTAAAAGACAAAGAAGGGCAACCTTATAGTGTGATCGGCGCCGTACAGGACATCAGCGAACAACGGAACCTGCAAAGAGAATATCATCTGCAACAGCTGAAAAATAAAACCGACATAGCGAGAAACATTATAAACGCCGAGGAAAGAGAAAGAAATCGCTGGGCAGAAGAATTACACGATAACATCGCACAAATGCTCGGCGTGATAAAGCTTTATGTGACCATGGTTGGCAGCCGCCCGGAGAATAATCAGGAAATGCTGGAAAAAACCACACAACTCGTACAGCAGTCCATAACCGAAATAAGGCAGCTTTCGGCCAATCTGAAGCCGCCGGTATTCGAAGAAGAAGGGTTGAAACAAGCGATCCAGGATCTTTTGTCAAATATTCGCCGGGTAAAAGAACTAAACTTTATATTGGAAATAGACGATGGCCGGTGCAATCAATATCTCAATAACGAACAGAAACTGATGATCTATCGCATCGTGCAGGAACAATTAAACAATATTATAAAATATGCCAACGCCCAAAATGTTTTACTTCAAATAGAAATCGACCCGCCCCAGGTGTTTGTGCGAATCAAGGACGATGGAATCGGCTTTGAAGCCGACAAGCTCGAAAACGGAATTGGCCTTAAAAATATCAAGGGAAGGTTGAATCTCTTCCATGGCACCCTGCAGGTAGTATCATCTCCGGGAAAAGGATGCGAATTGCGTTCGGAGTTTTGGCTTGAATAAAACCACGTTTTTAAATTGTCTGCACAATAATTTTATGAGCTGCGATTCGCCTTGTAATTGTTCTTAAAAATCACAACAACCTGGCTATAAGCAGGTAAGTTTATAACATTCGGCACATAGAAAAGCAGCGATAAAATTTTTTTGCGATCGCTTGAACCGGCCCGTTAATGATTTGAATGAAGTATTTTAACATTAATGTTCAATTTTTCAGGTACGAACGAGCCTTTCGCTTAGCAGGAATTTGTATTTTTATAGCCCTAGTGCACCTGCCAACCACATAACACGATGAAGGATTTACAACTACTCTCCCTTACGGATTTATTAGATCTGCTTACTGAAGAAACTACGAGATACGTACAGATGATCTCCCGCGGTGCGAGAGATGATGAATTTCAAAAATGCAAAGAGCTTATTCTCCGGCTACAAACTGAAATTGAACGCAGGAAAAATAACAACCCTACAGATGCTATCTCTACCTGAACCGAAATAACTGGGCATTCAAAATGGCTGCATTTGCATTTTACTTTCCTGCGGCAAACGCTCTTTTGCTTTTCATTTCGCGTTTTATCTTTTCCCTGTGCCGGGCGCCCCACCGTACAAGGGCCTGCAATACCCCGTCAAGCGTATCACTATAACCCGTAAGTTCATATTCTACCAGTATCGCCGGCGAAGTATAAACACTCTTTTTTATAAATCCATTCATCTCCAGTTCTTTCAACTCATACGAAAGCACTTTTGCAGACACACCCGCAACTGTTCTTTGCAGCTCGTTGAACCGCATATTACCTTTCTCCTTTAAAGCGATGATCACTTTTAGCTTCCATTTTCCCCCAATTACATAAAGGGCATCCTCCAATGCGCCTAAACTTTTTGTACAAGACCTTTCGGCCATTTTTATTTCTTTTGCCATTGTTTGTTTCGTGGTTTAAACTATTTACTTACAAAAAGGTAACTACTAACCTTTTGTATACTAGTTACTATTTACCATCAAAGCTAAATACTTTTGTTCATCAAAAAAGCAACACATGAAAACAATCAGAATAATTTATTGGACAAGCACATCCCTGGTAGGACTGATGATGATTTATTCCGCTTACTCCTACTTAACGGACCCGGTATTTAAACAAGGCTTTGATCACCTTGGTTATCCCGGATACTTCAGGATAGAGCTGGCGATAGCAAAGGTTATTGGCGTCCTGGTATTGCTGTCACCCTTTGGGGCGAGACTAAAAGAATGGGCCTATGCAGGATTTACTTTTGTTTTTATTTCAGCATTTATTGCGCACACCGCATCAGGCGATCCATTCGCCCTTCGTGTCAGTCCTGTCATCTTTCTGGTGCTGCTTGCCATTTCTTATGTAATGTATCACAGGTTACAACGTCCCGGACAAATGCCGGCCCGGAATAAACCTGTTGTTTTGAATACATAACCCAGTTAACAATAAAACAACATGGATGTTATTTACAGAGGGCTGTTATCACCACAACGGCCCTTTATAATACTTAAGCAAGAGCCTACCGTAGTTTTTTAATACTCCGAATCCTGGATAACGACTGCTTTCATTTTCAAGCAAACGTTATGAAATAATATAGCCACAGCAGAAAACTACAATTATTTATTGGCCGGCAATCTTGACAACACTACTCTTTCCGCGAGTTCATTACCTGCCTGTACAAGCGGGTTAAAGACGGTATTAACACCAGCCCCCCTTAATTGTGCCGATTGATCATCGGATTCGATCATGGCACTGATAGCGCCGACAAACCCCCGTTGCCGCAGCATTTGTATGATGTTCAGTTTGGTATTTTCTTCACCCAGTGCTACCACAACACCCTGCAACTGGTTGATGTCGAGATTTTCCCATAATGCTTTGCTGTTGGCGTCACCATAAAGTACTCTTCGTTTCTGCGACCGCTGCTTTTCCAACACACCAGGATCGCTATCGAAACCTAAAACTTTCTGATCGTGCGTTGCCAGGTAATCATAAGCAGCAGTACCCGTTCGGCCCATACCCACCACAATAAAATTAGAAATCCCAATAGAGTTTGGTTCGGCGTCGCTTCTTACCCTTTTACTTTCAAATCTTTCCAAAAAATTCTCGAGCCGGTTGTAGATGGAATTAGCCTTGTTGTTAACCGGGGCACCAACAAGGAAGGACAATGCCACGGTAGTAGCGAGTGTTAGTAGCAGCGATTGTGGTAATAGTCCGGCACTGATCGCGATTGCGCCTGTGATCAATGCAAATTCGCTAAAGCTTGCCAGTGATGAGGCTGTAAGAAACGAGGTTCGGGCACGAAGGCGGAAACCCGTAAGAATAGCAAAGAAGATACCTACCCTTACCGGCAAAAATAAAACCAAAGCCATGGCATACAGCAGATCCTGCCAGGCAGGTGTGCCCGTAAGACCGATCTTTAGAAAAAAACCGATAAGAAAAGCTTCACGCAGACCCCATAACTTCTCGCTCATTTCATCCGACTTTTCTTCGCCGGAATGTAAGACCCCAAAACAAAAAGCACCAAGTTCCGCCCCAAGGTGAAAAGATTCGAAAAGAAAGGCTCCTGCAAGTGCCATAAGGATACCGTATAAAAGCAAGAGCTCGCCTTCTTTCAGTGACCGCAGCAACCAGGTGGCTACAGGTTTGAAGAATGGTAAAAGCAATAATAGCAATGCCCAGGGCGAAGGTGCTTTAAGACCAGTAAATGCAAGAATGCAAATGAGAATTATATCCTCCATCACCAATATACCAATGGCAAGCCGGCCATGATAAGAATCCAATTCGCCTTTTTCTTCTAAGCCTTTTGCTGCCACAACAGTACTTGCAACCCCCAACAGTACTCCCAGCAAAACAGTTTGCAACATCGAAAATCCTGTAGAAATACCGATTACAAAAAAAAGGCCCGACAACAGCGCAACGCTGATAATGATTTGCAGCAGCCCCGATACGGCCACCTCCGGTTGAAGAAAATTCTTTAACCGGATCTTCATGCCAAGAGTAAACAAAAGAAGTATAACACCTATATGTGCCAACTGGTCAAGTACACCAGAACTGTCATAACCAAACGCCGATAACAAAAAGCCGCCGGCCAGGTAGCCAAGTAATGGCGGCAGACCAACTTTCTGAAAAACATAGCCCAGTGCAAATGCGACAGCGATATAAAGAATCTCTTCCAATGTAGTTTTTTTTATCCGGTGACAATAAAGTTAAATCCCATTACGGTCACATGGCAAACAGAAATAAATTTTTACCTGACAAGTTACTCCCAATGTCTTACACTCTAATTGTTTTATCATACTATCACTCCCAAAGGTTCTTGCAGCTCACTCATCAAGTTTTCCAGGTACCAAACCAAAAAGAGCAAGTTCCGGGTTTTTAAAAAGCGGCGAACATAAGAAGTTTGTAAAAAACTTATGACACATAATTTTCAAATCAAATCATTAGGACAAGAGGAATTCGCACAACTATTTGGAATGGATGACGACCAGTTGCAAAAATCGGGAGCAACGAGGTATATCGTTGACCGCAAGCCGGGTTACCCGTGCCGGGTTAGCTTAGTGGATGCAGAAATAGGTGAAGAAGTGATACTCGTTTATTATCAACATCACAAAGTTCATTCTCCCTATCAATCCGGCGGACCAGTGTTTGTCCGGAAAAACGCCGCGCCGGCAACGTTGAAAATAAATGAGCTTCCGAAGATGCCCGAACATAGGTTGCTCTCAATAAGAGGATATGACAAAAATGGCATGATGAAAGAATCGGCTGTTTGTGACGGGAATGATTTAAGGACGATGCTCAATCACATATTTAACAATAAAGAGGTTCAATACATACACATTCATAATGCAAAACCGGGTTGTTATAACTGTATTGCAGAACGGGTGTAAAATATAGCGGCTCAGATGGCAGTCTTTTTGAGACGAAGAAATCTAAAAGGCATTTTGTATCTTTTCATCCTTGCAATTATTAATAGGCTTTAACAGGGTTAAATGACAACTCAAATCGGGAAAATGAACAGGGTAACCGTTTTCTGTGGTTCGAGCTTTGGAACCGATAAAATATACCAGGAACAAGCGTATCTGGCGGGCAAAACTTTAGCCAGGCAGGGAGTAGGCCTGGTTTACGGAGGCGCAAAAGTTGGATTAATGGGAGCAGTGGCTGACGGCGCAATGGAAAATGGAGGAGAAGTAATTGGCGTTCTGCCCCGTTTCTTACAAGGAAAGGAAATCGCTCATGAAAATCTCTCTCAACTGATAATCGTAGATACCATGCACGAGCGTAAAATGAAAATGAATGAATTGTCAGGCGGTGTAATTGCATTGCCCGGTGGATTCGGTACATTGGAAGAGTTTTTTGAAATGCTTACCTGGGGACAATTAGGATTGCATCAAAAGCCAATGGCTATTTTGAATATTAATGGGTTTTATAACTTGCTTATCCAACTGGTACAAAACATGGTTGACAATGGTTTTCTGAAAGAAATAAATCAACAAATGCTGTTATCGGATGACAACATCGACACACTACTTGAAAAAATGAAAAACTACCAACCTCCGCCGGTGGCTAAGTGGATAACCAAAGAAACAACGTAAAAGTTTCCGTGCCTTTTCGGTGACGAGCGACGATAAACATCTTTGTGTCAGGATCAACTTTTGGCGATCCCTTCAATATTTCGAAAAAGCAGGCTGGTGGCTAATGTAATTCGCAATGACTGAAAAAACAAAGCTTACATTAGTTAAGATTGTCCATACAATGATATGGGTGTTTTTTAATGTTGTGATTTTTTACCTGCTTTATGCAGTTATCGTGGACAAAATAGACAGCTGGGTATGGATCTGTATTGTTTTAATAGTTTTGGAAGGGATCGTCTTACTCATTTTTAAACAAGCATGCCCGGTTACGTTAATTGCCAGGAAATATTCGGATTCAACAAAAGATAATTTTGATATTTATTTACCCAACTGGCTGGCCCGTTATAACAAGACTATTTATACAACGATCGTTGCGGTTGCACTGGTTATTTTAATTTACAGGCTGATTAACTGATCGAATTAGCTGCCTCCGGTGATGGTGATTAAGTAATGCTCCTAAAGAAATGGATAATACTGGACTAAGGTTTTTGTCACCTATTTTTTTTACTGAAATAGATAAGGCTGGCAGGCTGTGCAACCGGGGAAGGAGTGAATGCTCAGCCGAGGCTATTGACAACAACTTTGTTAAGTTGTTCTCCAGGAAACGAAGATCAAAAACTAATAATTATACCAACAGATATACTGCTCATCTTAATTTTGCAGCAATATTGCGACGCCCTTAAAAATAAAACAGTTGGAAAAGATATACATAGAAGATAGAAAGTTTGACGGCATTGACTTTACACAGGATGTACTAGCAGCGGCGGAGTACGATAACTGCATTTTTGTTAATTGCAATTTTTCAAACACTGACCTGTCAGGCATACATTTTTCTGAATGCGAATTTACCGGCTGCAACCTGGGCCTGGTAAAGCTGATTAAGACATCTTTGAAAACCATTCAATTTAAAGACTGTAAATTGCTTGGACTCCATTTTGATACCTGCGACGAATTTCTTTTTGCTGTAAAATTTAATAATTGCCTTCTCAACTTATCGTCCTTTTATAAACGAAAACTTAAGAAGATGAATTTCGATAATTGCAGCCTTCACGAGGTAGATTTTACCGGGGCCGACCTCTCAGGCGCCAGCTTTCATCAATGCGACCTCGCGGGGGCTATATTTGAAAATACAATTTTAGAAAAAGCTGATCTCCGGTCTGCTTACAATTATTCGATAGATCCGGAGCTCAACAAGATAAAAAAAGCAAAATTTTCGAAGCAGGGCGTGGCCGGCCTGTTGGATAAATATGATATTGAATTATTGGATGGCTAAAACAATCCTTGTCGAAAAGTGCAATAGCCTTTTATTTTTTCAGCAATCCCAACAGTGCATGTCGTTCCGTTTGTATTTCCTTTTGCGTCCTCACTCCCATTTTTCGAAAAAGAGGAACGGGCGGACACCAGCCCTGAATAGCATGTTGGGCTAAAAAAGCCGTAACAACAGCGGGAAGTATCAGCCATTTTTTGCTGACGGTTGCCGAGAGGATAACACCGGTCAATGCAACTAATGATGCGTTAAGTTCCAACGTTCTTTCCATATCCCATTCCTTGTCCAATTGGCGAACCCTGGCATTTATTGCTTTCTTGCTTTGTTTCGAATAATATTCTACCGTATCGTGTATCCCGCGATCTATCCGCTGATTAACTTTTTCTGAGGTCGCGTCTCTCACGATATCTTTTCCAGGTTTTATTATAGCGTCCATAACAACTGTTTAATACTTTGGAACAAACACTATGCCCTAAAATATTAACCAAAAGCCATGTAAAATAAGTGTTTAGTCATTGAACCTGCGGGATAGTCATCAACCCCGCTGTTAATAACAAGTCGTTACTTTTTTTACACTAGTTATTTACCAGCTTCAAAGCTCCATCACTATAGCGCTGACCAACATCAGGATACCTGGCAACTAAGCGCTCAATAGTTTCCAGATCTCTTTGAGTAAGTTCGATGTCAACTGCCGCCGCATTCTCTTCCAGGTATTTTCTTTGCTTGGTACCGGGGATCGGTATGATATCCGTGCCTTGTGCAAGTACCCAGGCTAAGGCCAGTTGGGCCGGCGTTACATTTTTATCTTTTGCGAGCAGTGCAAATTCATCAACAAGTCGTTGGTTATTGTTCCAGTGATCTTCATCAAATCGCGGCAATGTCCTGCGAAAATCGTCAGCCGCTAATTGCTCTTTGTCTGCAACCGTTGCTGTAACCAAACCTCTTGCCAGCGGACTATATGGGATGAATGTAATTCCCAGTTTGCGGACCGTATCGAGGATCTCGCCTTCCGGATCACGGGTAAGCAATGAATATTCACTTTGCAGAGTGGCTATCGGGTGCACGGCATTCGCTTTGCGCAGCGAGGTGGGCGACGCTTCGGATAAACCGATGTATTTTACTTTTCCTTCCTTCACCAGTTCGGCCATAGCGCCTACCATTTCTTCTACCGGCACTTTCGGATCGATACGATGTGCATAATAAAGGTCAATGGTTTCTATTCCTAATCGTTTCAAACTTTTTTCCACGGCCTGCTTCATGTAACCCGGAGAGCCATCAAAATAAGTTGCGGATGTTCCGGCAAAATTGGATGTGCTTCCTTCTGTCTGCCGGAAGCCGAATTTGGTTGCAATAAATATTTTATCCCGGTTCGATGTCAATACTTTTGATATCAATTCTTCATTGTGGCCAAAGCCGTACATATCAGCCGTATCCCAAAAGTTGATGCCGAGCTCAAGAGCCCTGTTCAATGTGGCAACCGACTCTTCATCATTTCGCGGACCGTAGGCAAAACTCATTCCCATACAGCCCAAACCAATAGCAGATAACTTTTCACCGGTATTTCCCAGCAACCTGTATTTCATAACATCTTTTTTAAATAAAAAATCACCATTTAATATCTAACATTCTTACCCGTTTAAAAGTTTAAGGTCTATTCGTTCAAAATTCCTGCACGACGCATTTGGGATAAAATGAAATTCACACCTATTAAATTACAAACTTCAAACGAATCATTTCCAGCCACCACCTAACGAACGATATAATTCAACCATTGCGGCTAGCTGTTCACGCCTGATCGCAGCGAGGTTCAGCTCTGCCTCAAGCGCATTACCCTGTGCTGTTATTACTTCCAGGTAATTAGCCAGGTCGCTTTTAAATAATAGTTGTGCGTTGTTCACTGCATGCCGGAGCGTATCTACCTGCGCCGTTGCGATCTGGTGTTGTTCTTTCAACTTATCAGCCCCGACCAGGGCGTTGGATACTTCACTCGTTGCGATCAATACAGATTGCCGGAATTTTATAACGGCCTGCTCTCTTTCCAGCTTAGCAATTTCAAAACCGGTTTTCAACTGTCGTCTTTTAAAAATCGGTTGAACGATCGATCCTGCTGCCAATCCGAATAATGAATTTGGAATGCTGAACCAATTACTTGCCTTAAACGATTCCAACCCACCGCCGGCTGTGATATTTAATGCAGGATACATATTGGCCTGTGCAATGCCAACCTGTGCATTGGCTATTTGCAATGCAAGCTCATCACTGCGCACATCCGGCCGGCGGCTAACCATCGCAACGGGCAAACCTGCTGAGAGGTCGTTGACAACAGTGAAATCGGTTAATGAAACTTGTCGTGAAATAATGCCAGGCAATTGTCCCGTTAAAACCTGCAAAGCATTTTCCTGTATAGCGATGTTTTGTTCAAATTGCGGAATAAGTAATGCAGTTAGTTGCTTTTGCGATTCGGCTTGTTGTACTCCCAATAAATTACCAATGCCCGCATCTTTCAGCAAACGTGTGGCCATTAAAAACGAGTCGCTTAATAAAAGATTCTTTTTGGCAATTTCCAGTTGCTTATCAAGCATCAGCAGGTTAAAAAATCCTTGTGCAATATTGGCGACCAATTGTGTTTGCACGGCTTTCGCTCCTTCATACGTTTGCAAATAATTTGTCAACGCAATTTCCTTCTGGCCGCGGATCTTTCCCCAGATATCTGCTTCCCAGGAAAGATTGAGACTGGCAGAATAATTCTCTACGTAACTTTTTCCGAGAAAGCTTTTCAAGCTGATTCCATTTAAACTGTTATCGGAAGGGCGACTAACCTGCCCGGAAACCTGGAGATTCAGTTCGGGCAGTTGTAAAGCCTTTGCCTGCTTTACCTGTTGCTGCGCTATATCAATTCTTTTAACAGCTATTAACAGGTCGTGATTGTAGGTTAATCCTTTTTCAATTAAATCCTGCAACGTGGTGTCCGTAAAAAAACTTTTCCAGTTGAGATCGGCAATGCTGCTGGTATCCGCAAAACTAACTACGCTAAACTGTGCCGGCAGTTCAAGCTCAGGGCGTTGGTACTCTTTGCCCACTTTGCAGGATGAGATAAAGATGATCATTGCCAACAGCAATGCATTCAGTGGTCGGAATACATTCTTTTGCAATGAATATTGCTTGCTATTTATTTTTTGAGTCATTGTCTTTATTATTTTGTCTTTGCTCTATTATTCTGATAAACCGGGTGCTTCTTTTGATTTTGCTTTACCGGATACTTTTTCCTGCAGGTACTGGAAGATGACAAATAGCACCGGAATGATAAACACCCCGAGAATTACACCAGTAAGCATTCCACCTAATGCCCCCGTACCAATGGAGCGATTACCTAATGCAGAGCCGCCCTTAACCCACGTAAGCGGAAGCAAACCCACAATGAATGCAAAGGAGGTCATTAATATCGGACGCAAGCGAAGCTGTGCCGCTTCCAATGCAGAATCCATTAAAGACATCCCGGCTCTTCGCCGCTGCACGGCATACTCAACGATCAGGATAGCATTCTTCGCAAGCAAACCAATAAGCATGATAAGACCCACCTGCACATAAATATTATTATCAATACCCATCAGGTTGATAAATGCGAATACACCGAATATACCCGTAGGCACCGTGAGAATTACAGCAAGTGGCAGGATATAACTTTCGTACTGGGCGGCTAACAGGAAATAAACGAATATCACACTCAGCAAAAAGATCAGCGTTGTTTGTGTGCCTGCTCCTATCTCCTCTCTTGTCATACCTGAAAACTCATAGCTGTATCCCCGCGGAAGATACTTCGCGGCTACTTCACGAATGGCAATGATCGCATCGCCGGAACTATAGCCCGGTTTCGACATGCCATTAATCGTTACTGCATTGAACAGGTTGTTCCGGGTTACTGTTTCGGGTCCGAATACTCTTTGTAAAGTCACCACGGTATTGACCGGCACCATTTCACCAAGATTATTTTTTACAAATACGTTATCCAGCGAAGACGCATTTTCACGGTAAGCAACATCAGCCTGCACGATAACACGATAGAATTTTCCAAAGCGATTAAAGTCGGATGCGAAGCTGCTTCCGTAGTAAACCTGCAAGGTGCGCAATAATTCCCCTACAGAAACGCCCAACTGGCTTGCTTTTGCTTCATCGATATTAAGCATGTATTGGGGGTTGCCCGTACTGAATGTGGTAAATGCATAAGCGATCTCTTTGCGCTGCATCAGCTCGCCGATAAAACCGTATGCGGTGCCTCCTAATTTGTCCAACGCACCACCTGTACGATCCTGCAAAATGAATTCAAAACCGCTGGTATTACCAAATCCCTGCACTGTCGGAAACTGGAAAAGAAAAACACTGGCCTCTTTAATTACACTCAACTTTTCATTGATCAATCCCATTATTCCGTCTATATTATTGACCGCGCCCCTTTCCCCGGGTTGCTTCATGCGGATAAATCCAACACCATAATTAGAACTGTTGGCATTCGCCAGAATATTTAACCCGGTAATAGTTGCACGTCTTTCTACCGCTTCTACCTGCGCCAGCAGGCTATCCACCTTATTCATTACATGCTGTGTTCTGTCGAGCGATGCGCCTGGAGGAAGATTAACAGAGAATACAATGAATCCCTGGTCTTCTGTTGGAATAAAACTGGTTGGTGCTTTCTTAATCATCCAAACCGTAGCGGCCGAGACCACGAGCAAACCGGCAATAGCGATCCATCGATGGCGGATCAGGTATTGTATGGCGTTTTTATACTTATTGGTAGTGGCAGTAAATCCCGCATTAAATCCGCTAAAAAATCTTGCAGTAAAGCCCTTTTTCTTTACGTGTCCGCCTTCCTCGCTAACATGCGTGTTTTTTAAAAATAATGCACACAATGCAGGGCTTAGCGTTAATGCATTTACCGCAGAAATTAAGATAGCGATCGCCAGGGTGAAAGCGAATTGTTTATAAAACACACCCGCCGGTCCTTCCATAAAACCTACTGGTACGAATACTGCCGCCATTACCATGGTGATGGAGATGATTGCACCGGATATTTCATTCATGGATTGAATAGTTGCCGGCCGCGCCGCCAGGCCTGTTCGTTCCATCTTGGTATGCACGGCTTCTACTACCACGATGGCATCATCGACCACGATACCGATTGCCAGTACCAATGCAAACAGCGTAAGCAGGTTGATGGTAAATCCGAACAACTGCATAAAAAAGAAAGTACCAATAATGGCAACGGGCACAGCGATAGCGGGAATTAATGTAGCACGAAAGTCCTGCAGGAAAACAAACACAACTACAAAGACCAGTGCAAAAGCTATCAGCAACGTCTCCACTACCTGGCCGATAGATTCATCTAAAAATTCTTTAGCGCTGTACATACTGAAATATTCAACGCCTTTGGGAAAAGTAGTGGCCGCTTTGTTCATCACTTCTTCTGCCTGCGTAAGAATATCGTTCGCATTGGAACCGGCGGTCTGGAAAATAGCAATACCAATGCCGGGCTTACCAACAAT
>WUUC01105175.1_pt1 | contig 48576 bp, 38 predicted proteins | sample 6278441 | NCBI WGS metagenome assembly WUUC01 (sample SAMN13675441, study PRJNA597444) | soil metagenome | isolation source: soil | place: USA: Washington | collected 2017-10
CCCATGGTGTAATGGTAACACTACTGATTTTGGTTCAGTCATTTAAGGTTCGAATCCTTATGGGTCAACAGCAGAAAGGACAAATTGATACAAATCGGTTTGTCCTTTTCCATTATGCAATCTTCGCAGTAAGGCGGCTTAATCCATTACATCTTTTCGTAATAATATTTCTGGTAGCAATTTTTCGCCATTCCTCTGCCCAGTTTGCATCCATTGAAAACAGAAAACACATGCAAGCCCGCAGGTTATGTGTCTTGCAGGTATGATCGGCATCGCAGGTTGCAATGCCTAATCACCTGGCGCTTTTGCCTGTTGCTCAAATCGCTTATCAGTAAGTGAAAGCAGGAATGCCTTCAAATCCTGCTTTTCGGCGGCGGTCAAACCGAGCGGCCGGGCAAGGATCGTATCCCGGTTAATTGAATTGAGAACTATTTTTCGGGGATCATTGTAAAACTCAATCACCTGCTCCAGCGTTGTAAACATACCGTTGTGCATATAAGGAGCTGTTATCGCTACGTTTCGCAATGATCCGATTTTAAATTTGCCGAGATCATCTTTAAATCCCATTATAACTATGCGCCCGCTGTCGTTCAACTCCCTTCCGTTGAACAAGCCGATATTACGGAAATCATTCTGCGTGAAATCCGCACCGAAATGGCACTGGATACATTTTCCTTTTCCATTGAAAAGATTAAACCCCCTTTTGACAGCATCGCTAACTGCACCAGGATCATCCCAAAACTTCCACCGGTCAAAAGGACTATCGCTGGTTTCTAATGTCCTTTCAAAAGCTGCTAATGCCGCTGCTAAGTTCTCCCGGCCTGGTTCACTATTAAAAATTCTTTTAAAGTAAGCCGCATACGTTTTGCTGTTGCTTAAACGCGAAAGGGCAGAGTCTATGTGCAGGTTCATTTCATCCGGATTGTCGATGGGCGCTAATGCTTGTTCCTCCAATGTTTTGGCTCGCCCATCCCAAAAGAAAGACCGCTGCAACAAAACCGCTTACGGTACAAATAGTAAATGCAGGCATAGTGCAAGACCTGCGCCTGGATAATTTTGGTGGCGGAAGCGTTCCTGAATTCCGGATTGAGGTGTCATGCAGGACCTGGATTATAATTGATCCGGCTATTTGTTGGGCTCTTAACCATACATGTCGACAATGGTTCGACTGATGTATAATGCATCCGGTAAAGTGATGCATTCATTAAGTTCGTAAGATTTTAGTGCTTACATTACCGCACAACCCTATTTTTTAATTGTAAAGTAAAACGTACTTCCCTGGCCGGGCTCAGATTCTATCCAGATTTTACCACCATGCCGTTCAACAATTTTTTTACAAATAGCAAGGCCTATACCGGTTCCGGGAAACTGGCTTTTATTATGCAACCGCTGGAATATAACAAATACCTTATCCCTGAATTTTTTATCAATGCCTATTCCATCATCCTTAACAAAGAACTGCCATTCATCTCCGGTTTCTTCGCAGCCAACTTCAATCGCCGGAGCCTCCGATGTGTTATACTTAAAAGCATTACTCAAAAGGTTTTGAAGCAATTGTTCTATTTGGATCTTGTTTGCAATTATAACGGGCAACGTCTTTATTTTTAAAACGGGCACGATATTGCCGACCGGTATGTTTTTTATTGCCGTAGATACAATCACATTCATGTCCACCTTTATCTTTTCTTCTTTATTGGTACCCACTCTTGCATAATCCAACAGATCCTGTATGAGTTTTTTCATTCGCAGGCTACCGTCAACAGCAAAGCCAATATACTGTTGCGCTGTCTCATCCAATTGTTCATTGTATTTCTTTTGCAAGAGTTGCAGAAAGCTGCCCACCATCCTGAGCGGTTCCTGCAGATCGTGAGATGCCACATAAGCAAAACGCTCCAACTCTTCATTCGATGCTACCAGTTCTTCCGCTCTTCTTTTGAGTTCTTTATTTAATTCTAAAATTGCTATTTCGCTGTTCTTGCGGTCCGAAATATCCTGCATGGCTCCTACAATCTTAACGGGCTTGCAGTCCGTGTCATAGACGATGTTTAATTTATCAAAAACCGTCTTGTAGTTGCCGTCCGCACAGCGAAATCTAAGCTCACGTGTTAATGAAGTCCTTCTATTTTTGAAAGCGTCAAGCCCTATTGCCAACAATCCATCTTTATCATCCGGATGAAGATTGTCTTCCCATGACTCAGGTGGCATACCGCCTTCACTCCTGGGATGTCCAAAAAGTGTTGTAAACCCTTCTCCCCAGTAGGTCATATTCGCTAAAATATCCCATTCATAGATCGCATCATTGGTTGCCTTGGCTACCATTTCATAGCGCTCTTTTGTTGTTCGCATGCTTTCATGAATGAGTTTTTTTTCCGTGATATTTTTAAAGTATACCGCCAGGCCTTCGTCAGAAGGATAAGCTGTTATTTCAATCCATACATTTAATGGTTGGAAAAACTCTTCAAAACTTACCTGGATACGTTCGTTTACGGCCTTGCTGTATTGATTGTAAAAGGTGGACGTGAGTTGCGGATCATACACCTCCCACATATTTTTACCTATGAGGATTTCACGCGGCATCCCTAACATTGATTCGGCTTCCTTATTCAAGTAAGTTATAACCCAACTTTTATCAACTGCGAAGAACCCGTCGGTAATACTTTCGAGAATATTGTTCTTTTCTGCATATGCTTTTAGCAAAAGCCGATCCGCCGTATTTTTTTCCGTAATGTCAGTAGCCAATACCAAAATGGCATCAATACCGTTGTGTCCAAAAGAATGACTGGAAATTATAACATCCAGCAATTGGTTTGTCTTTGTGATGTGTTTCCATGCACCATTTCCTGAATATAACCTGTCACCCGTTGTTACTATCGCATCGCTAGCAGGACTGGCATCAATATCCCCATACACAGTTACTAAACCAAGCTGCAGGAATTCATCCCGTGTATAGCCATATTTTTCAACAGCTGCATTGTTAACCTCAAGGAAACGGAGCGTATGAGGATCATATATCCACATTGGCTCAGGATTGTTATTAAAAAGATAACGATAACGTTCCTCCGAGAGCCGGAGAGCATCTCTTGCCGCCACAGCATCATTAATATCCCTGAAATTGTGAACTATACCTTCAATAACAGTATTATGAAGCATGTTGGTGATAGTGCCGTCGATCCATCGCCAGGCACCGGTTGCATGGCGTAACCTGTAAACATTATTGTAAAACGGAACCCCTGGCGCCGCAACTGTCTTTTCCCATACTGCTTTTATTGTTGCAAGGTCTTTGGGATGCACCAATGACAAAAAATCGATTCCGAGTGCCTGCTCTTCCGTGTAACCAAATATTTTAAGGATCGACGGAGATATATAATTCACTTTACTGTCAATCGATAAAATACTGACCACATCGCCACTATTTTCTACCAGGCCGCGAAAACGTTTTTCGTTTTGTTCTGCAATCTGTTCGGAAATTTTTCTTTTGGTTATGTTACTGCCGGTAATACAAATGCCCGTAACAGCTTGTTGCTTTTTCACCGGGTTTAACGCAAATTGAAACCAGTAAGTTTTGCCGTCTTCAGAGTTGAACGACCTCTCGTACCGGATCGACTTTCCTTCAAGTACCTGGTCAGTAATTTTCCTAAAAAAATCTTTCCTGCTCTCTTCCACAAACTCAAAAATAGAAGCACCTGCTTTTACTTCTTTTTCTTCCCGGTTTAGAACAATGCTTTCACAAGCTTTTGAATTGAGCATCCTGATGATGCAATCCCCGTCAAGCAATACAAATCCTTGCTCTACATTTTCAAATATTGACTGGAGAAGTGTTTCCGTTGCATCCTCATTTTCTACGGCTATAGTATCAAGCTCTCTTACGATGGCTAAAAAACCAACTTTTGCACCGGCACTCCCGATAACCGAAACAGAGATGGCCGGGTTGAAGATAGTACCGTCTTTTTTTTTGCAAACAGTCTTAGTGTATTTGCCAGGCTCAGCATCGCTCATTGCCTGCAAAAGTTTATTATAGCTGGTATCAAACAATAAAGAAGCAGGTTGTCCAAGTATTTCGATATCGGAATACTCAAAGATTCTTTGTGCTGCCGGATTCCACGAATCGATAACGCCTGCTGGATCTATACTTATAATAGCATCGCCCGAAGAATTGAGCACGGCCTCAAGCAATACTGAGGAAGGAATAAAGGTGGGTGATTGGAAAGCAGTTGTTTTCATCAGGTATTGGAGATAGCATCTGGATTGTGACAAGAGCGGCTATCCACATTTCAAAAGTAAGTTTAAAATTTTCCGTCGAGAGTAGTTGACGTCGCCCTCTTTTTGTAGTAAAAAATCTACAACGTTTCGAAACATACTTATAGTGATTATAGATTATTACTACCAAGGGTAATTACTTAAAAAAAAAATTGTAACCTTGAATGTGTAATTTTATGGCACAGTTTATCACAATATGAAATTGACGTTTACCATTTTAGCTTTCGGACTTTTTCTAGCTGCAAAGTCCCAGACCGAAGTGCCTACGGCCGGAAAGGACTCAGTGAAACTTCTTTCGCCGGTGTTAATCAAGGGCTATGAATCAGCCAGGTCATTATTCGAAACACCAGGCACAGCAGCGGTTATCAACGCGGGGGAACTTGCGAGGTTTGGTAATACGTCGATATTACCGGCCGTTAATACCATTCCCGGCGTAAGAATGGAAGAAAGATCTCCTGGCAGCTACCGGCTGAATATACGAGGTAGTTTACTCCGTTCTCCTTTTGGTGTCCGGAACCTGAAAGTATATTGGAACGACATGCCATTAACAGACGCTGGTGGTAATACTTACCTGAATATTGTCGATTTGAATACTATCGGATCAATAGAAGTACTAAAAGGACCGGGTGGCAGTTTATACGGCGCCAATACCGGGGGCATTGTTGTCTTACATACCGACGATCTTCCGCTGTTAAACAACAATAAGAACGATCACCATCTTCGGCTACAATTAAATGCAGGATCGTACGGAACATTTGGTGAGCAGGCACAATGGAAATACCGGGACAGTAAGATCAGTTCTTCGTTTACGCAAAGTCATCAGCAAGCTGAGGGTTACAGGGCTAATAGTAAAATGCGAAAAGATGTTTTTCAATGGAACGGCAATACGCGGCTTTTTAAAAAAGATAAACTGGAGTGGGTCGCGTTGTATACCGATATGTATTACCAGACACCCGGCGGGCTGACACTTGCACAAATGCAGCAAGATCCCACCCAGGCAAGGCCAGCCTCTCCAGTAGCGCCAGGTGCCGTAGAACAAAAAGCAGCCATTTACAACAAAACTTTTTTTGCCGGTACCAGCTATACCCACGAATTTAATAAGCAATGGAGTAATACAACCTCTTTCGTATTGTCTCATACCAATTTTGAAAATCCGTTTATCACCAATTATGAAAAAAGAAAAGAAGATAATTTATCGGTAAGAAGCAAATTTGTATACACAAAGAGCTTTAATGAACATGATCTAAGATTGCTCGGGGGCGTTGAATGGTTATATGGCCGTGCCGCTATTGATAACTATGGCAACAACAAAGGCAATATAGATACTGTTCAATACAGGGACAGGATATCGGTGAGACAATGGTTTCCTTTTGCACAACTTGAATGGCAATTTAATAAGAAACTATTGGTGCAGCTTGGCGCCAGCACGAATGCTTACCAGTATCATTACAGAAGACTTACTGATACGGACGATGCAAAAAAGAGAAAGAAATTCGATAAACAGTTTCTACCCCGGCTCGCATTGCTGTACCCGTTTATAAACTATTTATCAGCATATGCAACGCTAAGCAAGGGTTTTTCACCTGCTACCCTCGCTGAGTTTCGCTCTTCAGATGCAAATATAAATACCGCCCTTCAACCGGAATTTGGATGGAATTATGAAATTGGTGTAAGGGGAAGTACTGCTGATAACCGCTTTGATTTCGATATAGCCGCTTACTACTTTAAATTACAACAGGCCATCGTGAGGAGAAACAATAGTATGGGCGAAGAGTATTTTGTCAATGCTGGCGGTACGGATCAGAAAGGTCTCGAGTTACGTGCCGGCTATTCATTGGTCAGGAACCCCGCAGCCTGTTTTACATTAATAAGATTGTGGTCAGGATTTACGTTTAATGACTACGTTTTTACAAGGTATATAGTCGGCACAGACGATCATTCCGGCAAAGCATTGACCGGTGTTCCTAAATATGTTTCCGTTACAGGATTGGATATCAGTACTGCCCCGGGAATATACCTGAACACCACTTTCAGTTATACATCCAAACTGCCATTAAATGATGCCAATGACCAATTTGCAAAAGCATACAACTTACTACAAGCAAAAATAGGATGGAAACAAAGGATGAATTCACGAATTGGCCTGGAAATTTTTGTTGGCATTGATAATGCGCTGGACGAACAGTACAGTCTTGGTAATGACATTAATGCTTTTGGGCGGAGATATTATAATCCATCAGCGCCACGCAATTACTTCGGCGGACTTGCCATTGGCTTTTAATTTTTACCTTCTGCTAATAATTTTGCACATACCGCAAAGTGGTATTGCCGGTATTCAGAGCTATTCCTACCTTGCGGTCCTAAATCTTTCAATCCATGAAACTACTTGTTGCTGGCTTTTGTATGAGCCTCGTTTCTTTTTCCAGCACTGCACAAGACTGCTCCGGCTATTACTACCTAACCAATAGTACAATAGAGATGACGACTTATGACAAAAAAGCAAAAGAGAACGGCAAGCTTACCTATTTGATCAGCGCTGTCAGCAACTCAGGCAATACAACGACAGCCAATTTCATTTCTGAAATGAAAGATGAAAAAGGAAAAACTATTTCAAAAGGAACAGGAAAATATAAATGCAGCGGAGACAATCTTTTCATCGATGCTAAAGTAGCGATGCCGCAGGAGCAAATGGGTGCGTATAAAGATATGGATGTAAAGGCAGATGAAGCTTTTATTGAATATCCTTCGAACTTGTCTGATGGTCTTGCATTGAAAGATGCGAATTTCAAAATGGACATCATCAATAAAGGATCCGTATTTTCTACTACAACACTAGAGCAGACCAATCGCAGAGTGGAAGGAAAAGAATCTGTTACCAGTCCGGCAGGAACATGGGATTGCTGGAAAATAAGTTACGATGGCAGATTTAAAGCGACCATAGGCGGCCCATCCGGTATAGGCATCCCTGTCAATTTTAAATCGACAGAATGGTTTGCGCCAGGGTTCGGCATTGTAAAAACTGAAACGTATAATAAAAATGGCAAGCTGGTAGGTTCAACCCTCATTACTGCTTTAAAGAAATAACTTTGGACGGTTATGTATATTAAAAAGCTCTGGTTCGGTTCCGGAGCTTTTTTGATGGGGTTATGATTTTTTTATTCTTTCAATGCAAACGGCCAAACTTTGTTTCCATTCCCTGGCCGGAATTCCAAAAGTTTGTTGAATTTTTGCTTTATCAAGTACTGAGTAGAAAGGCCGTTTCGCAGGCGTTGGATAGTCTGACGTAGGAATAGGATTGACCTTGCACAAACTGCCCGACAACTCCCTGATGGCAATCGCAAAGTCAAACCAGGTAATTTCTCCTTCGTTGCTGAAATGATAAATGCCAGGCAGCCATCCGGCATTCGCCGATGATGTATTATCAATAATCATTAAAATGGCTTCTGCCAGATCAGCTGCATAGGTAGGTGTGCCAGATTGATCACTGACAACGCTGATTTCTTGCTTATCCGCCATCAACCGCAACATCGTTTTTACAAAATTTTTCCCAAATTCTGAATAAACCCAGGCAGTGCGAATAATAATGGAGCTGGAGTTGGCTGCGATAACTTTCTTCTCTCCTTCGAGCTTGGTGTCGCCATAAAAATTGACCGGGTCTGTCGGATCATCCTCTTTATACGGAACCTTACCCATTCCGTTAAACACATAGTCTGTAGAAACGTGGATCAATTGAATATTACTCTGCCTGCAGGTCGCAGCAATTATACCCGCAGCTTCAGCATTTACCCGGTAAGCCAGCTCTTTTTCCGATTCAGCTTTATCAACAGCTGTATACGCGGCGCAGTTAATTAGATATTGTGGTTGATTCAGGGAGATAAGATTATCGATAGCTTCAGCATTATCAAGGGGCAATTCTTGACGGGTGGTAAAAATAAATTCAAAGCCAGGATAAGAAGGAGCCAATTGTTGAAGTTCCATTCCTAATTGTCCGTTTGATCCGGTAACAAGTATTTTTTTTTTCATCGCTATTTAGTCTTCGAACATAAAATTGGTTTGGATAGCCGCAAGCGACGGTAGTAGCTTATCCTTATCGGATATAATTGCTTCAGCAGCGGGGATTCCCCAGTCAATATTTAAGGACGGATCATCAAAGCGTATTCCCCCTTCACTTTCCTTATTATAAAATCCATCGCATTTATATAACACTTCTGCTCTTTCACTCAATACAGAAAAACCATGAGCAAATCCTTTCGGCACCAGTAACTGCTTTTTGTTATCTGCAGACAACTCGATGGAATAGAAACGGCCGAAGGTTGGAGACCCGTTGCGCATATCCACTGCCACGTCGAGTATTTTTCCTGTCAACACACGAACAAGTTTAGTTTGCGCATGTGGGTTTAGTTGGTAATGCAATCCGCGTATAACACCATAACAAGAAGATGATTGATTATCCTGCACAAACACGATATCAACGCCTTCCTGTTTAAAAATATTTGCGTTATAAGATTCAAAAAAATAACCGCGGCTATCTGCAAAAACTTTGGGTTCGAATACGAGCAAACCAGGTATTTCGGTGGCTATGAATGGCATATTATAAACTCCAGTATTTTCTGTTGATAATTTTATTCCGGTAAATTCCCTTTAGGTCTGCAACCAATGCACCGGGCTTAGTGATCCCGCAAAAATAGTCATCATTAAGATGCAAATAACCCGCATGCGGCACGGTAACGATCACTGCATCATAATCTTTCTTAATTTCTGAAACCAGGCCAAAGCCGTATTCATGCTGCAGTTCATCTGAATCAGCATGGGGATCTTCTACATCGACATTCACATAAAAAGCTTTTAAGGCTTTCACCACGTCTGCTACTTTCGAGTTTCTTATATCACTTACATTTTCTTTGAAGGTGGCGCCTTTTACCAATACTCTTGCTGATTTAACGTTCCCATCTGTTTTGATAATATGCTGCACCACTTTTTGAGCAACATAGTGGGCCATATCATCGTTGATAGTACGGCCGGCGAGTATCACCTGCGATTTGTATCCAAGCTCATTTGCTTTATGCGTCAGGTAATAAGGATCTACACCAATACAATGCCCGCCAACAAGGCCCGGCTGAAATTTTAGAAAATTCCATTTGGTACCCGCCGCCTCAAGAACCTCGAATGTATTAATGTTCATCCTGTCAAAAATGATGGACAATTCATTCATCAAGGCTATATTCAGATCACGTTGCGTGTTCTCAATAATTTTAGCAGCTTCAGCCACTTTGATACATGAAGCACGATGTACGCCGGCGTCTACAACCAATTCATACACTTTAGCAATCTCTTCCAGCGATTCGGCATCACAACCGGAAACGACTTTTACAATCGTGGCGAGTGTATGATTTTTATCGCCTGGGTTAATACGTTCCGGTGAATAACCTAATTTGAAATTATCAATGTTTTTTAAACCTGATAGTCTCTCGATAATGGGCAGACAATCCTCTTCGGTGCAACCCGGATATACCGTCGACTCGAAAACGACGTAGTCGCCTTCCTTTATCACTTTACCGATCGTTTCTGATGCCCGTTGAACAGGAATTAGATCCGGTACATTGTGCTCATCAACGGGAGTAGGAACCGCGACGATGAAAAACTTTGCTTCTTTTAAAACTTCGAGTGAATTTGTGAAGGTAATGTCGCAGCCATCAAATGCTACTTTTTCGAGTTCGTTACTGGGATCAATCCCTTGCTTCATTAACTCAATTCTTTTTGCGTTGATATCGAAACCGATAACCGAAGCTTTCCTTGCAAATTCCAATGCGATAGGTAATCCTACATAGCCTAAGCCGATCACTGCTATTTTTGCTTTTCTATCAATTATTTCCTGGTACATAAAAGTTTAAAATAAAAATCTAAAGTTAACATTGCCTTTTATCATTTTTTCCGGCATTTATTTCCTGCTTACGAACTCTTTGGGCAGCTTATTCCATTCCTCTTCCGGTAAAGATTTAAAATACTCGTAAGTGAGTCTTAACCCTTCTTCCCTGTTCACTTTTGGCTGCCAATTTAAAAGTTGTTTTGCTTTCGTTATATCCGGTTGCCTTTGCTTTGGATCGTCAACAGGCAATGGTTTGTAGACTATGCGTGTCGTGTTGCCGGTAAGGGCCAGCACTTCTTCGGCAAATTCTTTTAACGATATTTCATTGGGGTTGCCAATATTCACCGGAGAATGATAATCACTGAGCAATAGCCGGTAAATGCCATCCACAAGATCATCGACAAAGCAGAAACTTCTTGTCTGTGATCCGTCACCAAAAACCGTTAATGGTTCGCCCCGTAACGCCTGCCCAATAAACGCAGGCAATGCTCTTCCATCATTCAAACGCATCCTCGGTCCGTAGGTGTTAAAAATGCGCACAATCCTTGTATCCACTTTGTGAAATGTATGGTAGGCCATGGTAATGGATTCCATATATCGTTTGGCTTCGTCGTATACACCCCTGGGACCGACAGGGTTTACATTTCCCCAATACTCTTCTGGCTGCGGATGTACTTGTGGATCGCCATATACTTCGCTCGTTGACGCAACAAGTATTCTTGCATTTTTAGCTTTAGCAAGTCCGAGGCAATTATGGGTCCCCATTGCTCCTACTTTCAGCGTTTGAATCGGGATTTTGAGGTAATCGATCGGGCTTGCAGGCGATGCAAAATGCAATATATAATCAAGCCGCCCCGGAATATGAATAAACTTGGTTACATCATGATGATAAAATTCAAACTGCTCAAGCTTGAACAATTGATCAATATTTTTAAGATCGCCAGTAATAAGATTATCCATTCCAATTACTCTATAACCTTCTTTTATAAACCGGTCGCATAAATGTGACCCCAGGAAACCGGCCGCCCCGGTTATAAGAACCCTTTTTCGATCCATAGCAGTGATTAATTAATTTATACCTGGTCTTCCGACACTTTCATAATAAAAACCAAGTTCGTTAATGGCAGCTTTGTCAAAAAGATTGCGGCCATCGAATATAACTTTGTTTTTCAGATTTGATACCATCTTCTGAAAATCCGGCGTCCGGAACTCATTCCATTCCGTAGCAATAATCAATGCGTCCGCATTCTTCAATGCAGCATATTGATTTTCGGCATATTCAATTTTGTCGCCAATGGTTTGCCTTACGTTGTTCATTGCCTCCGGGTCAAAAGCACATACTGTAGCACCAGCGGCCGTTAGTGCATCGATAATATATAAAGCAGGTGCCTCCCGTATATCGTCCGTATTTGGTTTAAAGGCCAACCCCCACAATGCAAAGTGCTTTCCTTTCAAATCGTCATTAAAATATTTCTTTATTTTAGGTAGCAGGTGAAGCTTTTGATTTTCGTTGACTTCAATTACTGCTTTTAATATTTTAAACTTATAGTTAACATCGTCAGCTGATTTTACCAAAGCCAGCACATCTTTCGGAAAACAACTACCGCCGTAGCCAATACCCGGAAATAAAAATCGTTTGCCGATCCTGTCATCGCTTCCAATACCGCGGCGCACCATATCCACATCGGCGCCCATGCGTTCGCATAACTGCGCTATCTCGTTCATAAATGATATTTTGGTAGCAAGGAATGAGTTGGCTGCATATTTTGTTAACTCGGCAGAGCGTTCATCCATGAAAATAACCGGGTTGCCCTGTCGAACAAAAGGAGCAAACAATTCTGCGATCAACTTTTTTGCTCTTCCGGATTTGGTGCCGATCACGACCCTGTCTGGTTTCATAAAATCATCGACAGCCACCCCCTCCCGTAAAAATTCGGGATTAGAAACAACATCGAATTCCCCCTTGAAATTTTTCGCGATTGCCTCCCTTACTTTTTCGGTAGTACCTACCGGAACCGTACTTTTATCTACGATGACTTTATAGTCTTTTATCAGCCTGCCAAGCTCGTCGGCGACACCCAGCACATACCGCATATCAGCCGAACCGTCTTCTCCGGGTGGAGTGGGTAAAGCAAGAAAAATAATAGAAGCATCTTTGATACCCAGCTCAAGACTGGTTGTAAAAAAAAGACGTTCTTCTTTCAGGTTTCGGAGAAAAATCTTTTCCAGTCCCGGTTCATAAATGGTAATTTCCCCGCTCATCAACTTTGTAACCTTGTTGACATCAATATCCACACAGGTTACTGTATTACCTGTTTCTGCAAAACAAGTCCCTGTTACCAATCCGACATATCCTGTTCCTATTACCGCGATCTTCATGAATGATTTGAATTATTGTAGGTTAACGCTCTAAAAATTCCAGCACTTTTGCTGTAATAAATTGCAGTTGCTCTTCATCCAGTTCCGTGTGTACAGGCAATGAAATTACCCGTTCCGTTAGCCAGTCGGTAACAGGCATTGCCAGGGATGCTACATTGAACTGCTCAAACATTTTTTGACGATGCCCTGGTACGGGGTAATAGATCATCGAAGGAATTCCGTGCTGTCCTAAAAATTCGTTCAGACCGGTCCTAAGTATTGAGGAATTGTCCCCATCTTCAAGCAATATTGTATACTGGTGAAATACATGTTTGGAATAAGCCACCCTGAAAGGCGTTTTTATTTTGGAATGACCTGAAAAAACGCGGTCATAGTAATCCGCAGCCTTTCTTCGTGCAGCATTATATTCGTCCAACCGCTTAAGTTTTATATCCAGAATCGCGGCCTGTACGGTATCAAGCCGGCTATTACACCCCACAACATCATGATAATACCTGCGACTTTGCCCGTGATTAGCAATCATCTTCATTTTCTCAGCTAATTGATCGTCGTTGGTAAAGATTGCACCACCATCGCCAAATGCCCCCAGATTTTTGGAAGGATAAAATGAAGTAGCACCTATATGGCCGATTGAACCTGTTTTCTTTTTTGAGCCATCGGAAAAGGTATAATCGCAGCCGATTGCCTGGGCATTGTCCTCAATTACATGAAGGCCATGCTTCTTTGCTATCGTCATTACTTGCTCCATAGGCGCAGCCTGGCCGTATAGATGAACCGGTACAATTGCCTTTGTTTTGGACGTGATCGCTTTTTCCAGGCTCACCGGATCTATACAAAATGTTTTGGCATCTACTTCAACGAATATGGGAGTCAATCTTAATAGTGCAATGACCTCGGTAGTTGCGATGTATGTAAAGGAAGGCGTTATCACTTCGTCGCCTGGCTTCAGATCGAGCGCCATCATAGCGATCTGTAAAGCATCCGTGCCATTGGCGCAGGGAATCGTATGTTTTACCCCAAGGTATGCAGAAAGGTTAGCACTAAAGTCCTGCACGGGTTTTCCATTGATAAAAGCCGAACTTTCCATCACTTGTAATACAGCGCTGTCCACATCGGCTTTTATTTTATGATACTGCGTTTTAGTATCTACCATCTGAATTTGGCGCATCGAAGGGTAAGTTTTTAATTTTTTAATGCCGGTAAGCAAATGGAGTTGACGGCGAGAGTGTTCACACTAACCAACTTTAACCTGCCGAGGCTTTAAGAGGCGCAAAAATAGTAAAATACACGTAGTTTCCTCATTTGACTTTACTTTTGCGTCCGGCAGGTATAAGTTTAAAATCAATGTTTTGGAACTATTTTTTTACAACGTTTTTCTTCTTTCGTTTAAGCTGGGTGTTCGGATAGCGGCTCTTTTTAATACAAAGGCAAAAAAATGGCTGGATGGCCGAAAAGGAATTTGGCAAAACCTGGAACTGTCGGTTGGAAATCAGCCGTCGAAAATCGTTTGGGTACATTGCGCATCGTTGGGCGAATTTGAACAAGGACGGCCTGTAATCGAAGCAATAAAATCGAAGTACCCAAATGTCAAGATATTACTCACTTTTTTTTCACCTTCCGGCTATGAGATCAGAAAAAACTATGCCGGAGCCGACTCGGTTTTTTATTTACCAATGGATGGTGCAGATAATGCAAAACGCTTTTTTGAAACAGTAAAACCGTCGCTGGTAATATTCGTAAAATACGAGTTCTGGTATCATTATTTAAAAGAAATAAAAAACAATAAAGTTCCGCTCCTGCTTATCTCGGCGCTGTTCAGAAAAAATTCAGTTTTTTTTAAATGGTATGGTGGCCTGCAACGGCAAATGCTTTCTTTTTTTGATCATCTTTTTGTACAGGATAATACCTCAAAAGATCTGTTAGCAACGATTGGTTTTTCAACAGTGAGCAGCGTGGCCGGTGATAACCGTTTCGACAGGGTAGTTGAAATTGCTGCGCAGTTTAAACCTGTCTCAATCATTGAACAGTTTACTGCTGGCTTCAAAACAATAGTCGCCGGAAGCACCTGGCTGGAAGATGAACTGCTATTAGAAAAGGCGATGGCTACAATCTCGGACTCATCGCTCAAACTTATTATCGCACCGCATGAGATAAACGAGCAGCATATTGCTCAAATTCAAAAACTATTCCCGGGATCTGTGTTGTTTTCCCAACTACAGGATCGCAGTCAGCATCCGTTTACTTGCAACGTTCTCATTATTGATAATATTGGTATGCTGTCGCAATTGTATAACTATGCAAGCATTACTTATGTAGGCGGTGGCTTTGGAAAAGGAATACATAATACGTTAGAAGCCGCTGTGTATGGAAAGCCTGTTTTGTTCGGGCCAACCTACCATAAATTTCGTGAAGCGATTGATCTTGTTAATACAGGCGGAGCTATCAGCATTACGAATCCTGAACAATGCGTTTCAGTCATTCAAACTTTACTGCAGGATGATTCGGCATATATGAACTATTGTAAAAAGTCGAAGGAGTATGTGTTGAGCAACAGAGGTGCAACTGAGAAAATACTTGCCTGGATTCAGGAGAAACGCCTTTTAACTAACTGATCAAACTGGGCAACGACAGGCAATTCATTATCCCACCCCAGCTTTATTTTTAATTCGCGGCTGATCCAGTATTCGGCTTCGGGATAAATATTGAAACTGTTGATCGTTTTGATGCTCCGTTCATACATTACCTCGTCACCACGGAAAAGATCATTAATAAATAAAAACCGGTCATTGATGCCGATTGCCTTGCGAAGATCTTTAATCGGCGTTTCTTTTAATACCTCCATCAGTTCCGCTTTCTCCTGTTTTAACCTGTCATTCAAAGATTCAGACGGAAATCCTTGTTTACCTTTTGCCTGGTGGGATAACGTAGGAATTTCTACCAATGGGTCAAAGACCATATCCAACTGACCGTTTTCCTGGACGATGGAGACTGACTCATCTTCCACCAATACCTTTTCTTTTATCTCCTGCCTGGCCGGCGGCGCCTCAGTTTCTAGCGGTTTAGGGGCATATTTTTCGTATTGCGAAGAATCAACGTTCATCACCGTAGGCAGAACAACAGATACTTTTGAAGTACTGGCCGTTCTTTTTTCCTGCTGGTGTTTGGTGAGTTCATTTTGCAGTAGCTGCAATGTAAAAAGCATCTGTTCAGGCGTCGCTTTTTTGTTGAACTGTTCGGTTAATTTGGATATCAAGACTTCTATTCGTTGCATTTTGCTACTTTTGGAGGGCTGATAAAATTGATTAAAAGATTCGCTGATAGCATTTTTTTTTACCCAAAATTCCGGGATGGTCCGTGTAATCTGCCTGATCCGAAAAATCAGCGTCTTAAAAATACAAACAGTTTGCCAATAAATTGATTTAGGGTCCCGGAAAAAAATCTTAACAATGTTTATTGAACCGAATATACGTGGCGAGCGCCGCGGATGGATAGAAGTGATTTGTGGTTCTATGTTCAGCGGAAAAACGGAGGAATTGATCCGTCGATTAAAAAGAGTGAAGATCGCCAACCTGAAAGTGGAGATCTTTAAACCCGCTATTGATACCCGTTATGATGAGATAAAGATCATTTCGCATGATACCAACGTCATTCAATCTACGCCGATTGATAACTCACAAAAAATATTGCTAATGGCGCAGGATGTAGATGTGATCGGCATCGATGAAGCGCAGTTCTTTGATGACGAGCTGCCCAATGTTTGCGACCAGTTAGCTTATAATGGTATCCGGGTCATTGTGGCTGGCCTTGATATGGATTTTACAGGTAAACCGTTTGGACAGATGCCTTTTATAATGGCGAAAGCGGATTATGTGACCAAGCTGCATGCTATTTGTGTAAAATGCGGTCATATCGCCAATTACTCTTATCGCAAAATTCCCAACGAGGACCAGGTCATGCTTGGCGCTACAGATGTGTATGAGCCGCGATGCAGGGTTTGCTACAATGAAAAATTATAATAAAGACAGGTTCATGCATTCGCTTTATAAACCGGCACACTATAAGTTTAGTTCTGTCTTCTGCGGTTTTACGATTTCTTACTTCTCCTTTCCTTTGACCATTCCTTGGCTCTTTACTATTACTTCTACACCCTGCGACTTTGCCACTATATCCGTGTGGAATTCGGCGTTGAGCACAAGGCCACTGTTAATATCGACAAGCAGATTTCCATTTTGAGTGCCTTTTATTTCCGTTTCGCCTGCTGCATCAATACCCGTTTCCGCTGTCAACATCGCATGGTCGCCTTCTATTTCTTTTACCGTATATTTTGTTTTGTAATGCGCTGGCATTCTACCCCCGGTTTGAAAATTTTTCTGCCAACTATCACCCACCTTTATTTCTTTATTGGGAAAAATTGAGAACACCTGGGCAAACTGGTCTTTTATCCCCTGCTCGTTGAACTGATCTGCCAAAGAAGCTTTTATTTGCATACTGTTATCTTCTCCCGCCCCGGCCGAGTCCGTCATTTCATTAATGATCTGATCAAAGCCCCGTACTTCAACTACTTGTCCTTCTTTATTCACGGTCATTAAAAATTCTTTTCCTTTTATCCCGGCAAAGATTCTGTCCATCATTCCAAGAGGATTCGCGTTCATTTCTGCTTCATTAACCGGCTCTAAGCTTTTTTCAGTATCAACATTCATTTCCATACTCATTATCTTCATATACATTTTAAAATTGCTGTATCTGGCCCGCATTGTTTTCACACCTGCTTTATCATCTAAAACTTGCAGCGTATAACCACTTGTTATATTGATCCTGTGCTCGTTTCCCATTACCTGCTGATCGGTATTCCATGTAATTTCATAATCATAGCTTTTACCCTTTTCCAGGCCCAACTTCAATAATTTTCCGGCAGGACCTTTTGCATTGTTACAGGAATAAATTGCAAGTATCGTTAGAAAAACTATCGACGCCGCCAGCGATAAACGAAGTATTCTCATTTTAGAATTTATTATCCGGCAAAATAGAAAATTACCGGCTGCTATTAAGTATTATTTTCGCATTCAAAATATTACTTATTAAAGCTGTTCATCGCATATTTACACTTTTCAGTAAAGATTTGTTGCTTGAAATTAGGCAGCAGTACAGCTTTTATGGAATCCTCCTATATATCGGCGCTACTATTTTTGTGTTGTTTATGGCTATTGATGAGCCTGAAAGCAAAGTATGGAACGGTTTATTCTGGGTTATTCAATTATTTATTTGTATCAATGCGGTCGCCAAAAGTTTTATCCAGGAAAGCAAGGGAAGAATGCTTTATTTCTATTCGATCGCTTCGCCAGGACATTTTGTGTTGGCTAAGTTACTATTCAATTCGCTGCTGATGCTGGTCATGAGTTTGCTAAGCCTTCTACTTTTCAGTTTATTCCTGGGTAACCCGATGGTAAAAGCCGGAGCCTTCATCGGCCTTGTTTTGTTAGGTGGGTGGAGCCTTAGCCTGATCTTTACTTTTCTTGCAGCTATTGCGGCAAGGGCGCAACAAAATGCCGCCATTATGGCTGTACTTGGCTTTCCGCTTATTATTCCCCAATTAATTTTATTAATGCAGCTCTCCAACGCCGCTTTCAATCCCGTATTGACCATTAAAGCCAGCACCATATTACTATTGATCGCATTGGATATAATGGTGATATTGCTTGCCGTGATCCTTTTTCCTTTTTTGTGGAAGGATTGAATTTTTTAATTGATTACAACCTCTAATAACGATCTTATTTTCGATTGGATGAGGAATTATACAACCATTTCTCTTTTATAGCCATTAAGCATTTCGCATTTTTGTTGAAAAAAATCTAGTTGCAGAATAATTCTTAAACAAAAAATGAAGCCTGCCGGTTATTATTAATACTTTGCGAAAAATTAGGGGGGATTAAAAGTACCACCTTAATTTTGCTGCACCTTGCCTGCCGGCTGTAACCAGAAATACGAACCAATGGCCAACGAAAAAAACTTTATGTACAAATCCTGGTGGAAGATACTAAGTGTTGCCCTGCTGGTGTATACTGTTGTTGCAGGACTTTTATTTCGTATACCGCAACTTCCCGCATTGGAAGAGACCATCCGCAATCTTTATTTTCATGTATGCATGTGGTTTGCGATGATGATATTATTTACCATTTCCGTTGTTAACGCCATTCGCTACCTGCGCACCCTGAATCACAAATATGATATATACTCACGGCAATTCGCTGTGGTAGGTATTGTTTTCGGATTGCTGGGATATGCCACGGGCGCCATCTGGATGAGTTATACCTGGGCTGACCCTAATAACCCGGCCTTTGAGTCATTTAGCGCCCTTGCAAGAGAGCCCAAACTGATCGGTGCGGCAATCGCCTTATTGATCTACGCAGCTTACCTGGTACTGCGTGATTCTATCACTGATATGGATAAAAGAGCAAGGATCAGTGCGGTGTATAATGTTTTTGCGTTCGCCATGTTGTTTCCTTCTATTTGGATCGTGCCTCGTATTTTACCGAGCCTGCATCCGGGGCAGGAAGGAAATCCTGCTATGAACTATAAAGACATTGACTCAAGTATGCGAATCGTTTTTTACCCGGCTATTATAGGGTGGACCTTGCTCGGAGTATGGATAACAACATTAAAGATCCGTTTGAATGTATTAAGAGAAAAAAATATGATGGTATAACCATTTTCAACGGACAATTAGTCAACTAAAAAATAAAAGATGCAAAAGACAAGGAACATATTATTATTACTAGGGTTAATGCTTGTTACTATAATCGTCCATTCACAGGAAGGAGCAGCAAAAACGGGTTTTGGAGAAACGATGCGTAGCAACGGACGTATCTATGTAGTGATCGCAGTCATATTGACGATATTACTCGGTTTGATCTTATACCTTGTAAGACTGGATAAGAAAATGACTAAAATGGAAAAAGATCTTTAGATATAATACAATAAACAATGGGTAAAAAATAAATAACAAACATTTTGACCTTCAATGTTTGCCGATTGCCAGTTGCATTAAAAAGAAGCTTGCTATTTGAAAATTAAAAATTGAATTCATGTCAGACAATTACAGTTTTTTTGGTGATGTTGAAAAAAGTTTCGACAAAGCTGCAAAGTTTACAAAGTGGACAGCGGGTATCCTGGAACAAATCAAAGCATGTAACGCTGTTTACAGGATGCGTTTCCCGATCAAAAGAGACGACGGAAGCATAGAAGTAATGGAAGCTTACCGTGTGCAACACTCACAGCATAAAATGCCGTGTAAAGGTGGTATCCGTTTTGCCGCCGAGGTAAACCAGGATGAAGTAATGGCGCTTGCCGCATTGATGACTTACAAATGTGCTATTGTAAATGTACCCTTTGGTGGCGGTAAAGGCGGCATCAAGATCAATCCCCGAAACTATTCCCCGTATGAACTGGAAAAGATAACCCGCCGCTATACTGCAGAACTGATAAGAAAGAATTTCATTGGGCCCGGCACGGATGTACCAGCCCCCGATTATGGAACCGGCGAAAGAGAAATGGCCTGGATCCTGGATACCTACAGCGCCATGCATCCGGGTGAGATAGATGCTGCTGGTTGTGTAACCGGTAAACCCGTATCACAGGGTGGTGTTCGTGGCCGTCGCGAAGCGACAGGATTGGGTGTATTCTTTGGTCTCCGTGAGGTTTGCAACATGACGGACATCATGAACAAATATGGCTTGCCTGTGGGTGTCGAAGGCAAAAAAGTAGTGGTACAGGGATTAGGAAATGTTGGCTATCACTCCGCTAAATTTTTCCAGGACGCCGGTGCTCTTATTGTTGCCCTCTCTGAATATGAAGGCGCTATTCATAGTGATAAAGGGTTGGATATAGAAGCCGTATTTGAACACCGGAAAAAAACAGGTTCTATCTTAAACTTCCCCGGCGCTACCAATTTTGAAAAGAATACCGATGCGCTGGAAATGGAATGTGACATTCTGATACCTGCTGCATTGGAAAATGTGATCAATGAAGAGAATGCGCCAAGAGTGAAAGCTAAAATAATCGGCGAGGCGGCTAACGGTCCTTTAACACCGGAAGCGGATGAAGTGTTTGTAAAAAAAGGAATTTTGGTAGTTCCCGATATGTTCCTGAATGCAGGTGGTGTAACGGTCTCTTATTTTGAATGGCTTAAAAACCTGAGCCATGTTCGTTACGGACGTATGGAAAAACGCTTCAATGAAAATATGAATGCGCATATAGTAAGTCAAATGGAAGCGCTGTCCGGTAAGAAGATGAATGAAAAAGAAAAGGAATACATTGTACATGGCGCTGATGAAGTAGACCTGGTATATAGCGGCCTTGAAGAAACCATGATCACTGCTACCCATGAAGTGATGAATGAGTGGAAAAATAATCCTGAAATTCCGGATATGCGTACTGCTGCATACGTAGTTGCTATTAATAAAGTAGCTACCAGCTATGCTGAGCTTGGAATATTCCCGTAAACCATTTTCTTATCTATTTCAAAACCTGTCTACCGGCAGGTTTTTTTGTTCAGTTTGGACCAGCATATAGGATGAATCCTTGAAAGTTAGGTGGAGACTAACATATAATTATTAATTGCTCGGGCACTTTTTACCTTCTCCCAATTGACCTGGTAGCATTGCCTGCTATTATAAATCTATTTGGAAACATTCTTAAGAAAAATAAAGGAAGGTGCCGCCCGCCAATCGACTACCGGCGTTATGACAGATGGACGAATCGAAAAATTGCCCAATACGATATCAGGTTTTCCATCACCATCTAGATCTCCGGTGTCCATCGTAAGCCATCTTCCGGTTTTACCTTGGGGGATGGTTAACGGATCGAATTCAAAATCTCCTTTGTTTTCCAGGTACACAAAACCTTCGCCTGGTTGCTTAGCGAAATCCGCAAAGAAAGCAATAGCCGCAATATCTAAATCGCCATCGTTATCATAGTCCCTTGCCATTGCTTTAAAACAACCATTCAGGGGGAAAAAATATTTTTGCTTAAAATTGTTATTGCCTTCGTTTAAAAAAATATAAATCCCATGATATGGTTTTAACACGGTTGAAAAGTCCGCATTATCTCCACACGTATAAACAATGTCTTTAAGCCCGTCTCCATTAAAATCTGCAAATTCGAAGTAAGTGGATCCGTATATCGCTGGTAGGCGCAACACTTGTCGTTGTTCAAATTTCCCGGCGCCTTTATTCGTAAAAAGAAAGATCCCTTCCTCACCTTGTGTAAACAAGGCCCAGATATCTTGTAAGCCATCGTTATTATAATCATCTATCCAGGCTTTAATTGCACCAGGTTCACCCCGTAGAATATGCCGCGTATATTCTTTCGTTCCGTTGTCTTCCATCCAGGTCAATCCTCCTGTTAAATGTCCGAACTCACAAACCAAATAATCAATTTTCTTATCGTTGTTAAAATCACAGGAAGTGATTTGAACAGGCCTAGCGAGACTATCGAAAATAGCTGCAGTATCCAAACGCCAGTTGCCCTCAGCATTTTTTTTTACCGACTGAGCCTTTCCGAATTTTCCATTGTTTGGATTAATGAGGTTAACGTTACAGGCGATCATGTTATCATCTCCAAAATCGATATCCGTTATTGTTGCATCAGTTTTAATTGAGTCTTTTAACAACAATTCTTGATCATATCGTAAAATAAATTTCCGGGTAAGATCGAAAACGATTAGTTGCCGTGCCGGGCCCGTTGTGTCAATTTTCACAAAACAAGTAGCAGCAGACGGATAGCTGTCACCTGGAAACTGCACCCGAAATACCTGTAAGCCGGCTTTGATCGGTTTGGAACGTTGCTGCGCCGGCATTGAATCGGGTGAAAGCGCTGTGTAATAATCAATAATATGCTGCCATTCGATGCTATTTACAACAGGACTTGCCGGATAAAAATTTTTCGGAAGATGCTTATCATACCTGCTTGAGGGATACTCGCTGAATCCATAGTTGAAAATCCCCAGCCGCGGTCCCATTGCCGGCAAAACCCCATTTTCCCAGGTTGCTGCATCAAGCAAAGACGGATCAGGAAGCAGATGACAGGATTGGCAATGAGCCGCTGCTAAAATTTTCCCTTTTGCAATACTGGTAGCTTGAACATGTTGATGTGAGCGGTTCTTTATTGTCTCATTACACGAGAAAATAATGAACAGAAGAGCACATAGCACAGTTGATATCCAAATTTTTGCACTGAATCGCCTTTTAAAATAACAATCATAATATCTATGCATTTTAAACTCGTTTATCTCAATTCCACAACGTTCAGGATGTCTTATTCTTTTATCTTACCAGCACTATGCATCGGTGCTACTCTTCCGCCAATGGTTAACAGATGCCTCACGCCGTTTGATGTATTGCTGGTAACTGAAATAGTTTTGTGAATAATGTCCGACTGGCCGATACTGTGAAAATTAACAACCAACTCATTTTTTTCTCCGGGCATAATGGCATCTTTCGGGTAAGCCGGCACCGTACATCCGCATGATGGACGAACGGATGATAAAAATAGTGGATGGACCCCTGTATTTTTAAATTTGAACCGAATTAAAACACTATCCCCATAGCTAATAACACCGAAATTCTTCGACAGACTATCCCATTCAATGGTTGTATAATTTATGCTGTCGATCTGGGCAATCGTTGCAGGATCAATACCTAAATTATTTTGATATGGCGCAGTCCTGTTTTGATTCTTGCTTTTACACGAAAGCAGGATACACATCGAGCTTATTGCATATATCCATATTATGCGTCTTGTCATCATGAATTTCAGTTGCAAAAAGAACATTTCACTTTACTTTTCTGGACCGTCCCTTGTTATCAGAAATTGTTACAGAAACCACATTGCTATTATCGCATATGAACCTTGCTGATTGAGAAAGGAACGAGCTTCCGTAGTAGAATTCCTTTCTTTGGTAGGAACCATTTTTATATTTTATTTCGGCAGTTATGTCGCCCGGCTCCGCCGGAATAAAGCCAGTAACTCGCTTCAATTCAAATACCTTCAGCGGTCCCCGGTTTTGAGCTGCAGCCACGAGATACTTTCCATTTTTACCTCTCAGTTTTGCCATGGATTTACCATTACCCGGAATATAAACTCCGCTTTGTTGGATACTGAGAGGTGCAAAGGTCCCGTTTCCATTTCCCTTTAAAACAAGGCCGTTTAAAGCGTCATACCGCCCGGTAGCAGCTTCTGTTCCATAATCATTTGTATTTATGATGATATCAAGGTTATTATCACCATCAAAATCATCTGCCACCATCCCGTTCAGGCTTGAAAATTGTGCAATACCAGGAAGCGGTGAAATTTCGAAACTACCATTTCCATTATTTTTTATAAAAGCACTTTTGAAATAGTTGGCCTGCAATTTAATAACATCTTTTAACTCATCCGGCGTAAAAAGCTTATCAAAGGTCGCTTCGGCAAATGGCTTGTATGTCAAAAACCTTTTTTTAACGAAAGGCATTTGATCAACAACATCATCGCGGGTGTGTATGGTAAATTCTCTTAGATCGCCATCTTTGTCCTTTATATATTTTGTTGGAACGCATTCGAGAATGCCGTTCTTATCAAAATCCTTCGCGTATATAGAAACAGGATACTGTTCCCTGGCATTATAAAACGAATTTTGCCCCAGGTTACCGGCAACATAGTCGATGTCTCCGTCATTGTCAAAATCACCTGGTATAATTGAATTCCACCACCCGGCATACTTAGCTAACCCTGATGACGCCGTTACATTGGAAAATACTCCTTTATTGTTTTGCAGGAATGTGATGGGCATCCATTCACCTGCGAGGATCAAGTCAGACCAACCATCATTGTTAAAATCAGTAAACACCGCATCGCATACCAGGCCAATATTCAACAACCCGTTTGCAACAGCAGTTGTAACATCAGTAAATTTTATACCACCGTTTTGAGAATCGTTTCTATAAATAAAACTGGAAACCGCTTTAGGATAATTTCCCGGTTGTACTCTACCGGCGATAAAAAGATCGAGGTCACCGTCTTTATCATAGTCAGCCGCCCGTACACAAAACTTACTGGTAAGGTTATGCGGCAAAGCCAATGTATCGGGTTGATAGTTTCCTTTGCCATCATTTACATACAATTTGTCGGTATATGCAACCGAACCAGGAGCACTTTCGTAGCCACCACTTGCAATGTACAGGTCAAGATCCATGTCACCATCTGCGTCAAACAACAACAGTCCTTCATCTTCGCTAATTTTAGCTTCCAGGTTTACTTCGCCCAATAAAGATTTTTGGATGAACCGATGATCTGGCTGCTGAAAAAATAGTTGCGAGCTTTTATTGAAAGGACCGCCGCAGATAATATCATCCAATCCGTTTCCATCCATATCTCCCACAGCCAGGGCCGGTCCGTACTCCGAAAGTTTATGAGGAATTAATTTTTGGATATTGAAATCGACGAAGTCTTTTTCCTCATGAATATAATTTATATTAATGGAGCCGGATACTTCCATAAATAATGAATTTTCAGCTAGCAGGGTTGGCGTAAATTTATAATTAGCTGCTGCATTTTTTATATCTACGAGTAATAACTGATCCGCCGCCACATCCTCAAGCACCTGCATTTTTCCGCCTGGCCATTTAATAATAACTGAATCGACTGACTCTGTGTCACCGAGTCCAAAATGTGCGATCGGAAACACGGATGACAAATACCCGCGATAAGGTGTATTTTCATACACTTGCTTCTTTCCATCATACTGAAGTTCTATAAATGCCCCGAGCCCATTTTTGTTTAGATTATCACCAGACAGTTTAAACTGAAGATAATGTCCTTGCTTGCTTATCGCCCTGCTATTGTTCCTATAAATTAAAGCTTCGTCATTAATATTATTTATGACGTAATCAAGGTCTCCGTCATTATCCAGGTCAGCATGGGCAGCGCCGTTGGAAAATGTTGGTAGGTCCATTCCCCATTCTTTTGTTACGTCTTTGAAAGTAAGATCCCCGTTATTTTTATATGCATAATTCGATATCTTGACTTGTGGAATTTGATCAAGAATATCTCTTTTTGCAGCCAGGTTATATGCTTTGTTGCGGAAGGCAGTAAAGTCATGATCGGTAACATCTTTTGGAAACCCGTTGGTAACGATGATATCGCGGTATTCATCGTTGTCAAAATCCGCTACCGATGGCGTCCAGCTCCAGTCGGTTTCCGAAATGCCTGAATAAAAACCAATATCACTAAAAACCGGAGGTCCGATAGAATCATTTTTCAAAACCCTTGGGCCCTGGTTAATTTGAAGCACATTGCGCACATATTGATATTGGTATCCGTATTGGTCGTTGTTCTGGTATCGCCGGTAGCTTATAGGACTCATCATCATTTTTTTCCTATAATTATCCTCAGGATTCATATCCAGTTCTATTACATCTGCTAATCCATCATTATTAATATCTATTACGTCCTGGCCCATTGAATTTTCGGAAGTATGTTTGAAATAAGTTTCTACCTGGTTTGTAAAACTCCCATCCCTGTTATTGATGTATAGAAGATTATTGGAGATAAAATCGTTGGCAACATAAATATCCTTCCAGCCATCCATGTCGATATCAACAATATTAACGCCATGGCCAAATCCCTCAATAGTGATACCGGCCCGGCTTGAAACATCCGTAAAAAACGAATGTCCTAAACTGTCGCTCCAATCGTTCCGGAAAAGCTTATCTGTATTAGGGTGTTCTCCTTGCTTTGCAATCGGCTTAAATGAGCCGGGGTATTGTCCTTTAATAATTTCATTAACTAAAAGATACATATCCAGGTCGCCGTCATTATCATAATCGAAAAAAGCAGCCATTGTAGAATGAACGGTATCAGCAAGGCCATATTCAGCCGCTTCGTTTATGAAACGTGGGATTCCTGCTGAATCGACACCGGTATTTACATACAACAGGTTTTCTCTTTTGCGAACATCTTTTGACAGGCTACCACAAACATATATATCCTGCAGGCCATCATTATTAATATCGACAATACTTACTCCGCGGCTCCACTGCCCGGAACCGTTTACACCTGCTATCTCCGTGACATCATTAAATTTTAAGTCACCCTTGTTTAAATACAACTTATTGGAAACGGTATTCGCACTAAAGTAAATGTCCTGCAATCCGTCATTATTGAAGTCGCCGATGCCTACGCCGCCGCCGTTATAAACGTTTTCTACATCCAATATATTCAGTGAGTCATTATCGTTTATAATATTGTTGAAATGAATACCGGATGAGTTTGATTCAATTCTTTCAAAAACTGTTTTGCTTTTGCAGGAAAAAAGGACAACGGAAAAGCCAGCAATGATGATAAGTCGATACATTAAAACTTGTTGAAGATGATTTCTGGATTTAAAATAAAAGTAGCCACAAAATTTACATGAAAAAGAAGAACCACCCAAAACAGGTGGTTCTTTTATTAACAAAGTGAATTAAGACTACTAATAGCCGGGGTTTTGTTTAAGCGTTGGCACCCCATCTTTTATACTTGCAGTGATAACCGATTCCGGAATAGGCAGGTATTCATGCTTATTCTTAGTGAACACTACACCTCCGAGTGATTCCACTCTTCTCGCTCCTTCTTTTGGAAAATATTCAGTGTTTAAGACAACGTCAGCAATTCCCCAGCGTACAAGGTCAAAAAAACGATGGCCTTCCATTCCCAGTTCCAATTTCCTTTCAAACCTTACAGCTTCTCTTGCAGCATCCTTATTTGCAAAATCTGTCGGATAAATCTTGATATCATAATTAGCAGCATCAGCAGCTCCATTTAATACAGGTGAAGCAGCAGCCCTTGTTCTTACCCTGTTAATATACGTTCTTGCGGTAACTAGACTTCCGACCTCAATTTCCGCTTCTGCAGCCATTAACAGAACATCTGCAAAACGCATAGGAGTATAGTTCAATGCATTATTCGCGAATCCCCATCCCACAGTACCAGCTAATGTACCAATATCAGCCTTATAGTAAGTATTCTTTTTAGGGCTGTAAGGTCCACCATAATCAACTTTACGGATCCAGTTTCTTCCCGGATGGACACCCCAATCATAATATGGTATACCTCTTCTGCCTACTGTCCAATCTAACCTGGGATCAAGTGTACCCGCATAAGGAGTAAATGCATCAGTTGAAGCTTTGTCTTCATCACTGGTAACATCTACATCGTTATAAGTATTTGGCATCGGTAATCCTGCAGCGGTAGTTCTAAATGAATTGACAAGGTTCTGAGAAGGTTGAAAGAACCCACAGCATGCGCCGGGTTTTTCAGTAGTAGCACTACCACCATGGGGATAGTTCAACGTGTTATCATAATTACCATTAGTATTAGCACCATCCCCATACGATGCCTGGATAGAAAAAACAGTTTCCATGTTGTTTTCTGTCGTTACCCTGAAATTTGCATGATAGTTTGGAGCAAGATCATACGTTACTCCCACGCTGTTCTTACCATTTGCAATGATCAAATCAAAAAGCGCTTTTGCTTCCGCAAACTTATTCTGAAACATATAGGCTTTAGCCAGAAATGCAGCTCCGGCCCATTTATTAGCTCTTCCTCTATGTGGCCTGGTTTCATCAAGGTTATCGTATGCAAATTTCAAATCTGCTTCGATCTCCGGCCAGATATTTACATATGCCCCACCTGCATCGGTGTTAGGTACTTTAAAGTCAGTGACGGTTTCGTCAAGGTAGGGTATGTTGTTAAAAACTTTTTTTCCTTCAAAAAGCATAAATCCACGTATAAACCTTGCTTCCGCTTCAATTTGCTTTGCGTCTGCTGCTGTAATATCTGTTGCCAACGGCAATACCTTCAAAACTTGGTTAGCACCACCAACGCCATCCCAAATAGCACTCCATTTGTTAGGTATCTGGCCGGTACTGGGCAATAATTCAAAACGCATGGTCGGATTTGCATCTACCATATCCGTAGGCTCGGTTCCTTTGTATGCATCTCCGCCGCGTATACTTCCCCAGAGCCAGTTACTGGCGCCTCCATTTTGCTGATCTTGTCTTCCGTCAAGTGTTGCATATGCATTGATCAGCATACCGTCTACACCTTTTTTGTTAGTCAAGCTAACTATGTCATAAACTCCCTGCGGCGACAATTCCATGAACTTCTTTTTGCAGGAATAAATTATTATTGTTACTGCAATGATGGATATAACTATTGATATTCTTTTTTTCATAATGCTAGTTTGTTGCTTTAAAATTAAAATGTCGCACTAATTCCTATAAGATATTGTTTGGGATTTGGAAAACCACCAAGATCAACACCTAAATAAAAATCTCTGGCTCCAAACGGATCACGGGAAATAAGGTTTAAATCCGGATCAGATCCTGTATAGTCAGTTATAGTAAACAGATTTTGTGCTTGTATATAAAATTTGACATTTGAAAGTCTTGCTTTGTTCACGAGGCTTCTGGGCAATGTATAACCTAATTGTAATGTTTTAGCACGCAGGTAGGACCCATCTTCAACATAATAGGAATTTGAAGTACTTGATGTAAATGAAGTAAATCCGTTGGCAGCACCGGGAGCTAATAAAGGAAGTTTAGCGTTTTGATTAGCTGGTGTCCAGCTATCATTTAATACTCTGGTACTGACACCGCCTACAAATACCCGCATGTCTGTATAATATTTTACATAATTATATATCTCGTTCCCTTTGTTCCAGAAGAAAAATGCTGTGAAATTGAAACTTTTCCAATTCACACCTAAGTTTAATCCCATCTGAAAGTCAGGATGTGGACTGCCCAGGTAAGTCCTGTCAGCATCAGTAATTTCCTTGTCACCATTAATGTCTTTATATCTCCAGCTTCCGACGACGGCACCGGCCATGCTGGGTCCTGAAGTAATTTCTGCGGCAGTGTTATAAAATCCGTCAATTACAAAACCATGAAACGATGAAATAGGCTGACCTAATTCTGTTCTGATTGCACTGTTAAGTCTTTCCAAATTGATAACTCTCGGAGAATTTTCATTGTTCAATTTGGTCATGGTGTTTTTATAACGAGCGAAAGTAAGCCCTACATCATATGTCAGATCCTGATTAGCAGTTCCCCTGTAATTAATTGAAAGATCAAACCCTTTATTCCGCATCGTACCGATATTAATTTTTGGTTTGGTAAGTTGGGGTTCCAGGCCGGTCAGCAATTGATCAACCAATAAATCCTTAGTATCTTTTTGATAAACATCCAGGCTGAAATCCACTTTACCACCAAATAAGGTTGCGTCCACGCCAATATTCGTGGTTTCGGAAGTTTCCCATTTGGTGTCAAGGTTTCCTTCCCTGTTCTGCCTGTATCCCTGGGCAGATGAAGTATTTGCACCACCAATATCATAATTAGTGAGGGGAGCGTTAGAAGTAAACGTAAAAAATTGGTTTTCAAACTGAACATTGGATTGGCTACCCATCTGTCCCCAACCGCCCCGAAGTTTTAAATCAGTTAACCAGGAAACGGACTGCATGAAACTCTCTTCGGAAACCCGCCACGCTACACCAAAGGAAGGAAAATTGGCATATCGAACGTTAGGACCAAATCTCGAGCTTCCATCTCTTCGATATGTTCCGCTTAAAAGATATTTTCCTTTATAGGCATAGTCAAGTCTTGCAAATAACGAGTATAAGGAATTTAATCCTACATTATAGTTTGTAATTGTTCTGTCGCTTAAACTTCCTGCGTTAGCCGTATTTAATGAAACAAAATCGGGAGTTTCAAAGTCAAAGTTCTGACCAAATGCTCTCACTCCTCTTGAAGAGCCCTTTACGGCTTCTGATCCCGCAACGACTTTTACGTCGTGATCATTGAAAAGTGTTTTTTGAAAGGTCAGCGTATTAGTCCACGTCCAATTGGTGTAATACCAGCCTTCTTCTGTAAGCTGCGTTGTTCCCTGGTTTTCTGAACGCTCATACGTTTTTCTGCCAATATTTCTAACAAACTGGTTGCCCATATCAATTCCAAACGATGTACGGGCTGATAAATAACTGGTGAAAGGCACTTCCGCAAAAACATTTCCGAATAGCCTTGTATACTTATTAGTGTTATCTTTTTGCCGTGCAAGATTCGCAATTGGGTTACTACCATTTCCCGATTCGCCAACACCATTACCGCCCCAGCCGCCATTTATATCATTAACAGGTACATAAGGCACCATACGGTAAGCAGATGCCCATGCATCTCCCTCTCCCCTGTTAGAACCACCTAAACGATCTTCATAACTCACTTGGAGGTTTTCTCCCAGGCGCAAGAAACTTACGGGTTTAAAAGAAGTATTAGCTCTCAAACTGTAACGTTTGAAATAGGTATTCACGAAAGTACCTTCCTGGTCAAAATAATTTAATCCTACTGAATAAAGTGCTTTATCAGTACCCCCCGAAGCCGTAAGCTGGTGATTTGTAAAAGGAGCGTTTCTTGTTAACTCATCAAACCACATTGTGCCAGTGCTGGTTTTAGATATCTGGTACAATTCGGGAGTTATAGCGTATAGATCAGGATTTGCCCGCGGATCGCTTGCAGATACTCCACCCTTAAAGCCGGGACTGGTTATATAAAAATCAGGAATTGAAAACGATCCATTAGTACCAAACACAGGATGTTTATACGTTGGTCCGGTTGTTTTCTGAAGATACTCCATATATTGAGAGGTATTCAACATATCGGGCTTCATCTTATCCGTAACAATCTGTGTGCCCACATACGCATCATAACTAAGCGTTGTTTTTCCGGCCTTTCCTTGCTTAGTGGTAATAATAATAACGCCGTTGGAAGCACGTGCACCATATATAGATGCAGAAGATGCATCTTTTAATACCTGTAAAGACTCAATATCGTTTGGGTTGATTTTAGCAGGATCATCAGTAGGAACCCCATCAATAACATACAAAGGATCATTATTGCCCGCCGATGCAAAACCACGTATACGGACTACAGCCGGCGCACCGGGATCACCCGCAGAACTGACTGTAACTCCTGCCGCTCTTCCCTGTAACTGGGATGCCAGGTTTGAAGAGGGAGTAGCTTGCAGGTCTTTTGCGCTAACAACGGACACGGCGCCAATGATGTCCTTTTTTCGTTGCGTGGTATAACCCGTCACAACGATCTCATTAAGGTTTGTCGAAAGTTCCTTCATGGTAACATTGATAGTTGTTCTTCCGCCTAATTCATCCATATTGAATTCAGAAACTTCAAACCCGACAGAAGAAACAACAATGGTGTTGCTGCCGGTAGGAAGGTCAATAGAAAAGGCGCCTGCCTCATTCGTCGCCGTCCCGACGTTAGTGCCTTTAACAGACACGGTAGCTCCAAATACAGGTTTGCCATCAGGGCCAATCACGCTACCCGTGATTTTCTTTTGTGCGAATAAGCTGCCGGAAAGGAGAAGGCATAGCATAAGCGAGAGTGCCGCTTTTGCGGGGTTAGAGTTGTTTAACATAGCAGTGCAATCTTTAGTTTAGTTAGATAGTTTCAAATCGTGAATGAATATACAAATTTTTTAACACTATATTGATACTTTTTTAACAAACTCTTGGCAATTTCTAATTTTTATAAGTATTAGAAATACTAACGGATGTTCTTGGATGAATTACTTCGCCAACCATTTTTGCAGCCACTTTGAATGTAAGTAATGAGGTTTTTCCAATACAACAACACGTGATTGGAATCGTATAAAATGCTGTTCCCGGTTGCCTTTGTATATTACAACTGCTAAATAAAATTTATCCCGTCAAGGATCACAATTATATTTTTAAGTAACAATCATGTTTGTTCAATCAATCGAAACTGCCGCACAATTCACAAGACCCATTCACTCCATTATAAGGACGTACGCGGGAAAGAAAATAATTCCGGGTGCAGCTACCTTATTTTTCGTAAACGAAGAAGGGTATGCCATTACCTGCAAACACGTTATTGAATTACTGGCGGCGTCTGATAACCTGAACAAACAATACAGTCGTTTTAAAGCCGAGCGTGATAAACTGGCAAGAGATGGCCAATTTAAAAGAAACCTGAAAGGACTTGAAATAAAAAACAAATACACAGATGAATCGATTGTACAGGTCAAAAATACTTTTGTTGATTGCGTAGATTCCATGTCGGGCTTTACATGGCATGTGCATCCTAAACATGATCTCGCCATATTAAAATTCAATGATTATAAGAGTCTGCACTATACACAGCATGCAATTTTTGTAAAGGACGCATCAACCATCAGGCAAGGCGAGTTTGTGTGCAGGCTCGGTTTCCCTTTTCCCGAATTCACTAATTTTCATTTTAATGAGCTGACAGATGATATCGAATGGACAAAGGAAGGTATAACAGCTTCGCCCCGCTTTCCCATGGAAGGGATGGTTACCCGTTTTCTTGCTGATGAAAGCAAGCTATTTGGTATCGAATTAAGTACGCCGGGTCTGAAAGGGCAAAGTGGCGGCCCTCTCTTTAACAAAAACGGAATTATTTATGGAATGCAGTTTTCAACAAAACACCTTCACCTCGGCTTCGATATCGTTGACAAAGAAATTATAGCCAATAACAAATTGAAAAAAGTAAGCGATTACTCATTTCTTCATCTTGGCCAATGTATTCATGCAGATATTATAAAAGCCTTCTTAAAAGAAAAGAATGTAAAATTTTACGAGGAATGAGATGCTTTTTATGATCACACCGCCTGTTAATGGCGACTCTTTTATTTTTTCAGCGATAGCAGATACTCTAATGCAAGTTTGTACCCTTTCATACCCAAACCAAAAATACTACCCACCGCTTTTCCCGAGACATGAGAAAGTTTACGAAAGTCTTCCCGCGCATGTACATTGGAAATATGCACTTCAATAACCGGCGTTTTTATGGCGGCGATTGCGTCACCAATAGCGACAGAAGTATGGGTATAACCACCCGGATTCAGAATGATGCCATCGTGATCAAACCCTACTCGTTGCAACTCATCAATCAATTGGCCTTCGATATTGCTTTGATAATAGCTGAATAATATTTGGGGATACGAGGCTTTGAGCTCTTCGAAAAAATCTTCGAAAGATTGAGCGCCATAAATACCTGGCTCTCTTTTTCCAAGCAGGTTTAAATTGGGGCCATTAATGATTACAATTTTTGTCGGCATATCTCTATTTTGTTTCGAGCAGATAGAATAGCAGCGAATTTACAGCAAACCCTTATTCTTTTTGTTTCGTGTCTGTGTTAAGTAAACTATACATTAGCAAACTGATACGTTTACCATTCTTAATTTCCGCATCCCTCATTGTTCCCTCCAGTTGAAAGCCGAGCTTTTCAGCGAGCCGTTTGCTTGTCTCGTTACCTTCCTCAATTACTGCTTCAAGCCGGTGAAGTTTCCAATGGGTGAACAAATGCCCGATCATAATTGGAACTACTTCATACATGATCCCTTTTTTCCAATATTCAGGTAATAACCAATAACCGATTTCTGCTTTTTCGTGTGTGGCATTATAGAAATTCATTCCACAGGCTCCAACAGGTTGCGTCTTGTGGCGGTCGACGATCTTCCACCATGTGCCTGTTTTTTCACGCCACAAACTATCATAAAATTTCATTTGCCCTATCGTCTCTTCAAAGGTTTTATAGTGTACGCCATAATAAGATATAACCCCGGGATGGCTGAGCCCTTTAAAAATAAAAGCCTGGTCTTCGGGCATTATCCGCTTCAGCAAAAAACGTTTGGTATGTAATTCGGGAAACATAAAAAAAACCATCCGGTTGAGGATGGCAATTTATCTAGTTTTTGTGTTCTTTGATCAGTTGTATAAATTCGTCAAAAAGGTACCGGCTGTCATGGGGGCCCGGCGTAGCTTCAGGGTGATACTGCACAGAAAAAGCAGGTTTGCCTTTTACCCTGATACCTTCAATAGACTGATCATTCAGGTTAAGATGTGTTATTTCAATATGATCAGCTTTCTTTACTGCTTCAGGATCCACACCAAAACCATGATTTTGGGTAGTGATTTCCGATCTGCCTGTAATCAAATTTTTAACCGGGTGATTCAATCCCCGGTGACCATGATGCATTTTAAAAGTTGGAATACCGTTAGCTAAGGCCAGCAACTGGTGACCCAGGCAAATGCCAAATACAGGTTTTTCTTCTTTCAGAATCTGTTTTAGCGAAGTAACTGCATAATCCATGGGTGCCGGATCACCGGGACCGTTAGAAATGAAATACCCATGTGGCTCAAACTTCTTCACTTCATCCAATGGCGTTTTTGCGGGAAAAACTTTTACAAATGCGCCCCGCTCTACCATACAGTTCAAAATATTTCTTTTTACCCCGTAATCCATTACAGCGATACGGATGGTTGCATCCTTATTTCCTAACTCATAAGTTTCTTTCGTACTTACATGGGAAGCCAATTCAAGGCCATCCATATCGGGAACAGCAGCTAGTTGCTTTTTGAGTTCCTCAATGTCCGTTATCTCTGAAGAAATGATACAGTTCATTGCGCCCTTGGTACGGATATGTGACACCAATGCCCGGGTATCTACATCCCCGATCGATACAATATTGTTTGCGATCAAATAATCCGACAATGAACCTTTGGCAAGTTTTCTTGAATATTGATCCTCCAGGTTGCGGCCGATCAACCCCTTTATTTTTACGTTATCAGATTCTATGTCTGCATCCTTTACACCGTAGTTGCCAATATGAACGGAATTCATGATCAATACCTGGCCATAGTAACTGGGATCGGTAAATACTTCCTGGTAGCCGGTCATGCCGGTATTAAAACATATTTCGCCGGTAGTAGTACCAATAGCACCAAAGGATCTACCATAACAAACAGTTCCATCTTGCAAAAGGAGTACAGCGGGAGGTCGGGTTGTAGACATAGTTAAAAAGAATCTGCTCTTTAAAAACAATCCCGATAACTATTCGGGAGCGCAAAAGTAGGGAGGAAAAAGTTTTTAGAGAGCAAAATTTTCACAACTTATCAAGCAGGAGAACACGGATGACACAGATTGGATGGATAAAACACGGATTTTATTCTCATTATTGTTTATCCGCGTTCAATCTCACCACTTACTTACAGATCCGGAACCGCTTACAGAACTGGTTACTGCAGGATTCCCTCTATAACGCACCGATCCGCTGCCCGAAATATTTACATCCAACGTTTCGGCTGAATTTACTTTTATGTTACCGGAACCAGTAATACGGGCAGTTGTCTTTTTCGCGATAAAATTTCCAAAATCCATATCACCGCTGCCACTGATCTTCAATGACTGATTCCCGCTTATTCCTTCGACCATATTGATCTTTCCGGAGCCGCTGATCTCCGCATGAAGGAAATTAGTCTCGGCGTCCGGGATCCTGATACTGCCTGAGCCATTAACTGCCAGGTGTAAAGAGACCGGGTTAAAAAATGCTTGCGATTCAAGATAGCCTGAACCATGTACTTCCAGTTTTGAAACTGCAGGAGCGGTTATTTTAATGATTAAATCTTCTCCCGATTTCAGGTTCGTATTGTTATGCCGAAAACGAATCTGCAGATCGTTGCCTGACATAATTGTTTCCACTTCGTCCAGTATGTTTTGTTGCGACTGTAGCTCAATCTTATAAGTGGCTCCTTTAATATAATATAGTTTGCCGGGTACTTTCAATTCGACGCCTGAAAAATTAGGAGTGGTTCTTGTTTCAGTAACAACGGGCCCCTCGCCTATTAATTTCTGACACGATTGAAAGATTATTACCGCTGCAACTATCCCTGCCAATGCTTGTATTCTTTTCATCTTCTTTATTTCCTGGTTAAGATTAATTATTTAAAAGGTCATGCTTTTACTCTTAAGAAATTCCCGTTCTTATCAAACTCCAGTTCAATATCGTTGGACAGTTTAATCTCCTGCGTAGCGTCATGGATATCCCAGCCACGAATGAAGGCTGACGGGTAATTGGTGCCGGCATAATTAAGAATAAGTACCGGAATGACCGTTTCAGGTATAGCCTCCGTACCTTCTATTTTTTTGATACTGCCCTGCCTGCTAAAATCCAGTTTGGTTCCATTGTCCAGGTAAACGTGGTAGTAGGTTTTCAGGTTATCAAGTTCTTTCACAACCTGGAGTATTTCCTTACCGGAAAAATGAGTTGAGACAAATCCGCTGGCGTTAGCGGGAAGATCGTCGGATTGAACGACTTTTTCTTTGTCACAGGCTACAAGCAATAGAGCAGAGAGTGTCATAAAAAGAAAGATTTTTTTCATTTGATTAATTTTTAATGGTTTGATGGCCAAATGGATCTGATAGTTATCGGATTTGCCATACATAAAATTTAAAGATCCAATGATTCATTGCGTCCTTTACTCAGACAACCAGTTTTTATTAAACCCCTATTTATATGTAAATGAAAAAAGTTAAAAGATGTTAATCCCGGCATTCCATCCAAACCATCCACGGACTTTTGGATCGCCCAGTTCAAAACTTTTATAAGATGCTGGAAGGATACTATACTTGTAACCGGCAACCGCAGCAGGCTGGTTAGAATAATAAACGGCAAACGAAGGACCTCCGTAGATGGAGAATCGCTTGCCAAATTTGATATTGAGGTTTAAGTGCAGTTTATTCAGCAGGTTCAGGTGATCCCAGGTGCCGAGATATAAATACTGCGAACTTAATTCGGGATTAAGGGATACCCATTTCGCCAAATTAAATTCTGTACCAAGGCCATAACCGAATGTGTATACTTTTTCTTCTTCGTTACGTATATTCATTCCGGCCTGGAGAATGCTGTACAATTTGCGGCTGCCGGTTTTAAAAGCCACATTGGCTTCTACTATTTCATTGGTAGAAAGAGAAAGCTTATGATAACCTTTCAGTACAATATTGATCAAACCAATACTATAACCATCGGATGTATCAGCAATATTGATCAGGCCGAACTGAACGCCTTTTAGTTTTTTCGCATAGTTAAAGATACCTGCCACCTGGAATCCTTTTACTTCGCCGCCACCGATATTTCCCACTCCACCCAATTGTATGCCGCTCAGATTTTTGTTTTGATAATTAAAAACACCAGCTGCCTGGAAGCCATTCATTGTCCCGCCATTTATATTGCCAATACCGCCGATCTGTAAACCACTCACATTTCCTTTCACATAATTATTGATTCCCGCCGCCTGCACACCTGTTACATTTTTCAGGCTTGTATTTTGCAGCCCGCCAATTTGCAGACCGGTAACTGAACCTCCTGCAATATTAAACAGGCCCGCCGCCTGCAGATACCGTACATCCTTTTTATTCAGATTAAACAAGCCGCCAATTTCCAAACCGTTTACACCGGCTGTATAGCCACCAAACAGATTGAAGGAAAAATTATTGACCACCTGCCCGCTCAACTTGCCCTGAGAACTTACACCTGGGATGACAGAAAACTGGAAAGGTTTTTCTGTAAAAAACTTTTTCATGTTAAGGCTTCTTATCTTCTGTTTTGCAGTAAGCAGAAATTTTCCCATGTCCGTTTTTTCTACATCATCAGTAACGGTTTTATTCACAACAGATGTAGTATCAATCATCGTTATGTTTCCAGTTGTGTCTGCCTGCTCAAATATATTGGGAGAAGAAACGATCACTTCATCAACGACGGGTACGATAGCAATGACGAGTTTCAAGTCAAATTTTTGAGGAATGCTGACGGTCGTATCTTCAAACGAATCTTTACTCACTGCCAGTGAAGAGGTTTTGTATTTGTCTTTTAATTTGATCGTAAAGTTGCCATTGGCATCCGTCAATGTGGAAGTAAGATGACCGGTTTCATAAATACTTACATCACTCAACCGTTCACCGGTTTCGCCATTCACTACATAGCCCGAAATGATGTAAGACTTGTCTTTTGCCGGAGTTGTTTTAGTGACCGTTGTCACCTGCAGGCTAACCCTGCGAAGAATTATATAGTTGCCACTCTCTTTGTACTCGTAGTTCCCATTAAACAATTGATTCAGGACCTGGCGCACGGTTCTGTTGTTAACTGACAGGCTCACCAGGCTATCTCGCTTTACGATACTGCTATTATAAGAAAAACTAAAACCCGCGTTGTTACTGACGATGGAAAGTACGTCATCCAGCCGCTGGTGGTTGACCGTGAACGAAACCCGCCTCTCGAGAATATTTTGTGCATCCCCAAATAAAGAACAGAGCACCATATACAAGATCATGTATGCGGGTAATATTTGCTTCCTGTTAGTCATAGCCCGGAAAGCTCAATGTAAAATAATTTCATTATCGTTGGGGGAAATTTTTACCAGCAGCGTTTGGCTGATAATATTCAGTATTGTATCAAGAGATTCTCCGTCAAAAGTTACCGTAAGTGGCAACTTACGTAACGCTTCTCTTTCAATCCTGATATTGGCTCCATAAGCTTCGTTCAATTTCTCAACCAGCCTCCATAGCGGGGTATTATCGCAAACAAATGTTTTGCTAACATAATAGTTATACAACTTGTCATCAGAAACTTGTTTTGCAGCGGCAGTATCGGCCTGCGATAGATAGACTCTCTCTCCGGCTTTCAATTCTGTTGCATTTCCGTCTTTTATCACTTGCACAATTCCTGTTTCCACAATTACTTCCGTGGTCCCGTTATAACTTTTCACGTTAAAAGATGTGCCGACAACTTTCACCTGCACATCGTTTACCTCAATGATAAAAGGTTTTTTCTTATTTGCCTTTACGTTAAAGAACGCTTCGCCGTCCAGGTTTACTTTTCTCATTTTGCCTTTGAAGTAGGATGGATATGTCAACACCGAATGTTTATTAAGTGTAGCTACCGAGCCGTCCGGCAATGTATCTTTTTTCACTTCGCTCGCCGAAGCCACGCTGAGCAATTCCGGTTCCCGTGTCCCTTTATTTAATAATGAACTGGTAAACCAGGTGGCGCCCACAATCACCAATATGCTCGCCGCAATCTTCCACCAGCCAAACCGGCTTCTTTGATTTTTATGCGCTTCTTCTTTTTTTATTCTGCGCTGAAATTTTGCCCAGGCTTTATTTTCATTGGCAGGCATCGATACGGCCAACTGCCTGCTTTCTTCCCATATCAATTGAAAATGCTGAAAATAATGACGGTTGGCCTCACCGGAACTTATCCATTCTTCCACCAATGCCCATTCAGGCGGGGTAGCTTCATCAGCCAGGTATTTCACCAGCAGTTCATTCATCATATCGTGTGTAAAGTTTTCCAATCGCCCTTTTAAATATTAATAAGTGATAAAATAATCAACGGTAAAAATTCCACCAATTTTATCCGTAATAGCTTTAAAGCTTTGCCCATCTGGTTTTCTATTGTTTTTACAGACAACCCCATTTCGTCAGCTATCTCGTGGTATTTCAATCCTTCAAACCGGCTCATCTGGAAAATAGTACGGCATTGCTCCGGCAATTCATTCATAGCTGCATGAATATGTTCTTTCAATTCACCCTGCAAAATTTTTCCGGAAGCATTTTCGACCTTGTGATTTGACTGGCGAACCACATGCATGGCATGAGCAGTTTTTACTTTTGTATGTTTAATGTAATTCAAACAGTCGTGATAAACGGCTTTGTAGAGGTAAGCCTTGGGAGAGGTTTCTATAGATAGCTGTTCTCTTTTTTCCCAAAATTTATAAAATACATTCTGTACTATTTCCTCGCCCATCATTTCATCTTTCAGTATGGTAATAGCATAGGCATGCAAACCCCTGAAATGCATTTTAAATAACTGCTCAAAGGCGGCTTCACCCGTTGGTGTCAATGACCTGACAATGGCTGTACTTCTTTGTTCCACTTTTACTACCTGGTATCGTGCTAAAATATGCCTATTCCCTGTCAAGATGGTTTATAAATAGGACAACCGGTAAATGGTTTACCCCTATGGCAGGTATAACAATATTATTCTGGGTCTAAACTTTGAATATTTAGCATTGAACATTGAGAATTGAACATTTTTTACTTCAAAACTGAAGGAAATGATCAACACTCAACCCTCAATAAAGATCTCCTATTTCCCCCTCCTCTTATACCTCTCCCTCACCACATCCTGCACATTCACATTCCTGATCTTACTCTCCAACCAGGAGATCACATCTAAGTAAGCAAACGCCCTTCGCTCCAATGGGTTGTTCTCATATTTTTTCAATTTGTTGAGCAGCTTTTCAAATTCCGGTTTTAGTGCATGGGCGCCAACATGGAAAGAGCGGCGCAGGAACGCAAACATTTCTTCCTCGACCTTACTCAGGCTTTCCATCTTCGACATATAGCGATATACCGATTTGATGAGGTATTCGAGCAGGTCAAAATTACCCAGTTCATAATGCGCTATCAAGTGAAGCAGGCGGGCATAACATTGCAGGTCGCTGCGCAGATCCGATTTCTGGTTGATGATCCTGTTGAGGTAATCGATGGCTCTTTCATTATCACCACTGCCAAAATACAGGCAGGCGATCTTATAATAAAAAACCAGTACCCGGTGCGTATCTAAATAAAGACCGTATTCCTTCAGCATTTCTTCGAGGTGTGGTACCATCAATAATCCCTTATTAAAAGTACCCTGCAAAAAATACAAATTGATCCGGGCCGTGTACAAATATTGATAAGTAAGTATGCGGTTATTATCGTTTTGTGCTACCAACTTATGGCGGGCAAATTTTTCAAATTGTTTGATCGTCTCCGCCAGCTTTTCATGATTGAGCAAATCAAAATGGGCACTCATCAGGTTGTGCATACCTTTTATATAATTGGCGGTTTCTACAGCCAGCATACCCGGGTGTTTTTCAAAAAGATCAACCCAGCGCTGACAATAACGATAGTATTGCAAAAAATCAAGGCGGATAAACGCATACCAGCAATGGCTTTGATAGAGATACAACCTCTCGTAAAATCCTTTGGCCGAGGAAACATCTGATGGCAAACTGGTTTCAAAAAACAGCTTAATGCTTTTTACATCATTTTCATTGCGGGCATGACCATGCTGAATATACCAGCTATACAGTTGTAAGGAAAGATTGGACAGTTTATTGATTAGCGTAAGCGAATCATTTACTGCATCGGATTCCAGGGTTAGTCGCTCCGCCCGGTTTTGCATGCTGCGTGTAATGTAAAGCGCTTCTATTTTCTTTTCAAAAAATAATGCTTGCTGCAGGTAAGTAACCTGGTTGTGATCCCTGGCCATATCTTTTAACCGGTCCAGGGCTTTCAGGCTTTGGAGATAAAGCCCTTTATTATACAAAATGCGGGCATAGTCCATTTGCTCGTGCAACTGGATATCGATATTATTTTCATCTTTGATGATGCGAAGACTTGAAAGGATCTGGCGATAAAGTTGCGCCTTTAGATTTGATAGCTGCTGCTTACTGATCGACCTATTTTTTTTCAGCAAAAGCGGTTCGTCATAATCAATCATTTTGTCCAGTGCATCAAATAATTGAATGGTCTTGAGATTCTCACTGGATGAGTTTCGCTTCACAAAAAGCTTAAAATTCCTTTTTTCCGACTTTTCCAGCGATTTTACCAGTTGAAAAAGGGCATCTGTGGATCGGTTGGGCATCGTAATTCCGCTGATTTAAAATCCTTTACTGTACTGCATTCCAGGGGATTTCCCCCATTTTAAACCCTGTAAAACAAGGTCAATTTTAGTTTCACCAGCCCGTCTGCGGGGGCTACCTTAGACGGGCAGGTTGTTTGTTTTCTTTTCCTGTGGCAAGCAATACAAAAATAAGCAGCCTGCTTTTTATCATTCACAATATATCAATTAATTATGGCTGACGGCAAAATCCACATCTTTGATACTACCCTTCGGGATGGAGAGCAAATACCCGGTTGTAAATTAAATACTGCGGAAAAAATTCGCTTAGCACTGGCCCTGGAAGAACTTGGTGTTGATATAATCGAAGCCGGTTTCCCTGTTTCCTCTCCCGGTGATTTTGAATCGGTGAATGAAATAGCTAAAGTAATCAAAAACGCTACGGTGTGTGGTCTTACCCGTGCCGTAGAAAAGGACATTGAGGTAGCCGCAGAAGCATTGAAACCGGCAAAACGTCCCCGCATCCATACCGGTATCGGCACTTCGGATCTTCATATAAAAGCAAAATTTAATTCTACAAGGGAAGAAATACTGGCACGAGCTATACAAGCTGTGAAATGGTCGAAGAATTTTGTGGACGATGTAGAATTCTATGCAGAAGATGCGGGTCGTACTGATAATGATTACCTCGCGAAGGTGGTTGAAGCTGTTATCAAAGCAGGTGCCACAGTTGTCAATATCCCTGATACTACGGGTTATTGCCTGCCGCATCAATATGGTGAAAAGATCGCTTACCTTATTAATAATGTACCCAATATTGATAAAGCCATCATTAGTTGTCATTGCCATAATGATTTGGGATTGGCAACTGCCAATTCTATTTCGGGTGTACTGAATGGTGCAAGGCAAATCGAATGTACCATTAACGGTTTGGGTGAAAGAGCTGGCAACACTTCACTCGAAGAAGTGGTGATGGTGCTAAAACAACATCACACATTAGGCTTTTACACTAATGTAAAAACGCAACAACTGAACCCTATCAGCCAGCTTGTATCCGATACCATGCGTATGCCGGTGCAACCTAACAAAGCTATCGTAGGTTCTAATGCTTTTTCACATTCATCCGGTATTCACCAGGATGGTTTCCTTAAAGATGCACTGACTTATGAAATAATCAATCCTGAAGAAGTTGGCGCCGGTGGTTCAAAAATAGTATTGACAGCCCGAAGCGGCCGATCTGCTTTGGCACACCGTTTTCACAAACTGGGCTACCAGTACACACGAAATGATATTGACGTATTATATATAGAATTTTTAAAAGTGGCGGATATAAAGAAAGAGGTAGCGGATGAGGATTTGCAGGTCTTAGCAAAAGAATATGTGGCAATAGAGGCATAAACAAATCGCATGTCTCAGGATTAACCTCGACCGCCACGACTGTGCCGATAGTTACCAGGGATGCATCGCAACAAGCGATATAATAAAGCAAAATTTGGCAAAAAAGACTTTATAAAAAATTATGGGTAAAACACTATTTGAAAAGATCTGGGATAAACATGTTGTGAAAACGATCGAAGATGGTCCATCAGTATTGTATATCGATACGCATTTTATACATGAAGTGACCAGCCCCCAGGCATTTACCGGTTTGAATAAAAGAGGCATCAAAGTCTTTCGTCCTGGACAAATAGTGGCAACAGCCGATCACAATGTTCCTACCGTAAACCAGCATTTACCTATTAAAGAAGAATTGTCAAGGCTGCAGGTAGAAACATTAAAGAAAAATTGCGAAGAACATGGTATTGAATTATATGGTCTAGGCCACCCCTATCAGGGTATTGTTCACATCATCGGTCCTGAATTGGGAATCACTCAACCGGGGATGACCATTGTATGCGGCGACAGTCATACCTCCACGCACGGCGCTTTCGGTAATATCGCTTTTGGCATCGGTACCAGTGAGGTTGAAATGGTAATGACAACGCAATGTTTATTACAGAGCAAGCCTTTATTAATGCGCATTAATGTGGATGGCGAACTAAACAAGGGCGTAGTGAGTAAAGACATTGTCCTATATGTCCTTGCAAAAATATCGGCAAGCGGTGCTACAGGTTATGCCGTAGAATTTGCAGGTTCTGCCATCCGTTCGCTTTCAATGGAAGCCAGGATGACGATCTGCAATATGAGCATTGAAATGGGTGCCCGTTGCGGTATGATAGCTCCGGATGAAACAACTTTCGAATATATCAAAGGAAGAAAATTTGCTCCGCAAGGCGAAGCATGGGATAAAGCATTGTCTTACTGGAGAACATTGAACAGTGACAGCGATTCAAAATTTGATAAAGAAATATTTATCAAAGCAGGAGACATAGAACCTATGATTACGTACGGTACCAATCCCGGAATGGGCATTGGAGTTAGTGGTCATGTACCGTCTCTTACAGAAGTAACTGAAAAAGAAAAGGCATCGTTTGAAAAATCATTGCAGTACATGGGGCTTGAAGCCGGCGATAACATCAAAGGAAAGAAAGTGGATTATGTATTTATCGGCAGTTGCACCAATGCAAGAATTGAAGACCTGCGTATGGTTGCTTCATTTGTAAAAGGAAAACACAAAGCAAAAGATGTGGAAGTGTGGATCGTTCCCGGAAGTAAGCAGGTAGAGGCGCAGGCTAAACAGGAAGGCATTGATAAAATTTTTGAAGAAGCCGGTTTCATGTTGCGTCAACCAGGTTGCTCGGCTTGTTTGGGAATGAATGAAGATAAAATTCCGGCCGGTAAATATTGTGTCTCTACTTCCAATAGAAATTTTGAAGGAAGACAGGGTGCCGGGGCAAGAACATTATTGGCAAGTCCTCTGACAGCGGCGGCGGCGGCTATTACTGGAGTTATCACTGATGTAAGAGAAATGATGCCCCTCTAAATCTCCGAAGGGGAGACTTAGCTAAGCACGGACCCGGACAGATGAAATTTGTTGAGAAGATTGAAAAGACCTAAACATGCAATTAATATTATTAAAAAATAAAAAAAGACTTTCCCAAAAGCGGGGGCTGGGCACAGATGGCCTTCTTCTTGGGAGAACGTCTGGATGAGACCATGAAAGCATTAAGAACTATAACAAGCACATTTGTTCCGATCAATATTGAAAACATTGATACGGACCAGATCATACCAGCACGGTTTTTAAAGTCAACTACCAAAGATGGCTTTGGCAAAAACCTTTTTCGCGACTGGCGTTATGAGAATGATGACGAAACGAAGCCCAAAGTTGATTTCGCCTTAAATCAATCGCAATACAGTGGAGAAATACTGGTAGCAGGGAAAAATTTCGGATGTGGATCGTCGAGAGAACATGCCGCCTGGTCTATCCTTGATTATGGCTTCCGCGTCGTAGTATCCAGTTTTTTTGCTGATATTTTCAAAAACAATGCGTTGAATAATGGCGTATTACCAGTTACCGTTTCGGATGAATTTTTAAAAAAAATATTTCAGACAGCAGAGAAAGACCCTGCAACCAAACTCAGGGTTGATCTTGAAAAACAAACTATCGAGTTGCTGGCATCATCGCAAGGCTCCCCCAGGGGAGGAGATTTAGAGGGGGCCCAACATTTCGATATCAGTAGTTATAAGAAAACTTGTTTGCTGAACGGTTACGATGATATTGACTATTTACTGAGCATAAAAAAAGATATTGAACAGTTTGAGGAAACCGTGAATTAATGCCTGCTGCTTCTATCATATTAAAAAATGTAAGTGCACAGCAATATGGCAAAGCTGTATTGGATAATATTTCATTTGAAATAGCCTCCGGGCAGCATCTTGCTATCATAGGTGAAAGCGGCAGCGGCAAATCTTCGCTGGCAAAAGCAATAGCAGGAAAGCTGTTTACAAAAGGGAAGATTGAAATTAATTATACTGCTCATCTTACTTTACAGGCAAAAACCGTTTTGATCGAAGCAACAGAAATATTAAAAAACTTATCGAACGTTTCTGACTTTTATTACCAGCAACGCTTCAACAGTTGTGACGCAGATGATGCCTTGACCGTTGAACAGGAATTAGCAACTACAGCCGGCACTTCAACTGAAATAGAGACATTACTGGATCAACTGAATTTATCTCACCGGAAACAAACGCCACTGATACAACTTTCTAATGGCGAGCAAAAAAAATTACAGCTTATAAAATTATTGGTCCTGCAACCGCAGGTGCTGATTCTTGATAATGTTTTTATTGGTCTTGATGTTCGAAGCAGAAAGGAATTACATCATATTATTAACCAGCAGGCAGAGAATGGCACCACGATTATACTGGTGACTGATGAAAGAGAAATACCTTCTTCCATTACGCATATTGCAGAATTATACCAGGGAAAACTTGCCCAATTTGGCAACAGGGAAGCTTTTGTCGCTTACCACCCGGAAAATAACAACGAAGAAACACTTACTGCAACGGATTCTTTATTCCCGGGCAGCACTGAACAGTTTGACTGCTTGGTGACAATGAAAAACGTTACCATTCAATATGGCGATACAGTTATTTTGCATAACATCAACTGGCAGGTAAAACCGGGAGAACATTGGCTGGTAAAAGGTCATAACGGTGCCGGCAAATCGACGTTGCTTAGTTTGATCACCGCAGACAACCCGCAAGCCTACTCCCAGGAAATTTATTTATTTGACAGGCGGCGTGGAACGGGTGAAAGCATCTGGGATATCAAAAAGCATATCGGCTTTGTTTCCCCCGAACTTCATAAGTTTTTCGATTTGGGAACTTCCGTTCATAATGTAATCGGTTCAGGTTTTTTTGATACGATGGGATTATTCAGGCAATTAAATAGATCGCAGGAACAAAAGATAAACGACTGGATCAGTTTCTTTGGCCTGGCAGGCCAAAATAACAAACCGTTATACCTGCTGTCAACAGGACAGCAACGAAAGGCCCTACTGGCAAGGGCATTAATAAAAAACCCGACACTATTGGTATTGGATGAACCCTGCCAGGGATTGGACGATCACCAAACAAAACAATTTCTTCAACTGATAGATCAAATCTGTAACCGGTCGGAAACAACGCTGATTTTTGTAAGTCATTACGAAACCGAAATACCCAATTGCATTACCCATAAGCTGGAATTGCAACATGGAAAACAAATCAACCTATATAAACATAAAGAACAAACTATCACAATATAATCGGTACATAATGTACGCCACATCATGAAAAAAAACATTGCAGTTATAGAAGGAGATGGAATTGGACCGGAAGTAACTAAACAGTCTATCCGCGTGCTAAACGCTATTGCAGAAACTTACAATCACGAGTTTAAATATACCTATTGCCTGATGGGTGCCGATGCGATTGATAAGACGGGCAACCCGCTACCAGATGAAACCATTGAGATCTGCTTAAAAAGCGATGCCATTTTATTCGGTGCCATTGGGCATCCTAAATATGATAATGACCCTACGGCTAAAGTGAGGCCTGAGCAAGGTTTATTGAAGCTGCGAAAATCATTACAGCTCTTCGCCAATATTCGCCCGGTGAACACGTATTCGGCGCTGCATCATCTCTCCCCTTTAAAAACAAAAAATATTGAAGGCGTAGATTTTGTCATTTTTCGTGAGCTGACCGGCGGTATTTATTTTGGTAAAAAAGAATTGAACGCCGAAGGCACCCAAGCCTTGGACGAATGTATCTATAGCCGCGACGAAATAGAACGCATTGCCCAACTTGCCTTCCAATATGCACAAAAAAGAAAAAAGAAATTACTACTCGTCGATAAAGCCAATGTGCTTGAAACCTCGAGACTCTGGAGAAAAGTGGTACAGGAGATCGCTACAGAATATAGTGATGTGACGGTTGATTATATGTTTGTTGACAACGCGGCAATGCAGATCATCATCAATCCCAAACAATTTGATGTAGTGCTTACAGAAAACATGTTTGGCGATATTATCAGCGATGAGGCGAGTGTGATAAGCGGTTCGTTAGGATTATTACCTTCTGCTTCTATTGGTAATGGATCAGCATTGTTTGAACCTATACATGGTTCGTATCCGCAGGCTGCCGGGCAAGACATTGCTAATCCATTGGGTTCTATTCTATCCGCTGCCATGTTACTTGAACATTTTGAATTGAAAGAAGAAGCGGAAGTTGTCCGTGAAGCCGTACACTGGACATTGCAGAATGGATTCGTGACGAAGGACATTGACCCGATCAATTTTTATTTCACCTCGACCGTTGGAGAACTGATCAGTGACTATGTATCCGGAAAAATTCCGGGATCGGTTAAGAGCGAGAATATTGAATTAAGAAAGTCGACGATCATATAGTCTGAGCTGCGATTAGCTGGATAATTGAAATTATTGGGATAATGAAATCAGAAAACCGTGGATTAGCTACAACGCTCCTATATATCTCATAATCTTATAAATCCAAAAATCACAGTCCAGACAAAAAAGTTCTTTGTTTTTTAAATTGGCGGGAGTATATTCGCAATACAATTC
>WUUC01185302.1_pt1 | contig 48138 bp, 64 predicted proteins | sample 6278441 | NCBI WGS metagenome assembly WUUC01 (sample SAMN13675441, study PRJNA597444) | soil metagenome | isolation source: soil | place: USA: Washington | collected 2017-10
ATAAAGAGAAATATATAGAAACAGTTTTAAGAAGCATAGAAGGTAAAGAAGAATATAATGCTGATTCTATTACGAAAAAATTAATCTTAACTGCATTGGAAAATATCAGTAGAGAAGAAGCAGATTGGGATAAAATAGCAGTTCATTTCCGATTGCAAGAATTATATAAAAATGCAAGTAAGAATCGAATTTATGACAACAAAGAAAAATATGGAAATCTATTTGGTTTATTAAAAGTATTATCCACAAAAGGTATTTACACTCCACTACTTCTTAAAGAATACACGCAAGAAGAAATTCTTGAATTAGGTGAAATTATTGACCCTAGCAAAGATAAGAATTTTAACTTTGCAGGGTTAACTTTGTTAATTGATCGCTATCTAGCGAAAGATCACGAAAAAAATATTTATGAATTGCCACAAGAAAGATTCATGATTATCGCAATGAGTTTACTTATTAATGAAAGAAAAGAAAAAAGATTGGAATTAATAAAAGAAGCATATTGGGCATTGAGTAATTTCTATATGACTGTTGCTACTCCTACATTAAGCAATGCAGGAAAAAGCTATGGTCAATTTAGTAGTTGTTTCATTGATACTATTGATGACAGTCTTAGAGGAATTTATGATAGCAACACTGACGTAGCAACCTTGTCGAAAAATGGTGGTGGAATAGGTTTATATTTTGGCAAAATTAGAAGCCTTGGTAGTACGATTAAAGGCTTTAAGGGTGCAAGCAGTGGGATAATCCCTTGGGCAAAAGCGGTAAACAATATAGCAGTTTCAGTAGATCAATTAGGAACTAGAAGCGGTGCAATAGCTATCTACTTGGATGCATGGCACAAAGATATATTCGATTTTTTAGATTTAAAATTAAACAATGGTGACGAGCGTAGACGTACTCACGATATTTTTACTGGTATATGCTTGCCCGATTTATTTATGGAAGAAGTAGAAAAGCGTGGATCATGGTATTTGTTTGATCCGCATGAAGTAAGAGAAACAATGGGTTGGGCATTAGAAGATTTCTATGATGAAGAAAAAGGCAATGGTAGTTTTAGAATGAAATATTTGGAATGTGTAGAGCATCCAACTTTGTCTAAAACTAGAGTTGATGCTATCGAAATAATGAAGCGAGTAATGAAAAGTCAGCTAGAAACTGGAACACCTTATATGTTTTATCGTGATGAAGCTAACCGTATGAATCCAAATAAGCATGAAGGAATAATTTATTGTTCAAATTTATGTACAGAAATTATTCAAAATATGAGTACAACTACTGTAGAAAAAGAAAAAATTGTAGAAATTGATGGAAAAAATAAATTAGTTGTTGTAAAAGAAATGGGAGATTTTGTTGTTTGTAATTTAAGCAGTATCAATTTAGGAAAAGCAGTAATAGATAATGTTCTCGAAAGACTTATTCCTATACAAGTTAGATTGCTTGACAATGTGATTGATCTAAATGAGGACAAGATTGAAGTGTTGCAAGCAGTTGAAACCAATAGAAGATATAGAGCAATCGGATTAGGAACTTTTGGATTGCATCATCTATTAGCTTTAAAAGGAATCAAATGGGAATCAGAAAAAGCAGTTGAATTTAATGATGCTCTTTATGAAAAGATAGCTTTCCTCACGATCAAAGCAAGTGTTGAACTAGCAAAAGAAAAAGGTAGTTATCCTTTGTATAAAGGTAGTGAATGGGATACTGGAAAGTATTTTGCAAGACGAGGTTATTTCAGTAATGAATGGCAAGAGTTAAGAGAAGATGTACAGATTTATGGTATTCGTAACGGTTATTTAATGGCGGTTGCACCAAATGGAAGTACATCAATTATTGTAGGAAGCACTGCGAGTATTGATCCGATCTTTAAACAAGAATATACAGAAGAAAAACAAGGTATGAAAATACCAGTTATTGTTCCCGATCTTTCTCCTAGAACTTTTATGTTCTATCAAAGTGCGTATAAGATCAATCAACATTGGAGTATCAAACAAAATGCAGTTAGACAAAAGCATATTGATCAAGCGTTAAGTTTCAATATGTATGTACCAAACAATATTAAAGCAAAAGATTTATTAGCTTTACATTTAGATGCTTGGCAAAGTGGATTAAAAACATCTTATTACACGAGAAGTACAAGTCAAAAACAGATTGAAGAATGTGACAGTTGTACTTGATCGAACGGAGGATATAAATGTTTAATTCATCAAAAAGCAATAGAGATTGGTTAATGATCTATTTAATCTTATTAGGTTATTTTTTCTCACTTGGACAAACTTGGTACATCGTAAGAGAAATTTTAAGAAATAGAAAATTTGGAATATTCCCATATCAATTCGACCATCACAAATAAAGGGGATGCTGATTAATGAAACAAGAAATTGTAAAGCGAAAACTTTATGATACAAAAGCACCCAACAAAAGCACTGGAATAATAAATGGCGAGAGCAGTAATGTTTTAAATTGGGATGACGTTCGATTTAATTGGGCATATCCAATGTATAAAAATATGCTTGCAAATTTTTGGACTGCTTTTGAAATCAATATGTCAAGTGATATAAAGCAATGGCAAAAAGATATGAGCGAAGATGAGAAAGAAACTTTTTCAAAGATTATAGGATTGCTCGCCTTCTTAGATAGCGTTCAAACTGATTACAGTGGGCGAGTAGCTGATTATTTAACTGACAGTAGTCTAAGTGCTTTGATGACGATCCTTAGTCAGCAAGAAGTAATTCACAATCATAGCTACTCTTATGTTTTAAGTAGCTTAGTACCGAAGCATGAACAAGATAAAATTTTTGAATATTGGAAGCATGATGAAATATTACTGAATCGCAATAACTTTATTGCAAAAGGCTATGAAGAATTTACAAACAATCCATCTATTTTTTCATTTCTTAAATCAGTTGTGTATGATGTAATTTTAGAAGGATTATTCTTTTATGCAGGATTTGCTTTCTTTTATGATCTTGCAAGACAAGGAAAGATGAATGCAAGTTCGCAGATGATAAATTATATTAATCGTGATGAGCAACTTCATGTAAATTTATTTGTGAATATTTTTAAAGAAGTTGTTCATGAAAATCCTTCTATTCCTAAAAAGGAGTTAGAAAATTTTGTATATGATACTTTTTACAAAGCAGTTGATTTAGAAATTAAGTGGGGGCATTATATCATCGGAAGCAAATTTGATGGTATCGATAGTAAAGACTTAGAAGAATATATTCAATTTACTGCTAATAAAAGATTGAAGCAACTTGGTTATGAAAAACTATTCCCTAATGCACACAATACTTTGCCTTGGATTAAATTCTTTGAAGATATCGACAATAGTAAGCAAGATTTCTTTGAAGGTAAAAGTAGACAGTATACAAAAACTGATGATGAAAATAATTTTGATGAATTATGAGAGAGATCACATTAAGTTTTTATGATGATTTACTTTGGCAAAGTGATTGGAATGGTTATGAACTTGGTTACGATGATATATCAGTTGTCGGATTATACTCTTTAAAGAATACTGAATTAAATTTTTATATCGATATGGACAAAGGAAAAATTTTAGATGGATGGAACGATTATGATTATGATTTAAGGGCAAATCCAAAATAGAAAAAATTTCCTTTAAAGCTAGTTTTTTCTAACTAGCTTTTTTCTAATGTTTAAAAGGAAAAATAAATGTCAATGCTATGCATAAAATTGACTTTTTATGATGGGATGAGTTGAATGGAAATTAAATTTTTAACTATGAGTTGTCCTGACTGTGACAAAGAAATGCGAAGTGGAACTTTATGTGTTAATACACCAACAAATGAATTTGATATTGGTGAAATTGAGCAGTCAGAATTTCATTGTGTAGACTGTGACAAGACTTTTTTTATTGGAGATATTGATTACTTCACTGAATGAGGTATGATATAATTCATACATAAACAAGCCTAGTGAGGTGTGCAATCGTTGATCAAAAGAGTACATAAAATAGTTGAAATGCAAAACAAATTAGATCGTGATATAAATTTAACTGATAAAGAAAAAGTTAAATTAGAAAAAAGCATTAAAAGAATGAAGAAAAGGTTTGCCTATACAATGAAAAATGAAAAAATACAAATGGAAATTTTTTTCAATAGTTGGGGAAGTCATGTAGTAGTAGATTATGAAAATAAAAAAATAATTAAAGTTAAAGGTGAACCACCAAAAGGTTTAAAAGCACATTTATCTAGTTTCTTACTCGCTTACCTCATTCTTTTTATTGGTTTTACTCTTTCAGTAATCTTGGGTGCATTTGGAATTATTAGTACAAATCTCGTAACAACAATAAGTTTAGTTATGAACGGTAGTTCAATAGTTCTAAATAGTTGGAATATGATTGATGGTCGTAAATTATTTAAGCAGTATAAAATTTTTATTGTATTGTTTGCGATTGTTATTCCATTTAATATTTATAATTTCATTAATGATTTTCAAACTTTATTCTTAAAATAAATGTAAAAAAATGCAAGAATATTTTTTCAGTCATAGGACAATCTAAGTATGTAATTCATTTTCCTTGCAGGAAGGAGAGTTGTACCTATGGCTGATCGTAATGACAAAAATCGTAAAGATGCTCGTGACGAAAATCGTAATGATCGTAATGATCGTCAAGCGAAAGATCAACAAAATGATCAAAAGAAAGATCAAAAGAATGATCAAAATCGCAACGATAATCGTAACGACAACCGTAAGTAACTCAAAAACCCATGCTTTTTTTAGCGTGGGTTTTTTATATGGAGTGATATTATGAGTGCAGATTTATTGTGGGCAATTATTTTTGGATGCATGTTTATTTTTATAGCTATTTTAGGTGTTAAAGATATGAAGAAAAATAAAGGTCAATTGAAGGAAGAACTTTACAATCAAAAATTAAAGCAATTGCAGAGTAAACAGAAAAAGTTTTACGCAAAATATGAAAGCAAAATAAAAGGAATGGAGCGTGATCACATGGGTAAAGAAAATGTACAGTTCAATGCTTATGCACAAGCAAACGATAGAATGAAAATGCTAATTGAATCTTTCTGTGATAACTTTGAAGTTGATATGCATGAATACGAGAAAAACTTATTCTGCATAGCATATGAAAGAGGTTATGCAGATGGACAATATGATTTAAAAAAATCTTTAAAAGATGAAGAATAATGTTAAGCAGAAGTTCATAACCTTAATTAAATGCAAACCCCTAGTGCATTTAATCTAAGAAAAGGAGGTACTAATGGAGCAATATCTAGGTATACTAAAGCATGTTTTGGAAAACGGAAGAAAGATTCAAGACCGTACTGGAACTGGAACACTTAAAACTTTTGGTTATCAATCACGCTATAACCTAGAAAATGGATTTCCATTATTAACTACAAAAGCATTACATTTACCTTCAATTATTCACGAATTGTTATGGTTTATTAGGGGAGAAACCAATATCAATTATCTGCGAGAAAACAAAATAAGAATTTGGAATGAATGGGCAGACGAAAATAATGAAGTTGGAAAGATTTACGGTTATCAATGGCGATCATGGGAAGCGGTAAAAAGAGATTCGGATAGTTTGAAATTTATTACGATTGATCAGCTTAAAGAAACGATTGAAAATCTTAAGCGTAATCCATTTTCAAGAAGGCATATTATTAGTGCTTGGAATGTTGGACAGTTGGATCAAATGAATTTACCACCTTGTCACATTTTAATGCAATTTGATGTCGATGATTTAGAAAGACTTTCCCTCCAAGTTTATCAAAGATCGTGCGATATTTTTTTAGGTGGAGGTTTCAACATTGCTTCATACAGTTTGTTGTTGATGATGGTTGCACAAGTTTGTGGCTATAAACCGTATGAATTTATTCATACAATAGGGGATACTCACTTGTATTTAAATCACATTGAACAAGCGAAGTTGCAATTAACTAGAGAACCTAGAGCATTGCCAACGATGATCCTTAATCCAAAGATTAAAAACATTGACGATTTTATGTTTGAAGATTTTACTTTAGAAAATTATAATCCACATCCACATATAAAAGCTGACGTGTCTGTCTGATGGTTAAACCGAAAATAAAAAATGAATCACTGTCACTTAGTAGGCAAATGGTCATTCGAGAACAAGTATTTAGGTTTAAACAAAAAAAGTTTGAAAGGCACTTAATAAAAGATTATGAAATATACACAAGTAAGAAAAAAGAAAAGGTGGAAAATAATTAATTAGGAAAGAGAGTGAACATATTATTATGTTCACTCTTTTATTTTTTTATACATAGAAATTTTTATCGAAGCATAAAATTGTGGAATTTGAGAAAACTATGGACAAGGAGGTTTTTCTATATGAGTACAAAAAAGCGAATAGATGAGGTAATGAAAGCATTTAAAGAATATTGGACTAAACATAAAGAACTTGATTTCGGTCAAGTCTTAGATAGCATCATGGTAAGAAAAGGCGATATTCGTGATATGTCTCGCTTAAACTCGGAAGAACTAATTTTGTATATAGAAGAACTGTTAACAGAAGAAGAAGTTTTTAACAAAGAACAACTAGAAGTTTTTCGTGAAAATCGTTTGAAAGAATATCATTCATCAACTGTTTTGAAAGAAGCATTTACAAAAGAACCAATGCCACTATTTATTGATGGAAAGTTTGTCAAAGAAAATTATTTCGGTGGCGATGATATAATTCGCAACTTCTTTACAGAAATAAGTGAATCAGAAGAACCGATAATGTTTCCAGAGATTTCCTTCGATATAGATAGCAAAACATTTTTTGTAGGTTTAACTGCAATGAAATTAGAAACTTCACACTTTGTATCTTTCATTTTCTGTATGAGTGGAATGAAATTAGAACAAGAAAATAATGAACAAATTTTCCATATTGGAGTTTTTAACTTTGAACGAGAAAACTTAGATCACATTCAAATGGCATGGTTTGATGGACATGAAATGACAGAAGATGAATATTTGTTAATCTTAAATACTTTGCGATCTACTGGATTTAATTTCTTTTCAAAAAAACCTAAGAAGTTACCAAAGCCAGTTGAGGAAAAAAATGATGGTAATAGTAACAAAGCATGAATAGAAGGTGAGTAAAGGTGAAGTTGAGTGGAGATATTCAACAATTCAATAAAAAGATAATTAAAAAGAATAATATTTATCATTGACCATTGTGAATTTTACATAAATTTGCAATGGTTATTTTTATAAAATCATGTATAGATTTTCCTCTTTTGACAAACTCTATAAATGCTTTCATAGCAAACAACGAGAATCCATCAATTTTCATTGTTAAGATTTTAAGGTTTGTGAAAAGCATTGATCGAAAACAAACATGAGAATTGTATATGCATTTTTTTAAAGTGAGCCAACCAAAAAAACTGCTTCTACTCACACACGAATGGCTACAAGAAATTTGCTTGCTTGTTTCTATTGCACTTACAAAAAACATTAAATCCTAAACTTTTCGGTTAATGCAAAAAGAGGTGGCTTTGCCACCTTTTTTCATTCATCGGAGGTGTTTGCTTTGCTTTTACACACTAAGTATATTCACATTTTTACAGATGGTGCATCCTTGATTCACAAAAGCAAAGTTGGAGGATGGAGTGCAATTCTTTTATATAAAGAAATGAAGAAAGAAATAATGGGTGCAGATGCAAATAGTACAAATAATCAAATGGAATTAAAAGCATGTATAAAAGCATTAGAACAAATCAAAACTACACATATTCCAATTAAATTATATTCAGATTCATCTTATGTAGTTGATGGTATGAATGAGTGGAGATTTAATTGGCAATTAAATGGATGGAAATCGAATAAGAAAAAGATAAAGAATAGAGAACTATGGGAAGAATTAATAAGATTGTCAGAGAGACAAGATGAAATGGAATTTATTAAAGTAAAAGGACATGCAGGAGTAGAGTTAAATGAACGTGCAGATGAACTTTGCTCACTTGCGATGGAAGAATTTTTAAAAGAAAGGGGATTGGAAAGATGAGATTTGTAAGAAAGAATTGGACATGGATAATTGTTTTTGCTTCTTTAATAATGTTATTTACAACAAATAAATATCGAGGTTGGTATTAATGAGTGAACAACTAGTATGTGTTTATTGTGGAGAAGAAGCAAAATATGTACCATTAATTCCAAAGCCTAACTTTTTTGTTTATCAATCAACGTTACATGATCTTGTTAAAATTAAACAAAACGATGAATTGATTTGCTTAGAATGTTTAGATTTTGAATTGAATGAATTAAAAGATGTTTACTAGGAGTGTGATCTCATGTATGAAATAACAGAAGAATTGTTAGAACAATTTAGGAGAGAGCATCGGAGTAAAAAATATTCGAAATTACCAGTAGTTGTAGAAGCGTTTCAAATGGATGCGGATTTTGTAGTAGATACAATTGAAGGAAGGATGCAAGGATACCAAGGTGACTATTTAATTGTAGGTATTGCAGGAGAGCCTTATCCATGTAAAAGAGAAATCTTTGAGGAAACTTATAGAGAAGTATGAAAAAAGCAAGCCAAATTCTCGAAGATGCATTGTTAGAAATAAATAGCTTAGAACGGATCAGCATGGATTATAATGATTTTGTTTATGCTCGTGGTATAGATCGATGTAAATTAGTTGTTGAAAAAGCATTGGTTAAAATTCTAACATTGGAGAATGATGGACATGCATAAAGTAAATGATAAAGCAATATATTATGATGGCACTCTTTTAACATTCAGAAAAATTACTGTAACAAGTAAAGGTTGCACATATTATTTTCATGAAATACCTTATGGCTTAAAACAAGATGAATTTGAATTTACTGCATTGCCAATGCCAAGCGGAAAGGTGATATCTAAATGAATTGGTTAATTGCAGGAGTTGGAATTTGTATTTTACTTTTCATAGGATTATATAAATTTCTCGATTGGAAGGAGAAAAAAACAGAAGCACAAAGATATGAAGAAGAAGATGTAGAAACTAATGAATACGATGATAATTATTAAGTGTGATAAAAATCATAACTTTTTAAGATAAATTTATGGCAAAAGTAAGATAAATGTAAGACAAGTTAAGATAAAGTTATGACATTGTTATGATAAGTTATGAACTTTATCTTAACTGTTATGATAAATGCCATAACTTTTTCTGATAAATTTCATAAATAAGAGTTATATTTTTTTACATACCGACATATTCTTTAATCGTGGGCAAAAATCCATAAACCTACTTTGGAGGTTATGTCATGAGAATTAATACAGCATGTTTTTATTGTGACAAAATGCGCTATGGTACACCTATCTTTGGAAGTGAAAGCATTACATTTGATGATTTCTTTCTTTGTGATAAATGTATGGATAAACGTAGAAACATATATTCTTTAAAGATTGGGGAGAGATAAATGCAAATTAAACTAAACGAAGTAGAATTTGCGATTATTGATATCCTTGAAATCTTTGAAGAACTTAACTGTGTTATAAAGACTTACATTGAAAGAATGATTGATCTCGACAAAAAAGAAATGGCAAAAAATAATTTAAACAAAATACAAGTTGGTCTTTCCGAAAAACTTATTGAATATATTCGAGTTCCAAGTGGTAAACATATAGCTTTTAAAGAACTAGATAATCATGATTTTATGAAAGATGTTTTCCTTTTATTCTTCAAAGGTTATTTAAATAAAAATGAAGTTGAATATTTTTTAAATTATATTACGAAAGATGAAGAAATTCCAGTTCATTTATAGGATGTGAAAATTTGAGAAAATGTTGTGATCAGGTCAGAGCCAATTCAGTTTATTATAATCGCTATAATGGTGTAGTCCAATGTCACAACTGCGGTCATGTTTGGAGCAAAACCACAAAATTAGAATATTTTTTAAATAGAATATTTAAGTGGTGGTGACTTGTTCTTGTAACAAGTCTTTTTTTTCTACAAATTTCTTATGAAACTGTCGAAAACTTTTTGGTATATTTATTAATTTTTTTGTGAAAAATTGTGATTGATGATTCCGATTGTAGTATGATAGTTATGAACTATTTACTTATTAAGGAAATCGGATAGTTCAAATAAGGAGGTTAGAGAATGTCAGTATCAGCAAAAGCAGAAACAAAAAATCAAGAAAATTCTAACAATGAAATGACAATTGCAGAAAAAAGTCAAAATGTTGAAAAAGTAATAGAACTTTTGATGGCAAAAGAAAGAAAAGGTTGGGGCAAGCGTGGAGAGAAGAAGAATGAATTTAGAAAACTTGCAGATAAATTTGGATTAAGCATAAAAACAATTCATAATAATTATTATAAAAAGGTTGTTCCAGTTGTTAAAGAGGAACAAGAAAGAGAAGAAGAAAAGGCACAACGGAAAGCCAAGTTAACCGTTGTTAAAAATAAGGGGAAAATTGATTTAGATGAAAGTGAAAAGAGTTGGGAAGAACAATTAAAAGAAGCGTCAAATACTCTTTTTTCAAATGATGAACAAGAATTAATAGAAGCAGAAGAAAAGAAAGAATCGAATGATATAAGAATAATTAAGCAATCAGAAACAGTTAAAGAAGAAATAAAAGAAGAAGTTAAAGAAGAAGTTAAAGAAGAAGTTAAAGCAGAAGTTAAAGCAGAAGTTAAAGAAGAAAAAAAAGCAATCGCTAACACTAAACATAGTGTTGATGATAGCATTAATGCGTTCATCCATTCTACTGGTGAAGAAACTAAGAAGATAAATAATAAATTTGAAAAAGATGTTTATGGTAGACCGTTAAAGCCACCTTACAAACACAACGACATCCTTGAAGTTCGTGTCGATCACATCAGAGATTTCGGAGTTTTTTGTTACACTTGTGACGAATACGAATATAAAGGCATGATACATATATCTGAAATCAAAGATATTTTTGTATCAGATGCGAATGATTATTTCAGTGTCGGAGATATTATAAAGGTGAAGGTATTAATGGCTACACCAAGTCGATTAACCTTTTCAACAAGAGATATGAAATTACAACTTAAGAGTGAAAAGGAGGATATTGATGTGGGTGATGTAACACTACCAAAAAGTCCACCAATCAATACTATCGGTGATAAATTCGGCAAAGAGTTACAAAACAAAATGAGTGCAATCGTAGTAGAAGCACCTAAAAATTCCATCGTAAGTGAAGTTGAAGGAATACTAGAAGAAGATGGAGCATCATTCGAGAATGATGAAATTGAAGAACTAATAACTAATGATCTTAAAGAAGAAGCAAAACAGGAGCGATCAGTAGAGCAAACTACTTTTGCTAGTACAAAAATAAATGAGCGTGATTTTAACGATGTGCAATCATTCTTAAATAATAAGATTGGAGCGTTATCACCTAATGCAAAACACATGCTCATGGAAATTTTAGAAAAAGGAATGTTCAAAGCAAGCATCGCTATTAATCAAGTTGCAGAAAACTTTGTAGTTGACTATGGTTTGATCTTTATGAAGATGGTTGCGAAAGAATTAGAAAAGGATGAATGTCTTTAAGCAGTTCAACAATATAAGATATGTTGCAGGACATCATGCTTGTAAGCGTGGAAAACAACGAACTGACATTTTCCCTACTTTCATTAGACAAAATTTACAGAATTTTTGTAAACAAGGAGAACTTCTATTAGAAGTAGATAATTATCGTTACATTCGATTTAAAGATGACGAATACGATCTTTTCTTTCCATGTATTAAATGGAGCGAAAATATTTATGTTATAAAATCTACACTTACATGGGATATGGTTGAGTATCGTCTACAAAATATTATCGATAATTATCATTTAAATGATTTTGAGATAGCGACTTACTAGTCGTTATCTTTTTTGTCCATTATTTGACAAGAAAGAATACGACATATAACAAATAAAAATCAACCTCTTTTCGCAAACTAGTCGGTGAAGGGAGTTGATTTTTTTATGTTACAAGCATCAGAAATGGCTTCACTTCACAATCATACTGATAAAGGAAGTATACTTGACAGTATTTTGACTGTAGATGAATTAGTGGAGCAAGCAAAAGAATTTGGATATAAAGCAGTAGCAATAACAGAACATGGTACACTGCATACTTTTGTAGATTTTTATAAGAAGTGTAAAGAGGTTGATATTAAACCAATTATCGGTGTTGAAGCGTATGAAACTTCTGACATGGATTATAAAGAATCTGATGCTGATCGTTATCACTTATTGCTATTGGCAAAAAATGAAATTGGTTTACAAAATTTATTCAAACTTGTGAGTGAATCATACTCTCGTGGATTCTATCAAAAGCCGAGAATTGATCGAGATTTGCTAGAAACTTATAGCGAGGGTTTGATATGCACGAGCAGTTGTTTAGCTTCTAGGCTTATGAGATTACTTCAACAAGGTTTTTGTCCATGTTGCAAATTAGGCAATAGTGTACATGCAGAAGATTGTGACAATCAAGAAATATTTGAACCAAAATGGAAAGAAGCAGAAAAAGAGTTGAAAGAATATAAAAGAATTTTTGGTGATGATTTTTATATTGAGTTACAATCACATGATACTCATGATCAAAGGGTTGGTAATCAGAGAATACTTGAACTGGCAACTAGAACTAATACCAAAACTATACTTACATTCGATTCACATATGAAAGATAGTGAAGCGAAAACGCTTGACATACACGCTAAATTTATTCAGATAAGCCAAAGTGGTCGTGAGGTAGGAGAGACATATAAAGATACTTGTCAGCAATCAATGGAACGCATTTATCAAATAATGTCAAAACAAATTGGTGTTAGTGAATTAGAAGATGCCATTCGAAATACTGGTGAATTAGCTGATAAATGTAACATCGAAATTGATTTGGGCAAAACTGATTTACCACATATTAATGTTCCCGAAGGTTATAAAAGTGATGTTGATTATTTAAAACAATTACTGGATGAAGGTTGGAAGAAAAGGAAATTGCATTTACAACCAAAACATATTACAAAACAATATCGAGATCGCTTAAATGAAGAACTGGTAGTGCTTGAAGAACTTGGCTATATCGGCTATTTTTTAATGCTCAAAAAAATAATTGAAATGATAAAAGAGCAGGGCATACCATACGGTTATAGCAGAGGAAGTGGTGGAAACTGCTTAGTTTTATGGGTGCTAGGAGTTACTGAAATTGATTCGATTAAGTGGAATCTTGATTTTACTAGGTTTGCAAATCTAGGTCGTAAAGGCTCAATGGCTGATTATGATTTAGATATCTCAAAAAATAAACGATGGAAAGTTTTAGAGTTAACAGAAAAAATGTTCGGTCATGAACATTTCGCACATATTGCAACCTTCAATTCGTTATCAGCAAAAGTATGTATACGTGATCTTGGCAAAGTATTTCATGAAGAACAAATTTATGACTTGCCTTACAAGGTTAGAGATAAGATCGCAAAGATGATTAATACTGGACAAACGATTGATGAAGCATTAGAGCAATCAAATGAAATGAGAAAGTTCGAAAAGCAGTACCCACTCCTATTCGAATATACTAAGGTGCTTCAAAATAAACCTAAGTCAATAGGATGTCATGCTTCTGCAATTATTATCAGTAATAAGCCAGTAACTGCATACGGTGCAACTATGCTCAATAAAGATGGAAAGCCTATGTTGCAACTAGAAATGGAAAATGCAGAAGAAGTTGGATTGTTAAAGTTTGATTATCTTGGCTTAAATAGCCTAGACACTATTGATAATACTTTAAAATTTATTGATAAAACTTGGGATTATATTGATCTTTCTACAATGAATTTGTATGATCAAAATGTATTTCATGAAATATATACTAAAGGAAATACACTTGGCATATTTCAGATGGAAAGCTATGTAGCACAAGGATTATGTAGAGAAGTTGCACCAAATGATATAGAAGATATTTTTGCGATTAACGCTATGAATAGACCAGCGATCCTTTCAATCGGAATGCAGAATGTTTATATAAAAAATAAGCGCAATCCAAAAGAGATTACCTACTTACATGAACATCTTAAACCAATCTTTGAACAAACTTATGGCATTATGCTATATCAAGAACAAGCACTTAAAGTATTGAGACTAGCAAAATTCAGTGAATCAGAAACTGATAATGGTAGACGTGCGATTGGTAAAAAGAAAGAACATGTCATGATTAAGCTGAAAGAGCAGTTTGATGAAGGTTTAAGATCGTTAGGTTGGCAAGAGGAACAAATTGAAGAACTATGGGAAATCCTTAAAGTTCAAAGTACGTATAGCTTTAATCGTGGTCACAGTTGCAGTTACGGTTTATTGTCCTATGTAATGGCATATTTAAAGCATCATCATCCAGTAGCTTTCATGTGTGCATTGCTGATTTCTGAAATCGGAAATTATGAAGAAACGTCATTATACATGGATGAATGTAATAGAATGAATATACAGATACAACCACCGAACATTAACAAATCAGAAGCATTATACACAATTGATGATACAGAAATTCTTTTTGGTTTAAATAGCATCAAAGGTGTTGGAGAAAAAGCAAGCGAAGTCATTTTGAATGAAAGAATATTATTAGGTGATTATGCAGACATTGAAGATTTTGTTAAGCGTACAAAAGTTGATATCGCAACAACTGTAGCATTAATCAAAAGTGGAGCATTCGGTCAAAACAAAGATGAATTATTAAATGAACATTGTTTGTTAATGTTTGAAGGTAAAGAATACGTGCCAGTTAAAACACTTCCAACAAAAGCTAAATTAGTTGAATACGGTTTGTTAAAAGAAGGAGGGAAATTTGCAAACAAAGCAGAAGGATTAGAAGTTTATAATTCATGGAAACAATTGAAGCATCAAGAAGCACAAATGGTAAAATTAAAAGCACATATGAAAGAATATAAATCAAAGTACATGCAGAATGCAGAGATGTACGAATTTGAGACTTTAAGCATCTTCCTTAATGGAAGTCCTTTCGACAACTACAAATCGTATTTCAAGCCATTTGAGGACTATTTAGATGGTACTGAAAAATGTTTGGTTGGTGGTACGATTATTAATGTGGATCGCAAGAAAGGTAAGTTTGGTCAATATGCATATATAGAAGTGCTTACATTAGATGGAGTATATGAGGGTATGTGTTTTTCAGATGTATATACCGAAAACACTGATCTTATTCAAAAAGGTACAAATGTGGTTTGTTTGGTTAAAAAAACTGGTGAGCAGTTTATCGTTAAAAAAATAAAGCCTTTTAACAAATGGAAATTAGATATTAAATTAAAAGAACAAAGACAAAAAACGAAGGAGAAATCAGATGGAAATGGATAGAAAGTATGTAGTTTTTGATTCATATACTGGTGATATGTTCTTTCATGAATCCGAAACGCTTGCACAAAAAGATTTCGATGAAGCAGTATCTATTATAGAAGATGTTGAAGAACATGGTTATCATGTTTATATTTTTGAAGTAAAGAAAAAGGTTAGTGTGTATTGATTAACTAAATGATTTAGGGGGAATCATTGTGGGTAAATTTGTAGTTATTTTGGATGCGAAAGTTGAATTTAATATGGGTGAATGTTTTGATATGAGAGATGCTTTAAATAAGTTTGCTGATCGCTTTCCACAATTAGAAAAGCGAAATAAGTATATTACTGTAAGAGAAATCAAGATTGACCAAGAGGAAGTGACAACCGTTGACGAATAAGTTAGAGGTTTATGGTCAAGAAAAAGAAGTGAAGTTTATTGCAGTAAACAAAAACAATAAAACTGTTTCTGTTTGTTTTACTGATAAAACTGCGATATTTCTGTCAGATGTAAAAGTTGTGATCGATAACGAATAAGGAAAAGATGCTAATTATTTAGCATCTTTTTTTGTCCTCTTTTTTCCAACATAAAATTCTGAATATTACAAATACTAAGACGATATTAGTTCGTACATTCAGAAGAAAAGGTGTTGGAGATTATGCATGATTGGCAAGAACAAATGCGATTAAAATTAACTTTACCCTTGCCAGTTTCTATAAATGCTTTATATATTAATCAGACTTTTTATGATCCGAAAAAGAAAACACATGTACCAACTGGCAAGCGTATGTTATCACCAAAAGGTAGGAAAGCTAAAAAGGATATACAAATTGCTACTCGTAAGCAAATGAAAGGACAAGAATGGGATTTTGAATACACCCGATCTCACTATTTATATCAAGATATGGTTGTTTATTTTAATCGTATGGGTAGAGATAGCGATAATTTATTAAAATGTTTGAATGATTCTTTGAAAGAATTGGCATACTACAATGACGATAAAATACTTACACGAGTTCAAAAGGTGATGGTGGATAGTAACAATCCGAGGATCGAGGTTGAGTTGCATCCAGTATCCTTTAAGGGAATATTCGATAGTGCAGAAGAATCGTGGAGGTTTGAAGAAATCTGTAATAGTTGCAGTCGATATTTAAATGGTCGATGTAGCATATTACAGAATAGTTTAGAAGGTAGAGTGCGAGAAGAAATACATGATGTTGAATCAAGACGTGTGTGTTTGGAGTATAAAGAAAAGGCAAGCCAATAATTTAGCTTGTCTTTTCTATTTTATCAAGATAAGTGATTTTGTTTTCATCGATATATTCTTGGAGTAAATCATTTGGTAGCTTTAATTTATCATACCATTCTTCATAAATTAATCTTTCTTGAACTTTTTCAAATAATTCTTCTTCAATTATTTGTAATCTTTCAATTTTATTTTCGGGCATTATCCAATATTCTTTTGGTAGATATAATGTTTTAGCACCTACTTTTTTCGTTTTATGATAAGCAGGGTATCCTTTGTATAATGGACTAAGTAAAATTGAAAATAATTTAATCGACTTAAGATAAGGCTTTTTATTTCCTTCTGTTGTTGCATTAGCTGAATTACCTATTTTGTAAATATCCCATATTAATCGCCCTATGTTTACTAATTCCAATCCTCTTGAATATTGATAAAATATTTCTGTCACTGGTTCTCTAAAATTTTCATCTATATATAATCGTTTATCTTTTTCTAATTTATATCCAAAAGGCACTTGCCCTCCTAAATAAACACCCTCTTGTGCTAATTTAAACATTTGATCTCTTGATTTTGACAACAATTGAACTGTAGCATTTTTTGTTTTGTTTTTTTCATTAATAATTATATCTACTAGATTATTGGATAAATCAGTTATAGAACGAATAGCAATATTTTTTTCAATACATTCCTCTACAAATTCAAATTGTTTAAAAATATCGCTTGATAAAACTTCTCTTGAAGGAATTAAAATAACATCATATTCATCAGTTGTCATAAAAGTTTGCTTTTGAATCGTATCAAAAATATCAATTTCTTGATCGCTAGTAACACTAACTACACAAAATCCTTTTACATTTAATTGTAAATGAGAAGCACTTGATTGAATCATATTCATATAAAAATTTTGAAATTGACTATTTCCTTCTTCTAATCGGATGAAAGCAACTGCATTATTTGACATGTAAAATTTTCCTTTCTATTCATTTGTTATACATTAAAAAAATAATAATAATTTAAACAAAGATCATTTATTTAAAAGAAAGTTTAACTTCCTAGTTAAAATTATTTCCTTAAAAAATTAAAATATACAACAAATGGTTTCGATATTGAATTAGTGATTAAAAATAATTAAATTTTCTATATTGAACTAGTGATATTGATGGATGATCATAATGAATTGATGTGAATACAAAAGAATTATTGCCACTCAATAATTCAATATGGTTATGCACCTTTCTTGATGGAATCTTTTCTAATAGTTGATACATAAGAGTTTGAAGTCATATTCAATTCTATCTTTTTACGCTCATTCAATTTAGATACCATGTTCAACAACTTAAAGAACAATGGATTTTCTAGTGGGTTTCTACGAGTTAACACATGTTTGTGTAACTTATTAGATACCCACGCTTCACTAGTAGCAGAAATCTCTTTTTCCCCTTTAATAATTTCTGTAAATACTCTATTCAAATTTTCATCTAATGTACGTTTCAAGTGATTAGGTATTGCATTCCCACTTTCATATCTATACAAAATGTTGAATGTTCCATTCATCCATTTAACACTATCAACCAATGTTAAAATCAATGCTCTTTTTCTTGATTTAAGGACTTCATCTTCTGAATCTTCTTCAAAAGTTTTTTCAAGTAAATTGATCGTATCTATTAATTCGATTACTTCCTCACGTTTTTCAACCCTTGATTTTACTTCTAATTCTTTGATCTTCAACATATCTACTAATTCGCTTTTCCGTTCTTCCAATTCATTTTTAAATTCTTTGTATTCAGAAGCACTTAAATCACCTAATGTATAATCATTTTTAATTTTTTGTAAGCCATTCAAGACCATTTGGAGATCATTTTCTAAAAGATCGATATGATTGTTTAAATCTTTTGATTCTCCTTTTATATAATCATTTGACATTTTTAATATATTTTCTTGGTTTAAATCTTTAATCGAAAAGGCTTCTTTCATTTTATTTAGAACAAATGATTCTACATCTTCTTTCTTATGGCTTTTAATAGGTGAATCACAATGAGGATTTCTACATACATAATAAGAATATTTTTTTCCATCTTTTTTATTATTAAACTTCGTTTGCATAGTTGCACTACAATTAGAACATTTTAAAATACCACTAAGAATGAAAGAAGTAGTCATTTGACGAGTTGGAGGTTTGCTAATGGTTTTTTCTTCTAATTTGTTAATGATCATTTCCCACATTTCAAGAGGAATAATTTCTCTTAAAAGATGTGTTTCTTCTAATTTATATTCTTTTGGATTATTTCTTTTTGTTCTTCTTTTTCCATTTTCATCTGTCCAACGAGTAATAACATTAGTAGGAAAATTGCCAGTCAAAATAGGATTTTTTAATAATGATAAAACATTATCTTTGCTCCAAGTATTTTTTGCACTTTCACCTACACTTTTTTTATTGCCAGTTCTATAAGGAATAAACGCTTCATTTAATTCCCTAGCAATAACTACACTTCCTTTATTTTCAAATAAAAATTTATGAATAATACTTAACCAAACTCTAATTTCTTCTGCTACTTCAATAACTAATTCATTTTCTTTATCCCAAATAAATCCATATGGCAATTGACCACCACTAAATTTACCTACTGCTTTTTGACTAGCCTTTGTTGCCTTGATACGACTTCTAGTTAATTCAATTTCAAATTGAGAAAAAGATGCTAACATTTGACGAGTGAGAATATTTTGTGGAATGGCTTCATTTAATTGTCTATCACTGTCTGATTCAAATATTCTTACTCCAAAGGATTCAGTAGCTTTACAAATATATTCCAGTTCCTCAGGTTTTCTTGCTAATCGATCTTGTTTAAATGTAATAATAATATTAAACATTCCACGTTTTGCATCTGCGAGCATTTGACTTAAATTTTTTCTTTCAGCAATAGAATATTTATCTGCGGATATTCCTTCATCAGAATAGACTTCAACAATTTCAGCATTTGGAAATTTTTTCTTAACATATTCACGACAACTAAATTCTTGACCTTGTAATCCTAAACCACTTTTCTTTTGTTCTTCTGCGGAAACCCTTTTATATAAAACAACAATTTCCTTTTCTAATTGTTCATTAGCAGTAGAATTTTTTTCTCCAAACGGTTGTAACAACATAGGTATCAACACTCCCAAAAAATATTATAGGTATAGAATAGCATTAATTGGCAACAATGACAAGCATGAGGTGATAATAAAATGACCATAAATAAAAAAAGCAAAGTAAATAATTTAAGTGAAGGTGAAAAAGCCTTTATTGAAAGAACTTATGCAGAAATAATTGCTTATCAATTTTTGAAAGAAAAAAGAAAAGTTTCAAAATAATATAATGAAACAACTAAAAAAGAAGCAAAATAATTTCTTGCTTCTTTTTAAATTTTATTGCTCTTTATTTATTTTAATGATACTATCAAAATAAATTAATTAGGAGGGGAAATGATGATATCGTTACACCGCAAAACCCAAAAACAGAAAATAGGAATTTATATTAGGATAGGAAATGAAAATCAAATTGAATTAGAAAAACAATTAGATAATTGTAAAAAATTTATAGAAGAAAATTTTTTAAATTATGAAATTGAAGGAATTTATTCAGATTTAAATATTCCTGCAACAAAATATTTATTTGGAGAAAGAAAAGAATTAAGTAAATTGCTAGAGCATTCTAAACAAGGATTGATAGATAATATAATTGTTTACAGTAAAGATCGTCTAAGTAGAGATGTTAAAGAATTAGAATTTATTTATACATTAACAGAAAGTTTTAATACTTCTATTTACGAAGTAAAAAACAAAATAAAATTAAATATAAATAATAATGAAATGCATAAGAAACTTTTAGAAGAATCAATTGCTGAATTTGAAATAGTTCATTCAAAAAAGAAAAAAGAAATTTAAAATAATTTATGATTTTTCAGAATTATGTAACAATTTCATCGTTTACACATATATTATAAAATGTAATAGCCGAAGATCAAAATTGTCAAAACCTCCATAAGTCATGTTAACCAGTGCCTAGCGCACTGGTCTTTTTTTGTGATCAACTGTCACATATGCCCATCAGACCGCATACAATGCTCGTGTAAAGTCTAACTCCAACTTTACAAACAAACACACTCGATTCGGATAAAAGCCAGTGAGCGGAAAATCATTGGCTTTAAATTAAAACTTCTTGCACCACTTTTAACATTCTTCATATACTACAATGTAGTTTAAAACAATTTCTTTGGTTTTACTAGGTAACTTACTGCTTGAAGATTCACATTTTCTAAGTATTATACCTCACTTACAAACCAATACACTTTAAGCCAATGGTGTGGAAAGCCATTGGCTACTTTTTTATTTTTTATTAATTTTTTATTTTCTGTTATTAGCGATAATAACTAATGTTTGCGCTAAACCTATATATCCACTGACAAAGAAAAATACAATGATCAACGGGAAATCAACTTCGATTTTATTTCCATTCTTTTCTAATCCTTTATTAACTTCATCGACTAACCATTTCTTATCATCAAACATCCTTAAATATAATCCAGTAATCATAATGTTGATTAAACCACTTATTAAATGCCCCCATATTATAGAAGCTAAAATTTGCATGAACATAATATCACCTTCATCAAAATTAAATAATTAAATAACAAAAGAGCCAGTGGGGGAAAAGCACTGGCTCTTTTTGTTACACCGTTGTAAGTACACTCTCATACATTTAAAGGAGGTAGAATGAATGGGTCTATTCATTCTACCGAGAGGTTTGAGCCACACTGTGAGTTGTGACACATTCATATATTTAACAAAAAGCTGAAACCATATACATATATTTTTTAATTTATTTAAATTTGTTAATTTGTATAAAATTTCCTCATAGAGTAAAAGCTATTATCGATCATTTCACTACATAATGAAAGGGGTTATTTAAATGGAAGCACGAGAAGTGCATTTAGATCATCAAACTTTGGAAGCATTAGAAGAATTATTTGATTCAAAAGAAATCAGAAGAAAATTAGTTCAACATTATATGGAACTTGCAGAAGTATATGTAGAAGTAATTGCAGAAAGTCCAATCGAAAAACCTTCCCTAGATGAATTTAGAGGTATTATTTTTGAAACATTTACGATCAATATTGCAAGACATCTTTTCAGAATGAAAGGATCAATTTTGTATAATCTCACAGTAGCAGAACAAGAAGGAAAAACCTATTCACAAATTCAAGAAATGGTCACTCATTGTATGATGGATTATGAAAAAGAATTAGCAGATATGTTGAAAGTTGATCCTATTAGAGATTTCTATCCATATCAAATGCAAGCAGTTAAAGAAGTAAGAAGATAAAGCCAGTTGATTATAAACTGGCTTTTTTAATTTTTACAAAATTACACGTTTAAATTTTTTCTTAATGACAATAATTATGAAGAATAAAAATTTGGAAGGATGGGAAGGATGGCGAACGATATTTTTGGATCAAATGAATGGCAAAGACAAGAACGTCAAAGGCAAGAAGAAGAAGAAAGAAGAAGAAGGTATGAAGCGCAAAGAGCGCAAATGGCAATTAATCCAAACGCTTATCTATTTGAACCACCAACTGCAAGAGAAATAGAAGCACATCAACAAAATCAAAATATGCAAATTGAATCTAAAAACGAAATCATGTATAAAGAAGCAATGAAAGAATTGGATGCGCTTGATGGTATGGAAAATGTTAAATTGAAGATCGAAGAAGCATTAGCTTTGGCATCTATTTACAAAGCAAGAGAAATGCATAAACTTAAAAATACTCAACAAGCATTACATATGGTCTTTACTGGTAATGCAGGAACTGGTAAGACCACAATTGCTCGAATAGTTGGTAAACTTTTTGTAGGTGCAGGACTACTTAAAAAAGGTGATTATAAGAAAACTAAGACGAGTAGAGAATCTGCTTATGGTCATAGTGATTCTTCTAGCACTCTAAAAGATGGAGAAGTACCTTTTGCAGAATGTTCGAATGCTGACATCTCTAGTGCGTTTTGGGGTGAAGATGAAAAAAACATGAAGAAAAAGTTCGATGAAGCAAATGGTGGAGTTCTTTTCATGGATGAAGCATATAGCATGATTAGTCGCAGTGGTCATCGAAGTGGTGAAAAAGTTATGGCGGTCATGGTACAAGAAATGGAAAATAGACGTGACAATGTTTGTGTGATTTGTGCAGGATATCCTAACGAAATGGAAGAATTTATGCAATACAATACTGGTCTTGCTTCTCGTTTTGCAACTGTCATACATTTTGATAATTATGATGTTCCTGCTTTGTTAAAGATCGCAGAAACTATGACATCAGAAAGAGATTACAAAATGAGTGAGGAATATAAAACTAGTCTAGCAACTCGCTTAGAAAAAGAGAGAGAACATCCACACTTCGGTAATGCTAGAACTGTTAGGAATATAATAGAAGAATCTATTCGTATTCATGCCAAGCGTGTTTATGACAAATACGGAAGTTCGCCTAGTCGTGAAATTCTTATTACACTTGATAAAGAGGACATCAGAGAATATTCACCAATCTTTACTGGTGAGAAGATCGATGATCCATTTGATAATTTCTACAAAGAAGCAGTAAAGCGAGGAATTGTAAGTGGTGACAAAGCGAAGAAACCTCCAAGTGTAAGAAATGAAACACCTAGAATGTAAACAATTGAAAGTCAGTATTCTACTGGCTTTTTTATTTTTATGAATATCTTGAAAATTTTTGTAAAGAATAGTACAGACAAATTAAAAGGAGTGATTAATATGAGCAAAGATAATATAAATCAAGCTACCGAAACTATTTTGAAAGAAAAGAGTTTTGCTGAAAAATCAGAAGTTTATGATAAAGCAGTTCGCTTAATCGCAGGAGCAGAAGGCAATATTAATGCAATAGTAGATCATTATAAATATTTAGAAGAATTTACACAAAAATATCTAGCATCATTTGAAGAAAAAATGAATATTACTTTTGATAGCTACATAGCTGATCTCCTTTTAGTTGAATTATTGGTAAATGATATGGCTACGTTCATTGGGCATATGAAGGTTTTAAGTGCAACAACATTAAGCAAGATGAGCAGAGGGGAATTAACAGATGATCAGCAAGACAAAGCATTTTTGAGAATTTTGAAAGTAGAGAAAGATTTCGAAAAAATCAAAGATGAAGAATATTACGAAATTGCATTAGAAAAGAATGTTAAAGGAATCATCAAAGAAGCGAAAGTGAAAAATTTGGAAGGTGTATTTACATATAATACATTAGATAAAGAGGGTGAAGAAAATGTCGAGAGCATCAAAGAATGATTTTGATGGATTGATCGAGAATCCTAACCTTCATCATGATGTAATTGATAAATTAAACAAAGATAGCGAAGATATGTTTTATGCTTTGAAAATCAGAAAAAGAAAAAAAGATTTCACAGAAGAAAAATATCAAAGGTTGTTAATTCATCATTTGTTGATCACTCATTCTAATTTAGCATCAAATTTAACTGATCATCTTTTTTATCTTATTGGCGAGTTAGAAAAGGGTGATAAATCCAATGAAAATTTCATGGAAGAAATGCTTCATATGATTAACGTGATCGATCAAAGCATATACCAAGCATATCCAACTGATCATTACAAAGAAGTTGAAGAATTTGCCACCGAATTAGGAGATTTAGGAAACTAAAAAAAGACTATCATGATAGTCTTTTTTGTTTTAATATTTTTTAAATTCCTTTTTCCCATATCCATATAACATTAGATGAAGGATATTGTGATCTACCCTTGATCCATTCTGCTTTAATTTCTCTTTTCTTCTCTTTTAAGATCGGCTTCTTGCCATGAACTTTTTCATTGCCAATATGGATATACTTTTTAACTTTACGAATAATTTTTTTTTCATCAATTCCATATGCATTCCCTTCTCTCCAATGTTCAGCAGGATTGTAGAGATGAGTACAGTAAGCACCAATGACAATGTTAGGCTTGTATTTTTTAACCGCAGAATTGGCATCTATGCGCTCAACATGCTTTCCGTATGGTACTGTCTTTTGTTTTAATAATTCATAGTGTACTTTAATTTTTGGATCATCTTGCATATAATTATCAACTGCTCTAATACCTAAAATTCTACTAATCGCACCATGTCCTGCACCGATTTCAATTGTATTGTTAAAATCTCCATCCATTTCTTCTTGTAAAAACACCAACAATTCAGTAGTAGGAATAATATAAAAACCTTGTTCTACACAAAATTGAGATAAATGATCTTGTGGAATATCTTTTAAATATATATATGGCAATACTCTTAGATTGCCTTCTTCATCTAGCAGTAATTCTTCTAAGTAACCAATATTTGAATGATTTAAAACATTAAAATCCATTTTCCCACTCCTTATTATGAATTACTATTGTTCATACATTTATCATAACAAATTTCATATTAAAAAACTATATTTACCAACTATATTATATAATCTTTTGTTACATCCTATAACTAAATATTTATAAGGAGTGATAATATATTATGGAATTAACTGATAAAGATAAACAATTTGAAAAAATGTTAGACAAAATATTGTTGAGTAAAGATAAAAAAGTTCAACATGAGTTTAAGCAATGGGAAGAAAAAGCAAAGGGAAAGCATAGACAACACCAATTTTAATTTTCTTTATTTTTAAAAAATGTCATCTAATTTATTAGGTGGCATTTTTCTTTTGTATCGATTTTCATTTTTCTGTCAAAACTTAACATGAAAGGATGTGTATATTAATGGAAAATCAAGCAGAAAAATATTTAATCGAGATCGATCACAAAATATTTCAAAATGAAACTACAAGGAAAGAATTTGTCAAATTAATTATCAAACAGTCGAAACTTGAACGAGAATTATTCAACAATATTCGACAAATTAATTCACTCAAATATAAAAATTCATGATATACTTTAGGAAAAATATTCTAATTGGAGGTATTGCGATGTTACCTTGGGTAGATGCAGTTCAAAATATTAGAACTGGTTGGCACTATAATCTTAATTTAAATGTGTTCCAAAAAACTGAAAACAAATGTTATGTCTATGTTACTCGCTTAATTAGTGGTTATTGTGTACAACTTTATTTACGTGGAGCAGTTAAAAATAGCAACTACTGTTTAGTTGAATTAAGAACTGATAATCATTCAAAAGAAAATTTAGAAAAGATGTTTAAGTATGGAGAAAGATGGCTATCCTTTTACAGTGATGGTAATGAAGAAAAGATTCTTAAAGATCAGTTCTCCACTTACAACCCCAAAGGTGTTTGGGGAAGTGATAGACTACCCGAAAAAGGTTATTTAGTTTAGATATATGCATAGCCCTTCCTTTCCTGTTTGTGGTGAGCAGAGTATTAGAACGAGAATTGTCGGAAATCTCCTTTGAATGAGTTATGGTAAGTTAGTTGTGTCATACTATACTGTTTTGTGCCATTGGTATCCCATCTGTCTAGGAGAACTTATCTTTTTGAATCTTTCTTCCTTCCATCATTTATAAATGAGGTGGAGGTCGAGAGATGGATTTTTTGGAGTTTTTGAAAAGTGCTTCAAATTTAAATGGTGGCAACAACAAAAAAGTTATTGGTAAAGTTCCTAATTCATTCTTGCGAGAGTTTAAAGATTTTTTAGATGATAAAGATCATCTGCATACTACATATGACATTCGGAAAAAACAAATCCAATTAGAATTAGAGCAAAAATTAAAAGATGAGTTTCAAAGTAGATTTGACATGATCGCAGAAAGACATGAGTTTATGTGGGGAAAAATCTATGAAGAATTTAATGTTGATCCAAACGGAGAGTATAGCTTTAATCCTTCGACTAATGAGATTACTCAATATAATGATAATCAAAACTCAACTTCTAAGGAGTATACACAATGAGAGATGAAACTATTGGTTATTTAGAAAATGCATTAGGAATGCTTAAAGATGCAAAAGAAGATGAAACTTTAGATGGTGTTAAACAAAGTCTATTGTCAAAATCAATTGAAAATATTGAAACAATTCTTGCAGATTAAAGCCACGATTTTGTGGCTTTTTTTATTTTGTAATTTTTTTCTATAAAATGAAAAGACCGACTTTGCAGTCGGTCTTTTCGCTTTGATAAATTAGGGGGAATCAAAGCATTTGGAAACAGAATTGAAGTAACCATCTTGTGTTAATCACTTCAATAATTATATTATTGCCATTTTAGATTATCTTATACAAGATATTAAATTTATTTTTTAATTTTAGTTTCTTTGTAAGGAGGAAAAGAAGGGAAACGTCTTAACCCTTCTTTTCGATGACCTTTACCAATGTTGCCACACATTGTAGACGTACATGATCGTGACCACAATCAGCACATTAAACATTATTAACATGATTTGTAAAATTATACAGAATATATCACTTTTTGTTGCAAATACTAAAACAAAAAGGGGGATAAATGATGATGCATTTACTTACTACAATAGGCTTTTCAATAGCTTTTTTCATATTTGATGGATTAAAAAGAGCGAAGCAGTATCATGCGACAATGTTATACATCGTTGTTTCTAATCTGTTTTATCATGTACTATGTACTGACTACATGATGTGGCATTACGAAATAAATAATAAAGAATTTGAATTTATAATTGAAATGATTTATGGATTCACAGTTTTGCCTATTACTGCTTTTCTATTCTTAGAATACGCACCTCACCCTTCACAACAATCAGAATTTATTTTACATTTTTTTAAATGGGAATCTATCTATTTTATAATGGAGTGGTTAATGTACCAATTTGGAGCGATTAGATATGAAAATAATTGGAATATTTTATGGTCAGGATTATTTTTAATGTTTATGTTTCCTTGTATATATTTGCATCACAAAAAACCTACAATTGCATATATTATTTCAGTCGGTTTTATTTTATTTTTAATCTACATTTTTAATGTACCAATCTTCATGCCATTAGAAGAAAGGGGTATGTGAGAATGATTTTCTTTTTTGCTTTGTTAGTCACATTAATTTTTATTTGCTTCATAGCAGAAAGAAAAGTTTCATGGTTAGAAATTTACACATCAACATTTTTTGCATGTTGGTTGCGATTAAAAGTAGATGGATTTTTAGCTTACAAATATCATTACTATTATTATTTTGATGGTGGAATTTCTTATTATACTATATTTTTCTTTCCATTATTCGGAGCAGTTAACTATTTAGTTATTAATTGGTTTCCGTATGAAGCAAATAAAGGTACAAAAGTTTTTTATATATTAAGTTGGACTGCTTGGAGTATCTTCATAGAGATCGCTTCTGTTTTAGGTGGTTTCTTCCACTATGATGGTTGGCAAATACTCTATTCAATAATATGGTATCCGTTATTAATAATCATGCTTATAACTAATATCCATATAATAAGGTATTTAAAAAAGGGAGATAGGCAAGTATAATATTATTTGATAGGAAAGAAAAGGAGAAATTGGTATGCAAATCATGAATCGTTTTTCAACTTTGATACAGTGTAAAAAGTGTTGCAAGATGTTTAAAGCTAAAAAAGAGAGAGGTAAGATTAAATATCTTTGCAGTGGTTACGAGCGTTTTGGGAAATCTTTTTGTGAAAGAGCAGTTATAAAAGAATCTCAATTGGATGAAATGCTTGAACACAAATTTGAAAGACGATTAGATGATAGCGAAGTTAGAGATTTCATTGAGCGCATTTATGTTGATGGAAAATATTTTGAAATTTTCTATAAGGATGGTAGCACTCAATTAGTTCAACCAAATTTCATCAAATTCTTGTAATATTATTTTTAAAAATTTACTAGGGGGAAACTGCATTGAGTGATTATAAAAATGATGCTCTTTTGAAAGCGATCTATTTTAATTTAGCGATGATTGAAACAAGTTTACATTCTGTTAATTTTTTTGACCAAAATTTAAGAGATGAATTAATAGAAATAAAAGAAGATGTGAAAGATATGAGAGCAGATTTTTCTAAAATGTCAGAAAATATACAAAGACGATTTGATATAATAGATCGAATTACTGATGATCATTTGCACCACTTAAGTACACTTGAACCTGAAAAAGTAAGAAAGTTTAGAATTGTCAAATAATAAGGTGACAAAAAATTTTTTTCAAAAATAATAGGAGGGAGGTTAAAGTCATATAAAGACTGCGATCTTCCTCTTTTTATTGGGGTGACAATTTTGACATAAAATCTATGATTTATTAGTATATTTTTTAAAATCATAGGTAAGAATGTTACAGATAAAGAAAGGGAGTGTTAGCATGGAAGAAGAAATTCAAAAGGGAAAAACTGACAAAATCGTAGTTACTTTTAATGATGATGTAACCGAGTATGAGCGTGTTATAATCAGTGGGAAAGAGATCAAAGACAAAGATACGAATACTACATTTATGTATGGTTACAACGATTTTGAGAAGTTTGTGAACGACTATACCAATATACTTATCACAACATCACAGTTCTTAGTTTCTGAATCTAAAATGGAAAGAGGACAAGTGATTGATGTAATGAGAGACATATCAGAAAAAACATTCAAAGCAATACTTGATGGAGATTTTGATGGTCATTTAAAGGATGTTGAAAATATAGAATAAGCTAGTCAATGACTAGCTTATTTCTTTGTTCATTATTTCATCTTGCCATATCTGATAGAGGTAAAGTAGAATAGCAATCAACGTCATTATTCCAAGATTTTGAAAATTATTCAAACTTCCATCAGATGTTATTCCAATTTTTTCAGTTTGATTGTTTACTACCCATAATTGAAAATTATCTAAACAAAGATTTACAATACAATATAGCCAAAATTTTCCGTAAGTAAAATGGAATATTATTAATGTTCCAACTGCAAATAATCCAAATGATTTTGCAGAGATATTTGTGAACATTACAATTTTAGGATGAGCAAAATACCATCCCATATTATCTCCTAATTGATATGCTAAAGTAACTAACACTATTGATAATAATGTTACTGGCATAAAACGTTTAATTGTATATTTATTAAAAAAGAAAAGAAGAAACCAAGGTAAGATTAAAACTCCCCATTCATACCATAGCACCCAATCTTTCATAAGGCTGACCACCTTTACTTGGTGTTAAATACCATAATTTTCTCCATATATAATTAAATGTTCTTCGAGCATTTCTTCAAAATCTAGTGCAAACTCATGTGTATCGATTATTTCTGATGCAAGATGATCGAGATCAACATTTATTTCTGCTTTTCTTTCACTTATAAGCATGTCTAAGCTATGTCTAACTGCTATTTGAAATGCTTCTCTTGTTGATGCCATTAGTGATTCACTCCCTAGTATATTTGATTGGATATTCTTCTAAAGTATTGTCAATAATACGTTTGACTTGCTCTAAATTTGTTACAAGCCTATGCTCTACATCTTTGTTGTTGATGTCTACAGTTGCCCAACCATCAACACTTCCACTCGAAACGCTTATTCTGCTTTGTGCTTTCTTGTCCTCGCTACTAGTAGTAAATATAATATTCACTATTTTTACTTCTTTTACTCCTTGATACTCTTGCTCATAATGTTTTTTAATGGCTTGAATGGCATCATCTGACATAGCATAAATCATTTCATTTAAATTTGAAAATTCTTCATATTCAAATAATTCGATATTATCTTCACAGTCGCAATCATAATTAAAAAGATTGCGACTATCATCCAAAATGATTTCATATTCAACTAAGCCTTTTAACTCTTTAAACTTTTTATTAATGATCATTTAAAACACCTCCTGCACACCATGACCAATAATTTTTTGCTTGTGGAAATAATTCTTCAATCTTTTTCTTTACATCATTAGGATACATCATTTCGACTTGATATTTTTCAATACCGTATTCAAGTAAAAGTTCTAGTTTAGAAATGAGCATTTTACCATTCATATATAGATTTCCGTTTTTGACTACTAAACAATCTTTATCATAAAAGGAAACATAAGATTGAACAATATCAACTTTAACACCTATATCATCTTCGTATTCATCTATATAATCATCTATCGCTTCACCATAAACACATTTTTGATCGTTAAACCAGTGTTGAAAAGCAAACATTTTATCTTGATATTGAAACATAACTGTATTTTCCTTTGGTGGCATTACTTCTCTTAATTTCGAAAGTGTCATATATGCTTTATGAAAAGCATAATTAAAACTACCAAACAGTTCTGAATATTCTTCTTGCAGTCCACTCGTTAAACTTTGTTGTGAAAAATATTTAATTCTACCCTTTTTACGAATATCATTTTCGGGATCATCCCAAGGATTGCCACTATCCTTTCCATATACATATTCCTCAAATTGCACTGTCCATAATGGGAAATGTCGATTAGCTTCTTTTTCATTCATTTAAATCACTCCCAAACATGTTCATCTTCATCTTCATTTAATTCACGATTTAATTCTTCTGAAATTTTTTGTGAAAGAAGGTCAACATCTTTCAAGTAACATCTATATGTATCTCCATAATATGGAAACATTTCCCAATAAGGTTCATCCATTGCTCCCAAACTGTTATAACAATCAAGGTAAACTGAAACAGTTCTTTCACCTTTTTTAACCATGAAACGACAATTCGCACCACCAAAAGGAGGAATAGCTTTAAATTCCACATCATTAGGAAGTGTCATGTATGGAATTTTAGAAACCCATTCTCTCGCTTCAAATTTCACATCCCAAGCTATTTGTGCATCAAGCCTTTTTTTCCAACCTTCATATTCATACATTTGATCACCAACTCACTTCTAATTTTTTTTCAATGATTTCTGATTCTGAATATACGTCAGCAGTGAATCCTTCCACTTTTACTTTTTTCGGCTTCAAAGTTCCAATGTGATTCATTCTTAAGAATAAGTAGGGATGTTTAGTAACCTTTAGAGCAAATGTAATACTTGGCAAAATGCAATTTTGATTTAGATTTGATTCGTCAATAAAATCTTGTTGTTTAAAATCAAAAACTGTATTTGCGGTTTCATCATAAACGACATAAAATTCCATTGAAAACACCTCCAATTTTTTAACTTTCTTGTATAGCATTTCCAAATAAAATATGATATATTCTATGTAATAGATTTCGTCAATCTATTCAACAAAAACCCATTTGCAAAACATATAAGACCACAAAAAACCGTACATCTTTGTACGGTTTTTTACGTGGAAGGAGATTTTCACATGGCAAGAGAAATTTATCTCTTGGTAATAGTGTGTGCAAAATGATCGTCAATATTCTTAATTTTTTCATTTCCATATTTTTCTTAAGTTCGAACAAAAATTTTTTCATATTCAGCATCAATCATTCTTTGAAAAATTTCATATTTCGGTACATAAAAATACTTTTCTTGATCGTTATAATATTTGCAAATTTCATCAAACTTTTCTTTATGTTCACGTTTCACATCAGCACTTATTACTGTGGAAGTTTTGCCCATTTTCATATGTTTCAATCCTTTCTTTAAACGTTTTCATCTTCCCATTTGACTGCATTGATTTCATCAAGTGTTGTAGCAGAATTTAACTGCGCTTCTTTTGTCCAAAACTTTGTCATGTTACCTCGTTTGTGAGAATCTGCATCACCAACTACTGCAAAGAATTGTTCTCTAGTATGTGTTACTACTCCTGCATCAACAGTTTTCCAATCAACAGTTGTAATAGCAGGATTAGAAACTAGCAACAACATTTGTTGTGTAAAGTTAGCTTGATCGTGTTCTTCAAATTCATAAATATGACCAGTAGTAGCCGAAGTGAAATTCCCTAATATAGCTAAACTACTTTTATTTTTTAATTCTTTTAATTTTTCACTTCGAATATATTCCTTCCACCATTCAATTAATTCTTCCGTTGTAGGTATCGTTTCTGATAATTCCCAAAGAGAAATAAATTGCCCTTTTCCATTATCATCAACTCTGAAATCTCTTTGTGAATTTGCAGTAGGATACTTATGTTTGATGGCATAAACTATATTCACAAAAATCCTCCTTCAATGATCAAGCGAATTTTGAGATATTAAAAAAAGTAGATGATGATACTCCTGCTCCTGCGGCTATTACAGAAGTGTCCATACTTGTCGGTGCATCATGCCAAACATGTAATGACAAATCATCTCCTGCTACACATTCCAATACACAATTTCCTATACTTGAAAAATCTTTTCCTGCTCCTGCATGTTCTTGATTTATCCATGCAAAACTTATACCATTTTTTCTTAATTCTAAAACTGATCGACAACCATCTGTTACATTTCGCCAGTTAATTGCTCCAATTACTAAATAAATTCCACCTTTTTGAATTAAATATTTACCATTTACTGAATCCCAACCATTAAGTTTGTCAAATGAAACTGTATTCATATTTATTAATGTAAATGTTTGTGAGGTTACTGCTTGTGCAGTAGATTGATAAATAAGACATGCTTCACGATCTTCGGTAGAACCATCATGCCAAATTAAATGTCCATCAACGGTTGATTCTCTTACGAGTTTAGCCATTAAAAAATAACTCCTTCCTCGAAAGTTCTCACTTTAAAATCAGCTTGTGTAAGGTTTATTGTAAAATCATCTTCTACTACTACTTGCGCTTGACTTATTGTTAAAGTTAAATCTTCTAAAGAAGGAGTGGTTGTACTAGTACCAAGTGTAAAACTTTCACGAACTAATAAATTCTTACCAGTTAAATTATCGCCAGTATTTATTCCACCAATTGAACCGCCTTTAGTTGCGGTTTGCCAAGACGTTCCACCATCAATGCTAGTTTCAATAGTCAAAGTGCTTCCACTAGGAACTATAGCATTCCAATTTATTACAGAAGAAGAAACGTTTGTTATAGTACCTATATCAATTGCATTTGTTTGACGATTTCCAGTTGAATTAAATCTTAAATCCCACTCCCAACAGTAATACCAGTTATCTTGTCCAACCGTATATCCATCGTATCTACATGCTTTAATAGAAGTGATTGTTCCTCCTGCACTTGTTTGAGGATGTCCACCCCATGCACCACTTCCGTATTCACGTCTAATTCCAGTAGAAGTTGAAGTTCTTAAACCTAACCAATATGTTCCTTTAGGCAATTCCCACTGCAAATTCGTTACAGTTCTAACTCCACTACCACCACTCATTGTTGTACTTTTATAAGGTGTCAATCCAGTTAGATTTTTTCCCCATGTATAGTTTGAATGAAGTTCAAAAGTTACAGTGGTAGTTCCGTTGATATCAATTTTCCATCCATTCAAAACAACTGGCTCATTTACTGTAAATCCTATTCCATATTGACCAGTTGAATAAGCACCTTGTATTGGATCGGGATAACCAAGGCTGTTTTCTCCTGCGAGTTTTAAAGTATTATCACTTTTAGCTATAACTTTAGTTAACGTTCCAGTATTAAATTCACTTTGAGTTGTTTCGGTGTAAGACATTTCTACTGCATTTTGTGTAGCATCTATTTTTTCTATCAATTCTCCATTGCTTATATAAAAATTTCCAAACTCATCTAAACTTAATGAAGAATCTCTTATTTCTGTTTCGATCAATTCTCCTTTAATTTTTAAATCATTTGTATTGTTAATTCTTCCTACCGTTGGCATTTAACTCACCTTATGCTCCGACATAATTAAAATCTAAAGAGTTTGTTGCACTATTAAAATTAATTTGAAAGTTTCCAAAATTCATACCATTAACTGGTGCGGATAATCCTGCATCTGAAAATGGGAAAAATTCTGCTACTCTTGTTGCTACATCAGTAATAGTTGCGACATAACCATTTACATCCGTTGTAACTTGTAAAACTGGCAGAGCGTTAGCAATTGTAGAAGCAGTAGTTGACCAATTAACCGTTCCATCGGGAAGCACATCGAGATAATAAGTTGTACTTGCAACCGATGTTGTATAAGATGGATTGTTAAAGAAAATTCTCGCTAATGTATTATCAGCTTGCTTCACATAAGCGATACTATAATCTAAATTAATTTGCGCTAAATTTACTGCATCAATTGTTGCATTGAATCCTAAATAAACGAATGGATTGAAAAGATTTCTCGGAAAAGAATTTGGGTCTAACCCCCCACCAGTATCAGTAGGTTCAGTATTTATATTTGCATTTAAATTTGCTAATTCTGTTTCGATAATATCCATATTGTCACCAACGAATACTCTTAAATCAGCACTGTCAGTATCTTCGGGTTTTTTTAATCCATAAGTTGTTGTAAGAATCATGGTAGACATTCCTCCTTAAAACAATCATTTATCATTTATTGATCATATATAGTCCAGTTTCCATTTTCGGATTTACCATAAAAATTAATCCGATTACTTCCTTCTGCATAAAGTTCTGCATAATCAATTAATTCAATAATTTCAGTTCCAATATCATAAAGTCTAAAATCTTTTACAGTTTCTGCACTCGCTTCTAAAACTGACATTGTTGATTGAGAAATAACATATTTATTATCTTCACCTACAACAATTCCAGTTTCATGACTTGTGCCATTGCATCTTACTGTATAAGCAAGAACTGGTTTATCAAATGTAAAAGTTACTTCACTTGATCGAAAGCCTTCTTCATCACTTAATTTTTCTAAGGTAATATTTGTAATTGTTATATTTGGACTATCAATTGTAGTCAACGTAATGAATTTCGAATCACCTTGTGCAATATCTTTTCCTTCATCTTCTGAAACAAGATACACTTCTAATGGTTCATTCATAGGTTGACCATTAATAGTTACACTTGAAGTTTCTCTATTTAAAAAAACTTTTAATGAACCATTCACATAAATACCTACACCAGTGTAATCTTGAATAGTAGGATGAGTAACATCGATTCTAAGACTTCCACTACCTATATCAGAAAGTGAGAACTCATTTACTGGTGGTGGTGGTAAAAGCCAAGACATTTCTTTTAATCTGTTGTGATCTACTTGGTTTTGTCCATGTGATAATCCATATTGATCGGCATCAGCAACAACCGCATATTGCCATAAATGCCACTTTGTCCAACCACCTAGATTATTTGGTTGTACGTTTCCAGTTGTACCGCCATACCATTGGTCATATTCTGCTAACCATAATGGCATATCAGAAATTTCATTTAGTTGAGTAGTAGATAAATTCATCTGATCAACATCTTCTAGGAAGTATCTATTTGAATAAAATCCTATTCTTCTTCCAGTATTATTCCAAAAATAATCTCTAAAGGCTTTAACCCATGTAATAAACTGATCACCAGTCATCCCACTTGCCATTGGATAACCACCAGTGCCAGTAGGTATATCTGTATATTCCTCAACGTCAAGCATTGGAAGAAGATCGCCAACATTATCTTGACCATAAGCAGAATATAAAACATCTATAAATTGTTGCGCTTGCGCTTCTGCATCTGCAACAATTGTTGCACTAGCTTTTGGAGTACCAAAATAATAAGCACCACTTGGCACACCATTATCCCTAGATAATCCTACACGAGTAACAAATTCAGTATCGGGTGCTGAATGATCACTACCATAAGCACGAAAATAGTTATAATGTGGACTTTCTGTAAAAAAAGTTGTTGAATTAACCATTACTTGATATTCGGATATATCAAGACCTTCTAGTTCTGTACCATCTTTTGCTTGCAAAAAATCTCACCTACCTTTTACATAAACAAAGTGGTAAAAGAATCTCTTTTAATAGAAGGGAATCCACCGATTAACCCATACCATTCAAAGATATACTTTTGTTCCGCACTATCTGTTGTAAAATCAAAAAAATAAGTTCCTGCGCTTAATTGATTTGCTTCATTTATAGTAAATTCATCTAGCTTTCGATAACGATAATCATAAATCGTTAATCTTACACTAGTAGGAGAAGTTAAAAATCCATTTGGATCATAGAATTTACAAGTTAGACGTACTGTATTTCCTGCTTGAACATTTTCAATCATATTGATCATTCCCTTTAGTCACCATCTAAAATATCCACTTCCATTTCTGTGCGGTTTTTAATACTAGTTGTAGCATTATAAGGAAGTAAATCTGTTTCTGTTTTGGCTCTAACAATCACTTTTGCTCTAATTTCTCTTGGTTTTGCAACATCTGTAACAACTTCATGATCTTCTCTTGTTTCTACTACATTTGTATTGTGTTGGACTAAGTTGGATTTATTCAAAACTTCATCAAAAACTTGTGCATAAAATGTAGCCATTCCATCGGAAAAATTAGAAAAAGATATGTTACCTTCAAAATAAGTACCAAAAAATTGCAGTGTAACATCGTGTCTTAATCCGTTAGAATCTCTAAAGTAAAAATTTTGTATATTTGATAAAGGCTCGTTGGCTTCAATTCTATAAAGTGTAACTGTTTCCGTTGTAGTATCATTAGGTGCAAAAACTTCTATTGTTGGACTAGTAGTGTCTAGCACTAGTGTAATAAAGCTACTCATGTTTTCACCTTCCTAAAAAGGGGGCATAGTACCAAAAGGTACTATGCGCTCCAATTTCCTGCTTCGTCACGACAAAATACTTTTATAATTTTATCTCCATCAGATGCTCCACTTGCAGTGTAAAGATCATCACCGTAAATAGTTACATCTATTGGTGCAACGGAAGTGTCAAACGCTCCAGTTCCACTTGTGTTTACACTTCCACCAGTAGTAGGAATAGTAGTTCCTGCAATATTTGTAGCACCAGTAGTTCCAACTACTTTAACAAGATATTCAGCAAATGGAACATCACAAGTAAAACTAAAGTTCGCTACATTTCGACCAGTAATTCTTGAAATTGCAGGAACATCGGGTTGAGTAACAGTTACAACTGGTTTTGCAGTATCAAGAGTGATAGTGTCAGTTGCTAAAGAAGATTCATTGTGTACATCGTCACGTACTCTAGCACTTATACTTTTTGAACCATCTCCTGCGGTAAGTGTAATTTGCTTCAAAGTTGCATATGAAATCCAAGTAGATGCAAGTTCTGTATCTTGTACATTTACATCAGCAGTTGTATCAATACCAGTTCCCCATATTTTCATTTGGTAGCCAGTAGTATCGACATCATCAATGCTTAAAGCTAGATCAACAATCGTATCAGATGTAAAACTTGCATCACCTTCAATTGATATGACAAGACCAGTTGGTGAGGTAGTATCGAGTTCGACTGTTACATAATTTTGTGCCATTTATCTCCACATCCTTTATCGATTATTTTGCTAAATCTTTCAACATCTGTTGACGAGTAGAATTGCCATAAATTCCATCTGTTGCTAGATGTGCATACATTGTTTGGTAACGGTAAACTGCATTTCTAGTAGCATTTCCATAAATACCATCTACTTCTCCAACATTAAAATTAAGTGCGTTTAATGCCCTTTGAATTTTTTTGACATCTTCTCCACGACTGTTGTAGCCAAAAACTCCAGTAGGGAGATCGTAAACAGGCTTTGTAGTAACTGGCGTTGGTGATATCGGTGCATTTGATGCAACCTCCTTGACCTTCACTTTAGTTCCAATCGGAATTGCAGTAATATCTAAATTAGGATTAAGACGTTTGATTTCATCAACTGAAACATTATAATGACGTGAAATCGCCCAAAGTGTATCTCCTGCTTCCATTTCGTGTGTAACGAAACTAGTAGAAGAAAGCCTAATTGTTTCACCAATTTGTAAACTTCTAGGATTTAAATTTGGATTTTGTGCAAGGATTGCATCTACTGTCAAGTTAAATTTTTCTGCAATACCATAAAGAGTATCGCCACTTTTGATAACATAAGTGTTAGGAGTAACTTCATTTGTAGGTTGGCTAGAAACATTGCCAAACATAGCACGAGCAACATCATCTTTAAATTTCTGATATAAGTTAGGATTTTTATAGAAAAGACGATGACAATCTTTCCAACCCACTACCTCTTGATGTGTCCAAATATCTTTTGTTGTAAGTCCATATTCTTTTAGCAAATAAGCAGTTAAATCAACTACTGAATCGTAAGTGATATCTTTCATATTTCCTTGCCAATCAATATGACAACATTCAATACCAATCGTAAATTCATTAGGATAATCGCCTAAACGAGATAAGGCTTCGCTTGTATAAGTGCTAGAGCCAACATGATAAGCAACTTCTTCTAATGGCATACATTGGATAATTTCTCCAACTTGTCCAACTACGAAATGAGCTGATCCATAGCCACTATTTCCACTTCTACGATTGTTAAAAAAGTTTCTATTAGCTTGTGCGGAAGTGTTTGGATTTGCTACCCAATGAATAACTACACCTTTTACTTTCACAATTTTTTCTTGTGATCTTGAATATTCATTTGGAGTGATATAATCTTTGATGATCTTCATAGTTGAACCTCCGAGTAGTTATTTAATCTTCAACAAACATGGAAGCATCTTCAAAACCGACTAATTCAAAACGCTTTTTAGTTTCTCCATCTACATCTACAAAGCCAATAAATTCATCGAAATCTCTTAACCATAATTTTCCATTGTCAACATTTTGATAAACGACTGTTTTTCTTTTATCGCTAGAATTTAAAGCGGTAGCAATTATGCGATAATGATTGCCTTTGTAATGTTCATAAAGTGCAAATAGGATTAATTGTTCTTGTTCTTCTATTTGGTCAAAGTTTTCATCGTTAATCATGTTCATTTCTCCTTTTAGACAAAAATAAAAAGACGAGAATTGCTTCTCGCCTTTAATTTGTCCATTTATAAAATTTTCATTTATATATTTTTTGGTAAATTTATGAAAGATTTTCGGGTTGGATTTCTATAGGTGTTTCAACTTGGTTATCATAAACATTACAATTTGCATCTTGGCTTTTACATAAATTTTCTAAAAAGTTATAAAGTTGATTTGGAGTTAAATCATCTAACTGCTCTTGTGGATTTATTTTCCCAATAGAAACGAGCATGTGGTAGACTAACTCCGAGCATATCCAGTTATTTGGATTATTAAAAAGATTCTTACTTTTCAATTTAAAAATCTTCTTAACTGCATAGCCTAAAATTTGAGTGTAATCATACCAAGTTCCAGTCATTTCCAAAGCTACTTCAACAACTCGTTTAGTTTCTTCTTTTGAAAGATTTAAATCAATAACTACATATTCGTCTTTACCATAATAAAAAGGGATGATTCTAGCTTTTGTTCCATATTGTGCTTCAATTACATGTGTATCGCTAGTTGCGATACACACATGACTAAATCTTCCTTTATCAAAAAAACGAATGAGACTTGAAAAGATACCATTATTCTTAACGAAAATAATATCTCCTGCTTTAATCATGAAATCACCACTTTCTTAAGTTGTAGGTGGCTCGGTTGTTTCATTAGTAGTAGTGCTATAACCAGTAATAGCCATATATTCTTCTTGTGTTAACATTCCTCGGTCTAATGCAGTTTGTAATTGAGCATCAGTAACCGTTCCATTTTGCCTACACATCATAAACCAGTTGTAATAGAAAGCTGACATTTTACATTCCTCCTAACATCATTGTGTTGATTATAGATTGCATTTGTTCAATTTCACTTTGTTGTTCAATATTTGTAGGATCAAGCATGATCGTATTGATCATGCTTTGCATTGATTGCAATTCGACTTCTTTCTTTTTTTCATTAGGAAGTAAAGTATCTTTTACATCTTCTGTAATTAAATTAGTAATATCCGCATCCATTTCTAAAGTGATGCTTCCATTCACAATTATAAAATTAATTTCATCATTTAAAACAACTTCGCCATTGTGCCATTTTATTCTTCTTCCATCGACAATTGTATCTTCTATTTCAGAAAAAATATCAACCAAACGATTATTATTGTTATACATAATTAGAGTGTACATTTATCATTAACCTCCTTTATTATAGATACGTAATTTCCAATGTTGCTTTTGCTTCAAATTTCATATAACTAGATTCACTCGAACCTACCCATAAAACTAAACTTTTTGCAGTTCCATCACGAAATGCTTCTCCATAAGAGTTTGGTAAAGTAATCCATTTAGATTGCCCCCACGTAAAGCCAACACTTGAAGTATGTCCACCTTTTAAAGTTTGCATCGTACCACTAGGGCTAGTTTGCATATTATAATAAATTTTCGGATATCTTGAATTATTTTCACCAGTATTATTTGTTCTTTGTAATAATAAGCGTACATTTTTTATTGATTTACCACTTAATGCTGAAAAACTTGCAGTATCAAAGAACATTACACCATACCATGCAGTTGTTTCAGTTGGTCTTTTCCCTTGATAAATATAACTTGTAAGTGTCCAGTTTGTTCCATATAAACTTTGAGTATCATTTGCAGTCCATTGAGTAGTTTTCTGCACAGCAGTTGGTGCGACTTCTGTGCCAGCAGTTGGTGTCCAACTTCCTTCATATCTTCCACCAGAGTAAGTTCTATAATGTGCGGTATTCCCATAAGGACTTGTACCTATTCCATTTACCATTCCAGTAGAATGAGCGTATAATCCGTAAGGAAAACCTGATCCTTTTACATCATTAACTTCTATTCTTCCACCATAAGCGCTAATAATCCCCGAAGTTTTAGCATTATAAACTTCACATGAAATTAATCTTGCGTTTGAACCATTACAAAATACTACATAATCGTAAGTTGGCTCACCGAAAATTGTACAATATCTCATTTCGAAAAAGTTTGTATGATGCAAATCAATAGTTGAAGAAACATTTCCTGCATTATTTATAATGAAATCATAAATTTTTACATTGCACATAGAACAATCAACTAAAACTTTTCCATACAAGGTTGCTTTTTTGAGTGGCATTCTATGACCACTTGAAGTTTCTGCATATTCACCTTGAACTTCACTATCAAAAATTGTATACCAAGTATTGCCATCTTCACTTACTTGTGTTTTTGTTTTATGGTATGTTCGACCATCACTCCAATGGTGAAAGACATCAATATAATCTAAATCATATAATCCACCTAAATAAACATTACATACTACTGGAACACCATCTAATCTAGCATCAGCGTATAAATTAGTATCAACTGTTCCATCACTGGCTCTTGAAGGATTAAGAACTGTTGAGGTAATATCTTCCCAAGTATTTCCATTATAAAAAGTTAAGCGTTCGGGATAAGTTGTACCTCCTGCATGTCTTGTTGTATCAGTTCCGTACATTCCTCTTACCTCTACCCAATGATTTGAAGGATTTGCAGTGCTACCTTGTAACCAATCTCGAATATATCTAACATTTCCAACGCTCCAAATTTCTATATTAATCCATCCATCACCCATAAAACCTCTTATATCAATCATCGTGTCAACCAATACAGTAGGCATAACAAAAATAAATACATCTTTATTTAAAACTTTAGGCAAAGCATTGATACAACTTTGTATAGTTCTTTTTGGTTCGCTTTTTGTTCCTGCATTATTATCATCGCCACCAATAGGATTAACATAGAAATGTATATAATTACCAACCATATTTTCGGGTCTAAAACTATCACCCACTGTAGTAACGATATTTGTTGAATCAATATTTGTTAATTCACCAATTGAAAGTTTTTCGAAACCACCAGTATCTCCATTCAATGTAACAACTTCTATCGGATTTCCACTAGCATCCAATTCACTTCCATAAACAAACATTGTTCCGTTTATATTATTTTCTCCACCAAGAACTAAAGTTCCACCTCTTGCGTGATCGAATGACATTGTTCCAGTAATAATGTGATCTGCATTTAAATACAAACGACTAACATTATCTGTATCAGTAATCCAAGCGAATCCACGAACCACATCATTTGCAGGGTCTAATCCCCAAGATATTGAACCGCCTTGCATGAAAATATTCCCTCTTAAAGTAGTATCTCCATTTGTTGCGATTGAAAATTTTGTTTCTCCTGCATCATTTGTTACAGTTAAACCTTTTACATTTAACGCATCTGCTAAAACAGTTCCAGTTTGTAACAAGTTTCCATTAATTTTTGTAGTACCTTTAATTCTAATTGATTCTAAAGTTTTATCATTTGCAACGTAACCTTTAACACCTTGACCACTTACGATGAAATCATAAAAATAATAATAGTAGCCATTCACTTCATCTATCTTTCCACCGTTTTCAATAATAAAATCTCCACTTGCATATGGGAAAGTAACTGCGGTATTTGTACTTCTCCAAACACCAGTTCCATTCCAAGTTCCTGCATTTCCAATCCAATAGTTACCAATTTCGCTAGTTAAAAGAAAATCTAAAACTACATCATTTTCACCATTAGCTAAAGCAACTGGAATATTTTTTAATGTTTCACCAGTATCTCGTCTTTTTATTAAAATATTTCCAGTTACAGTTCCACTAGCATACATTTTAACTTGTGCTAAGTGAACATCGCTATCAACATGAATGTGCAAACCATATGGTGAAGCAGTATGATAAACTCCACTTGTGTTCCAAACTGGTGTTTCTGCGACATAAAGTGTACCAATAGTTTTCGGATTAAAACCGCTTTCAAAAATCGTTTCTGCTCCGATTGTTACTTTGTTTAATTTTTCTTGACCTTCAATTCTTTCTAGGCTTCTTAAATTTAAAACACCTTCATTTGCATCGATGATCTTGCGACCATTTTTATCTAAAATTTCTAATCCTCTAGCAACTAATTTTTCAGCAGTTAATTTTCCGTTTGTATCTACATAAAATACTTTTTCCCATTGTGAAATAGCAGGATCTTTTTTAGTATAAATTGCTATACCATCAGTTGCGTTAAATACTGACAATACAGTGTTTTGAGAATTTTGAACTCTCAAACCAGTATTTGCATCTATTGTTACATTGTTATAACTTACACCTTGTCTAATTGCATTGAGGGCAATACTATTTAATTCAACCGCAGTTACTGGATCAACTGTCGAATAAATAGAACCATCGGATGCTACCATTAAATAAGGATAATAAGGGTTTTCAGAATTAATTTTTGAAGTTACTATTGGCGATTTTAAAACACCAGTAACATCAATTTTTGTATCAACTGCACGATAAGATTGAACACCGAAAGTGTAATATAAATATTTAGAAACATTTCTCATTACAATAGAACGCTTGTGTGGATTAACCCAATACATTAATTCGCGTGAAGGTGTAACACCAAATTCATAGCTTCCACTTACGTTTGATGAATGAACATAAATCATAAATCCATCAATATCGCCTTCGGCATTACTTGAATCGAACTCCCATGAGAAACTAATGTCAATAGTATCATCTGTTTTTTCAATATGATCTATTGCATAACCAGTTGCATTTACTGTCGGTGAAGTTGGTGTAGTATCATTCTCATTATTTTGAGTATTCCAATCTTCAAAATTGCTACGCAATCCACTCATATCAATTCCTAAATTACGTTCATCTGCTCCACCAATAATTCTTAGAGCAAAACTTTTAACTGTGATGCCATCACGATCAATCCTAAAACTTCCATCAATATTTTCAATTATTAAATTTTCTCCTGCTATTACTTTACCGACTAATCTTTCAGCAATTATTCCATCAGTTGTGATAGCGTTTTTATAAGTTTTCCCACCATCATTTGTGATAGCAATTACTTTGTGTTGAGCCACTAAGAAATTTTCATGATCATTTGCATCTTTAATTAGCAAACCACGTCTACTAATTTCAATACTTTCATTTGTTCCTGCAATGATCTTTTTCTTTGTAGCATCAAATTCATCTTCTAACCAACTTTGTATTTCTTTGTCATGCTCACGTACCATATCCCATTCGTATTTTCTAAGATCAACTGTTGTAGAAGTAGCAACTGCTTTGTAAAGATTATCCATGAATTTTTCTTGATCAGTTTTTATTTCATCAGCACTTGCGATTTCTAATTTAATCGATTGATCTTCATAAGAAAATACAATTTCTAAAATCTTTGCCATGTAATCAATTTTTAAACGTTCATTGACAATTCGAACTGTATCTCCAATTTCTAATTTATCCCAATCATTTTGCGCTTGAACGATTTCTAAGAAATTCAAAATATCTATTGAAATAGATAATTGTGGATTTTTTATTTTTTCAAATTCTTTTTTAGCTTCTTCAAATAATTCTTCTTCATTGGTAATATTTTCATTTTGAAATTCTTTAGTAATGAGGAACAATTTTCTTTCTTCTAATTGTTCATCTGTGAAATTATTATCCAATGCAAGATCAAATACAATATTTCTAATTTCTTGATCGACTGCATCAATTTGAATTTGTTTATTATTTAGTTCATTTTCTTTTGCATCAACTTTTATTTCAATTAATTCAAGAATATATTTATCTAAAATTTCTTGCTCATTATCAACTTCTTCAAATTCATCGGTTGTTAATTCCAAGATATATAATTCAACATATGCGTTAGGAGAATCACCTTGAAAAGTTACACTAATTGAATCTGACCCACTTTTCTTTCCTAAAACAGTCCATGAATTACTAGCTACTGTTTGTTCAACATCTTGATATAAAACTGTAACATCGGTCATATCTGACACTCGAACTATTGCAGTCCAGTATTCACCCGAACCAATTTCTTTTGAAATTGTGATTGGTGTAGCAGTGTAAGAAAATTCATGATACTCTAAATATTCTTGTAGTTTTAAACGATCAACTCTACCTTGTACAATATCTCGCTCTAAAGTTAAACTATCCAAATCATTTTGTATGACAACTTTTTCTGCTTCCAAATTATTTAGTGTCACATATTTTTCAGAATAATTTACTCTTTGAGTTTCCATCTTTGCTTGGAAATCTAATATTGCTCCTGCTAGACTGTCGGTCATAAAATAACTGCTATTAATTACTGCACCATTTGCATCACGCTCAAAAGGATATAGGAAGTAACTAAAATCTTCTAAATATTGTGATTGTGTTGGATTGATTGATCTTATAGTTAATCCATTTTCACCAATAGGAAGCAATTGAGTAACCATTTCGTCACCATTCACTTCTTTTGAAAGTGAACGTAAATATTTATCATAGGAAATTCTAAAGCCTTTATTTTCACCAAAATCTTCATTTAAAATAAAATCGATTGATCTTGTTTCAGTATTCCATAAGATAATCGCTCCAAAAGCAGAAGCGACTTGTTTGACGAAATCCAATACTGTTGCACTCGCAACATCAAATGTTCTACCTCCACTACCATTTTCAGCAGAAGGTGAATTAAAATAAGAATTAACATCTTTTAATGATGTTGCCAGTTGCCAAGGTGTAGCTTCTAAAACTTCTTCTAAAACATCTTTTGCATATCCAGTTTTTTCAAAACTTCTTACTTGATAGTTAGCTAATTCATATCCTAATGAGAATGCATGTACTTCTCTTTCTTCACGCTCATTTGAAGTAGAATCATTCACAGTATTAATTAGAAAATGCTCTACACTTTCATTTAATTCTAATCTTAAAACATAACGCTCTCTCAACAATTCAATAATAGGATTGTCTACAAGTTCACCATTTCGATCTACTTGGAAAGGTATTCTAAAACTAACTTCATTAAGATCACCCATACGAACTGTATAACTCAATCCTCTTATTTCATTAATAACACCGATAGTTTGTTTATTCGGCTTACATAAATACATTGTAGGCTCGATAGGTTTAGCAGTTTCATCGATTTCGCCTAACTTTAATTGATTAGCTTGAATATATTCTAAAGTTTCGGATGTGAATAATATATTGAAACCATCTGATAAGCCACTTGGATCACCATCTAAATCGAATGCTTGTACAGTTGCAACATAAGTTTGATTTGCATTTAAAGTAGGTGTAACAATACTTTTATTTTCAGAAGTATTTGGATTGACCGTATTCCCATCTATATATACTTCATAATGTGAATGATCAACTTTTTGCACATGATCAAGTATTAATTCTACTTCACCAGTACCCAATACTTTGTAGTCAATAATTCTTGGTTTGTTCGGCAAATCTAAAATTGGTGTTCCGTTTACTGCGGTGGTTAAGTCTGATTCAAACTGATCACTTTTTGCAACTATTTGAATTGCATAAGAACGATCATTTAATAAACCTTCGACTATTATATTTGATCTTTCAGTTGAAAGAGTGTGAATACCATCTACATAAATATCGTAACCAGTAATAAATAATTCGGGATTTGGATACCAAGAAACATCTAGCCTACGATCTAAAGACTTAACTTTTAAATTTGTTGGCACAGAAGGTTTCTCAATTCTGAAAAATTCATTTGTAGACCAAGTAAAATCACCATCAGTATCATAAGAAATGACATTTACTTGCTGATCTTCTCTTACTGGAAAATCAGAAATAATATTATAGCTAGTTGATGTTAAATCATTTGCAATTATTTCTCCATTTAATGCAACTGCAAAATGACTGAATCTTTCCTTCGGAATGTTTTTCCATGTCACTCTTATTTCTGTTTCTCTTAACACTTCTAAAGTTACATAAGTTGGAGGATTTGGAAAAATTCTAATCGGTATTGCAGTTAAATTAGTTTCGCTAGGAGTTACATTAGTGACAAAAATTCTTGGCTCGGAAGTTTGTTTTGCTTCTGCTTCTTCTAACATCACTGCATCAATATAAAAAGGTTTTGCAATATCTTGAACCGAAGCACCTACAAAAGCTAATTCATCAGCAGTAGGAGTAAATTCATGATAAACCCTAGTCCATTCATTAGCAGGAATTGTTGTAAATGGACTAAAGTAAGCATACATTGGTGTTCTTACTCTACCTCTGACAGTCGTACCAGTTTCACTATAAACGTACATAGAGAAAATATATCTTTGATTAGCATAAAGTTGAATATGATGATCTGTTTCGCCATTTGCAAAATAAATCCAAGCATCAGATGCAGAACCTTCAAAGAGTAACGATTTTTTTCCAATGAAACTTTTTGTATCAACGATTTCTTTTCTAGTTGTATTGACAGAAGAATAGAGAGCTGATGTTCCAACTGTCTCGTTTTCAAATGAATCATAACCTCTCTCTACTAAATTACGTTCTATTGATGCAGTTTCAGATTCTATATCACTTAGAGTAGAAACCGCTCTTACAGTCATTTTGTAAGAATTACCATTAATTAATGGCTCACCATCTTCATATTGAAAATTATAATTAGTAGCAGTTGTGAAAGCGTGATAATTATCATTTAAATAAACATTATATCCTTTAACAAAAGTTTCAGGATTAGCATTCCATTTTAACAAAATCTCTTTGTCATTTGGCAAAGCTGATAATCCAGTTGGTTTTGAAGGATATTTAATATCGAAATTTAAATCTTCACTCCATACAGATTCATCAGCAATATTGTAAACTCCAATATTGACTTTAAAAGGTGTGTTGAGTGGGAGATCAATTAAAGTAATTTCCTTATCTTGCAAATTGTTAAAAACTATTTCATCGTTTATTTTAATCGCAAAATGAGAGAAACTTAATTTCGGTATGTTTTCCCATCGAATAACCACATCCATATCTTTTGTAACATTCCTAATAATATCTGTAGGAAGGTTTGGGGTTTCGATGGGGATGAAGGGTGTAGAAAGAACTGGTGCAGTTTTTATAGATAAATTTGGATAATCTGCAC
>WUUC01240898.1_pt1 | contig 48121 bp, 47 predicted proteins | sample 6278441 | NCBI WGS metagenome assembly WUUC01 (sample SAMN13675441, study PRJNA597444) | soil metagenome | isolation source: soil | place: USA: Washington | collected 2017-10
AATAAAGTTATTGACATGCTTAGGAGCGGCATATGGATAGAATTCTATCCTTATCAGTTCCTAAGGAGTATCAATTGGTGCGGGTTGAATTGATGTGGCTGTATTTGCGGTAGGATTCACATTATTAGGGTTAGCGAAATTTGTTTGTCCGTTTTACATCAAGTTGGAAGAATTGGCAGATAATGGAACCGTGTTATTTTGTTGCTGTGAAAGGCTGGACTCCTTATATGGGTCCATCAAAGGATTAGGCAGATAGTCATGGTTGACCTTATACAATAAGACAGCAAAAACGAGACCAGTACTGTTGTTATTAAAACTAGGCGATGAGTATGCCAAACTTAGGGGCTGATTCACTGTACCATTAGCCGGAAATTTAATCTCCTTTGCATGAAGACCAAGTGTACCCGGTGCATAATCTTCTTGGATATTAGTTAACATTCCGTTCTCAAATGACGCATATGTAACTGGTGTGAAAGGAATCATTTTTCCTAGCAAGGTTGAATTCCAGAATCTGGGAGTGGGGGTAACGCCATCCTGTTCGAGATAGTTGCGTTCATCGAATCCTCCTATTCTCATGAACCATTGCTTCTTGCTTTCATCTCCTCCATTTCCGAGAGTGTAAAAGGAAGTAGCGTTGAGACCGGGGAAACGCTGTGCAACCAAGTAAATCAGAATGTAATCTGCCTTAAGGTCTTGTGCAATCTTTATTCCGCCTTCTTGATCATCGATAAACATTTTAGCCAAGGTTGCTATGCGGGTCTGATTAATTGTGGCGTTGTCAGCTAAACTTGTGCGATTCCCTAAAGTAGTAATCCAGTATCCATAATCCCACCAAGACGCAATTACCGAATCTTCAGGGGTATTATTTTCAATCCACTCCAGCGTGTCTAGCCAATCCGTTGTGGTCACTCGATAACCAGTGCCACCATTCGCAATTGACGTAGGAATATCCGCTAAACTAAGCCAATTTGAGTTAGGTGGATACACCATGGGAATCGTAAGCAATAAAGTAATAGCAGCAACATACCCCACCTTTACGAACAAACTTTTGTTACCTTTTACTTTCATGCTCTCAAATTTCTTTCTGGCTTTAGAGCCTCGAGGAATAGACTCAGGTCTTTCCGCAGCAATTGATCCTCGATGTTCCAGAACGCTACGTGTAGTATGATATAAGCCTATGCCAGCGAGAATGATAATTCCAATCGAAGCGTATACAAGTAGCCTTGCAAATGTCGCGCTTACGTAAAGTCCAGTGAGTCCAATAATTAGTGCGAATATGTACATCATGTTTCTTGTTTTGAAAGCGATCCATGCCCCAAATCCTGCGAACATCAATAATATTGAATACTGCGTGAAGTAATCAACGAGGGTTGGGGTGAAGTGTTCTGCGACTGATTCAGTCAAAGGATTCACTGCTGAAAGGAATGGATTAATTGCATTGAGGTATCTAAATGACGAAGAGTAATAACTACCCGTAATTAAAACCCCAGCTGAGATTGCAACAAAAGCGATCAAAAGAAGCAACAAGTTCCGTAACTGCCTATCTTGTCGACTTATTCTATTCAAGAATGACGCAATGATCAAAAATATTGTACTCCCGATTAATGCGATCCCAGGCAGTCCAAACACAAATGATATTCCTGGTCTTGGAAATGCCCCTGCACTTAGTAACGCAGCAATTGTAAAGGTGATTGCAACATATACTGGAATTTTATTTTCCCGTTGGATAAAGGGTAGACATATAAAAAACAATGAAACAGGAATGCTGAAATATTGAATCCCACCCCAGGAGGAGTTTGCAAGTCCCATTAGTATACCTGCCCCTACAGCTTTAATTATGGTCAATTTGACTTGGTGGCCTTTCATTGCTGAGAGGAAAAGATAGACTGATAGCAAGCCCAGAAATAAACCAAGAGGTTCAGACTTGAACCATCCCAAGTTCCCTCGTGAGATGATGGCAGGTGTAAATGCGAACAGCAGAGCAGAGAATAACCCTGCCGTCGTACCCGCGATATTTCTTACCAGGCCGAACATTACAATTGTTGTTAGTGAACCTAGAATTGCTGGAAGCAAGATCGTGAAATCTAGTAAGGACATACCGCCACCAAAGATTTGATATAGGAGGGCTGCGATTATGTGGAGGCCTGATTGTGAGGTCGCGGGTATATCTCTGCCTTCCGGATACCATGACATGAAGTCATGCCATTTCAAGTAAGCTTCCAAGCCATTGTCTACTATGTATTTCGTAGCTCGGTAGTCGAAGTAAGGATCAAACTCATTGAGGTAAAAGCCATATTTCGCAGGATAAGCGCGCATAATGAATGCAGTGGTGAAACATATGGCAAGAACTGCAATAACCAAAAGATGTCTTAGCTCAAATTCGAATTTTCCTCTGCGCAACAGTACCTTGCTTCCACCTAGCATAGTTGTCAAATCTGATTCACTGCTTTTTTAAGGTACCGTATTTCCCACAACAGTTGTCAGCCACCAAGACTATGAAATGACAAATTCAAAAAAATGTTGATTTCTTATTTCATATAAATAAGTTAACGAGTTGCAAGCATATTCAAGCGTAGTTGCAACTAGAATTGATTAGACTTGGCTCCACAAACCACATAAAGGAAGAAGAAATGACCCACAATAAAATAATGGGGGAATTAACGATGATATTCATCAATCGTTTAAGGTACTACTTCTTGGATTTTCCCTTCTTTGCAGATTTTGCTTTTTTCTTTGCCGCCATTTTCAGCTATATAAAAAATAGATCGTATTTAAATTTTTTAAAGGTGGGGGTAAATAATAGTCTTAAAATTAGTGGTTTCCTACTCTTTCTCCAAAATTTCTACTCTACATACCTTTACAAGAGTTTTGAATTTATCCGCATCTTCCTTTGAACCGACTATAGTACCATAGTGCATTGGTATTGCAACTTTACCTGGTTTGATAATTTCATTTGTTGCCCTTGCAGCTTCGTCTGCCGTCATTACATAGGTTCCGGAAACAGGTAGCAGAGCGATATCTGGATTCAAACCCTCCATTTCTGGAATTATATCGGTATCCCCTGCATGATATATTCGATGATTATCAATACTAATAACAAAACCAATCTTGTTGTCCTCTTTCGGATGAAATTTCTTATTAGTATTGTAGGCCCTAATTGCTTCAATAGCTATATCTTTGACAACAGTTTTTTCTCCCGGCATTAATGCTATTATCCTATTTGATGAAAAATCCTGGAGCTTTTCTGAACACTCGTTAGCCGTGACGATTGTTGTGTTATTATTTGCAACACCCTTCAGGTCTTCACCGCTGAGGTGATCAAAATGGTTGTGGGATATAAGGATTAAATCAGCATCCTTCTTACCCTTATGCTTATTTGACAGCTGATAGGGGTCGATGTAAATTACCCTCGTGTTCTTGTTATCTGAGATTCGGAAGCCATCATGCCCTGTCCATTGAAACTCCAACTGATCATAGCCCAACATGATCTAGTTTATCATTTCAGCAATATTTAAAATATTGTTCCTCTGGAAGGGATTCTATTATCAATCTATTGTTGCTTAGACTGATTACCAAGATGTTATTTCTTCGCAGCGCGATTTTAAGATTCCTGTCTAATGTTGCCACTGCGCAGTTGGAAGTCTTTGCATATTCAAGTATTGCTTCGTCGACCCGCCCATAATCGGGAAGTTCTACAATTCTAAGTCTTGAATTCGCAATTTCCATCGCAGTCTTGGCGATCAGAGACCTTTTTGGACCTGCTCGCGCCTCAAGTTTCTGAAGTTCTCCAATTACAACATTTGGAACTAGAAAAGTGAGTTTGCCTACTTCCATCTCTATCTTTGCCATTCGTTTAAGCGGTGTTGAAACCAGAACCATCAGGAAGCTTGTGTCGCATAATACTTTCATTCTAGAATAAAGTCGCCACCGTATGTATAATACTACATCGAAGTCCGTTTCGATATTTGAAACGCCCCCTCCTTGACACACCAAGGCTAACGTGCGATTCACATGGCACTAACATTAGAAATAGATTCTTGATCAATAGAAATAAAAATAATAACTGAAATGCTGCAGAGTACCTAATCCAACTAAGAGGTAACGCCTGCACCAATTAGTCTCCACCTCTCCGAGATTCTTCTGCTAATTGCTACTCGGCTTCTGGGGAGTAGGCATAATGGCTTTCTAAGTTTCACCTCTACTTGATTGTCTTTGGAGCTCGTAACGGCACCTAAAGCTGCCGCTGTCCCAACATTCAACCGAAGGGGTTCTTTGGTCTTGATGGGCTCAACTTTTACCATTTCTTGAGTACCTACCGCAGTATCGAAGAGCTTAACTTCAATACTAATTTCTTCGATGTCATCTGGCAAAGAATCGGGTTTACCAACCACGGAACCTATTAGCGAGTCGCTCTTGATATAGGCGGGGTCTAGTTTCGTACCAATGGCCACCAATCCACCCGGTCGTACCCTTTCTACGAGTCCGGCTCCTGTACCCAAAGTAGATACTACTGAACGAATGGGTTCGTATTTGCCTCTCTTGTCATCCATAAAACCTGGTCTAATTTCGATCTCCTCCCCTACTGACAACTCGCCTTGAATTAAGGCACCCCCAATAACTCCTCCCTTGACCCTTTCTAAAGGTAAACCGGGTTTGTTTATATCAAATGATCTCAATACGTGCATGATCGCAGCTTTATCCGTTGACCTGGATGGTGTTTTTATCGAGGTTTCTATGGCACCAATCAATGCATCGATGTTTAATTTGTGCTGGGCTGATATTGGAATAATAGGAGCATCTGAAGCTACGCTTCCTTTTACAAATTCGTTAATTTGGTCATAATTTTCTATTGCTTTCTCCGAATCTGTTAGGTCAACCTTATTCTGTACTATTACAATTTGCTTAATTCCAAGGACTTGCAAGGCAAGCAGATGTTCTCTCGTTTGAGGCTGAGGAACTTTCTCATTAGCCGCGATAACTAATATAGCACCGTCCATCAATGCTCCTCCTGATAGCATATTCGCCATTAAACTTTCGTGTCCGGGAGAATCCACGAAACTGACGACACGTTGAAGTACGCTTTCTCTCCCACAGTTTGCACATTTTGGAGTGGAAGAATACCCCAATGGAATAGGACACTGAGAACATTTGTAAAACGCGGCGTCAGCATAGCCAACTTTGATAGTAATACCTCTTTTCAATTCTTCGCTATGACCACTTGTCCAGACACCTGTAATAGCTTCTACAAGAGTAGTTTTGCCATGATCGACATGGCCAGCTGTGCCGATGTTTATGTTAGGTTGGTATCCATATTCTTTCACGTACCAGTCAGGAAGAGTTTCTTTCCAATGCAATGAGAATGTTAAAATTCTTGGGAGATATTAACCTAATTGATTTTCAGTCTTCGCTAAATATTCATGATGCTATTTTGGTATTCACTTCTTGGCAGATTCTTTAGATACTTCGTTGTTAGGAGACTCTTCTCCTTTCTTTACCTGGTCCGTGGGTAAAATACCCTCAACTAGCGAACAGTTTAGTTGGTATATTTCTTCGGTGACTAGATTGCCTCTTATCAGCTTCCTTACTCTTGCTCCTTCCAAATTGTTTTTCATTCCAACGCCCTTAGATAACAACACGTATTTTTTTACTCCACCGTGCACATCCGTTCTCATGGGGGCCCCAGATTTGTCACTTCCACCAGTAATTTTCATTTTACCTGGATTGACACCTATAATAGAAGAATCTAGTACGTCTCCAATCCGTGAACCAAGCAATGGTTGAGCCAAAATGTCCTTAATTTCTCTGGAACTGCTTTTCCCAGTCGGGTCAGATACTACCAACTTGAAATGTGCCAATGTCTTGACTATCCATCTTTACAAAATTTTCAACTCGTAATTAAATCTTCCTGCACCAAGAATAAATACCTCTAGTTTGGAGAATATTATTATATTGGAGACTAGGTCCTCAGAAAATCCGAACGAAAAAAGGGTGGAATGCCTTAGGTGTGGGTTTGGTATGTTAATCTTACAAGCATGTCATCTGCGATGTCTTAACTGTGGGGCCGAATTAACATGCTCTGACAAGGGCAATTTCTGGTAAGCACCATTAGAATAGTTGCAGTCAATTAATGTGGACGATTGTATTTGGTTCCTATATTGTCCTTTTCAACTAATTCATTGTTGTTGTCATTTTCAAACGAATTAATCAGCTCTTATCCCAGTCCATCTGAAGATCATCTGCCATTTGTACCGCCTTTGATTTCATTATCTCAAGGTAATCTTCATATGAGGTAGTAAAACCGCAGGTCCTACAATTGACTTTGGTCAATTTCTCATCAACTGTCGCCCTCTTAGTACAGTTGGGACATTTAGCCTCTATTTCTGTCATAGGATCAAAAATTGGTATGCAATTCAACCCTATTAAGAGTTGGTAGAATGTACATAATTCCAGTAAGGATCATTAGATTCGGCGTTAACCAGCTCAACATCGCTATGTCGCTCTCATATGACCGACTTGAATTCAGATTTCGACGTGGACCCAGCGCTGCAGGTTCTATTTGTCAAAAATGGATTTCTAAGCAAAAGCGATTCGGGTGACTTGGAAACGAGACGAGCAGTTACCAAGTTAGATCAAAAAATTGTAGTACCTGAGTTATGTGGGGGTAACTCAGCCCCCCAGTTCAAATCTCTAGCGGTACGAGAGATTGATCCCCAAGAATCAAAATGTTAACAAGGGCGTATCAGGATCTACGGCAGAGGGTTGAGTTGATAATATTAAAGAAGGCCCGCATGTCTCAGCTTCTCCGGAATGTAAGTTTCTGCCAAGTATCTGAAGCCGTGCTTGAAAAATGCGTCTAGCTCGCATTTTTCCTTTCTCTGTAAAAACAATGACAATTCTTTCTGCCACTTTTTGTCATTCAGCCATGGTTTCTTCTTCATATCGCTTGCTCTGGATATATCTTCTTCCGTTGCGGACAATCGGGCTACTTCAGGTATATTATACTCGTAGATATCAGAAAACATCATTCCCAACACTTTTGCGTCAGGAGTTACCAGTCTATCGCTATCGTAGCTAAGAGACTCGCTGCCAATTTTGTAACGTAAGGCGATCCCCAAACCCCATGGATCTGCATCAGTAAATATTACTACCGGCTTTTTCCAGACTTCATTGAGAGTCTTTACCATCATTCTAGTAGCGCGGTCAGGTTCTCCGGATCCAGTTAGCAGTATGGCGTTATATTTTTGGATGAATCCTGACTTGCGGATATTATTGAGAACTGTATCTTTCTCCACAACCATGATGAAGTCTGCCTTGACATCAATTATTTCTAGATCGCGGATGTTGGTTGGGATCAGCTGCGAGGTTGCCCTGCTTCCTAGGCTGCAGTCTATTACGTCGCCGCCGACGCGCAAGGTGATCGGACCCGAAATCATTCCCTTGGGTTTGGATGTCACGGAGAATTCCTCCCGAGGAACTCCAGTCAGCAATTCAACTGCCTTGATCGCATCATCAGAATTTTCTTGACTATTCCAGAACTTTTGTTTTATTCTGTCGTCCCCGACTGTACTTAGAGTAGCGTAGTACATGCCTCTTATTGTGCTCTCCATTTCCTCATCAAGCAACTTTCTTACTGCATTAGCCATGACAAGATATTGCGAAAATGTTGGAATTTTCTTGATGCTATCAGGGCTAACTTGAACTTTCTTACTCCCTATTGTTAACATCCTTTTTTCTTCAGACCAGATTGTGTTATCGTATCCGATTTTCGGGACGTCCAAGACAGGCATCCTTTCAACTGTAATATTCTTGCTGATATCTTTCATAACCAGTTTGATTTTCTTAATAACTTCCTGATGACGTTCATCTATAACCGGCATCTTCCTACCTTCTCCCGGGCTCTCTCGGTCTCCTAAATTTATCGAATTTGTCCAGCGTTATTTGAGTATGTATCTCTTTCCTTTTTCTTTTCTTATTCTTGATTCTCGTAGTATGTTGGAAATTTTCTGGCTGCTTGTCTTTACTCGGGGGTAGAATCGATGTCTTTTTTTTTGTTCGAAGGGCTGATGTATTGGATCGAAGGTATTTGTCCTCATCTCGTAAAGTTTTTTCCCCATATATATTAGGGGATGTTGTTTTTGATGGAGCCATTGTATCCTTTCCAACCTCCTGCTGGATCCTATCTTCGGTAATAGTGTCCTCAATGTAGTTCGGTTTGATTGGTAGCGATTCACCTCTGACATGTCTTTCAGCCAATTTATTGAACAACTCATAAAGACTCTTTGCATCAATATCAATCGACTCTGAAATTGCCTCAATTATGAATGGTATATAGTGGCGATATAAACGAAGGCGATTCTCAGCATCCTTGACACGAAGCTCTTTTCGTATTTGGGCGCTTACCTTCCTATATAGATCCGCTAAACATGACTTCATGTATTTTTTCAAGTCGCCTTCTGCAGCGATACTTTCTTTGCCTGCTGTTTTATACGGAATTTTAGTTGAGCAAATGTGGAAAAAAATATGAATAGGAAGCATTTCGACTGCTCGGTCAGATTTGGAATCAGCTGTCAAAAACTGCTCTTTTACTTCTTTTTTTGATATTCCCATTCTATTTATCTCCACTTCAGAGACTACCTCTCTTGCCACATCAGAACCCTCATCGTAAAGCAAGGGAATCTTGTTTGCAAATCTGTACAGCTTAAATGAGCCGATATCACCACCATATGCAATCCCGCACTCCACTACTGTCGGTCTATTGTTAATTACACATGTTCTTGAAGAATACGCCGTGAGGGAAGGTTTTAGCACTTTGACAGTAAGTTGTGGTTGGTCTTGAGGAAGCGAACCTCGTGCGTCTTTGTTTATTGTGATAGCATATTCAGAGGTCATACCAGCTGTCAAAATTTGTTCTCCTATTGGGCTCAGATGGTCGGTGTTTGGACTTTGAAACTTGGTGTGTTTGCAGACGTTGACAATTTTTATCAATTCATGCTCAGTGTACAGGTTTGCCGCCTTAAGATCCACCCCTGCTCTCCCGATAATTTCCTTTGCCTTTTCTCCGGAAATCTTTTGGAACGCCGAACATAGAAGACCATGGATGGTTGTTTTTTGATTCATATAATTCATAACTGCTTTCTTGAGCGTCTTTAGATCCATGTCAGAAGGATGTGGCAGGACTTCTTTTGCAGGTTCGGGGATAGCATTTGTCCGCCTATCGAAAACAACCCTGCCATCATCGGTCTCAAAGACTAGAACTGAATATGGATTAACAATACTCGTCTGGCTGATATACTCATAAATTCGGCTCTTAGTTATTGGAGATAATCTAGCGCGTAATACTGCCTCAATTCTAAATCCAGAAGGATGCTTAATCCGACCGTCTGGAGGCTTCAATGCATTTTTGGCCATGACTATTGGCTTGTTAGTATTGATATCTGTTCTGAGATCAAAGTAATGTTCGGCTCTATCTTCACTTGATTTACTCCACACTCTAAGGGGATGATCCGTATCCTTTGTTGAGAACGCAGCTATCATCTTGAGACCGACGCCAAAAAGACCCCTCTGTTGTTTTTCGACATATTTCCCAGATGTAAGAAATGAGCACACCGCAACGGGCACTTTGTCAGCAGGGATTCCTATCCCATTATCCTCACATGAGATTAGCCAAAGATCGTTTAGTGGGTCAACCAATTTTAAGGATAAAGTAATGTCAGGCAGAATGTGATGACTCTCACATGAATCAAGAGAATTTTCAATTAATTCTCTAACCGCCATATACAAAATACGTTCTCCGGTAAATCCGGCAAGTGCTGAGTTGTCAACAAAGAATTCTGACTCTGCCTTTTTATCGTATCTGATTCTGCCCATATTATTAATCGAAGAGCTAGTTCTTGGCGAGGTAATATTCTCTACTTGGGTTGATGCCACTTCGATACTATGCTTCGGCTTCAATCAGTCCTAATTGATTCGTAGTCTCCATTTAACTTTTTACAAGGTTGAATTTAACTTTCAAGGATAATTTTATTGACTAGAAGGCCATAGGTAGGTAGCTATTATTAGTACGCGAAGATTTAGAGGGTCCATCTGGCTGGAATCATCTAGAATAGACGTGAAAATGATTAATATCTCTAGAGGTAAAACCTAATATGGGCCACTTGTAAGCCCATCAGCTGTGGATGGACTTAGAACGGAGACTAGAGCTAATAAGCAGGGATCCCACTGAAGAGATTGTAGTAAAAGATGAACTAATATCTCTATTAAAGGAAACTAAAATCCCTAAACACTATATAGGTATCGAAATTTCAGGACTCTTGCATTTGGGAAGTTTAGTTCTCACAGGTTTCAAGATAAATGATTTTTTAGAGGCTCAGATTGACGCCAGCGTCTTCTTAGCAGATTGGCATACATACATTAATGATAAGCTTGGGGGCAATTGGCTTAAGATTTCTGAACTCTCTAATTATTACTCCGACGCATTTAGGTTCTTCTGTCCGGGGGTACGTATTGAGACTGGAAGTGATCTGTACAAAGATAACACAGATTATTGGAAGAACTTGGTCCAATTTACAAAACATCTAACATTATCCAGAATAATTCGCTCCGTAACTATAATGGGTAGATCCGAAAAAGATACACTTGATTTTTCAAAGCTCCTATATCCACCTATGCAGTGCGTGGATATCGAAGAAATGGATCTTGATATTGTGCAAGCAGGTATGGATCAACGGAAGGTTCACATGTTGGCCCGTGAGATATTTCCTAAGATGGGTTGGAAGGTTCCTGTATCCGTGCATCATCATTTATTGCCAGGCTTGGGTGAAACGCAAGCGACTGATTCATCTTATCATACTATTGCTAATGCGAAAGTCCTAAGCAAAATGAGCAAGAGTAACCCTGCGAGCGGAATTTTGATCCACGATGACGAAAAAAAAATACATGACAAAATAATGAAAGCGTACTGTCCCCCAGGAATTGTAGATGGGAATCCCGTGCTTGAGTTAGTCAGGTACATTATTTTTCACCAATTTTCTGAGTTTGTCGTGGAACGGCCTTCGAAATGGGGTGGGAATTTGGCATACTATGACTATCATGAGCTTGAAATGGGCTTTATCGAAAAAAAAATACACCCAGCTGATTTAAAGAAGGCAACCGCTCTTTACATAAATAAGATTATCGACCCCTTACGAAAACACTTCGAGGGGAAAGTACCTCAGACAATTGAATAACTATTTGACACATGCTCTAGACCATGCCTTCGCGTGACCTATCAAAAGTTTAAAGTAACCTTGCCAAACTAGAAATAAAATCTGATATATTTTCGCATACAGACTATATAGTTATTGCTTGCAGATTCACTTGATTTTAAGAATAAGGTGTCTATGAGGCTCAGGACATCCAACCTTCCAATACCACTTTGACTAGTTGCAACCAAATACCGTTCCTAGTAGGTGGAACATGACTGATTCACTAAAGTGACACTGAGGAGGTCTCCTTAACAAGTTGATATTTCGACCTGTATCCTCGTGGGTTTATCATCATTCCCCTGAAGTTGAACGTAGAAGAATTTCCCACTATTACAGTAGTAATCATCCCTAGCATGTCTGGGTGTTCCAGCATCTTATCTAGGGTAGTAATTAATATTGACTGGCTTTCCCTATATGCTCCCTTAACTATTGCGACAGGCGTTCCGGGTTTTTGGTATTTGAGGAAAATATCTCGAGCATCTCTTAGCTGATGAACGCGTTTCTTACTTGATGGATTATAGATTACGGTAACATAATCCCCTGATGCTGCAGCCTCGACACGCTTCATTATTATTTCCCATGGAACTAGAAGGTCGCTCATGCTGACAACTGCAAAATCAGTCATTAAGGGTGAACCTATTAGAGCTGCGCATGAGTTAAGAGATGAAACCCCAGGAATACATTCGACATCAATGCCAACTTGCCGGTTCCAGTCTTTTTCAGCCAAGATCTCATAAATTAACCCTATCATGCCGTATATACCCGGGTCACCAGAGGATACCAATGAAACAATCTTCCCGCTCTCCGCGAGCTCTATTGCTTGGTTGGCTCGGTCCACCTCTTGGGTCATAGGGTATCTATACACCTCTTTACCGATGATAATGTCTTCAATTAAAGAAACATACGTATCGTATCCTATGATTACTTCGCTATCCTGTATTGCCTGTTTGGCCCTAAATGTCATATGGTCGTGGTCGCCTGGGCCAATTCCGACTACATATAACTTGCCCTTCTCTTTTTCCATCTAAAAATCAAGACATGAGAGGATGCAATTTATCTTTTTCCATCTTTGTATTTTCGCTGGATTATTCATTTCAATATTTTTCATTGACAGGAGACGCGCAACCAAGACCTTCATACATTCTCCATCTTTTAGATCGCTGTACAGTATTTGGTCTAAACAAGATGATATAAGCCCCTAGTCGATTGGTCTTGTTAACGTATCCTGTTCAAATTCGAGGTTTACAAGAGAAAATATTCAGTTCTTAAGTTAAATTCGTGCGTCACAGTCTGGTTCGGGTTTTCCCAGATCGAATTCCCTATGCAGGGCCCTTACTGCTGTCTCACAATCATTATCACTAACTACAAAAGCTAAATTAAGTTGAGATGAGCCTTGTGCAATCATTATGACGTTCACATTCTCACGTGCTACAGCACTGAAAACTCTGGCAGCTACGCCTTGAATCCCGCGCATACCAGAGCCTACGACGGCAATGACAGATACATTACTATTAACCTCGACTTTTCTAATGACTCTTCCCAATAAACTGAGTTCAAGAATACTCACAGCTTTTTCTATGTCATTTTTCCTTAACACCATCGAGATACTAGATTCTGAAGGACTCTGTGAAATCATAATAATGTTAATGTCTTTCTTAGCCAGTACGTCGAAAATTTTGGCGGCGGTTCCTGGCGCATTGGCCATTGCGGTGCCTCCAACATCGATCAAGCCTGTTTGCCTTATAGCGCTAACCGATTTGACGATTTTCTTAGAACTGTCACTTGGATTCTGCGAAATCATTGTGCCTAGTTTTGAAGGATTCATGGTGTTTCGTATTCTCACTGGGATTCCTATCTCTATTACGGGTTCAAGAGCTCGGGGATGCATATATTTCGCACCGAACAGAGCCATTTCCATTGCTTCACTAAAGGAAATCTCCTTTAGCACCTGGGCATCATTGGCAATCTTCGGATCTGCAGTCATCAACCCATCTACATCAGTCCAAAGCCATGTTTCGTCTGCATTAATACTTGCAGCTATAATAGTCGCCGTATAGTCAGATCCGCCTCGACCCAAAGTAGTAACGTTGTCATTTTGATCGGATCCAATAAACCCAGTGATTACTGGAATCTTCTTCGTCTCCAATAGTCGTTCAATCCGATGGCGAACTCTTAACCTTGTCGTGTCCATTAACGGCTTGGCAGTTCCGAAATTTGAATCAGTCACTATGCCTGCTTCTTTGCCAGTTAAGCATTCGGTGGACTCTCCCTTATCCTGTAAAGCAAAAGAGACAAGAGATGCGGACAATCTTTCACCAAATGATAACAGGTAGTCGAGAGATTTGGGAGTAACCTCCCTCAGTATGACTATACCCCCAAGGACTTCTTTGAGCTCCCTCAGGATGTCGGTAATTTTTTGCTCAGCTAGATCATGGAGTTTCTTGCTATGGATACATTCCTCGATTATCTTTATATGAATCCTGCGAAGATTTACTAAGAAGTCTTGTATAGAAACATTTTCATGCTTATTTATTGAATCAGTCAAATTCAGTATGGAATCGGTTACCCCTCGAACTGCGGAGACAACAACGACGATTTCATACCCGTTATCCCTTTTGTAATTGGTTACAAGTTCAGATACATTTATCAGATTTCGACAAGAATCCACTCCTGTTCCACCAAACTTCATTACGACCCGCATATCAATCCCAAGATCTTCCTAGTTTCCTTATCCAGAAATTTGTGTATTAAGGTCATCTAATCCTGAACTCTGGGTGCCAGGTAAAAATGGATCCTTCCAATGTTGGCAACTCTGAACTCAAGGCGTAGCGGCATCTTGCTTGAATACTCAGCAGCTATAGACGATCCCACAGCTCCTATCGCCTTAGTTATTTTGGACAGGTAATCCAAGCTGTAGGTGGCGGTACTTACTTCTTTAACGTTTAGGTCCTCAAGACCCTCGCTTCCAGACTCTAAGACTATTTCGGCTTCGCCTGAATCACCTTTTCCCGAGAATTCCACTCTGTTGGAGTCGGTGTGAAGAGAAATATATTCAGAAACAACTTGAATGTCGGAGAGGATCTTGTCAAAAGCACCTCCGGTCAATACAATTTTAGAATTGAAACTTAATTTTGGCAGAGGCGTGGAAGATGAGGAACTTTCAATAAGTCTCATCTTGTACTCTCTCTTATACCCATTAGAAAGTTTTATAGTCAACTTGCTGTCATCGGTAACACCTATTTCTACACCGTCTTTCTTGTCGCCTCTCTTTATCAATTTGGAAAATTCATCAACCCTAACACCAAATTTTACGGAGGAATCACATTCGTAAGAAGCAAATGTTGAATTGGGCCATTGAATATCTATGAGCGCAACATGTGATGGGTCCATTCCCCTAAATGATATACCCTCAACAGTTGCTTCGAATGTTGCCTCATCTACCAAAGTAGAGATTGCGGATGTGACTGCTTTCCATTCCTCAGGTGACTTTGTTCTAGCAATAAATACCAACGCTAATCCAGGGATACGCTAGTATCATGAGAACTTTAAACATTGCGATACTTTACTGCATATTGCTAGTCCATCTCGAAGACGTTTGTTTAGGTTAATGGGGCAATATTGAGGCAACTAGGAAAGACATACTTACTCTAACAACTCGATTTATTACCCAAATGAAGTTTCTTAGACCCAGTATGCATTAGCCCGGGAGAAATTTTCGACATCTTGTTATGTCAACCTCTATAGTCTTTACTTGGTCCAGTTTGATAGTAAGGTTTGAGCATTAACCTAGGTAAATAGATTCTTACGACAAATTGTGTCACTACGAAGGATTTTGAATCTAGGAATAGTTACGCCAGGTATGTCCACATTTTGTGCATCGATAAAATTGTGTTGTAGCTTCGTCGGCCGACCTAGTCTGCAGCATCCACCAATAGGCATTATTATTTCCACATTTTGGACAATCGATAGCCGTCGTAGGAAGTGCGTCAACACTTATCTCAGAATCCATAATCTTAAGAGAACTACCTAACGTCTTGTCTGAGTACGGTGAATCTGAGCTCCTCATATGTTCAGTTTCCCTGGTTCCATTTTCCTTGTTAGCTGAAAATCCACACTGAGGACAAGTAAAAATATTCTCTTCGATTCTTGACTTCATGCGTGTCTCACATTTAGGACAAAACCTCATAAAAAATCATCTCTATTTTTTTAGTGTTGGCTTTAGCATACTAGATATTTCCTTCATTACTTCTGACGCTTTAGTGCTCGCCTCTTGAATACTTTCAAATGGATCCTTTTTTTTTGTTACCACTCGGACGAAGTATTCTCGGGTAAGAGGATGTTTTAAAATCATTCCTGCAAATTCTACACTCCTTTCCTTTAGTAGTTCGTGTTGAATAATATACATTACCGAAATGTCTTCATCTTGAAGCTTTAGTTCAAGCTCATTATCCTTAGCGATAAGCACTTCCGCGTGCATTACAATGACAACAACTACTTATTGAGGATATAAATGATACCTTATTGCAATTCAGTTGGCAGATCTTCACAACAAGATTGAAAATGTCAAACTTATCAGTTCTCGAACAGAACTAAATTCAGATAAACGAGTAACATTTCGAATTGCCTTTACAATAGGCGGCAAGATCAGACAGGAATTTGATCAAAAAAGCTGGGAGAGGGCATATAACTTACATGATAATCTTTTTAGGATTAAAATAGATATTGACATAAGGTCTGGCTCCAAGAAACTAGTTCATAGTGGCAGTCTACGTAAAGCTTCACTTTTTTGGACCAGAAATCCGAAACTCCCATATCGAATCTGGATTCTAATAATTAAAGACGACACAACCTTCTATCCCTCAAGTATTGAAGAGGCAAAGTCCCTGTTGTTCGATGTTGAGAAAGATATCGTAGTCGATGCGTCTCAGATTGATGTCGGAAGACAGGACATATATGCTCAGATCAGAGTCTGGTGGGGAAAGCATCAGTACACATCTCCCTGTGAGCTAAAGTCAAATACAAACAAAGTTTCGTTACTAAAACAGATTAGGAATAACCAAGGATTAAATTAATCCAAAACTTCTTGCTTAGAAAAATGATGATCTTTTACTTGGTTGGAATGAGGTCAGTTGATGTATAATGAGTGAGTCATGGCTGTGGGTAAATTATTGGGTCAAATCTGTTATGCTGGTCCTGATTATCGCCTTGGCCTCTTCTGAAATATTATACTCTTGCAAGACTCTGCTCGGCTCTCTTAATAGCGAATTTCTAAACTCGGGCTCGCTCGCGGCCCTAAGTAAGATCTCGCTAATAATCTCAGCATCCCTCTGTCTTGAATCCAAATATCCACACAAACAAAAACCTAGTATATATTCCTAATGACGCAGATCTTAGTAATGTTGATATGAACTTGCACTTCCACTTCCACTGAGTGCAGAAATGCAGCGCGGGCTGAAACTTAAGAGTCAAAAAAAATGGTCTAAGGGTGGAACCTCCAGGACGATACCCCCCGCGGCGACACTAGAGAAAGCGTTCCAAGTCTGCAAACATATAGGTGTTACTCGCCTGGCGGACATCACAAGTATGGATAGGCTCGGGATACCAAATTATTCGGCAGTCCTCCCTGGAACGGAGGACTATATTTGGGTATACAGTGGGAAAGGTATGACTCGTCGACAAGCAAAGGCGAGTGCTTTAATGGAATCAATAGAACGTTATTGCTCCCTGCCTAGTGGTAACATGGGCCGAGCCTATGTTCGAGGGACGATAAAGGAATTAGCCAAATCACATGCATTGATTCACCCTGATGATATCATAGAGCCACTCAATTTTCATTATCAGGAAGATATGAAAATGGAATTTCTTCATGGATTTGACATGTTGAACAAGAGAGAAGTACTAGTCCCTGCCCCTCTGGTGCTCTTCAGGTACTCGCCTTCTCACCCAGCTGTAAATCCTTTTGCGTTTCATCACACAAATGGTCTTGCGTCAGGGAATGTTTTGGAAGAAGCGGTCTGCCATGCCTTGTGTGAAGTTATTGAGAGAGACGCCTCAAGCGTTTCCGAAATTCGCGCCCGTGCTATCCCATTCCACCTATTGAAAACAATCGAGAACAATTTAAAGCAGAGAGGCTTTGTTATCCCGTCTATTCCTCCTGATAAATTCGTAGACGATTACACAATATATAGAGACGTCGAAGTATCAGGAGATCAAATACAAAGCCTTCAAGAGTTGGCCAGAAAGTTTCGCGATTCAGATTTACCACTACTGATTAAGGATATTACTTCAGACATAGGAATCCCTACTTTCGCCGCCAGCTCTATAGAATGGATCAGTCATGATTATGGATTTCTCGCAGAGGGACATGGAACGCACCCTGATGCAAGAATCGCACTATCAAGGGCAATTACGGAGGTATCACAAACACGTGCAGCAAATATCCAGGGTGCAAGAGATGATTTAAGAAAGATACATTACGGAGAAAATAATACTGACGACAAGAAGGCTTGGCAATTTATGCCGTCTAATGAGAAGATTAAGTTCAGCGAAATCAAAAGTTATTGCAATGAAGATATACTTGACGATATAAAATTAATTCTTAAAAATTTAAAAAGTGTAGGCATTAAGACCGTGGCAATTGTAGACTTAACAAACCCAGACATTGGTATCCCGGTTGTGAGAGCAATAGTCCCCGGGCTAGAGACATTCAAGATTACCAAGAGTATTATAGGTTGGCGGGCAAAAAAATATTTCAGGGAGTTATCCAGATGAGTACGAGCAAGCCAATAATTTTCATTGGACCCAGTTTAAGCCATGATAAAGCGCGCAAGATATTTCAAGCAGATTACAGAGCCCCCGCAAAGAAAGGAGACCTGTTAATGTTATCGACTTCGACATTTAGTAACTCTGGAAAAGAACCTAATCCAATAAACTTCGTCGGACTAGTCGACGGTTTGTTCTTGCAGGACTATCCTCCTACTCCAATAGAAGTCTACCAATTATTGTCCAACAAGAACTTTCACGTCGTTGGAGGGGCAAGTATCGGAGCCCTCAGAGCAATGGAATTAGAAAAGTTTGGTATGGTGGGAATAGGCAAGATATTTGAATTATTTAGAAATGGTACGACTGATGCAGATGATGAAGTTGCAGTGACGTTTCACCAAGGGGCAGGGGAATGCATTCAATCCGAAGCAATGGTTGACATTAGATTTAATCTTTTTGTTGCATGTAGGAAAAAGATTATCACTGAGCGAGTCAAGCGCATAATTGCCAGAACAGCAAAATCAATTTATTTTCCACATAGAAACTACACTGATATTGTAGAACAGGCTAGATCAAGATTCCCGGAGTTATCTAAACAGCTTGACTCATTCTCTATATATATAAACGAAAATCGATTAAGTCTAAAAGAACACGATGCAATAAAGGTCGTTGAATACATTAAAGAGGCCTACGAAAGGGATCAGAATAGGTCATAGTTATGAGGACTAAGTTGTACGAGTGCGCCAATCTGATAAATCATAAAAAAAGGTAAGATACAAGCCCTACGGCGAAGCAGTAAAAGGAAAAAAGATAGAATGATTCATTGTTTATGACATGAATCAAAAATTTTATAGAGATAAAGCCTACGATAGCAGAAAGCAGAATTCCTACCACATATGATATAATAGGTATCGAATACATTTGGGCAATGGTCTCCCTATCAGATGCCGCGATATCAAAAATGGAGGCTCCCAATATCGCCGGAATAGATAACAGAAACGAATATTTTACCAAAATGGGTATCTTCAATTTTCTGAACATACCTATGGAGAGGGTGGCGCCACTTCTTGATATGCTAGAAAAGATGGATATACCTTGGCCGGCACCAATCAGGATTGCGTCTACATCTCCTGGTTCCCTATTCCCACTTTTCAAGAATTTTGTTACAAGTACTAGAATGCCGGTTACCACAAAACCGATCGCAATAGCGACTGTGTCTTGAAAAGAATATACAAAGAAGGATTTGAATGCTATTCCTATTGCACCTGTTGGAATCATACCAATGATGATTAATCGGATCATCTTTACATCGCATTTATTAATTGAGTATTTTCTAACAAAATTATTTTTGAAAGGGAGGTAAGTCACCAAAATAGCAATAATTGTGGATATTATTGAAAGAATATCTTTCCTATAGATTGCAAAGACTCCGGCCAATGTACCGATGTGTAAGACAAGATCAAAAAAAACGGGGACATCCAGACCCATTGCAAGTTGTATAATAGCCAAGTGTCCGGAACTTGAAACAGGCAACCATTCGGTCAAACCCTGCACAACCCCGAGTATAGCGGCCTGTAAAATGTCTACCATGATAAGGCAACCAAATGATATATCTGGTTTTATGTGTATCTGCTCATAAACCAGAAATGAAATCACCCGTTAATCCTAATAGATCGAACTTTGGGAGGTTGAAATCAATTAGCTCGAGAATTCTGGCCATGATGGTAGTAGTTAGTATTAAAAATTGGACGAATATTGCAATTCATTAGGAAATGAAGATTACTGGGTCTTATTCCATTTTCACTGCCTCTGTATTTCATTCCGATAGAAATTATACTCTTTTTACGGAGGCTAGTTGAACTTAACGAGTATGTAAATTCTATATTGACAAAACTAAACACAAAAAACCAGAGGTGGTAGAGCCTTGCACACCGGGTTGCGCTACAGATCCCAAGGACTGATCCTGCTGCCCGCTTCCGCGCGAACAAGTTAATTTTCCATTAACTAGCAGCCTCGTACCAACTCTATTATACTCCTTGCTGAAAATGAGATTTAATCGTACATGGTGCTGTTGAGATTAATACAATAGGTTTCTTATTAGTGAAGTAACTACATTATTCTCTGGCATTACTCGTAGATAAACAAGAAGGGATGTATTCGGAACGTTGGATATCTCTCTAGCCTTATCCCCAGACATTGTAACCAATTCTCGTTGATCCAATCATGAGAATCCATGGATGTCATAAGCTGGAGTCTTCATCTGGGATCCTCAAAGAAAGGCAAGTCGTCGTGATCAACATAATTTTTGCAAAGACACTCTTGAAAAGAGCATGCCAAATTCACAGTTTCTGGACTATGACAATCGATGGAATGACTACAGTTGCGACAGAAGACAGGGGTATTATCAAATTCCCTAAGCATTCTAGTCCTTCCCTTCCTCTATTTACTTTATAATAGAATAGGTAGAAACTGTTTGACATGCTCTGGCAGGCAATTTAAACCAAGGTTGTATGACATATTCTCCTGAAGACCCTGAAGATCCTGATTATTTAGAAACCTTCGAATCACCACAACCTTTAACACAGTCAACCTTATATTGTAATATCGTTGGGCACCAACACCGAGAAGCGCAGAAGAGACGATAAAACTACTTCTACGACAAGCCTTTTAACACTATCTAACATTCAATATTTGGTAGAAGGTCTTGATACGTTGTTGGTAACTAATCTAGACGGGGACAAGAGATCGGAAGTCATCGAATTAAGAAATGAATTGACGAACTACATTAATAGTATGTTCGACGATTATTCATGAACGAAAAATAGTCTGCCATCAAATAATAATTAAAGTGAATTACTGTGGGATAAGATAAACTAGAAAACTTGATCCCACAATTCCCGCTACAATTAGCGCGGTCAGCAATATCCCTTTCTTTGATACCTTCTTTTTGTTTTTTGTAGCCTCTCTCTTATTCATAAATGCCTATGATATTCCTATTGGATGTGTAGTTATATACTTATTCAATATTGATGTCGGTACTTACGTCGATATTACCAACATGAATTGTTCTCAAAGTGGTCACTCATACCAATAACGTTCAGTGAGGCAACATCCCTCGTTAGGACAGAAAATGCGAAAAGAATCTTTATACTAACGGCACTTCATAAATTATTATGTTGCGAAGGCAAAAGATGTGATATTATGAATAAAGAAAGTAACGATGAAATAGCTTTCAAAGAGGATGATATCCTGCCGTATGAGAAGTGGCTGGCAGCATTCAGGAATGGTTCCAATTCCGAGATTTTGGAAGAACATGAATTCTTGAGACAGTTTCACGCTACCGGTTTTTATGAAGCATATGACATTGTAGCATCATTTGCAGAGAAGTCTCAAGTAGAGATTCTATGGTTTCTGGAGAAACGAGAGTGTGGCCATCCTTATGTTAATAGCAATTACCCGGAGCTAGAGTCATTTTGTACGTACTGCAACGGTTTTTTCAGCTATCGGGACTCCATACCTTGTCCATACCCCCAATGTTCTTCTATATTCTGTTCAAAAATATGTTTGCAGGACCATATTGCCCTTAAGCACAAATGAACTAACATATCATTTTGCTTTTCAGGAAAAGGAGAATTTTGTTGTCCCAAAAAAAGCATTGTATGTCAAGCTCTTTTTATGAAGTCAAATGTCGCAAGACGGATTCTTTCTGGATCGCCCTTAAACCTCTCCAAACATCCACTTTCATATCCATCCGGTGAACCTTCAAGAATTTGCGTGAGTAAAAATCCCAAATTTTCAAAAGTATCAATAATCCAGTGCAGCCAAACATTGTATGCCTCATCGGAAACAGGCTGCAAAAGATCGTCTATTAGTTCGGTTACAAGACGGAACCTGCCGTGCCTCGACATTTTCCGGTTCACGTCTCTATAAAACTTCTGCCAACTATCTTGCCTTCCCAAATCTATGAATTCCGAATCAGGTAACACAGAAATTATCTCATCTATTGAACAATCTGAGAAATCGTTAATTAGAACCTCAAAGGATCCATTTATTAGTTTTACATTAGCAAAGTTTTCTAGTAATGATTTTGCTTTGTTATAATTTGATTTGTCAATTTCAATACCAATATACACCGGTCTTTTCTCTCTAGCGTCTTTTCTATTAGCTTCTTTATCTACGTCAAGGAGTTTCCTTAAAAGACGACCATCACCCATCCCTAGTTCTACAATAATTTTAAATGTTTTTGAAGGGCAAGGTACGTCACAGCAGATCATAACTATCTAACGACTTACTTTTTCCACTCAGCCTTGGTCAAATGTGAATAGCAAAAAGGGACTTTCCTATGGTTTGAGAAGCTCAGCCTCCAATAATTGTTGGACGAGCTGTACTACCTCCTGTTCGACTTGTTGCCTCGGCATTCCAAGCTTTGATGAAAAATGGTCAGCAAGCCGGTCAATAGTTCGACTTCCATTGCAGCTATTCCAAAAGTCAACTATGGCCTGATTTACCATGAAGCTCTGTTGTTTTTCATTGGTAAGCACCAAAGATCCGTCTTCTTGTTTTAATAATTGACCTCTCATTTCTGGTCTATATTTTTCGTAGTCAATTTGGAAACGAAGTTTTGGCTTTCCGAAGCCCATCTTTTCTCTAACAATTGGATTCATCTTTTCCATATTCCATGGGGGATCCCATACAATTTCGACATCAATGCCTTGAACCCCATTTATCTTACCCACATACCTTTTGACATCACCAACTAGGGTATCATGAAGAGGACAGCCCCTTGTTGTCATGGTCATCTTTATGTTGACATTATTTTGAGGTTTTACTTTGACATCATAAATAAGTCCTAGGTCAACCACATTAACGGGGATCTCAGGATCCATACACTTCTTAAGAGCAGAATATACCTCTTCCTCAGTTACAATTTGTGAAGACATCTAAACGTATTTTCATTTAGCCATTATATGATAAATACTTTATTACAGCTATGAATGCAGTACTGTACAAAGGTCTACAATAGGGATAATCAAATAACAAGCAAACAAGATGTGATTTGAAAGAATCAGTTAATTCAGTTTTTGCTCACCACTAAATAATTCTGTATTAGATTCAAACGGGGGAGTTAATATTCCCTTTTCTGTTATTATACCCGTTACCAATTCTGGCGGGGTCACATCAAATGCTGGATTAAGAGCGGCCACCCCTCTCGCGGCAATTCTTTTTTTTCCAATCTTAAGAACCTCGTCTGCCCGGCGCTCCTCAATAGGGACGTCCTCCAATTTGCTCTTCAGGTCAAATGAGGATAGAGGAGCCGCAACATAAAATGGAACTTTATGAATATTGGCCATAAGCGCTATTTGATATGTACCGATCTTATTGAAAACATGTCCAGTCCTAAGTATTCTATCAGCTCCTACAAGAACACATTTGATTTCCCCTTTTGACATTATATGACCTACTGCCGTGTCAGGTATCAGCGTAACATCAATGTTGTCATGTCGAAGCTCAAATGTCGTAAGCCTTGAACCTTGCATGACTGGACGGGTCTCCGTTGCTATTACCTTTACACTCTTACCTGCCTCCTTTGCAGCTCGTATAACTCCTAATGCAGTGCCGTATGCAGAAGTTGCCAGTGCCCCTGCATTACAATGGGTAATCACAACATCTCCATCGTATAATAGTTTTGCACCATTCAGGCCCATGGCCATGTTGTTTTGAATATCTTCTTGAGCAATTTTCTTGGCTTCAGAGATAACTCTGTCCTTAATTTCGTGCAGATTAGTTCCTGTCTTGGCCTTGTTCATTACTCTATCCAATCCCCAAAAAAGGTTTATCGCAGTTGGCCTTGTAGAACGCAATTCCCAGTACGCCGTGTCAAGCTCCTTCATTAGGTTCGTGGGATTCTTGGCTCTACTATTTGATGCGGCCAAAGCTAATCCAAAGGCAGCACTAATCCCAATGGCCGGTGCCCCTCTTACGACCATGTTCTTTATTGCCTTAACAATATCCTCATGCTTCTTACATCTTATGTAAACCAATCTGGCAGGTAGTCTTGTCTGGTCTACTAGGGAGACAGATCCTTCTTTCCAAATAACGGTCTGTAGCATCTTCCTTTTTCTAGGCGCGCTGGCCATATCAAGAAAAAACCTACGGAGTATATTAAGTGTGTCAAAGTGCCTGGATGGAGCAGATTAATCTGCCAGAGAGTATAACCAAACCAAGTCTAGATTAATACTGCTTCGTCAAGGTAATACGTTGAAGGTTGTGGGGACCGCTATCGTTTAGGCGCCGCCTGAGTTTCAATCTTTGTGTAGTCTCCCGAACTTCCTACACCAATAGTTTTGAGTCTAATATTAACGGGATTAGATTTGCGCAAAAGCCCTCTGCCGTCATAAACTGGTATTCTGCCAAATAGTTTTAGATCCAAAGATACATACTCTGGATGATCTGCTACTATGAGCACTAAATCTGTATCTTCCAGTGCCTTCTTCAAGTCTGTAGTAAGAACAATTTTAATAGGGTATTTAGATAATCCCGGATCTTCGAATACCAAAGGGTCATGAATTCGAATCCCCTTTACATTTAGATTCAATAATTCGTGGACTACGTCATAGGTCGGGGAAAGACGTGTGTCTGATACCCCTCCTCTAAACGACAAACCTAATAAGGTGACTATCGAATCAACGATTGGCTTTTTGCCCGAGTTGCTCAAAAGTTTCACTGCCTCCTGAACGCAGTGTGCTGGCATAGCATTATTAGTTAACCTGCTCTGTTCCGTGAGTTTGCAATTAACATTTAGATTCTTCGCCGTGTCAAGTACAAATTGGGGATAGACAGGAATACAAGCGCCCCCAACACCAACACCTGGTTTATGGAGATTGCAAAAAGGCTGTGAGTTGGCAGCTTCTCGAACCTCCCAATAATCTATTCCTAGTCTTTCACATAATTTTGAAAGCTCATTTGACAGAGCAATATTGACATCCCGATACACGCCTTCAAATAACTTTTCCGTTTCGGCTGCTCTGATGTTGCTCATTGTCACTACCCCCTTCTTGAATATCATAGAATACAATTCCTCACCAACCAGTGTGCTCTTGGGACCGACGCCTGCGATTACAGCTGGGTACCTACTTTCTATATCTTCTATTGCTCGTCCCTCGTAAATTCTCTCTGGGTTATATATTAAAAAAAAATCTTCCTCAACATGTAACCCGGAGCTATTATGTTCAAGTACCTTGGAGACAACATTCTCTGTGGTCCCCGGAGGAACCGACGGGTTAATTACAACAACATCGCCCTTCTTAAGCCCCTTACCTACTTCAGTTGCAACTTCCTTAAGAGCCGAGAGATCTGCCGATCCATCCTTGGACAATACTGGAACACAAATCATTTTCATATATGAATCACGAGATGCACTTTCAAGATTTTCATAAATTGAGAACCTACCGGAGTCAATTCCCTCCCTGTATGCTTTATTTACCCCAGGTTCGGGGAGATGGGTCCTACCATTTCTTGCTTGGTCTAAGACTGTAGGCGACTTATCTATGCCTATGACGTGTGCGCCTATCCTTAACCATACCGAAGCCATAGCAGAGCCAACATGACCTAAACCATATATTGCAATCTTGTAGTCTCCATTGTAAATCTTATTCGCTATTTGGGAATTATTTTGATTCTTTTCGACAGTTGATCTTTCATTATCATTTTCTGAAGACGATGTTGAGCTCCTCATATTCGATCCCAGTTTTATCATTCTGATATTTGCTACCTTTGCCAAATATCGTTATATGTGTTTATTTCATTCGGTTGCCATTGTAGATTCTTCAATAGCTAGATCATTGGTTTACTTGTGCCCGAATATGATCTCACGAGATATTTGATGTAAATGAAAATTGTGGAATTGCAATGGAAAATAAGAGGCAGTGATAGGTGGCTTTCTGAGCGACTGCCCTTGATGCGCGGCTTGTGTTTTCAATAGGTTCTTCCACTCAATTTCTCAATAAAGAAACAAGGTTCACAGGGCTTGACAGTCAAAATTCATCTATCTTGCGCCATTAACTGGCAAATATATTCCTCGATTCATTCGTATGACGCATTTGCGAAATAGCGAAACCATTAACATTACTTCTTTTGAACTTGGGTTCGCTTTTGCAACAAGTCTCTTGACAGCTGAATCGAGCAAATGCCTTTTGTGTATATCATACCCAGCTCCCTCTGCCGCAGCTGATACGTACTTAATCAATAAGTCAGTCTCTAATCTAGAGGCTGGTTTTGGCTTTTTGTAAGTAATTGTACCTGATATACTCCTCGCTTCTTGTTTGTTAATCTCGTACAATATTATTCCTAATGCATGGGAAATATTCATAGTGCGATAACGAGTTCCAGTTTCGATTGCGACAACAAGGTCACATATCTCTAGCTCACGGTTCTTGAGGCCAGAAGACTCTCTACCAAGAATAATGCTAACATTTTCTCCTTTCGGAAATGCGTTGACAAGTGCTGCAAGTTGATCTATAGCTATTGTATCTCTCAAAACATTGAGCCGTGTTGAACCCTTCAACGCGGTTGTTCCTACTAATAGCTTTGAGCATTTACGTAATTCATTAAGGTTTGTTATGATTGCAGAATCTAAGATGTCACGTCCGTGCATCGCATATTTATTTGCTTTCTCCGCGTCATAAGAAGGATCGATTAGAAATAATTTGGTTACACCAAAATTTTTCATGATTCTTGCCACATAGCCGACATTGATGTATAGTCTAGGTTCTACAATAACCACTCCAATAGACATTTGAATTCAAATATGTTCTCTAGAAAGTCAAATAGTCCTTTCGGATCCAAAATGCATTTTCTAACATTGCAAAGCTATTAACATTAGATTTAGGGATAATGTCGTCCCGTAAGGGTCTTGCTAAACTTTACGTGGGGTTAAGTAGTTTCTTTATATGCCCCGCTATTCGATCAGCTGCTTCGAACATTTTGGGGCTGAACTTGAGTTGGTCTTCATTCCTCCATTTACCATATATCCGTATATGATCCTCCAAGGGATCGACCCTAATTTCGCCTTCTTCGTATAAAATCTGCTTTACGATTTCCTCTAATTCGAGATCTGCTTTTAGAATATTTGCCAATCGCTCTCCTTCCCACGTTGTACCCACTATCTTTTTCTTTGAAAAGTGACCTTTAGTGATAGGGTAACATCTGGCAAGGAATAGAGAAGGATCGTAGACGTAATTTTTTGTTTCTACTATATAATGAACTTGATAATAGTCCAAGGCACCATACGGAACCTGACTTGTCTCAGTATTATCCATAAATGAAATTCACCTTTTCTATGCCTAATAGTCCTTATAACTTTTATATATTAAGAAATGAGTGAAAACTTGTGCGTACTAACGTAGAAATTCTTTTTTGCTCTCAAAAAATAACTTCTGCAAAACAGCTGCGTAGCGAAAGATAAGAGTGCCGCATTCCATATCGTTTCCGCGTTTTTCTAGGTCATTGCCTAAGGCAATAACAAGTGGTTTAGGAATTCTAAGGTTCTCGTTCATAAAAATAAGAAGAGAATGGTACATCAGGGTTGTGATAATATTGGGCTGAGCCTCGGATGATACAACCCTATCGGCTACCAAATTCGACACAATACCTGAAAAATTGACAGAGAAAACAGCCTTTTCACTATCTTCCCTATCGTGCTTTTCGACTGACAAGATCCCCATAGAAACCAAATCTTCTATGGCTGATGCAATCGTGTCTATCGCTTCTTGCTCCTTTTTGTCTAACCCTGACATTACTGCCTTAAAAATTAAAGGGACATATTTTACTTTGTGTCTTCCACATGCGTAGCATATGACATTACCAAACCGTGATCGACTATTCCCTGAACCACTATTTGTTGGCCTTGAGACAACTTGATATCCATTGCTACAGCACTATATGGGATATCGAAGAGCTCAATTAACTCCGTATCTTCAGTCTCAAAAGACTTGACGCACTCACCGCTTTTGCATGTAAATCTTACAATTTTGCTGATCTTCCTGAATCCTGAACCAGCAGCTCTACCCCCTGCTGAGCCTCTAGATTCTTCTACAAACAAGATAAATATATCGTTCATGTTTATCGCCGACAAATCGATTTCTGAATCGGCGACAATAATCTTTCGTCCATGAAGCATCAAAATCTCGTCAATCAATTCTGACATTGCAGAGCTTCGTTCCTACTAATACGCTTATGGATTCTACATATAGTTCTTGTCAAAAAATAGTCAATCATCATGAACAAGTTGAAATGGAGATTCTTTTGAACTCAGTACGAGAAGAGAGAGGAATAGTTTTAGCTAATACTATACCAGGTTTACTCTCAGCTCTCTTTTGAATCGGTAATACAGTTTATTATACCAGATGTTTTATTGGTTAGCCATGGTAAAGACAGAATCAACACAAAAGCTTCGTAAGGACCATGTGGCACCTGATTTTACCCTAAAAGGTACAGATGAAATTGAATATAAGCTTGAAAGTTTCTCATCCAGCAAGTTACTGCTCGTTGTCTTTATTTGCAATCACTGTCCATATGTTAAGGCAAGAATCCATGACTTAATATCTCTCCAGGACACTTTTGGCAAGCCCGGCCTTCAGATAGTTGGAATAAACAGCAATGATCCAAGTTATCAGGATGAAGGTTTTGAAAATATGAAGAGGTTTAGTCAAGAATACGGATTGAATTTCCCTTACCTTATCGACGACACCCAACTTACTGCGAGAAGGTATGGTGCTGTTTGCACACCAGATCCATTTCTGTTTGATTTGGAGCGTAAACTAGTGTTTCATGGAAGGATAAATGATGCGATGGAGCCAGATATGACCCCAAATGTTCGAACTATGGAGGAAAATGTTAGAAAGATTTTAAGGGGTCAAAATATTGAAAATGATTTCGAACCCTCGATGGGATGCTCAATAAAATGGAAGGACTAAAAGAAAGACTAGCGAGCGCTACCCGTATTGAAAGATGATGCCCTTCTCACCACGTGGATGCTTCCACGCGGTTTCTTTTGCACATGTCCCACATTCAATACATCCTTCATGTTGAAGCATTACTTCATCGTTTTCTAAATCGTAGCAATTTGTAGGACATAATAAAACCATTTTCTTCATGAATTCGGACCTGGGATTTAATACCCTAATATGAGAAACACTATCATCATCATATTTCAAATTCGCAACACGTTGAGCGATTGTCAAAAGACTAGGGGTATAAGATGATGGAATCCTTTTACCTAGTCGTTCAGCTAATTCCATAGGGACTTGGACGTAGGTTTCTTCTGACTCTACTAATGGCAAGAGACGATCATAACCTAACATGTTAGCAAATCCTACCGCTAAGCCCCGTAGCGCACCACTTGACATCAATCTTATTATCGTTCCGTACCTGGAACCTATGATGTCTTTTGGGACCTCCTTGGAAGCATCTAGAAAAATCTTAAGGTAGTCCTTGTCGATCTCTCTCATGTCCCTAGTATATGGATTCTCTTGTACAGATTTTGCATAAAATTCTCCCATATAGTCTGACGAAAAATTGTTCCTTTCAATCGAGCGGGCGATGGCATTAGCAGCTCTGACGGCGTCATCTATTCCAACATTTAGACCCTCTATCTTTGGACCAATGAATATTCCCCTCCCTGCTGCATCCCCAACGAACAAAATGTTCTTAAAATAAGGTCTTTTCATCCTGGAGCGTTTTCCGTCAGGAACTAACTTTGCACTATATTCCAATTCAACATAATCTGTCACGAAATTAGTACTATATTTGGTAGTTAAATCGTGATAAATTGCTTCAACTTTGTCCTTTATTTCTTGTTCATTTTTGAACCTTCCGCTGTCGATAAGTCTTTTGCGACCTTGAGCGGAATAGTATTCACTTCGAAGCTCATACCATGACTTCAGTAATTTACTCACAGCAAAACGCACTTTAATTTGCTCTTCTTTGGCTAGGTTTTTATCTATTTCCCCTTTAATCGGGACCTCATCTTTCATAAATTCCTTAACCAAGGGATTCATCAAAAGAGCATTGACAAGCTCATTTGGTTCTCTTGGTTTAGTCATGAGAGAGTCGAAATGATATACTGCACCTATTGACAACGTTCCTCTGTTAGTATAGAGGAAACCTCCTCCAATATGGTCTAGAGTTACATCACCCGCGAAGAGATGCGCTGCCCCTTCCTCTGACGTAATTTCGAATCTTTCATTGATTATATCTTCTGGGAGTTTCACGATCACCTTTACTCCCTGGTATAGTTCCTCCGGTGAAAATTTTTGCCTCGCTCCAGTCATATCGGCTATTTCTGAATTCACTCCATCTGCGGCGATGATTGCTTTCACTTCGAATTCTTTTAATTCGTCTGTTTCGATGACGGTTCTCCCATCTTGCCACAGAATATTCTTGACGTGAACACCAGATACGATACCTCCGCCTTGCTTCTCTGCAGATTCGTTGGCAATCTGCGCGAACCAAGAGTTTAATGGATTCATTAAAACAGAATAGCCAAAATTCGCCTGATATTTGTGTGCCCCTGTGAGATCGATTGAGTACACCTTATCCTTAGAAGTGGCGTGAAGGATATACTTTGTAATTAATCTTTCAACTGGAGCATCATGAATGAACTGTTCACCGTACACGTCTTCGACATTGTAAACCTTACCATTCTTGGGTTTTTTTGAATAAAGTATTCCACCTGAAACATTCTTACTTCCTACATTCTTACCTCCTTCAATCAAGACACCTTGCTTACCAAGACTTGATAGTTGTTGTAAAGCCGCTAATCCAGCTGATCCACCTCCGATTACGGCTACATCAAATTTCTCCAAGTGTCTTACTCCCTTACATTCATTACCATTTCTGCTTGTTGTGCCTTCACCTCATCAATGAGAATCGGGAGGACTTCCTCGATACTACCCTTAATGAAAATATCTGATTCGTCTTTGATCTGCGAATTCTCATCCACATTAATCGAAATAATAAAATTTGAATCCTTCATCCCCGCTAGATGTTGGACAGCTCCGCTAATGCCAACTGCAACATAAAGCAAAGGACTCACCTTCCTGCCGCTAGTTCCAATCACTCTGTCAGGGACAAAATATTTGGAGCTTATACTTTCGCTTACTGCATAAGGCTTTTTTGAGATAGGCAATGATATGCCAATTTCGGCGTCCAGCGCCTGAGCCAGATTCTCCAACAACTTCGTATTTTCTTCAGGTGAATTCTTGATGCCGCGGCCAAAGCTTACAACACATTTATGCGTGTCAAAGTCAACGTTACTCTTAACTATTCGGCGGCTCAGAACTTTTACTCTTTCTAAATCTACCTCTGATATTTTTGGCACGTAGCTAACTATGACCCCAGTTCTCTTTGTGTCTTTGCTCACAGGGCTGAATACTCCCGGAATTATGCTGCAAGCTTGAGGGTGATAATCCCTCTGTATTGCAGGATTTCTATTGTCGAGGCATAAAATAGTAGTCCATAGAAAGCCTGAAAAGTCTGGCCTATACATCTCTAAGGTTTTTTTATATATAATTGGCTTGCCTTTGGTTTTATGCTCATGTCTTATTTCTAGATCATTTATTACCAGCTTGTTAATATCCGAGGCCAGTCCAGATTCTAAGTCTGCCATAACGGTCGAAGACAGTTGCCTTCCAATATTGTCTGCGGCAAAGAACATGTACCTCGGCCTTTGAAAGCTACTGAAGTACTCTGGACTTATTTCTTTTATAGGAACTTTATCCTTCACGATGGAAGAAATGACCTTGGTATCAATAAGATTTCTTGAATTAAGTTCTGGACTATCTGCATAGATCACGGCATCTGCCCCAAAGAACAACATCTCTTCACACAACTGCCTGACATTGTTTCCTAAAACCACTGCTACCACTTTTTCATTTGACAAGTATCTGCCATTGAGGCTGTCCATTAGTCGTCTGGCCTCCCCTAACATCTCTAGGCTAACTGGTAGTGGTTCGCCATCTTCATGCTCAATTACGACGTATATGTGACGATATCTGCACTCACCATCACTGAAAGAATTAGGTTCAAATTTCGTTTCTTGTTTAGTAAAAGAGTTTCGCGTTAATTCATCAGTCAAGTTTATTTGATTACCATCCCGCCTAGGACTTGATTCATCTTCGACACTACATTTCTAATTTCATTTGGGTCCGAACCATTAATTACTAACGCTTTCCTAGTAGGTTTTGCCTTGGGAATCTTTTCTACTTTGTAAACGATAGTAGGTGATCCTGGAAGCCCAACAAATTTGGCATCGACCCCCAGTTGTTGAGCGTTCAGAACTTGCAAATAATTCCTGAAACCCTGCGACTTTCTAAAAGCATCCTTCCTGTTTTTCATATGAGCCAGCCTTTGTGTTACTGTATCGTACTGTGCCTTATACGAGGGGTCCACAGTCATAAAGACAGGCAGTGAAGCTTCCACTTCTTCGACTACATCATAAAATCCCTGCAAAGATATGAGTCTCATCGCCCGTACCTTGCGGCTCTCAATATCAACTTTGTACGATATGACGTTGCCTAAAAAAGTGTAACCAAGCTTCCAAGCAGTCTGAGGACCAGTCTGGCCTGTTTCTCCGTCCGAGGCCCGGTGCCCTGAGAATATTATGTCAACATTCCCGTCTTGGTCCTGGATTGATTTTATCCCGCACCTTAAGACTTCGGCTGTAGCTAAGGTATCAGCACCAGCAAATATCCTATCGCTATAAAGGTAAAGATGGTCCGCATTAGAGATCAACTGAGCCTGTTGCAATGCGTAGTCTGCGATAGGAGGCCCCATTGTTGCAACAAAAACCTCTGCCCCATAATTGACCTTCGAATAGAAAGCGGCGCTGCATGCGATAGCACTATGTGGTCCCAAGATATTTTTGGTTTCAGCCCTATTAAGTGTCCCGTCGGAATTGTAACTCACGTTCCCTTCAGAAAAGTCTGGTTCTAGCTTGACAATCACGGCAACCCCAAGAGAGTTCATTTTTGGTCTCTAACTCTCTGAGCTTTAGACTTAAATGATTTGCGCATAATCCTTATCTGTCTTTTTTTCAAATATCAACTTAAATTTCATGGTGTTTAGCATTATTTGACAAAAAATATGCTATTGATAATGACTAGGTTAACATGTACCTCAATGGCAATGGCAAAGGAGCCGCTCTCCAAACAGATGCAAATCGAAAGACCGGGAATGCTGAAACCGTCAGTTCATGTTTGTTGCCTCGGCAGCAGGACTCGATTGTGACTGCGGCATAGTTTGAGTCTGCTCGTAATATGCAGAACGCATTTGTTCGTAGGCTAAGCGCATTTTTTCATAGTAATCTGGCATCGAGGGTTCCAAAATAGTATAGGAGAGATAAAAGTCTTCAGCCTCCCTGAGGTAACGCTTTATTTTTTCATAGATGTTAGTTTTATTTAGTTTCGCCCTATCCTTTATGAAAACCATATTGTTGATTCTATCAGCAAGCTTTATCGTCTTCATATCATATTCTGAGGTAATCAGCATGTTACAATACTGACGAAAGCGTGCTAGCAGCCGTTCATTTATGGAATTTCCAAGATAATTGTCAAGAGGTGGGATTTTGAGTTCTGTTGCTATACTGTATATCCTATTTCCAAATCTATAGTCCAAGTATGCTTCAAATCCATAGGATTTAGTTTTATAGAGATCGAGTATCCTATCATTGTCTTCGAGAATATCATGTAATATAGCCGACCCGACTTCTACACTTGTAATGTTGCGGTTAACCGATCTGTAATGTCTCACTACATCAGCAGCCACAGGCCAAGTATGGGTATCTAAAAATGAAGAATGACCGTCCTCACGCTTCACGCCAGAATGAACCTCCTGTGCCACCTCGACGGCTCCTTTGATAAAGTCATCTACTCTTAGTCGAGCTTCATTTTCTAGAAAGGCCAGAAATTCTTCAACACTAATGGTGTATGTAGGCTCTTCCATAATCTCTAAATGAAATCTGATAAAGAAAAAGATTGCCCTTACAAAATGAAAGTATTTTTGCGCGCTTGAGCTATTATTGATACGTTATATTATTATCCAGATCATCTGAGCAGCATAGTCATGCGCGAAAAGAAAGGCACACTTCAAATTTCGTATAACAATATATGTTCGTATTGATAATCCATTTTCTCCATGTCTAGGAGCCGAGGTGGATTCATGTTGGCAGATAGTGCGTTCCCGCCAAGCGGTGATCAGCCGGAGGCTATCGAGAAATTATCAAAGAGCATACTTAACCGGAAACATGACAACATTCTCCAGACGTTGCTAGGAGTTACGGGCAGCGGGAAAACCTACACTATAGCAAACGTGATATCAAGGATCAACAGAAATACCTTGGTCATATCTCACAACAAGACTCTCGCGGCTCAGTTATATACTGAGTTCAAGGATTTTTTTCCTAGAAACAATGTCGGTTATTTTGTAAGCTTTTATGACTATTACCAACCAGAAAGCTACTTGCCTCAGACTGATACTTACATAGAAAAAGATACCGAGGTAAACGAAAAGATAGAAAAGATGCGACTAGAGGCTACTGCTATGTTGATGTCAGGTGACCCTACAATAATAGTATCAACGGTTTCATGTATATATTCGCTCGGATCTCCAGTTGAGTGGGAAAAGAGTGCATTAACTTTAACCATCGGTATGAGAATTGATAGGAAGGTACTTATCCATAATTTAATAGAATCACGTTATGAAAGAAATGATTTTTCGCTTAGAAGCGGCAACTTTCGAGTAAAGGGTGATACTGTTGATATCATCCCCGGGTACTCTGACGAAATCACTCGAATTGCTCTGTTTGGAAATGAAATAGAAAAGATTACCATCTACAATGCGACTGGCATGACCAAAATAAGGGAGGTTACTTCGGTAAAAATATTTCCCGCTAAGCATTATATCATGGCTGAATCTTCTAGATCATCAGCCATCAATTCTATAAATAAAGAACTACAACTATGGTTGCCCGACTTACCAAGTGATCTTGAGAGGCAGAGACTTTCATCCCGTACGAGATATGACTTAGAAATGATTGAGGAACTCGGTTATTGCTCGGGAATCGAAAACTACTCAAGACATTTAGATGGTAGAGCCGCAGGGCAGCCCCCGTACTGCTTACTTGACTTTTTTGGGGAGGATTTTCTATTGGTGATAGACGAGTCGCATGTAACTATTCCACAACTCCATGGAATGTACAACGGAGACTTCACGCGGAAAAAAATGCTTGTAGATTACGGCTTTAGATTGCCAAGCGCATTTGATAACCGTCCTCTACGATTTGACGAGTTCAAAAAATATTTGAGAAATGTTGTTTTTGTTTCAGCTACGCCCAGTAGTTTTGAATCGAAACACAGTTCGCGCGTAGTTGAGCAACTGGTAAGACCTACTGGTCTGGTAGACCCAGAGGTGACGATAAAAGGAACACGAAACCAATTACAGGAGTTGATTCATGAAATATCTGTCAGATCAGGGAAAAATCAAAGAACTCTCGTTACCACATTGACAAAGAGGATGGCCGAAGACCTCGCTGAGTACTTGGCAAAAAAAGGAGTCAAGGTTAGATATCTACATTCTGAAATTGAAGGACTGGAACGTACGGAATTAATCAGACAATTGCGAATTGGTGAATTTGATGTTTTGGTAGGTATAAATCTGCTAAGGGAAGGTCTGGATATCCCGGAGGTCTCCTTGGTCGCAATTCTTGATGCTGACAAAGAAGGATTTTTACGTAATACTACAAGTCTAATACAGACTTTTGGCCGTGCAGCACGTAATGTTGACGGGACAGTCATTATGTTTGCTGATAGTACTACTGATTCAATGAAGAATGCAATAGCCGAGACGGCGAGACGCCGCAAAAAACAGATACAATACAACAAAGAATTCAAAATAACACCTAGGACTATTAAGAAGCTAATACCTGACTCCGTACAGGATATTTATGGCAATGAGAGGACAAGCAGTATTGAAACAATCAAGAGTATGACAAGGTCAGACCTTTTGAGGGCTGCCTTAGAAACAGAAGCTACAATGAAAAAGTTTGCCGACGATCTGGATTTTGAGAATGCTATCAAGTACCGACAAAAGCTGATAAGAATTAAGAAAGCTCTAGGAGAGGAGCGGGTTTTGCAGGTTCCTTGATTGTATGCATGACAAATTAGTTATCAAGGGTGCTCGGGAGCATAATCTAAAGAATCTCAATCTTGAGATCCCAAAGAACAAGCTTGTCGTGATAACAGGGATTTCAGGCTCTGGTAAGTCAACCCTTGCCTTTGATACAATCTATGCTGAGGGTCAGAGACGGTACGTAGAATCACTCTCGGCCTATGCTAGGCAATTTCTTGAATTGATGGATAAGCCAGATGTTGATTCTATTGATGGATTATCCCCTGCGATATCCATTCAACAAAAAACGACAAGCAAAAACCCTCGTTCTACAGTCGGTACTGTTACAGAGGTTTACGATTACCTAAGATTACTTTTTGCCAGAATAGGTGTCCCTTATTGTTATGTGTGTGGAAGGAAAATCACGAGCCTGTCCGCGGATTCAATTACTGATTCAATATTGAGATCCGGTGAATACAAAAAAACTTTGATTTTAGCTCCAGTAGTTCAAGCAAAAAAAGGGACTTATGAAAAACTGTTTCAGCAGTTTCAACAAGATGGTTTTTCACGTATTAGAATTGACGGCGAGATGATCAACCTAGACGAAGAGATACAACGGATCTTTGGAAGCAGGCAAGCGCTGGGAAAAAAAATTGTTGACAAGACATCTTCCTTTCCGCAACTAGACAAGCAAAAAAAACATACAATAGAAGTTATTGTTGATAGACTTACTCCATCATCGGATGAGAGAGGCAGACTATTCGAATCTGTTCAAGCGGCACTTAAGGTAAGCGATGGTACAGTGGTAGCCTCCTTTGTAGATGGGGACGAAGATAAGATGTATTCGCAGCGGAATGCATGTCCAATATGTGATGTAAGTTTGGGAGAAATGGAACCCCGGACCTTTTCTTTTAATTCCCCGTTTGGAGCTTGCTTAGAGTGCAATGGCTTAGGAGTGAGAATAGAGTTTGATCCAGAACTCATTATCCCTGACCCCTCGAAGAGTATACTAGAGGGCGCAATAAGACCTTGGTCTGGTTATTTTGCTTCGTTCCGTGCTTCCATGTTGCGAGATGTAGGCAAGAGGTTAGGTTTCACTCTCAACACGCCAATCTCGAAAATGAGTGCTAAGCAACTAAACACAATTCTATACGGTACAAGTGAAAATATCCATTATAAATATCAGTCCAAGCATTCTGACTCCACATGGGAATATCGAGGCTCATTTGAAGGCGTAATTCCGAACCTAGAAAGACTATACAAGGAAACTGAATCAGAGGCAAAGCGAGAAGCCATGCAAGAGTTCATGAGGGAACTCAGATGTGATAGGTGCAATGGAAGGAGGCTAAAGGACGAAGCACTATCGGTAAAGATACAAGGCAAATCTATTATGGATGTATGCGACCTTTCAATTGAGAATTGTAGAAATTTTTTTGCATCACTACAACTAAGTGACACCGAAAGATACGTAGCGAGAACTATACTTAAGGAAATAATGTCTAGGCTCAATTTTTTGAATAATGTAGGATTGAGTTATCTGACCCTGAATAGAAATACAGCCAGCCTTTCAGGTGGGGAGTCACAGCGTATTCGCCTCGCGACTCAGATAGGTTCAAACCTTACTGGTGTGCTCTATGTACTGGACGAACCTACCATAGGATTGCATCAGAGGGACAATGCAAAGCTAATTGATACCCTGCGAAAACTGCGCGACTTGGATAATACATTGATTATAGTGGAGCATGACGAAGAAGTTATTCGCAGCTCAGACTGGGTAGTAGATATTGGTCCGGGTGCGGGAATTCATGGTGGAAAGGTAGTTGTAAGCGGGACTATAAGTGAGGTTTTAGGGAGCGAATATTCAGTTACGGGGGCATATCTTCGAGGCCAGAAAATGGCATCGCTTCAGAAGGAAGAGCGACGAGACCTTCTAAATTGGATTACAATTAAAGGCGCTCAACAAAATAACTTGAAGTCAATAAATGTTTCGTTTCCTGTTGGATGCATGACAGTAGTTACTGGCGTTTCCGGTTCAGGGAAATCAACTCTAGTAAATGATATTTTGTTTAAGGCACTATCCAAATACTTTTATGATTCAAAAGATATTCCAGGGAAACACGACTCAATTTCTGGTCTTGAATATATCGATAAAGTAATCGGAATCGACCAGTCTCCTATAGGCAGAACTCCAAGATCTAACGCAGGAACATACGTCAATGCTTTTACGCCAATTCGCGAGTTGTTTGCAAGAACCTCTAGGGCAAGAGAAATGGGATACAAGCCTGGAAGATTCTCTTTTAATGTTCCAGGTGGAAGATGTGATGCCTGTGAAGGCGCAGGTGTTAAAAAAATAGAGATGCAATTCCTGCCAGATGTTTTCGTGAAATGCGATGAATGTAAAGGAGATAGGTACAACACAGAGACTTTGATCGTCAAATTCAAGGGAAAATCCATTTCCGATGTGTTGTCTATGACAGTAGAAGAAGCTCTATCATTTTTCAGAAATATCCCAAGTATAGAAAGGAAACTTGGAACACTAAACGATGTTGGTTTGTCCTATATACATTTAGGTCAACCAGCCACCACATTATCTGGAGGAGAGGCGCAGAGAATTAAGATGGCTGCCGAGCTCTCGAAAAAGGACACTGGTAAGACTCTTTACATTCTCGATGAGCCTACGACAGGGCTTCATTTTGCAGACGTCGACAAGCTTCTTGATATTCTTGACAGACTTGTCAGGATGGGGAATACAGTTGTTATTATTGAGCACAATCTTGATGTTATTGCAAGTGCAGACTGGATAGTAGATCTAGGTCCAGATGGAGGTGAGGAAGGCGGCGAAATTGTTGCGACGGGGATTCCATCACAACTTGCCACCAATCCGCATAGTTATACAGCAACCTATCTAAAATCCAAATTAAAGATCCGGGAAGTACTGCAAACAGGTTGAAATGAGAAATGTCATCTTTTAGTTCACCTATGAATTTTGCAATAACCACAACTAAATCGGGGCATGTAAAGGATATCCCGGCTGATCCAGGCGTTTATCTCATGAAGGATAATACTGGCAATATCATATACATAGGGAAAGCAAAGAATCTGAAGAAGCGGGTTTTCTCATACTTTTCGAAAAGCTACAGTAATGGCAGCGATCGAAAAGACGCAAATTGGAAAACACAGAAGCTACTAGCCAAAATAGCAGACATAGAATTTGTAACTACCGATAATGAAATTGAAGCCTTTTTATTAGAATCCAACCTTATCAAAAGGTACAGACCACTATTCAACATCGAATTAAAGGATCAACAACGCTACACATATCTCAAGTTAACTCAGGACTTATTCCCTCGATTGTTGGTAGCAAGAAGAAACCGAAGAGGAGAGTTTGGCGGACCAAAAGGAAAAATTTACGGTCCATTCGTTAGGGGAAGTTCTAAGTTTTTGACTGTGGGTCTACTTAGAAAACTTTTCAAGATAAGGATATGTAATAGGCTTCCAAAAAAACCATGTCTACAATATTTCATGAAAAATTGCGATGCCCCTTGTATAAAGAATGTGACTGAATTGCAATATCTGAAAAATGTGATGTCGCTTCAAGATATTTTGAGTGGACGGAGCAGTGTTAATAAATTTATGATGGAAATGCAGGAAGAAATGAGGAAAGCTGCTGAACTACAACAGTATGAAAAGGCGAAGGATATCCGTGATACATTAAGACGATTAGAAAATCTGCGGATAAAGCAAAACATGGAAAAAGTCAGTCATAAAAACGCATCCGATGAGGAATATATTGGAATTATGAAGGATAAGAAGAAGGGGGTTGCCCATTTGATTCTCCTGAGTAGAAAACGTGGAGTCATCATGGATAGGAGAAAGTTCGATTTTGAACTTGTCGGCGACAACTCGCTTGGGACCTTCTTATTGCAGTATTACACCTCTGTTCCTTCGGTTCCAAGATACATCTATGTCAACGAAGAGCCTGAGTCTAAAGAAGCCTTAGAGGCATCGCTCGAAAAATTATGTGAGCACCAAGTGAGAATTGTCAAGATATCCAACAATTTTCATAATAAAGAAAAAAAAGAGCTCATGAACATGGTCGTTCGAAATTTGGATTTGTCCGGTCAGGAATGGAACCAACATTCACTCCGTGAACTTAAAGGAGAGCTTAGACTCGGAACCATCCCTTCAATTATCGACTGTTTTGACATATCCAATTTCGGAACTTCGTTTGCGGTAGGCTCTCGTACTAGATTCCTCGACGCAATGCCGTTTAAGGAAGGATACCGTAGATTTAAAATTAAAACAGTTTTAAATCAAAATGATTTTGCCATGATATATGAAATAGTAAGTCGCAGCTATTCTTCTATTTCAGGAAAAGACCAGTTGCCGGATCTTATAGTAATTGATGGAGGAAGGGGTCAGCTTAGATCTGCCTTAGAAGCAATCAATAAACTAGGTTTAAACATACCTTGCATTTCACTTGCTAAAGAGAAAGAAGAAATATACACGCATTTATTGAAACAACCCATTAGACTTTCCAACACAAGCGAGGCACTTATGTTGTTACGTCACATCAGAGATGAAGCCCACCGCTTCGGCTTACAGTACAACATTAAACTTCGGACATACAAGCTGTAACTGTCATTCGTATTCAGATTTATCTGTTGCTTCAGTTTATTCGTTTGGAAAATTTCTTTTTGGATACAGCAAACCTTTTCCTTCTTCTGATGGTATTCTTGCGTGGTAAACCCGGTTCGTGAATCTTCTTAGCGAGAGTGGACAGGTCTTTTTCTAGGGCTGAATAAAGAGATCTGTTATACCTGACGGAAGCAGGATGAACAGTCAGAAAAAATCTTTTTCCTTCCTTTTCAACAATCCTGCCCCGATCCGCGATGATTGACTTACCTCCCAGAATCGAACGATATGCTGTACTTCCAAGTATACATATTATTTTTGGTGATAGGAGCGATATTTGCTTCTCCAAGTGTCGCCTGCAGGCCGAGATTTCATCATTCTCGGGGCGACGATTGTTTGGAGGTCTACACTTTACTACATTTGTGATAAAAATCTCTGATCTTCTAATCCCAGCTGTATGTAATGCTGCATCCAAAATTCTTCCGGCGTAGCCTACGAAGGGCCTTCCTTCCGAATCCTCATGACTACCTGGCGCTTCTCCAACAAACATTACTTTTGAAGAGCTTGACCCCTCGCCAGCCACAGAGTTTATTCTTGTTTTCGAAAGTTTACACAAGGTACATGCCTGTACTTTAAGTGAAAGTTTCCCCAGTGGATCATTGGGAAATTTTGAAGGCTTTTGCATCAACTAATCTTCGCTCCTATTCGAAGAGGTTGGCATCCCGCGCAATTGGGAGGCATACTAATAGTAACACTCTACAGACTACCTGTTAAATATATAATGGGTCTAAACGACATTCCGTTGGTAACCCATTAGAATGAAAAAGAGATATGTGTGAGAGATGGCGAAAATTTTCTATCTAACCTAGGACTCTAGCATAAATTCTTTTTTGATATACCGGATGGAGGCCAGCACTTTTACATATATTGGTATAACCATCATTCATAATAGAAGTTTGAACAAGAAATATTCTTATCCATTTGGTCCAAGCTATGGCTATTGAAAACCTCAAGAGCTCCTGATCAAGACCCTTCACTCTAAGTTCTGGTAGGGTACCGGGGCAATAAAGCCCCATTGTTTTACTTTTATATGAAAGCAAAGCGCAAGCAGCCGGTACAAATGCGCCTTCTGATCTTACTTTTGAAACAATCAATTCGAAACCAAGATATCGTGACATGATTAAATCATGTACATGTCGCCTCCAACCCTCTAAGTTGAATGACCAACAATATGGATCAATCCAGGTATGTATCAAAGAAGGACTTGAAGCAATTATTTATGACGCAATTAGGTTATGACCCTTTTTATCATCCTCCGGGGCTTGCTTTTCAAGTCTTGCAGAAAATGCCAACATTGAATCAGCGTGATAAAATCGGTGCAGTTCAAGCGTGCGAAATGTGTCTTCGAATCCCTCCTCGTCAATAACATGAAGGAAACAAATTTTTTTTCAGCGGCGTTCGGTACTGTACCTAAATCCAATTATGCTTCCTACATCGCTATTACAATACAAAAAGAAAAAGGTGATTCTATATCCAGATTGCGGCGGATATAGAATGATAGGAGATAGTGTTTCCGTTTTAAAATCCGAACTCAACTACCTCTGGCTTCTTTGCCTTCGAGTTCGTTCCCATCTTGCATGCAAGCTTGCCACAGCTGCTTTCCGTAATCTCACTTTCATTCACTGGCACAAGTATAGCGAGAAAATTCTCTCCTGGTTTTACTTTATTCTCAGCAAAAGAAAATGTCGCCTCCAGTGTATCGGGTGGGGCGAATTTAAGTCGCTTTATTTGACCTATGTCTCGGTTAGGAAAAACTATCCCATAATATGTATGTTCATCATCATCTACGCTTGGGTGTCTGATAATGGCTTTAAAAACCATCGCCTATTTAGGGGTTATCAACTATTTATTTCTTATAAAAGGAGAATCTATAAGTATGTTACCTATTTATGTTATCCCTTGGATGTTCGAACCTTATATACATTCTCTGCAACAGCTACGCCGAAATGGTAATAGAGGGATCAATGACCGGAGAAGAATCCCCGGGTATGCTTTTGTCTATCTCCTTTGAGCCAGACTTATCACATACGTCTATCCTCTATTACCTCATGACTCTTACACCAAGTTAGAATATATTCACTCGAGTGAATATTGATAAACTTAAAGGGTCATATTCGTCTCCCCCAATCAAATTCCAGTAAGGCAAAAACTAAAAGCTTTCTTAGACCCTACTCCACATAGCGACGTTCTCCTACTACTTCTTTATGCAAGTTTAACGATGTACAAATACAAATTTATCCCTGCCAGCTTTCAGCTTTTATTATTCAATCAATATTTTCGAATCTCTGCTATTGGAACAACACGGCCAAACCAATTTAGATATTCTTTATCCCCTTCCTACGGGGAGGTAGATGTGAGTTCAAAAATCAAGCAAACGACATAAAATTTTCATATCTAGGTGTTCTCCGGAACGATATGCGATATAACTAACTAATGGTAAGTTGCGAAAGTCGTACCATGGTGAGATGGTAGAATACATAGATTCAGTAGAAGTCTTGAGTTTGATAGAATCTGTTTTCGGTAATGAGGCCTTATATTGTATCTATTAGCACATATTTTTCCCCACGTGATTTGTAATTTGGATCTAATATGGCACGCTGGAACACAAGGCATATAATTACGTATGCGAGACAACCTTTTGTAATGCTGCCGGCTGGGTTCAAATAATAAACAGAAGATATAGTGTAGGCTATCTTTAAGTTATCTTCTAGATACAGGGGATACTCGCTAAGTGATTTATCTTGCAAATAATTCTTTATTTTTCTCTGGAAACTGAAATTTCTATGGTAGACACATTCCTAGTTCTTCCATCGTCTGATTTAACTACATCCGAACCGATTTTTACCTGACTTATTTTATATCCTAATGTATCCATTCTTTTCACAATTATCTGGGCAACATCCACTGCCCTTGTTATACTTTTTCCTCTCGCTTTAATGATCACTGTTGGCTCATTTGCAAGTTGTACCAAAGTTGCTGTCACGTAAGTCATCAGAGGTTTTTTACCTATGAAAACCTCGTTGCTTGCTTTGAGATCGGTTTTTGCGTTGCCTGTGGACATCTCTGGAACTTGAACATTGCTGAAATATAATGTTTGTTGACTAATTCTGTCGAAGGATTCAGTCGCAACCAGCATATCGTCTTAATATATTTTCTAGGCGGTCGGGATTTTCAGAGATTTCTTTTTGGGCGGATGCATCCTCAACTTCATAGCAATGCAACATGTCTTGCTCATCCTTATAGAACAAAAAGACTTTGTCCTCATGTATACAATGATACAATTTGTCAACGACCATCTTTTCAATTCTCAGCTTGATACCTCCAGATTCTGATTGAACAGGGGATTCCAATACGATTAATTTATGCACCGGTTGGAGAAAAAAATGTATCCTTGAACATTAAAAGAATATTTACATCGATGAAGTAATCAAGCCAAATTCGAAGATGTTTATCTCAACCAGAATAGCAGATCTTAATACCTTGCTAATAGCATCGTATGGGTAGGCCTGATTTGGATAGTATTTCTAATAGAAATTCTGTCTAATTATGCAATTTTAAACATTGAAATATGCTTGATTCTTTTCGTACGACTTTATGTGAATTAGTCAAGTCCATGACTTGCTACATCCATAATCAGGTGCGGTGGTCGGTATGGTGAATTCGATCCTAGGGTCAGGGCTAAAACCCTGATGGGATTCAATCTGAGGACTCCGTCAGGCATTAGGCTTTTATCTTGGAATTTGATCAGTGGGGACTAATGCGGTCATTTTGAGTATAAAGTTTCATTCTTTGTTCTAATTGCATTATCGTGATTAGATAGACCCCCAGCCATGGTAAAAACATGACCTCTCCAGCTATCGAATGATAGCCTTCCCATAATTGAATGTTGGTAGTCACCAAGAGTGGAAAAAAAGACAAGGAAATTATTCGAACTAAATTAACTATAAATGTCCCAAGTGTACCAATTACAAAATAGACAATTCTTCTCTCCAACGGAATTTGCATTTTGAGGAGGAATGCGAGCATTACGATTGTATAAATTACCAAGCTGTGTACGCCAGCTGACGGCCAAAAGACTCTCAAGGCAAACGGACCGTTTAACCCTGTTAGCACTAAAGAATTACCTTCTGCCATCGCAGGAGTCCATGGTCCTAAATCAATCAGATACCTGTCAACCCAATTGATTATGGCTTCGTCTATTTCCAAGTATAATGGGACTATTATCTGAAGTGGGCCAAGGCTATCATATGGAAAAAAAGCATCTAGGGAAAGGATTATGGCATTTCCTGCCAAATAAATAATAGCCGCAGGAGCAACCATATAGAACTTCGTTCCGAAGAAAATGAATAGGGATAGGGTAAGGAATGAAACAAGTACAATGAAATCCCACATCCATGTCCATGAATCTGGCAGGACTACATCGTAAAAGCTGGCGGAGGATTTCATAGCTTCCCGAAATCCAAATGACTCAGTGGACGCGAAGTAAAAAATGGTGATAAGGGACAATATGAAGACAATAAATAGTCTCTTATTGCTTGTACAAGTTTTTGGAGTGCTAAGAATCTCAAATACGATAAAGATCATTGCAAACAGGAATCCACCCCTGCCTTCATTCCAAGACATGGTGAATGAAGCAGGATTCGAAATGAATGCAAAGATGATGGGTGCAGTTAATAAGATAATTGTAAGGATTCTTGAGCCTACAAGCAAGGATCCAACATACATGGTTATGGTTGATAGTGATTTGACATTTAATCACTTCTCCCCATTTCCCAGTAAATATAAGAGATCCAATTTTTCAATATACTTATAATCCCGGAGCTTCGACAGGATCCATGACGATGATAATATTAGTTGAATGGAAGAAACCTATTGGGGCTCAAGTTTAAGATTCAAATGGAGGTTAAGAATATCTTAGTTTTTGATTTTTGGGCTTAACCAAGCAGTCAATTAGGTAGGCTATCATTGATCGCATTTTAAACCGCTCGTGATTTTTCATTGTAATGTCTCAACCCTTTTGATACTGGCTCTTGCTATAAGTTTAGCAATTCGAATTGGTTCTGGAATTGAACCCTGTAATGTAAAATAATTCAGCAAAACTATTGAGTCAGAAAGGGTCAATCCCCATTGGCGTACAAATAAGGCTTTCCCGGTTCGAAGTATAACTCGCTGTCTTTTTCCTATATTTTGATATTGCTCGAGCTTCGATTGCCAGCTATTTGGGAAAACCTTCCTAATGGTATGAGCCACCCCTCTGGAGTCATTAAACGTTAGAGCAATTACTGGAATGCCTGTGGAACGATAGATCTTGTTACCATCCACTATATTGAACATGCTTATGATTATTCCTCCTAAGAAAATACAATTTATATCATTCCTGTGCATATTTTTGCACATCGAAATTATGTTCTGAGTCGAATCATCTCCCCTTATAGTTGATTTTGAGATCCCAACTCCATCTATAATCAAATCACGTCTCATTACTACTCCGGCTAGGATTGCATGTTTGCAAGATATCTTGAAACTCTCTGCTATTGCTAATGCTCTTAGCCCTTTCTTTTCGAAGTGCAATTGACTCGTCATTTCTGATCCCCGAAATGATTTTAAGTGATAAATCATAAATCTGGTCTAATTGATTATTTAACTATTTATTTGGCATAAGTCATCATACTAATGTTTGATTTTATACCATACCTCCGCATTTGAGGCTGTCGGTTAATTTATCGTTAGGATTTCACCTTAACAGGATTGGGATGGTATAGCCCAGAACCAGCAAAAGTGAAAGAAATTTTGAATCTAGTCGGTTGTCTACGCTATTATTCGCGTCAAGGAGGACTAAAAATTGGTTTGCTCTTGGAGGGCAAAAATAAAACGCGAACCTTGAAAGTCCGTTGTTCCTACCTTTTCCCAGTTAATGGCATAACTATGTGTAACATGCTTCCCCATAATTTTCAAACTATGAGGGAGATCGCAATATAGTCTCTCGATCTTGTTAGGATCCTTGGTCATCAATAGGGAACGCCGTTTCCTCATAAGGTACTTTAATGCCACATTCTTGTGTGTGTGTCCTTCCACACAGATCCTTTCTTGATCTGTATCTATAGTAAATTCTCGCTTTGCCAATCCTAAAGGCTTTGTATTGGCAGATCTTATGATTTTAAGCGTCAATTTACGTGCGCCATTTCGTCAATAAATTGTGAACAACTGGGTTCCGCACCAAAATAGAAATGTTGGTTATCCGACTTTGGAGGCCTTCTTTATGTCCACAAGTCCTCATTATTATTTAATGGTATGACTTAATCCGGCGGCGCGGTCTTAATCTATATCTTGCGCTCTTTTCTGCTGACTTGAGTGAGGGGGGTCTATTTCCCGTGACCCAATCTTTCTGCAGGGGTTTTCTTGAACGACGAGCATTTTTCGGCAATCTGCTTCCGTTCTTACCAAGATACAGCCTCCCTTTCTTTGTTATCGACCCCATCAGACATTGCCAATTTTTCGATCATATTATTTGTATCTATCGGTCGGTTGAATTGATAGGAACCGGTCATGTAGATAAAAACCACATAATGTGTCTATGTCGAATTAGCATGTATGCCCATTAATCTACTTTGAATATCACGAAACGTAATACGAATTTTCGCTGATTGCAGTTTGCAGATTCAATTTATTTTGTCTTTCGTCATGAACAACAAAAAGAGTTCTTTCAACATCATACTTTCTTGGTAAAGTTTGCAGAAAAAAATTCAAGGAGGAAATGTCAGTAAATGACTCCTCTTCCAGTATATTCAAATCTATGTCATAGAATACTAAAATCGCTTTGTTTTCCAGTTTTTGTATCTTGGCAATATGCATACAAATTAATTTTTCTTTTAACCTTTAAACATTTAACAGGAAGTGGACGTCGACACACAACATAACTTCATTCTGCTATTTTTTGAAGCTCCCTTTCGGCTATGTCCCACTTTGCCAGCTCTGATGTCAAAGCCTACATTATCCTCCCCCAGCTCCGGCCCCAAAATGAGTCCAGCTATTTTCTTGATATATATCGATGAGTTCGTTTATTACATCATCGATTGTCATATCTCGGGTTTTAGATTGAGCAAGTTCATCTAGAACTGCAAATAGACGTCTATACGTATATTCTTGAAGGTCTATCCTCTTTGTCATCTATTATCTATTATATAGCATTTCGAGTTACAATATATAGCTGCACTCAGTTCTCTACTAACCCAATAAAAACCTAAAATGGTGTACTAACG
>WUUC01131345.1_pt1 | contig 47797 bp, 44 predicted proteins | sample 6278441 | NCBI WGS metagenome assembly WUUC01 (sample SAMN13675441, study PRJNA597444) | soil metagenome | isolation source: soil | place: USA: Washington | collected 2017-10
CCACGGTGCCGGAGCAGATGAGTTTGTAGCTGGTGACGACTTTGGTCTGGCCGATGCGGTGGGCGCGGTCGGTGGCCTGCGCTTCGACGGCGGGATTCCACCACGGGTCGAAGTGGACGACGGTGTCGGCGGAGGTGAGGTTGAGGCCGGTGCCGCCAGCTTTGAGTGAAATGAGGAAGACGGGGAGCGTGGTGGAGGTGTTGAACTTATCCACTTCGGCCTGGCGGGCTTTGGGCGTCATCGAGCCGTCGAGGTAGGCGTAGGGGATTTCTTGTGACTCGAGTTCTTCGCGGAGGAGGCCGAGGAGCGCGGTGAATTGGGAAAACACGAGGAGGCGGTGGCCGTCGTCGATCGATTCGGCGAGGAGTTCGCGGAAGGCTTCGAGCTTGGCGGAGTCGGCGGAGTTGAGGGCGGAGGATTGAGAGTTGGGGAGGAGGCGGGGGTCGCAGCAGACCTGGCGGAGGCGGAGGAGCTGTGTGAGCGTGGCCATGCGAACGGAGTTTTCGTTAGCGCCGCTGGCTTCTAGGTCGAGGAGGGCACGCTCGGTTTCCTCCTGCATCTTCCGGTACAGGGCGGATTGGGTCGGAGAGAGTTCGCAGTAAAGGATCTGCTCGATCTTGGACGGTAGCTCGGGAGCAACGGTCTTTTTGGTGCGGCGCAAGATGTAGGGCGCGGTCTTGGCGCGGAGGCGTTCGTCGAACCAGTTGCGCTCTTCGGCTTTGGTGCCGCTGGGGACTTGATCGATGTAGCCCGGCATGAGGACCTCGAAGAGCGAGCGAAGATCGTCGATGCTATTTTCGAGCGGCGTGCCGGTGAGCAGAAAACGGCCTTGCGCCTGGAGAATGCGAAGGGCCTGAGCGTTCTGGGAGCGGCGGTTTTTGAGATGCTGGGCCTCGTCGGCGATGAGGCAGGAAAAGTCGGTTTCGGAGAACAGCTCGCGGTCGCGGGCGAGGGTGCCGTAGGACGTGATGATAAGATTGTGCGCAGCGAAATCCTTCGCGTTCGTGAGCCGGTTCGAGCCGTGGTGGACAAACACGCGGAGCTCTGGGGCGAAGCGGGCGGCTTCACGGCGCCAGTTTTCGACCAGAGAAGCAGGACACGCCACGAGTGAAATTCGTGGCGTGCTGAGGGTTGAAAGTTGAGAGTTGAAGGACGGAGCGGAAGACGGACGGACGCGGAATTTGGAGGTTTGTAGTAATGAGGAAGGGTCTTTCGCCGGACCGTCCTTCGCCTTTTCGCTTTCAACTTTCATCTGCGGCGGTGCGGGAGCCGCAGCATTAAGCGCGGCTAGGAGCGACAGAGCCTGGAGGGTTTTGCCGAGGCCCATTTCATCGGCGAGGATGCCGCCTAGATTGTGGCGGTGGAGGTGCCAGAGCCAGGCGACGCCGATTTTCTGATACGGGCGAAGCATCGCGTCGAGGGCAGGTGGGACGGGCGCGGGCGTGAGGGCGGAAAGATTGCGAAGGGCGTTGCTGCGGGCCTTCCACGCTTCGGGTGGTTGGAAGTGTGGAGCGATTTTTTCGAGGATGCCCTCGGCCTCGATCAGACGGGCGGTGCTGACGCGGTGCGTGCGGCGGGTGGCGCTGCCGATGCCGCCTTCGCTGGAAAGGGCGCGCTGAGCTTCGGCGAGTTTTTGGAGCCGCTCGGGGGCGATCAGGTAAACTTGGCCGTTTTCCTCGACGTAGCCGCGACTGCCTGAGGCGGCGGCGAGAATCTGCTCTTCGGATACGCGACCGGCGCGGAGGGCAAGAGTGACGTTGTAGCCGTTGCCGTTGTCCACGGCGTCGCAGGCGATTTCTGCGTGACGGAAGCGGGCGGTGTTTTTTTCGAAGTTGTCGGTGAACTCGGCGAAGAGTTCGTCGCGCAGACGCTGGCCGTGGGTGGCGAGGAAATTGAGAACTTTGTGGCGATCGCGAAGCCACCATTTGCGCGTGGACGGTTCGAGGACAAAACCGGCACTCTTGAAAAGATCGAGGGCGGGCGCGTAGCCGAGACTTTCACGGGAGGGCAGACTGACGGAGAGAAAATGCTCCGAACCGTCGACGGTGAGTGGAGTGGAGGAGGCGGCGGGAGCGGAGGGTGGAGGGTTGAGCGTTGAAGGACGGAGTCCTCGTGGCTCGGGGGAGGCGGTGCGGACGGAGCCTGAGCGCGGGACTGAGAGGGATTCGGCGGAGCGCGTTTCGGGGGCTTCGTTGAGGTGTTCGCTGACGCCACGGAGGCGGGGGCCTAGCCAGAGGAGAGTGGTCTGAGGTGTGTTGACGAAAGCGAAGATGGGCTGGCCGGTGGCGGCGGTGATGAGTTCACGGAGTTGCGCGCGGGTGAGCTGGAGAAAAGCGGGCGGCTTCTCCGTGCCGCAAAGGCGCTGGAGGATGGCGAGCGTGGGGAAGAGCGCGGGCCTGGGCGGAACGCTCGCATCGAGTTCGACCTTTAATGCGATGGCGTTTCGCGGAGCGGCGGCGGCGAGATTGGGCGGCAAAAGCAGGCGGAGCATCGGAACAACGTTCGCCGAGTCCGGGGTGTGGCGAGGCCAAAAATGAAGGACCGCGTTTCGCCGTTAGCCACGGAGTGGATTTCAGGAGGTACTGCCGTTTCGAGGAGAAAATACGCGGATTCTAGAGGCGGGTTTCGCGTTCGCGGAAATTGTTTCACGCAGGCCTTCGCGGGGCGAAGGCAGAAAATGTTTAAAGGGAGAGGGCGGGCATTGTGTCGCGGGAGGGAACCGCTCTAGGGATGGTCCGCTATGAAATCCCAAAAAAGAGAGGAATGGTTGGTGATCGTGCGCGATGCTCTCAAACGGGCGGAGGTGTATTGCCGGCAATATCGGCCGTGGGACGGACGCTTGTTAATCATCAGCATCGTATGCGGAGCGGTGGCGACTTTACTTGCGGGCGGCGCGGTGGCCGGCGGCGACCAGGCGATGAAGGCACTCGGCGGGTGGAAAATCCTGTGCTCCATCGTGGCGCTTGTGACGGCGACGGGGACCGCAGCGGGAGCGGCGCACAAGAGCCTGCAGATCACGCTCAAAGTCCTGAATGCAGAACGCTGTGTGGCGAGACTTCGCTCGCTTGAGGCGGGTTTGGTCGCCGGGAACGTGACGCCGGAAGAGGCCTTGGCGTTGTACCAAAAAATCAGCGATGAGCACGCGGTGTGTTTGGTGTAACCAAACAGGCGTGAGGCAGCATGAAAGGAGGCGGGGCGATTTTTTTCCGGGAAAAGGAATTCGGGGAATAAACGCCGCGCGTAGTGCTCTGATGTACGTTGGCGATTACTCCGGGTCCGATCGGACGCGGCGCTCAACGAGTCTTATTCGAACAGGTTGTCTTATGAATAAATCCACCAAAACATTCCTCGCTTGCGCCGCCATTGCCGGTCTGTACGCGGGCGCGATCACCGTCAAAGCGTCCGCTGCGAGCGACTCCGCTGCAGGCACCAAGATCCAAAAAGTGGCCGATAAAGATAAATCCGGCTGTAACGGCAAAGATGGCTGCAAGGCCAAGGACGGCTGCAAGGGTACCCACGATTGCAAAGGCAAAAACGAGTGCAAGGGTCACGGCGGCTGCAAGTCGGGGGATAACGGCTGCAAGGGAAAGAACTCTTGCAAGGGTAAGGGCGGCTGCTCGACAGCCAAGAAACCTGAAGGCGCGAAGGCTAGCTAAGCGGGTTCGCTGTTTGATTTGAGACGCAGGGCTGGACTCTTGGCCGACACCGGTCGGATGACGGTCGGAGGCGCTGAGCAAGTTTAGCCCTGCAATAGAATACGACATCCGCACGACTCGGCCGCCTGGCAAAACGCTTATGCCCGCTAATTCCTTCAATGGCTTCACCGACTACGGTATCGGGTTAGGGCTGCGCGTGCCGCATTACCGGCACATCCTCACGGAGAAGCCCACGTGCGCGTGGTTCGAGATTATCTCGGAAAATTTCATGGTCGATGGGGGACGTCCGTTGGAGGTGCTCGATTCGATTCTAGAGCAGTATCAGGTCGTCCAGCACGGCGTCTCGATGTACTTCGGCTCAGCGGAAAAACCGGATCGCACTCATCTCAAAAAACTAAAGGCGCTCGTGAACCGCACGAAGACGCCGTGGCTTTCCGATCATCTTTGCTGGGGCAGTGTCGATGGGCGCTACACCCACGATCTGCTGCCGATGCCGTACACACACGAGGCGGCGAAGCGGACGGCGGAGAAAATCAGGTATGTGCGGGATTTTCTCGAAGTGCCTATTTGTGTGGAGAACGTGAGCTCCTACATGGAGTTTCACGCTTCGGAGATGACTGAGTGGGAATTTCTCGCCGAAGTCGTCGAGCGCGCAGACTGCGGAATTTTGCTGGATGTGAATAATATCTACGTGTCGTCGAAAAATCACGGGTTCAACCCGTACGACTACGTGAACGCGATCCCGGCGCATCGCGTCGGACAGATGCATATCGCGGGACACACGAAGTTCGAGAAGTACATTCTCGATACGCACGATCACCCGGTGCTCGATCCGGTGTGGAAACTCTACGCGCATGCGACTAAGCGTTGCGGCGTCACGGCGACATTGCTGGAGTGGGACGACAAGATCCCTTCGTTCGACGAAGTCCACGCGGAGGCGCTTAAAGCCAATGAATTCATCGATGAAGCCCGCACCGCGCAAAAACCTGAAAAGCAACGCCCGGCCAAAAATTTCGCGCGGACCTGAGCTGAAGCCCCGCGACCTTGCGGAGTGGCAGCGAACGCTGTTCGCCGCTATAACGCGTCCTCTGGCGCCGGGCGATCGCGCGCAGGCGAGCTGGTTTGACGGCACGCGCTCAGCGAGCGCGGTCGCGAAATTCGTCAAACCGAGCAAGACCCTGGAGCCGCTGGAGCGCGTCGAGATCTACAACCGAATGTATTGGTTTCGCCTGTTGGAATGCATCGCCACGGATTTTCCCGGGCTGCGCGCGTTGCTGGGCGACGAGCGTTTTTGGAATCTGGCGGCAGCGTATCTTAAGGCACATCCGTCCCGGTCGTTCACTTTGCGAAATCTCGGTTCGCGATTGCCGCGATTCGTGGCGATGGAAACGAAATGGACTCAGCCGCACACGAAGGGAGCCGGCGATCTCGCACGTTTTGAGTGGGCGCAAATTGTGGCGTTCGACGATGAGCGATTGCCGCCGCTGACAAAAAAGAAATTGGGGGACTTCAATCCCGAGACGCTGCGACTGCGCGTGCAGCCGTATCTGACCGTGCTGACCTGTCATCACGCGGTGGACGACTATACGCTCGCGGTGAAGAGCGAAAGCGCGCTGCGCGCAGAAGCGAGTAATGCCGTGACCGAACGCACCGTTGCCGATGGGGGCAAGGTCGCGCTGAAGAAGACGGGCGCTTTGCACATCGTAGTGCACCGCTCGGACAATCAACTTTATTACAAGCGGCTTGAGCCGGAAGCGGCGCGGTTGTTGCGCGCGCTCGCAGCGGGCAGAACGTTGCCCGAAGCATGCGGCGCGGCGTTTGTGCGGACGAGGCTTTCGCAGGAAGAACAGGCGGCGAAAATCCAGGCGTGGTTTGCGCTGTGGATGCGACTTGGGTGGCTCTGCGTGCGCGAGTGAGCGCGGACGCATTTGTCGAGCGCGGCGACCTCGGATCAGGACGGGAATAAAGGCGTGGAATGCGGCTCTTATGAGCATGGAACTTTCAAAATGGTATGCGCGCTTCGAGGCGGCGGCGGATTATCTGCGGTCACCGCTGCTGCTGGTGTTGCGGATTTATTGGGGCTGGCAATTTGCGCAGGCGGGCTGGGGTAAACTCGTGAACCTCGAACGCACGGCAGGGTTTTTCGAAAGTCTCGGCATCCCGATGCCGAAGCTAAACGCGATCGTGGCGGGCGGCGTGGAATGCGTGGGCGGAGCGTTGCTGGTGGTGGGGCTTGCCTCGCGGTTGGTGAGTGTGCCGCTCGCGTTCACGATGATCGTGGCGTACGCGACGGCGGACAACGAAGCGCTACGCGCGATCTTCAGCGATCCGGAGAAGTTCGCGAGTTCGGCACCGTTTCTATTTCTGCTTGTGACCTTGATCGTGCTCGCGTTTGGACCCGGTGCGTTTTCGCTCGACCGCGTGTTACTCAAAAAAGCGGAAACGAAGACGCCCGCCGCGTAGCCTCAACGCGGAGGTTTCACCCGATTTTCCATGGCCGACGCCGATTTCATCCAACTTGTAGACCGGTTTTATCCGTCGCTCTACCGGTTCGCGCTCAGCCTGGCGCGCAGTGAAGCGGACGCGTGCGATCTGACTCAGCAGACCTTTTATGTGTGGGCGACGAAAGGCCATGCGCTGCGCGAAATGGGCAAAGCGAAGTCGTGGCTATTCACGACGCTTTACCGGGAGTTTCTCCGCGGCCGGCGAAGGGGCGAGCGGATGACCGCACTGGACACGGTGGACGAGACAAAGATGGAGCAATCCGCGCTCGCGCCGGAGACGATGTCGTCGATGGATGCGGAGGCGGTATTGGCGGCGTTGCAGCACGTGGAGGAGGCATTTCGCGCGCCGCTCACGTTGTTTTATATCGAGGAACTTTCGTATCAGGAGATCGCGGACGTGCTTGAGATTCCCATCGGCACGGTGATGTCACGGCTCTCGCGCGGGAAGACCCAACTGCGCGCGCGGCTCATGGCTGAAAAGAAAATCGCGATGGGAGGAAACGGAACGATGACGCCGTTTTCTACGAATAAAGGAAAGGCCGGCCATGGATAACGAAGAGGCGAAGTTTATTCTCCGGGCGTACCGGCAAAGTGGCGCCGATGCGGGCGACGCGGCGTTTTGTGCGGCTCTCGAACAGGCAAAACGCGACCCGGAACTCGGGCGGTGGCTGGAGCGAGAGATGGCGCTAGACCGCGCGGTCGCTACGAAATTGAGCGGGATTGCGCCGCCCGCAGGATTGCGGGACGCGATTTTGGCGGGTGGAAAAATGAGCGTGCTGCGACGTGAGGACTGGTGGCGGCAACCGCGTTGGACGGCGCTGGCGGCCTCGATCGCTTTGCTCATCGGCGTAGTGGGTGCCGGCTGGCCACGGTTTGCCGCGGTGGGCGAAGCGCAGAGATTCGCGGAGTTTGCCATGGAGGATCTGATCGAGGCTTCGGATCACGCCGCGCATGGACCGGGGATGGGGCAGCTCGCGGCGTTGGTGAGCGACCCGACCCGCGGGCTGGGCGGCCCGCTGCCAATCGAGTTCGACGCGTTGAAGGCGAATGGATGTCGCACGGTGCGCTTTGCGGGTCATGACGTGCTGGAAGTTTGCTTCGAGCGCGCGGGCAAAGAATTTCATTTCTACGTGATGAAGCGGCCGGAAAAATCCCGGATACGCACGGGACCGGACGGGATGCGTTTCGCGAAGACTAGCCGAGAGCAGACTGTTTCGGCCGTGTGGAGCGACGAACGGTACGTGTACGCATTGGTTGGCACCGGCGATGTGGGGGCCTTGCGCACGCTGCTGTGATAGTGCGCGCGAGGTTTTACCGGACGCATGCAGATGCCGCGGAAATGCAGCGCGAGGCGGCGGTCGACAGGCATGCAACCTGGTGTCAGGGAAATTCCATGACTAAGCCCATTCGTTGCCTGCTGACGGCGGGTCCGACTCGCGAGCACCTCGACCCCGTGCGCTTTTTGAGCAACGGCTCCAGCGGGCGGATGGGCTATGCGCTCGCGGAAGCGGGGCTGGCCCGGGGATGGGAGGTCGATCTGGTCAGCGGACCGGTGGCGATCACCGCTGCGATGGGCGTGAATGTGCATCGCGTGGTTTCGGCGCAGGAGATGTTCGAGGCCTGCGAGCGACTTTTCCCGAAGTGCGACATTTTTATCGGGGTCGCGGCGGTGGCGGATTTCCGCCCGAAGGTGATCGAAGTGCACAAGATCAAAAAGGCGGAAGCGGTGCCGATGCTAGAACTGGAGCCGACGGTGGACATTCTGAAGACGCTCGCCGGGCGAAAAATGCCTACGCAGCGCGCAGTGGGTTTCGCGGCGGAGACGCGCGAGGTGGAGCTTTATGCGCGGCGAAAGTTGGCGGAGAAAAATCTCGATTGGATCGTGGCCAACGACGTGGGGCGCGCCGGCATCGGCATGGAAGCGGCGGACAACGCGGTGATCATGATCGGCCGCGGCGGAGAGCGAGCGGTGTTTGGCCCGGCGCCGAAACGCGCTGTCGCGGAGTTTATACTCGATAAAATCGCGGTCCGCTGAAGATTTTGCGGCGATCTCATCCGGCATGACCTCGCGCAAAAATTCCCATTCGCCGACTTCCAACGCCGAGCGCCTCCGGCTCGAAGAAGACGCACGTCGCACAAAAAACTGGAAGCGCTGGGGCCCCTATCTTGCGGAGCGGCAATGGGGCACGGTGCGCGAAGATTACTCCGAGGACGGAGAGAGCTGGAATTATTTCACGCATGAGCAGGCCCGCAGCCGGGCTTATCGCTGGGGCGAAGACGGCATTCTCGGAATCACGGATCGCGAATGCCGTTTGTGTTTCGCACTGGCACTCTGGAACGAGCGCGATCCGTTTTTAAAAGAGCGTTTGTTTGGACTTAGTGGGCCGGAAGGCAATCACGGCGAAGATGTGAAGGAGTGCTATTATTACCTCGATGCCACGCCCACGCACTCGTACCTAAAGGCGCTTTATAAATATCCGCAGCGCGAGTTTCCGTACGAACGTTTGCGCGCGGAGAATCGCAAACGCGGCCGCGACGAACCAGAGTACGAATTGCTCGATACGGGAATATTCGATGACGGACGCTACTTCGAGGTGTTCGTGGAATATGCGAAAGGAGGGCCTAACGATCTGCTGATCCAGTTGACGGCGGTGAATCGCGGACCGGAGACGGCGCGAGTGCGATTGCTGCCCACGCTCTGGTATCGCAATACCTGGTCGTGGGGTTGCACGCACGAAGGCTGTGAAGTGAAACCGAAGCTGAAGCAGATTTCGGCTTCACGCGTGCAGTGCGATCACGCGACGCTGGAGCGGTTTTTCCTGGAAGTGGAGCCAGAGACGGGCGGAGACACCCCGCTGTTATTCACCGAAAACGAAACGAACGTGGAGAAACTTTTCGGAGGCGCGAACGGATCGCCCTACGTGAAAGACGCCTTTCACGCAGCGATCGTGCACGGACGCGCGGACCGCGTGAATCCGCGCAAACAAGGCACGAAGGTCGCGGCCGAACGAACACTGACGCTAGCGCCCGGAGAATCGCGCGTGATGCGGCTGCGATTGTTTTCGGCGCAGGAGCAGCCGGCGGAAATTTTCGGCGCAAACTTTGCGGCGGTCTTTGCGTCGCGGCGACGGGAGGCGGATGAATTTTATGCGGCGCTCTTGAACCAGCGTTTGCTGCCGGTCGCGGGGGCTCCGGGAGAATTTACCACGCCACCGATGCCGACGGATGAGCAGACGAACGTGGCGCGGCAGGCGTACGCGGGACTGCTCTGGTCCAAACAATTTTATCACTACGTGGTGAAGGACTGGCTGGCGGGCGATCCCGAACAGCCGACGCCCCCGAAGTCGCGGCTAGCGGGGCGCAACGTGGAATGGGATCATGTGTTTAACCGGGACATCCTCTCGATGCCGGACAAGTGGGAGTATCCGTGGTTCGCGGCATGGGACCTCGCTTTTCACATGATTCCGTTTGCGCGAGTGGATGCGCATTTCGCGAAAGATCAGCTGAACTTGCTTCTGCGCGAATGGTACATGCATCCGAACGGGCAGATACCGGCGTACGAGTGGAATTTCTCCGACGTGAATCCACCCGTCCATGCGTGGGCTTGCTGGCGCGTGTATAAAATGACGGGACCGCGTGGCGGGCGCGACCGACAGTTTTTGGCGCGTGTCTTTCAGAAGTTGCTGCTGAATTTCACGTGGTGGGTGAATCGCAAAGACCCGAGCGGGAAGAATATTTTCGCGGGCGGATTTTTGGGGCTGGATAACATCGGTGTGTTCGATCGGTCGAAGCCGCTACCGATGGGCGGGACACTCGCGCAGGCGGATGGCACGGCGTGGATGGCATTTTATTGCAGCACGATGCTCGCGATGGCGCTGGAGCTAGCTGAGACGAGTCCGGAGTACGAAGATATCGCGTCGAAGTTCTTCGAGCATTTCGTGGCGATCGCCGACGCAACCAATCGGCTCGGGGGAAATGGACTCTGGCACGAAGAAGACGGTTTTTACTACGACCAGTTGATGGTCGATGGGCAGGCCTCGCCGGTGAGGCTCCGGTCGATGGTGGGGATCATTCCGCTGTTCGCGGTGGAGTTCATCGAGGAAGAGCGACTGGACTGTCTGCCGGGTTTTGCGAAACGCACGCGTTGGTTCATCGAGCACCGCAAAGATCTGGCCGGGCAAATTTCCTATTTGTCGCATGACGGGTGTTCGAAAGGTCGGCACTTGCTGGCAATCCCGACGCGGGAGCGGCTCGAACGGGTGTTGAAATACGTTTTCGACGAGAAGGAATTTCTCTCTCCGTACGGCGTGCGCTCGCTGTCGCGTGTCTACGAAGATCATCCCTACCTTTTGAAGACGGGCGGGCAGGAGTATTGCGTCGATTATGTGCCGGGGGATTCGAACAGCTGGTTGTTTGGCGGAAATTCGAATTGGCGCGGGCCGGTGTGGCTGCCGGTTAATTACCTACTGATCGAGGCGTTGGAGCGGTATCACCATTTTTACGGCGACACCTTTACGGTGGAGTTTCCGACGGGGAGCGGACACCGCGTGACGTTGAAGCAGGCGGCGAGGGAATTATCACGGCGTTTGGTCAGCTTGTTCATGCCGAACGCGAGCGGCCGACGGCCCTGCAACGGACTCGAACCGCGCTACGTGAGCGATCCGCACTGGCAGGATTTGGTGCTGTTTCACGAGTATTTCCACGGCGAAACCGGCCAGGGCCTCGGCGCAAGTCATCAGACGGGATGGACGGCGCTGGTCACGCGGCTGATCGAAAGCGGCGGATGAGTTTTAAACAAGCGGCGCGAAATAAAAGCCGACGCGTATCGGCCGGCTTTGAGACTGGGCTGTAAATTCGGAGCGGCGGGGATGAGTCATGGGAAAAGGCCGCGGCTTTGTTTCGCTTCGGCGACGCGGGCGATGCCGAGGGTCAAGGCGGCGAGACGGCGGGTGAATTGGAATTTTTTGCGCTGCGTCTCGACGTTCGCTTTGGCGCGGTCGAGCATCTGGAACAGCTTCGTGAGCACCTCATCGCGGGACCAATAAAAGTTCTGGAGATTTTGGAGCCACTCGAAGTAGGAAACGACGACGCCGCCGGAATTGCAGAGCACGTCGGGGATGATCTCGATGTCGCCGCGCTGGCCGATGATCTTGTCCGCTTCGGTGGAGGTCGGGCCATTCGCGGCTTCGGCGAATAGACGGCACCGGAGTTTTGACGCGTTTTCCGCGGTGATGACGCGTTCGAGAGCGGCGGGCACCAGGACGGTGCATTCGAGCTCGAGCAACTGCTCGTTTGAGATCGGTTCACCCCCGTGAAAATCCTGGAGGACACGCGCGTAGCGGAGGTACTCCACGGCATTGGCGATATCGATGCCGGCGGCGTTGTAGATGCCGCCGGTGTAATCGGAAATGGCGATGATCTTTGCGCCATACGAGGCGAGCGCACGCGCAGTTTCGCTGCCGACATTTCCAAAACCCTGAATGGCCACCGTGGCTCCCCGAATGGGGATTTGCAGATCCTCCAAGTACGCCCGAATCAAGTACGCGACTCCGGCTCCGGTAGCTTCACGCCTTCCTTCGGAGCCGCCGAGGGAAAGCGGTTTTCCGGTGACGACGGCAGGCGCGATGTGACCGACGTGGTTGGAGTAAGTGTCCATCATCCAGCCCATGATCTGCTCGTTCGTGCCCAGGTCGGGTGCGGGGATGTCCAGTTGAGGACCGATAAAGTTAATCATCTCCTGCATGTAGCGCCGTGAGAGATGCTCGAGCTCGTTCAGCGAGAGGTCACGAGGGTTCACGATAACCCCGCCCTTGGCTCCGCCGTAGGGCAGGCCCAGGAGCGAGCATTTCCAGCTCATCCACATCGCCAGCGCGGCCACTTCGCCGATAGTTACGTTTTCATGGAAACGGATGCCTCCCTTGGATGGCCCGGTGGAGATACTGTGCTGGACGCGGTAACCTTCGAAAATCGTGACAGTTCCGTTGTCGAGTTTGACGGGAAGGGAAACGGCGAGGCAGCGGCGAGGCCATTTGGTGCGGTCGCGAATGGCTTCGGACAGACTGATGGCGTCGGCCGCCTGATCGAATTGGCGGCAGGCCATTTTGAACACTTCCGAGTCGTACAGCGGGGAGATGATGACTTTGGACATCTGTGAGACCAGAGGCGTCTGCCTTACCGGGTTGATAACTATCCATCGACGCGAAAAGGGCGAACCGCAACCGATTGCGCGGAAATGTCTGTATCCATCCCGATCCGTCGGGACATGGGTCACTCTCTTGCGAGGTTCACGGCATGCGACGTGGGTTGGGCAGTTTATACGGACGCGTTTTGTTTTGCGGGTAGTCGGACCTCGGTGGCATTTGAGGGCCTATGTCATCGGTAACGTTAGCCAATCTCGGAGTCCTTTTCGATTGGGATGGAGTCATCATCGACTCGTCCACGCAGCATGAGGAGAGCTGGGAGCGGCTAGCGAAAGAAGAGCGCAGGCAGCTGCCGGCGGATCATTTTAAGCGCGGCTTTGGAATGAAGAATGAACGCATTATTCCCGAGCTCCTCGGATGGGCCGCGGCGGACCCCGAAGTTCGGCGGCTCTCGTTGCGCAAGGAGGCGTTGTATCGCGAGATCGTGCGCGAACGGGGAATCGAGGCGCTGCCGGGCGTGGCGATTTTTTTGCACCGGCTTCGCGATGCGGGCGTTCCCTTCTGCATCGGATCGTCCACGCATCGAGAGAATATCGATACGATTTTGGATGTGCTCGGCTTTACCGGGTTATTTTCAGGGATCGTGACAGCTGAGGATGTGAGGCAGGGGAAACCGCACCCGGATGTGTTTCTGAAAGCGGCGGATAAAATCGGACGCCAGCCGGAGAACTGCGTGGTTTTTGAAGACGCCTTGGTCGGCATCGCTGCGGCCCGAGCGGGCGGGATGAAGGTTATCGGCGTGGCGAGCACGCATCCACTGGGCGAGCTGACGGCGCAGGTCGATCGAGTGGTTCACCGGCTCGATGAACTTCTGGCGTCCGATTTGCCGGGATTGTGGAAATGAGCACGGTGAGAGTTCACTTAAAACACGTCGCCTCCTGAAATGCTTTTCACGCTCAATGCCGATTATCAGCCCACCGGTGACCAACCGCAGGCGATCGAAAAACTGACGGCCTCCATCAACGCGGGAAACAAACACCAGACGTTGCTGGGAGTCACTGGCTCGGGAAAAACCTACACGATGGCCAACGTCATCGCGCGATGCGAACGACCGGCATTGATCATTTCGCACAACAAGACGCTCGCGGCCCAGCTGTACTCGGAGTTCAAGAACTTTTTTCCCGAGAACGCCGTCGAGTACTTCGTTTCGTACTATGACTACTATCAGCCGGAGGCGTACGTGGCATCGAGCGACACCTACATCGAAAAGGATTCTTCGATTAACGATGAGATCGAGAGGATGCGCATCTCCACATCGAGCGCGTTGGTGTCGCGTCGCGACGTGATTGTGGTGGCGAGCGTGTCGTGCATTTACGGCTTGGGCTCGCCCGAAGAGTTTTCTTCGATGCGCATCCCGCTGCGGCGCGGACTTCCGCTGGAGCGGACTCGATTGTTGGAGCGGTTGGTGGAGAATCTCTACGAGCGAAACGACTACGATCTGGTGCGCGGACGTTTCCGCGTGCGCGGGGATGTCGTCGACATCATGCCCGCTTATTTGGAGCAAGGACTGCGCGTGGAATTTTTTGGCGACGAGATCGACGCGCTCACGGAGTTCGATCCATTGACGGGGAACACGCTGCGGACATTGGACCAGTTCGATCTTTACCCGGCGAATCAGTATGTGACCTCGAAGGGCAAACTCGACGGGGCGATCGCCGGCATCAAGCGAGAGCTCGACGAGCGCGTCGCGTACTTCGAGGCGAAAGGACAGTATCTCGAAGCGCAGCGCATCCGCATGCGCACGAACTACGACTTAGAGATGCTTCAGGAAATGGGGTTCTGTAATGGCATCGAAAATTATTCGATGCATCTCGCCGGACGGCGACCGGGCGAACGACCGTTTTGTCTCATCGATTTTTTCCCGAAGGATTTTTTGCTCTTCGTCGACGAAAGCCACGCCACGGTTCCGCAGATCGGTGCGATGTACAACGGCGATAAGGCGCGCAAGCAGACGCTCGTCGACTTTGGTTTCCGCCTGCCGTCCGCGATGGAGAACCGGCCACAATCGTTCGAAGAATTTCTGAATGTGACGGGCCAGACGCTCTACGTTTCGGCGACGCCGGCCCAATATGAACTAGGCCGCTCAACGGTGATCGCGGAGCAGCTGATTCGGCCGACTGGGTTGGTCGACCCGGAGATCGCGATCCGGCCGACGAAAGGACAGGTGGAGGATCTCATCGCGGAGGCACGGCGGGCAGTGGAAAAAGGCGAACGCGTGCTTGTGACGACATTGACGAAACGACTTTCGGAGGACCTCACAGCGTATATGCGCGAAGCGAAAATCCGGGTGGAGTACTTGCACTCGGACATCGACGCGATCGAGCGCGTGGAAATCTTGCGCAATCTGCGGCTGGGAAATTTCGACGTGCTCATCGGCATTAATTTGCTGCGCGAAGGACTCGATCTTCCCGAGGTCGCACTGGTGGCGATTTTGGACGCGGACAAGGAAGGGTTTTTGCGCAGCGAAACCTCGCTCGTGCAAACAGCGGGGCGTGCGGCACGGCACGAACATGGCCGTGCGATTTTCTATGCGGACAAGATCACGGACTCCATTCGCCGCACGCAGGAGATCACCGCTTACCGGCGCGAAAAACAGGTCGCGTACAATCTCGAACACGGCATCACGCCCCGCAGTGTGAAACGCTCCGCGCAGGCGAGTCTGCATGTTTACGATGGCACCGGCCGCGAGGATGAGCCGCAGGCGGTCGCCGAAGGCGGGGCGGAGGAAGTTGCCGCGGTGATTGCGGAGTTGGAAGACGAAATGGCTGAAGCGGCGGGGCGGCTGGAGTTCGAGCGCGCGGCGTTATTGCGCGATCAAATCACGGCTCTGAAGACGGGTAATTTCAAGAAACTCGCGAAACCCACCAAGAAATCCGCGATCAAGAAAGGCGCGGGTGCGGCTCATAAATGGCGGTGAACGGGACGCATGGCCGCGCCTGTTTGGCTGGAGACTAACTTCGTAGACGCGGCCGCGATCTGCCCCGGTTTAGGGGCGGGGAGTATCAGGTTCCCTGATTTTAGAAAAAAGATGAGTGACGCTAACTTTTCTGCCGCAGCGGGCGTCTTAGCTTCTCGTATGAACACACTATTGCTTTCGCTCACCTGCGTGACCGGCTTGGTTGCTTCGGCCGGAGCGCAAGTTTTTCAGCCACAGACGGCCCGGAGTATTTTAGTCGGCAGCATCGCCGGCGCGATCATCGGGGAAAACAACGACAAACCGTTGGAGGGAGCGCTCATCGGCGCGGCAGCGGGGGCACTCTGGAGCGCGGCGACAGCGCCTTCCGTGGGAACCCGGTCCTACGCTCCACCGGTTCCTCAGGCCCCTGTTTACTACGAGTCCTCTTATCGAGAACCCGTTTGCCAACCAGCGCCTCGGCGAGTCGTCGTAGTGTCACCTCCTCGCTGCGAACCGCCTCGGCGTGCGGTGATCGTCCATCGCCCGGTGGTGGTCGAGTCGTATTGCCCGCCGTCTCGCCGAGTGGTTGGCCGCCACCATCATCATCATCGTCGCGATGTGGGGGTATGCGCTCCCGCGCCGGTTTGCCCTCCGCGGGGACGTGCGGTGTACGCGGCTCCTGGTTATGGGAGACGTTAACTGTCGGCTTTCAAGAGTCGCTTCCGTAAGGCGATAACTATTCGGCCGGCGCTGGTTGTACCTGCGCCGGTTTTTTTGCGAGTTGATGCGAAGTGAATCCACGGGCTGCTGTCGCCGCATGCGTATCGCGATTCTGACCGACATTCATGGAAACACCTCGCCGCGTTCGACGCGGCGCTGGAGCAGCTGGAGAATCCTATTGGAGCTCAAGCATCGTCATGTCGGGAATTGCCAGTGAGCGGAGCGTCAAGGGGACGGTTCTCTCTCACACCAGGCCTTCATGTTGAAGGCAGAGTTCGATTCACACCTGCTTCACCAAAACCTTCGGGTTGCGACCGCTTTCTTCGTATAATTTCAGGCGGGCGTCGGGGAGGATATCTTTCGTCGTTTCTTCGAAGTTAAGCGCGCTGGTGAAGAATGAGTAGCTCTGCGTCGAGAGGGCGACGATGGTTTTGGCGCCGCGCTCTTTTGCCATCATGCAGGCATAGTCTACCATCTTACGGCCGATGCCGCGGTTGTGGTAGAAGGGCAGGACGTAGAGCGAACCGACTTCGGCGATCTGCGGTTTGTCGGGATAGAAATAGAGCGAGACGCAGGCGATGAGGTTTTCGTCGATCTCGAAAACGAAAAATTGATCGATGTTTTTCTCGATGGCTTGCTGGGTGCGGTAGACGAGCTCTTCGCGTTTCACGGCGCCGCGCGTGAGATTGTAAATGGCACGGACGTCACTGCGTTTAGCGCGGCGGATTTGCTGATAGTCGTTCCCGTAGATGAGCGAGCCGACGCCTTCGCTGGAGAAGATTTCGTTGATCAGGCCGTCGAAGATGCGGCCATCGACCAGATGCACGCGCGGTGTGCCGGTCTCGATGGCCTTGATGGCGTGGATGGCTTTTGAGCGAGTGAGCTCGGCGATCGCGTCAGGCTGCTCTTTGAGAATCGAGCGTAGAGCCTCGACGGAAATTTCTCGTTTTACCTCGTAGTTAATTTCGAGGCCGGATTGCGGCGCGAGGTAGATGATCTTCGAGGCGCGGAGGGCTTCGGCGATTTCGGCGGCGAGGAGGTCGGAGTTGACGCGCAGGGCTTTGCCGTCGGGGCCGTAGCCGATGGGGGAGAGGATCGGGATGATGCTCTTATTGATGAGTGTGAGAATAAACTCAGTGTCGATGCGATCGACGCGTCCGGTGAACTGCTGATCGACACCTTTGAGGATGCCGAGCGGGAGGGCGCGGACGGCGTTGGTGATCGCGCACTTTAGCGTGTTTTGCGTGAGGCCTTCGAGGATGACATGCGAAGCCCGCGAAGAGGCGCGGATGGCAAGGTCGAGCGTGGCCGCGTCGGTGATGCCCGTGCCGTAGGCGTCGGTGATCGGGATGTTGCGCGACGCGGAGAGTTCCTGGAGTTGCTGGCCGATGCCGTGAACGAGGACGACTTTGATGCCGAGGCTGCGAAGGACTGCGATGTCGACGAGGAGGTTGCCGAAGTTTTCGTCGGCCACGATGGCGCCATCGAGGGCGACAACGAAAATCTGGTCCTGAAAACGCGGGACGTATTTGAGGATCCCGCGGAGGTCGGTCGGCTTGATCGTGGTCGTCGTAGCCGAGGCAGTGGCGCTGTTGCTCATCGAGGAGGTGTGCGAAGTTTTTCGACGATGAGCGCGGTCGCGTCAATGCACTTGCAAGGACCAATGCTTCGAAGAGGTTTTGCCGACGAGCGTGATCCGGAACGTCTCGCCGGAGCGAAAGATGCCGGCGGGAAGTTGTAACAGAACGGTGGCGTCTTGGGTGCGTGCGAGCAGGTCGCTGTCGATGCGGTCGAAGTCGGTGACGATCGCGATGTCGTTATCTTTTACATACAGGCGGGTCTCGCCGAGCACGCCGCTGTTATCGGGGAGTTGGCAGACGTACTGCACCGAATAGGGGAGCATCGCGGTGTGGCGGGCGGGAGCGGACACGTTTTGAAACGAGTCGGGGAGCTTTGGCAGCTCGGCGAATGTCTCGGCGAGCTCGGTAGGCACACCGGAGGGGGCGTCTGCGATTTCGGCGAGCGGGCGAGACAGCCCGGCGAGCGTGTATGCGGGATCGGCGGGGCGCTCGGCGGTGACCCGGACGCGCGCGTAGCCGGCCTGACGAAGTCGATTGACGGTGAAGCGCTCCTTGGCGTCCGCGACAGGGAGGTTAGCCGAGCTCGGGTCTTTGCGGAATTTCAGAGTGACGTAGGTATAGACGCCGAGACCGAGGATGGTCGCGAGCACGACCCATTTCATGGGCCAGGGTTTTTTGGAGGGCAGAGGAGAAGCGGGCATGTGCTAAAGAGCGCAGTTGTCGGGCCGGGCGTGCTGGCTCGCAAATAAATTTGCGCCGCCAGAGGGCGGCTGCTTCGGTCGCGAGCTCCATGAAACTCTGGTCCCAGTTTTTTATTCCCACGCTCAAAGAGAGTCCGGCTGACGCCGAAATCGCCTCGCACAAGCTCCTCGTACGCGCGGGCCTGGTGCGAAAGCTCGGCGGTGGTTTGTACACGTACATGCCACTGGGGTTGCGAGTCATCCAGAAGATCACGCAGATTTGCCGCGAGGAGATCGATGCGGCGGGGGGCATCGAGCTGTGGATGCCGCACGTGCATCCGGTCGAGCTGTGGGAGCAGGGGCCGCGCTGGGCGGCGGCGCGTGAGATCATGTTTCGCGCGGATAGCGCGGGCGATGGCAAGCGCGCGGGTAAAGACCCGGAGTTTGTACTTGGGCCGACGCATGAGGAAATCATCACGCCACTGGTGAAGGCCGAGATTACTAGCTATCGAGATTTACCGAAAAATTTTTACCAGATCGCCACGAAGTTCCGTAACGAGATACGCCCGCGTTTCGGCCTCATGCGCGCGCGAGAGTTCATCATGATGGATTCGTACTCGTTTGACGCGACCGATGACGGCGCCGTGAAAAGCTATCACGCGATCAAGGCCGCGTACGAAAAATTCTTCCGTCGCATCGGTGCCACGGCCATCGCGGTCGAGGCGGACACGGGGGTGATGGGTGGTAGTTTTTCCCATGAGTTCATGATTCCGGCCGAGATCGGCGACGATGACGTGATCTACAATGAAGAGAGCGGCTACGCGGCAAATCGCGAGAAAGCGACGAGCGGCATCGTGCCAAAGGATCTCATGGACACGGCTCCGTCGGGCGCGATGGAAGAGTTTGCGACGCCTGGCGTCGTGACGATCCCGGCATTGGAAGCGGCGCCTTACTCGGTGGCCGCGGACAAACAGTTCAAGACGCTAGTTTACGTCGGCGATGGGAAGCTCTTTCTCGTGATTTTGCGCGGCAGCGATGAACTCGAAGAAGCCAAACTCGGCTCGCTCGGTTTCACGCTTACGCGCGCGGCGACTGCGGAAGAAATCGAGCCCGTGCTCGGTGCGAAACCGGGAAGTCTCGGCGCCGTCAAAGGAACGATCAAAAACGCGGGCGCATTGGCGGGCGTATTTGCGGACCACGCCATCCGTCTCATCGGCAATGGAGCCACCGGAGCCAACAAAGACGGATTTCATATCCGCAACGTCAATGTCACGCGCGATCTTGCGATCACGACGTTCGGCGATTTCCGGCGTGTGCGTCCAGGCGAGCCAGATCCGAAATCGGGCCAACCGCTCAAGGTTCGCCGCGGTATCGAGGTCGGACACATTTTCAAACTCGGCACCAAGTACTCCGAAAAGTTCGGTGCGGTTTACACCGACGATCAGAAGCAAAGTCACCTCATGGTGATGGGGTGCTATGGGATCGGCATCAGTCGCACGATGCAGGCGCTCATCGAGCAGCGGCACGACGCCGATGGGATCATCTGGCCTTGGGCGGTCGCGCCTTTCCAGGTGTTGATTTGTTTGCTCGATCCGACGGTCGCAGAGGCTGCGGACGTCGCGAAAAAACTCGCGGCGGCGGCGGAGGCGGCGGGCGCCGATGTACTCATCGACGATCGCGAAGAGCGGCCCGGCGTGAAATTCAAAGACGCCGATCTCATCGGCATTCCTCTGCGCATCACCGTTGGCGGCAAAGGCCTGAAGGAAGGCATCGTCGAGCTGAAATGGCGTGCTCAGAAAGAGGTCGCCAAGATTCCGCTCGCGGACGCGGCAGAAAAAATCGCGGCGACCGTGCGCGAGGCTTCGGCGAAAAGCTGAGATTTTTTTCGATTCCACGAAGCGTGTTCCCATATGAGCCACGCTTCGTGAAATCTTTACGTATTCAGTAATTGGTTTCGTGCCGGAGCTCGTGTGCGCTGTAAAAACAACGCCATCTTCACGGAGAAAATTGACCGCGAGATTTTTTGTTCCGACAGAGGGCTGATGGTTAAACAAAAATCTTCGCCTCGGTGGCTTCTCTCGGTCCTTGTACTTGTTCTTATCGGCGTTGCGGTGTTCTCACTTAACTCGCAACCGTCGCTTCAAAACGCGTTAGCGGAAATCCCCACGCATAAGCCGCACGGTACAGAGGCGGCTCAGGAAAACGTTAGTTTCCCTTTAGAGAATATCTCGGCTGCGTCAGTCGAGGGTGCCGCCGTTGGCGCGCCCGCGTACCGATTCGACTCCGCATTTGCTCCGGGGAAGCCCGCGGAAATCCCGGCCCGCTTCGCAACGGTTTCGGCGGCGGAAACTACGGTCCGCTCGGCGCGTCTGCTTGAGCTGATCGACGGAGGGCTGTCGTCGCTTCGACAGGGCGACACAATCCAGCTGCCGCTACCGGATGATCGCGTCGCGACGGCGCACATCAATGTCGTCCAACGTGAAGCCGATGGGCAGGTGTTGGTGGGAGGTGAGTTGACTGGCTCGCTGACAGGTTCCTTCAGCCTCGGTGAAGACGAAAGTCGACTGGGCGGCGTGATCATTCCCAGCGAGGGGCTGGTGGCGTATCAAATCGAGACCGGACGCGATGGAGCGGCGTATCTTTTAGAGAAGAATAAAAACACGGTTGTGTGTATCGAACTGCCCATCGCGGTGGTTTCCCGGTCGGTGGTGCGGGCGGCGCACGGGCAAATCGCCGAGGCCAGCGAAACGTGGGGCGATGTCGCGGCCCGCTCGCTCGCTGCATCTGAGTACTCGTTGAGCAGCCGTCCCGCGGCGACCGCCGTTGCGTATCTCGATTTCGACGGCGAAACCGTCACGGACTCCGCTTGGAACAATGGCTATCCCATCAACGCGTCCTCGAGCGGCCTTTCCGCCGCTCAGATCACCGAAGTGTGGCAGCGCGTCTCGGAGGATTACCGCCCGTTCAACATCGATGTGACGACGGATCGCGCCCGCTACGACAACGCTCCTGCGGGCAGCCGCGTTCGCTGCATCGTCACGCAAAACAACAGCTGGTACGGCTCCGCGGGCGGAGTCGCGTACATCGGCTCGTGGAGTTTTGCGGGCGGCGGCGGCATGAGCAGCACGATTCCATGCTGGGTGTTTTCCAATCTTCTCTCGCTCAACACGCGCTACGTCGCCGAGGCGGTTTCCCATGAAATCGGCCACACGCTCGGCCTTTCGCATGACGGTTTAAAGGACGGCTCAGGAAATTACCTTCAGAGCTACTATGCGGGTCATGGCTCTGGAGCGACGAGTTGGGCGCCAATCATGGGAAGCGGTTACTACAGCAGCCTCGTCCAATGGAGCAACGGCAACTACAGCACGAATGGCAACGTGGGTAACAACACCGAGGACGATCTCGCGATTATTGCAGACGCGAACAATCACGCCGGCCACATGCCCGACGACGCTGGCAACACCGGCGGCGCAGCGGCAGCGTTGCGCTTCGGCAGCGGCTCCACCGTCGCCACGAGCGGCCTCATCGAGCGCTCCGGGGATGTGGATGTGTACGGTTTCACCTGCGCCGGCGGAGGAGTCGTGTTCACGCTCATTCCTGACCCAAATGCACCTGCTGGCGTATCCAATCTCGATGTGCGCGCGATCATCTGCGACGCATCTGGCAACACCGTGGCCGACTCGAATCCGGCCGGATCGTTGTCCCCGTCTCTCTCCACGACGCTTCCTGCCGGCAGCTATTTTCTCGCGATCGTTGGCGTGGGCGAAGGCTCCGTCCCCGGTACCGGCTACACGAATTACGGCAGCCTCGGCCGCTATGAGATCACGGGAAGCGTGATTGCTTCGACTCTGACAGCTCCCGTCATCACCAGTGGCAACACTGGTAGCGTGGTCCGCGGTCAGTCGTTCAGTCATCAGATCACGGCGAGCAACTTTCCCACCTCATATAGCGCGAGCGGTCTGCCCGCGGGCCTCAGTCTCAACGCAGGCACCGGGCTCATTTCTGGCATGCTCTCGAGCAATGTCTCCGCGGGAACTTACTTAGTCGTTCTTTCAGCGATCAATTCCGCCGGATCGGCCGAGCAGATCTTCACGTTGCACGTTTCCGATCCATCACTCCCCGTGCCCGTAATCACGAGCGCAGCGAGCAGCACCACCGCTATTGGCGCGGGATTTAGCTACCGCATCTCCGCAAGCAATTCGCCGACGGGATACGCGGCGAACGGCCTTCCATCCGGTCTCTATGTGAACTCGTTGTCCGGGCTCATCTACGGATCGGTGTCGAGCTCTGTGCCCGCAGGCGTTTACTCCATCGAGCTTCGTGCAGCGAATGCTGCTGGGGTGGGTATCAAAACGCTTTCTCTCACAGTGACACCAGCCTTGCCGAAGAAACGCTTGAGCAAGCTCTGAAGTGTTTCGGCGCGCGTTAAGCGTCGATCGCGTTTGCGATCTAACGCTCGACGCGTGCGGGCGGAATAGCCGATGAGGTGCCGAAGACGCGGATTTTGAGTCCGCGTCTTCGCTGTTTTTTGACACGGACCTCGCGATTCGCCGCATGCCCGGCGCATGGAAAAAATGATGCGGGCCGATTCCAGCAGAGGCGGCCCTTCACGGGAACTTTACGTATTCGGCATCCGGATAAGGGACACACCCCACGCATCTGGAAAACAGAAAGTAAAAACAGGACTGCGCGAGGTCTATCCGTTGACCGGTACTCAGTTTGTTCCGACGAAGGCGCATGTTCAAAAAGGACGTTCACGCACGCCGGATTTTTTCGGGCCTTCTCGTCGTTATCGTTGGTGTGACAGTGTTTTTACTCACGCATAATTCGGCTCCTAAAAACAAAGTCGCTGAACTTGCGGCGGAGCTTGCGGCACCCGCGAAAAATTTCGCGGTTCAGCGATCGGCCGCGGTGAGCCCCTCGGATGCGTCTTCTGCAATCGCGACCGCTCCACGCCTGAACTCGCATCAGGTCTACCGCTTTGAATCGCCGGTGGTCGCAGGCAAGCCCGCGGCGATTCCCGCGCGTTTCTCCACGCCGTCCGCCGCTGAAGCGACCATTCGTTCGGCTCGGTTGATGGAGATGATCGACGGCAGCCTTTCCTCACTTCGTCAGGGCGATACGATCCAGCTCCCGCTTCCTGACAACCGCTTAGTTTCCGGCCGCATCAATGTCGTGCAACGCGAGTCCGACGGACAGATCGTTGTCGGCGGCGATTTGATCGGTGCGACCGAGGGAACGTTTAGCCTGGGCGAAGACGACAGCCGTGTCGGCGGTTTCATCATCCCGGCCGAAGGCAAAATTGCTTACCAGATCGAGACCGGTCGCGATGGCGCGGCTTATTTGTTGGAGAAAAACAAGGGCTCCGTGGTTTGCATGGAGCTGCCCATCATGGTCGTCTCCCGTTCAGTCGTTCGCGAAGCGCAACGCGGTGAAATCGCGAAAGGTCAGGAGGCTTCCGAGGGCTCGGCTGCGGCATCCCAAATAGCCGAGTCTGAATATTCGCTGAGCAGTCGTCCCACGGCCACCGCGGTGGCGTATCTAGATTTCGACGGCGAAATCGTCACCGACGCCGCTTGGAACAACGGCAACGCCATCAACGCCTCATCGAGCGGTCTTTCCGCCGATCAGATCACCGAGGTCTGGCGCCGTGTTTCGGAGGATTATCGTCCGTTCAACGTCGATGTGACAACCAGTCGCAGCCGTTACGACAATGCGCCGGCGCGCAGCCGTATCCGCTGCATCATCACTCAAAATAACGGCTGGTACGGCTCCGCCGGCGGTGTCGCTTACATCGGCTCCTGGAGCGCGTCTGGTAGTGGCGGCATGAGCAGCACAGTCCCGTGCTGGGTTTTCTCGAATCTACTTTCGCTCAATTCTCGTTACGTGGCTGAAGCCGTTTCGCACGAGATCGGTCATACGCTCGGTCTCTCGCACGACGGGTTGAACGATGGCTCGGGTAATTATCTGCAGAGCTATTATGCCGGCCACGGTTCCGGCGCGACCAGCTGGGCGCCGATCATGGGTAGCGGCTACTACAGCAGCGTCGTTCAGTGGAGCAACGGCAACTACAGCACGAACGGAAATGTCGGTAACAACACCGAGAACGATCTCGCGATCATCTCCGACTCCAGCAACCACGCCGGCTACATGTCCGACGATACCGGCGGCACACTCGCGACGGCCCGAGCGCTCGCTTTCAGCGGCGGATCCACGGTCTCGACGGTCGGCCTCATCGAACGGAGCGGCGAGGTGGATTACTACAGCTTCATCACGTCGGGTGGCAGTGTTACCCTGGCGCTCGTTACTGAATTCAGCTCCCTCACGGGCGTTCCGAATCTCGATGCGCGAGCCACGCTCTACGATGCGGCGGGCAACACGGTCGTGAGTTCGAATCCCACGGGCTCGCTCTTCCCCTCGATTTCGACGACTCTTTCTTCAGGTACTTACTACGTCGCGATCGCGGGCGTGGGCGAAGGCTCCGTCCCCGGCACCGGCTACACGAACTACGGCAGCCTCGGTCGCTACGAGATCACGGGCACTGTCGCTTCGTCCGCGGCTGAACCTCCGGCCATTACCAGCGGCAATTCGGGTAACGCGACACGCGGCTCTTCGTTCAGCCATCAGATCGTCGCGAGCAACTCACCGTCTTCGTACGGCGCGAGCGGTCTCCCGTCCGGCCTGAGTCTCAACACCAGCAGCGGTTTGATCTCGGGAACTGTCTCCACATCTGTGTCCGCCGGTTCTTATTCGGTCTCACTGAGCGCCACGAACTCCGGTGGCACTGGCACGCAGACGTTCACCTTGAACGTCTCGGATCCGCTTCCTTCCGCTCCGGTGATCACCAGCGTCAGCACCGGCAATGCCGTAGCGGGTTCGTCATTCAGCCATCAAGTCGTCGCCAGCAACAGCCCCACCTCCTACAGCGCGAGCGGTCTTCCCTCCGGCCTGAGCATGAACGCTAGCAACGGTCTGATCTCGGGCACTGTCTCCTCCGCGGCATCTGCCGGTGTTTATTCGGTTTCGCTAACAGCGACCAACGCAGGCGGCTCCGGCGCACAGACGTTTGCGCTGACGCTGACAGTTCCGCTGCCCGCGGCGCCGGTCATCTCCAGTGCGAGCTCCGGAAGTGCGGTGATCGGCTCGGCGTTTTCCCATCAAGTCGTCGCGAGCAGTGCTCCGACTTCCTACGCCGCGTCTGGCCTGCCCTCGGGTGTGAGCATCAACAGCAGCAGCGGTTTGATCTCAGGCACCGTTTCGTTTTCCGCTTCGGCGGGTGTCCATTCGGTCACGATCGTCGCTACCAACGCGGGCGGCTCGGGCACGCAGACTTTTTCACTGACGTTGACCAGCCCGTTGCCATCCGCGCCGGTGATCACCAGCGCGGCGACGGCGAGCGGCGTGACGAGTTCTTCGTTCAGCTATCAGATGTCCGCCAGCAACTCACCGACCTCATATGGCGCCAGCGGTCTACCGTCCGGTCTGAGCATCAACACCGGCAGCGGCCTGATTTCCGGGACGATTTCCTCGTCGGCTTCCGTCGGTGTTTATGTTGTCACGCTCACTGCCACTAATGCAGGCGGCTCCGGCACGAAGCTCCTCTCGATCACGGTGACCGCTCCAGTCATCGCAGCGCCCGTGATCACCAGTGCGGCGAGCGCGCGTGTGGTTCTCGGCGTTGATTTCAGCTTCGAGGTGGTAGCGGCTAATTCACCGACCTCCTTCGTGGCGACCGGCCTGCCTCCCGGCATGTCGATCAACAGTCTGACCGGCCGGATCTCCGGCGCTGCTCCCGTTTCGATGGCGACCGGCTTTTATGTGGCCACGATCACCGCGTCGAACGCCGGCGGCTCTGGTATCCAGCCATTCACACTCGAAGTGAAATCGGCTTTCGCCGCGTGGGCGCAGGACAAGCAAATCGGCGATATTAGCGCCGCGAGCGCTGCCGACCCCGACGGCGACGGCATGGGCAATCTCCTCGAGTACGCCTTCGACCTTTCGCCGTCCGCTCCCGATACCGCCTCGGTGACCGAAGTCGGTATGGTCAATGTCAACGGCACGCGCCGCATGGAGCTCACCTTCACCCGTCCGAACAACCGTCCCGACCTCGTCTATACCATCGAAGTTTCCGCGAACATGCAGACGTGGACGGCTGGCCACACTTATGGCTCGAACGTGACGAATGGCTCCGGCCTCCCCACTCAAGAGATGGAGCGCACGTCGCTCGGCCTGGCTGGCGAACGCATCCGTGTGCGTGACATCGGTGGCGTCGGTCAGCGGTTCATTCGTCTGAAAGTGACGACGCTTTAAGCTACTCACGCGGCTCCACTGCTCCGCCGATCCAGCAAACGCTGGATCGGCGGAAGCGTTTTTGACGGATGCGCCGATTCTGAGCTGGACAGCGCGGAGATAAGCAAGCCGAGCCGACGATGCGCATTGGGACGATGTTAGCTCGGCGGTGACGCACTGGGGCAAAGGCGATTGCCTTGCGAGTTGCGCGGCGCGGCGCGGGTCGTTTACTGCGCCTCAACGTGACGACTTTTTCCAGTACGCAACCACAACAGGAAACGCATACCGAGCTCGCGCTCGCGGGGGCGTGTCGTGTGGTGGTGCTCAACGACCCGGTCAACCTCATGTCGTATGTCGTGCTCGTGTTCAAAAAGGTCTTTGGCTTCGATGAGCGAACGGCGCGTAAACACATGCTGGAAGTCCACGAGCTTGGCCGCTCCGTCGTCTGGACAGGCTTGAGAGAAAAAGCGGAAGCCTATGCTTTCACGCTTCACGAATGGCATCTGAGCGCGATTATCGAAACGGATGAAAAGAATTGAGGTTAAACTGAGCCTGCCGGTCGTCGCGCCGCTTCTCGACGTCATGAAATCGGTTGCGGACTCGTTGCTCGGCCGCCTGGCCGTACCGCTCGACGCTATTGAGGGCGACGAAGAGATGCATGACACCTTAAACGCCGAACTGCTGGGCGCTCAAAACGAAGGCGTGCGCAATTTGCTGGAGATGTTTGACCGGGAATTTTTCGAAACCGGCATGATCGCATTCGACGAGGAAAACGCGGAACCCATCTTGCGCGCTTGCGCCGCGCTTCGGCTGCGCATGCGCGAGCAATATCTGAAAACGTTTGAAGACGAATCGCTTGAGGCTGGCGATGTGGAGATCGAAGATCTTCCGGAACCGATGCGGCACATTTTTATGTGTTACGTGTTTCTGGCGACGATTCAGGAACTCATCATCCAGCATCTCGATTCGGAAATTTTGGAAGGATGACGCGTGTCGCCTGCCTTTATTGCGGCCTGCCGTTCAAAGTCCGCCGCGTGGAGCCGGACCACGAGTATTTTTGCTGCACCGGCTGCGCCATGCTCGCGCGCGTGCCAGTCGATCCGCAGGGCCATTTCCCGGTAAACGCGCATCTGATCTCGGTGCTGGCGGTAAGTTTTCTCTATTTTAACCAGCTGCTGTTTTGGCTGCTCAGTGCGGTGCTCGGCCATGACACGGCGCAAGCCCTGCTTGCTCAACGCTTCGGTGGGCTGACAGCCGCGATGGCGTTCGTGGTCTGGCTCGCAGTTGTCATCGTGCAACGATCTGAAAGGTCCGTGAGGGCAGGGGACCTGGTTGTGGCGGCAGTAGCCCTTGCTGCTCATGGGGTCTCCCTCCGGGTATTTTCGCATACCGCGCCGTGCTGGATGGCGGCTACTAATGCGTTGCTGCTATTGTGGAGTTCACGGGGATTACTCCGTCTCAAGCGACGTTAGCGGTCGGTAAGTCCCGTCGGGCGAAAATTGCTCATCGTAGAGGCTCCTTTCGCCTGCTCGATCCCACCTGCTTGGCTTCTGCCGGCCGTGATTACTCGAATGCTCAACCAAACCGATTCGCGAGCGACGATGTGAACGCGCGAGTTGGTGGAGAGTGGAAAATCTTAGACGAGTTCTTCGCTCTTCACCCACTGAATGGCGTGACGAACGAGATCGGCGCCTTTTGCGAGGCGGAGTTTGATTTTCAAATGCTCACGATAGGAATCGATCGTCTTTACGCTCAAGTTGAGCTTCGAAGCGATCTGGCGGGTGCTGTAGCCGTTGCCGATGTGGACTAGTACTTCCATCTCGCGGTCACTGAGGCTATCGATGGTGAAGGTCAGCTCATCGCGTTTGTTGCTAACAAAGCGGTGCAACATGCGTTCTTTCATCGAGTCGCTCAGATAGAGTTCACCTTCCAAAACCCGGCGGACAGCAGTGACCAAGGTTTCATAGGCTTGGTCCTTCATCACGTAGCCTTTGGCACCGGCTCGGAGCGCGCGTTCAGCGTAGAGATTTTCGTCATGCATCGACAGGACCAGAAGCTTCAAGCCGGGGACGAGTGAGCTGAGGTTTTTGATAAGCTCGAGACCACTCGTGGTCTTCAGAGAGATATCGATGATCGCAAGGTCCGGATTTAATTTCGGGATAACGTCGATCGCCTTGGGCGCGCTATCGGTCTCGCCGCAAAGTTGGAAGGAGGGCTGTTGGCTTAAAAGGGTGGTGATACCGGCGCGAGTCACCGGATGATCATCGACGATGAAAATCCGACGGGCGGCGGTGCTTGGCCGGGACAGGCCGTTGACCGGCGTATAAGGTGATGCTGTTTCCAAGGATTTCATGTGATTGAAGGCGTTCAGATGAGGGCGTGGCCGGAGACGTCTTCGCAGAAAAAATGCCCAAGTTCCCCGCCAGTTCTTAACCCGTTACTTTATAGCGTTATAGTCTTTTTCAGGTGTCCAGCCTGAATCCCATTATACCGCATAATGCCTCCGAATTTTCCTATGCGGCGGCATTTTGCACTATGGGGGAACGCTGAATTTTACCGGGCTCTCCTCAGGGGGTGGCCCCGATGGTTAGCAAATTCTGTGGGCGGTATGGTCCGCCGTGGCATCAAAATTTCTCGGGCTCGTTCGCTCGGTGAAGCGAATCGACGAGAAAATCATTCGGTGGATGGGCCAGCATGCCGTGGGAGTTTTAAGAGTAGCGTTGGCAATAATTTTTATCTGGTTCGGGGCTCTCAAGGTGTTCGCCGCGAGCCCAGCAGACGATCTCGTGCGGCGGACGGTTTACTGGTTTTCCCCTGAAGTATTTTTGCCGGTTTTGGGGATATGGGAAATCGCCATCGGCATTTGTTTACTTGTTCCGGTTCTCATCCGCATCGGCCTTCTGCTTCTGTTTTTTCAGCTTCCCGGGACTTTTCTTCCGCTGCTGCTTTTGCCGGAAGTCTGCTTTGTTCGGTTCCCTTTCAGCCTGACGATGGAGGGGCAGTACATCATCAAAAACCTTCTGATCATCGGCGCGGCGCTTGTAGTTGGTGGCTCGATGCGCGCTATCCGCCTGTCCGTCGAACCGGGGAGTACTGGCAGTTCTGGTAGGAACGGGGCCTGATGACTTGTCCGCGCAATTGCCGGGTGGCACCGATCGCGTCGAGAGGTTACTGTGGTGACGGCTTTCAGCTCACCTATGCAAATTTCAAAAATCTGGAAAGGGCACTCCTATCCCTTAGGCGCAACCTGGCGCGGCGATGGGGTTAATTTCGCGTTGTTCTCCGAGAACGCGACTGGCGTGGAGTTGTGCCTGTACGACTCCGACGATCCGTCAAAAGAAACGACTCGAATTCGGCTTCCGGAGTGCACCGATTGTGTCTGGCACGTATTCTTGCCAGAGGTGAGACCGGGACAGCTTTACGGCTACCGGGTGGAGGGGCCTTACGAGCCGCACAACGGGCACCGGTTCAATCCTTCCAAACTGCTCCTCGATCCTTATGCGAAGGCAATTTCCGGGAAGGTCGATTGGCGCGATGAAATATTCGGGTACGTCATCGGCCATCCCGACGCGGACCTGAGCAAGGATGATCGGGACAACGGTTCGCTCATGCCGAAGTCGGTCGTCGTGGACACCGCGTTCATGTGGGGCGACGACGACCGTCCGCGCCGGCCGCTTCACGAAACGGTGATCTATGAAGCCCATGTGAAGGGATTTTCGAAGCTATGGGAAGAGGTGCCGGACGCGTTGCGTGGCACCTATGCGGGAATCGGATCCCCTCAGGCCATTAGCTATTTCAAGAAGCTCGGGGTCACCGCCATAGAAGTGCTGCCTGTGCACCATCACATCACGAGCAAGCACCTGATCGATAAAAACCTCGTCGATTACTGGGGCTACAACACGATTGGCTTCTTCGCTCCAGAATCCAAATACAGCAGCAGCGGTGACCGCGGCGAACAGGTTGAGGAGTTTAAGACAATGGTCAAAAGCCTCCACAAAGCTGGCTTCGAAGTGATCCTGGACGTCGTCTACAATCACACGGTCGAGGGCAATCACCTCGGCCCTACGCTCTCGTTTCGAGGCGTGGATAATGCGGCGTACTACCGGCTAGTTCACGACGACAAGCGATACTACATGGATTACACGGGGACGGGAAACACGTTGAACGTCCCGCATCCCCGCATGTTGCAGCTGTTGATGGACAGCCTGCGTTATTGGGTGACGGAAATGCACGTGGATGGTTTCCGTTTCGACCTGGCCGCAACGCTCGCGCGCGAGCTCCATGAGGTGAGTAAGCTCTCGTCGTTTTTCGACGTGATCCATCAAGATCCGATCATCTCGCAGGTTAAATTGATCGCCGAGCCCTGGGACGTCGGCGAGGGCGGCTATCAAGTGGGAAACTTTCCCGTGCTTTGGGCTGAATGGAACGGCCGTTACCGCGATACGTTGCGTGGTTACTGGAAAGGCGACACTGGTCTCACGCGCGATTTCGCCTATCGGCTTTGCGGCAGTTCCGACCTCTACCAAAGCAGCAGTAAAACGCCGTCCGCGAGCATCAACTTTGTGACGTCTCACGATGGATTCACCCTTCGAGATCTCGTTTCGTTCAGCGAAAAGCACAATCACGCGAACGGCGAAGACAACAAGGACGGGGATAACCACAACTGCTCCTGGAATTGGGGGCACGAGGGGCTCGATGCTCCTGAAGACATCCTGAAGCTGCGCCGACGTCTCCAGCGAAACTTTCTCGCGACGTTGTTCCTGTCTCAAGGCGTACCCATGTTGCGCGGCGGGGACGAGTACGGCGCCACGCAGCAGGGAAACAATAATGCCTATTGCCAGGATAATGAAATTAGCTGGCTCGAATGGAAGCGGGATGAGTGCTCGCAGCAGCTATTCAACTACACGAGCAAACTTATCCACCTTCGCCGCGAACATCCGATTTTTCGCCAGCCGCGATTTTTCCAAGGACGCGATCTGCGCGGAGAAGGCGTCAAAGACATCACATGGGTGAACGCTGCGGGCGTGGAAATGGACGACGCCGCCTGGGCGGCTGAATTCGCAAAAGTGATCGGCGTGATGCTCAGCGGCGACTCACTCGTGGTGAAGGATTTCTTCGGTAATTCCATCAAAGACGATACCTTCCTGTTGTTTTTCAACGCACATCACGAGGACTTCGCAATTTGCCTACCCGGAAAACCCGAAGTGCAGTGGAGTCTGATGCTCGATACAGCGTTTGAGGAAGGTTTCTTGAAAGAACCCTCCGCGCACAAAGGCGGGCAGGAATTCACGATGACGGCGCGATCATTTTGCCTGTTTGAGCAAGCCTCAGGGTCAGACGCCGAGGCCCGCGAGGTGCCTTCGCGCACAGAGAATGAGAAGAGAACGGGGCCGCGGAAAAAATAACCCGACTCCGGAAGCAACCCGACTCCGGAAGCGAACACACGAGGCCCGCGGTAAGCGGGTCTCGTCGCATCCGGCTCAGGTCACGTCCGAAAAATGAGTCTCATTTTTCCAAGCGGCTTGCGTCGCTGCTAGCGCCGCTTGTGCCGTACCGGGGAAAATGTGCCCAAACCGCTGGCGTGCGATTTCTGCGGCGAGAAGGGGGATGGCCTGACTGCACTCCATGATTTTTGGCGTGATGCCCTTCAGATGGTTCATTGCGAGGAGCGCCGTGGCGTCATGCTCGAACGCCACCGCGAGCGTGTGCAGCCGGGTGTAACTCGCGGCGAGCAGGTTCATGTTTGCGTAGGTGACTGTAAGGACTTCCTCAGGATCGGCCGAGAGGGTGACAGGCGGTGTGAACGGTAAGCGCTCGCGGTGCGTCAGCGGGATGAGCTCGCATTCGGCCGTGAGCGTGGCCGCGTGTTCGCGTAGCGCGTTTGCATGGTTTGTGTGAAAAAACTCCAGCTCTCCTAGGAAGCGATTGATGGCGTCATACGCTGTCACGTTCGCATGCTGGACATGATTCGTGATCGCTTCGCTCGTGAGTTGTTCGAACGAAGCGATTTTAAGAGAAAAGTTTCTTAGCAGACCTATCGCAGCGGGAGGGGGAGCCATATTAGGGAGATAAAACGTGGCGTCAGCCCATCAGGAGGGATTCTCCGCCATCGATGTACACTTCGGTCCCGGTGATGTGGCTAGAAGCGTCGGAGGCGAGGAACCAAATCAGCTGAGCCACCTGGCCCGCCGTGCCGGGCTGACCCTCGGTGAGAGGGACAGTGCCTTTTGGGTACTCGGCTTCGATTTTGATCTGATCGAGATCCTTGTGCGTCACACTATCGTCGATACGAGTGGAGATGGATCCGGGGCAAATTACGTTCACCCGGATGCGATGCTGAGCGAGCTCGATGGCAGCCTTTTTGGCAAAGGCGGTCTGCCCTGCTTTCGACACCGCGTACGCCGCCGTGCCGGGGTTGCTGAAAATGCGGGTCCCATTCACAGATGAAACAATCACGACCGAGCCGCCGCTTATTTTAAGGAGAGGCAGTGACGGTTTCAGTGTGAGAAACGTTCCGGTCAGATTGATGCTCATTGTCTTGGTCCACTCCTCGAATGAGATCTCGTCGATCGGGGCCCACAGGCCGTTAATGCCAGCGTTCGCGACGACGATATCCAGCTTCTGCCACTGCGAGTGGATCGCTGCGACGACGGCGTTCATATCATCCGGCTTGGACACGTCGCCGACGATAGAGAGCGCTTCGCCTCCGCCTTGGCGGATTTCCGAGCAGATGCTTTCTGAGTCTTCGCGGTTTCGCGTCAGGGGCGCGACGCGAGCGCCTGCGAACGCGAGGAGCTTGGCCGTAGCGCGGCCGATTCCCGAACCAGCGCCCGTGACGAAAGCGACTTTCCCGATAAGAGTGTCTTTGTAGATTTGCATGTGTTCTCGAAGTCGTGGCGGGTTAGGGTTTGAGCGGGTTCGCCTCAGTCGGTGTCTGCGGCGGGTCATTGGCCACTTTTAATACCAGCGCGGCGCCGAAGGCGAAAAACACCAACACTGCGACGACGATCACGAGGTTTACGCGCGTGGTTTTTTTCTTCACGTCTACGCCCGCGCGGATGTCGGTGCTTTTTTCCGGAGTGAGGGAATGAGAGTTGGCCATGGGCGTCTGCCTCCGCTTGCGGCGGGCCAAAAAAATAAAGCCGCGCCGCCTCGGGGGAAAATTGCGGATGTAGCCGACATCCCATGAGACGACGCGGGCAAACTGCACTTTCCCCTGATGCCTCGATGGGCAAAATGCGGTTACTTTCCTCGCAGCCTCGAAGTGACGCTCGATTTTTTAAGAGCGGTCCGAATTGGTTTCTCAAGTGTGGCATCGTCGATGCGAGCGAGGAACGACTTACTATGATGCGCATCAATTCTCACAAAAAAATCGCCGGCCTGTTGGTACCGGTCTTCGCGCTACGTCACGCCAAAGATTTTGGTGTTGGCGATACGCTCGCGATGAAACAGGCCATCGATTTTTGCGTACAGCAGGGATTTTCGCTGCTGCAGTTTTTGCCGATCCACGAGACGGTGGGCGATCACAGTCCTTACAATGCTATCAGCTCCAGAGCGCTCTCACCGGCGTTTGTCGCTCTGAGCGAGGCAGAAGTCCCCGGGCTCAGTAGTGAGATGATTAAGACAGCGGCACCAGATTCTTGGCTGGAGAAACTGCGCGAAGGGGCGGTCCGGCATAACTCGGTTTTCCCTCTTAAGATTCATATTTTGCTCAGCGCGCACCACGCGTTTCGAGCGGGAGAGGGGAGTGCGGAGGAGGTGGCGGAGTTTGAGCAATTCCAGAAAGACAACGAGTCGTGGCTACCGGCTTATTCGCTGTTTCGAATTTTGATTCGTGAGTACGAGGGAAATCCCAATTGGACGGAGTGGCGTCCCGAGCATCAGTCGTTAAACGGCGCCAACGCTTGGCTGGCGCGGCATCCGGATCGCACGCGTCTTGAGCATGCACGCGACGCGTTCACGTTTATCCAGTGGGTGGCGTGGCGGCAGTGGCGCTCCGTGAGGGCGTATGCTGATGAGAAAGGGGTGTTTCTGATGGGAGAGATGTCATTTGGCGTGGGAAGATGCAGCGTTGACGTGTGGGCGCATCCCGACCTCTTCGATCTCGAATGGAACGTCGGTTCGGCGCCGCTAGGCACACAGGACGCGAATAAGGATTCGGAGCGATGGGGTCAGAATTGGGGGTTGCCCGCCTATCGTTGGGAGAATCACCGCTCGTCTCAATTCGCTTGGCTGCGCGGTCGCGTTTCGAGCGAGAAGCAGTTTTTTCACGCGTGTCGGGTGGATCACCTGCGCGGCTATTTTCGGGCCTATATGTTTCCCTGGCCGGGCGGAGCACGCCATGCGGAGTTTGCGAAATACACCGAAGAGGAGGTCAAGCAACGTACCGGCGAGCGGATGCCACGGTATGTGCCCGGCCCGGATGGCGATCCCGCCAGCACTAAGATGAACGAGCTACAGGGACGGGAAATTATTTCTGTCATCCAAAAGGAAGCGGGAGAAATGCATCTGGTCGCCGAAATCCTCGGTGAACCGGCTGACTACATGCGGCGCACACTGGAAGATTTATCTTTAGCGAACCTGACTTTTCCGCACTTCGATCGCCGGTCTGACCGATCCTTGCCGCCCATCGAGACGCTTCGAAAGCTGAGCTTGGTCGCGTATGCGAATCACGATCAGGCGCCACTGGCTGCCCAGTATCTCGCGATGACCGCGCGAGCGAAAAAAGATCCCGCCGGGCCGGCGGCGATCGATCTTAAAAACTTGTTGCAGCTCATCGGGTGGCAGGGCGCGCCGCCCGACATGCTGAATGACGAATTGCTGGAAGCGTTGCTCAAAACACTCTTTCGCACGCCTTGTCATCTCGCGGTCGTTTTGAGCAGCGACCTTTTGGGGACGGGGCAGCGCTTCAATCTACCGGGAAGCTACGGCGCCGATACATGGTGTGAGCGCTTGGATTTTCCTCTGAACGAGTACCTCAAGCATCCTGTCTTTGCGAAACGTATCGAGGCGGCGGCCCGGCTTATTCGGGAAACGGGCCGCATCGGCAAAAAGGACGAAAGCGAAGGCGGCGTGATTTTGCTGCCGCAAGCGGCGCTCGCCGAGCGATGAAGTCGCGCGCATAAAGCGAAGCGAGAGACACGCCGCACCGACGAATTTCGTGTCTTTGCGCTATGTAGGCTCTTGCACCGCCGGCGGCGTCTTACCGGGCGTTGGCGGCAGCCGCGGGGGGCTTAACTATCTTCCAGCTTCACGTTCTGCGATTGAAGAAACGGGACGAGTTCTTCGACGCCAAAATCGGCCAGGATTTTGCCGTTCCAATCGAGGGTAGGCGCTTTCGTTTGGTTCGATTTCTTCTGCATTTCAGCGAACGCATTGGCATCGTCGGTCACGTTGATCTGACGAAACCCGATGCCGTGCTCGCCGAGAAATTTCACGGCATCACTGCAATAGGAACAGCCAGTTTTCACGTATAGAAGGGGGAGTTCGTTTGATTTCATGGAAGGGGTCTGGATTAAAGGATTCGGGTTGTCGTCCGGAGAGCGGGGTTATGGTAACAAGATGAAACGTTCTACGTGGCTGTCCCAACGACCGCGCATTTGCGGACTAGTCCCCAGTAAATCGGTAAGGGTTTAGCGGTCGGGATTTTTCCCGATGAGACCCACCGCGCAATCTCCCAGCTAATAACACCGGCCAACCGTTTGTAATCGGATTTTTTTGGCGTTCGTTTTTGCGAGATGAGCGCGCCACTCCGGCGCCTTCATGACAACCTCAACCCAGGATGAATCATGTTAAGAAATGCAAAAACTCTGGAGCGTCATGAACTGCTGGCGCGCGATGGAACGATCGGTCACGTGAAAGATCTCTACTTCGACGATCAGCAGTGGAACGTCCGTTATTTTGTCGTCGATGCGGGAAGTTGGTTGCTCAGTCGCAAGGTCCTGATTTCGCCCTTGGCCGTCGATATCCCGGACTGGGAGCGAAAAGTTCTCCCGGTGAGTTTGACCAAGGATCAGATCAAAAATAGCCCCGGCATCGACACGGATAAACCTGTCTCCCGTCAGCACGAGGCGTCGCTGAGCGATTATTACGGCTGGCCATATTATTGGTCCGATCCGGTCTTCACGGCGCTGGCGTTTGCTGGGCCGATGGGCGCGATGCCGAGTGCTGCTGCGGTTTCGGTAGACGCTGAAAGGGCCTTGGCAATAGATGCCACCGTGGCAGGTGTGCAAGAGACGCATGACCCTCATCTACGCAGCATCAACGCGGTCATCGGGCATCACATAGAGGCACGGGATGGGGACGTCGGCCATGTGGAAGATTTCTTGGTGGAAGATCGCACATGGGAAATCCGTTATCTGGTGATCGATACCAGCAACTGGCTCGCGGGCAAAAAAGTGGTGATCTCGCCACACTGGATTTCCGATTTCGGCTGGAGGGAATCCAAGGTACATGTGGATTTGAGCCGCGATGCCATTAAAGGCAGTCCTGTCTATGATCCAAAACGCCCCGTGGATGCGGACTACTCAGGACGGCTCCATGATCACTATGGGCGTCCACGCTACGACCGCTGGTGAGGCTTCGCTCGCCCTCTAAGTTACGTGGAAGACTCGCCGCTGTCGCCGGACAGCGGCGATTTTTTTAGGGCGTTTTTCGCGACGGGAACGTGCGCGGCCCGGCGCAACACTTCGCTTTTCGATGTGCTTAGGCGCTGAGCGATCTCGTTGAGACGAACCGCCTCTGCCTGGCTCAACGAGGTCCGCCTCTCTGAACCATCGCGGTCGATCCACGTGACGTGGGCGGCTTTCTGCCGTGAGGTTTTCACGAGATCGCGGAGAAAGGAGTGTTCGGCTTCAGGGAGGTCCATGCACCTTTGCAAGTGCCTCCGGAGGGACGACGCGTCAAGGCGGGCCGACGGAGAAATCGATCTGGTGCTATCAAGTCCGCGCGTTTATCCCGTGATCGCATGCCCCAAGACCCTCACGCCCAGTTCGACTCAGCCGTTCTCGATAAAATCGAACAGAGCCCGGTGGGAGCCGTGCCTTCCACGCCGGCGTATCAGGATGCGCTCAGCCGCCTCTATGCGTCGCATCAGGTTTATGCGGACGCCGATCATAAAGGCGGGCACGTGACAGCGCGGTCTTTGAATGGACGATCGTTTTTTCATGCCAGCAATCTGGAGGAGTACGTTGAAGGTAAAATCGCGGACACCGCGCTCGAACCGAACACGGCGGTGTTCGAGCGGTATCTGCAGTCACTGACACCGGCGCAGCGCGCACCTGCCGAAACCTTTCGGTCCAGCGTGCCCGGCAAACAAATACACCACCGAAAGCATGCCGGCGCCCCAGCGGCTCAACCCATCCACGATCCTATCCACACACTTTTCCTGGTCCCGGGCTCAGGGCCGCATCCGGGCCTGCCCGGGAATTACTTGTACGGGTTTTTGCATGAAGCGAGGGGCGGAGCTGTTTGGTCTCTGATTCTTCACGACTGCCTGGATGGCGTGGAGCTGTACGACGCGCCCTCGCTTGGAGATGCGTTCGCGAAACTGCAGGAAGTGTTGGCGAGCGCACCGTTTCACTTGGGCGAATTGAGCGGGCTCGGGTTTCGCAGTGGTTGAGGGCGGATCCGAACGCAGTCTCGAAACGTGAACGTTTCTTCGGGAAACGGTGAGCTGACGCCCGTGACTATGTATCTGTCTCCCCCGGTCGCCTGCGAGCGGCTGGCAACGATTGTTTCGCGTTTCGGCGGGTCGATGCAGCATCGCGGGGTTACGGGGCGGATCGAGTACGACTTGCCCGCGCACGCCTCGATTGAGGTGCGCGATTTCTTGAGGCCGCATGCGTCGATTGAGCTTTCGTCGAACGCTCAGGCTCAGCTTCCCGGTGGGCGCGTGTATGGATCTGGCAACGTGCTTTCCCCGGACGGCGCGAGCATCGCGCGAGATGTTTCTGAAGATTTTGGAAAACCATTTTCTGGTCATTGGCTCCTCACTTATCGGCGAATTCGCCCGCCGCAGATTGTCCACGGCGATACCGCTGTGATCGCGACGACGCTCGGCGACGGCTACAGTCACTGGCTACTGGAAGAGTTGCCCAGGCTGCTGTCTGCGGACCTCGACGGCTGCACGGCGGCGATTGCGAACGTTGCCGGTGCGTGCAGGCGAGCCGCGTTTCGATATCATGGATTTTCGAGGCGGATCATTCCGGTAAAACGCGACCAGCATCTGCAATGCGAGCGATTGATCATTCCTCGTTTGCTCGGCCCGCAGGGACATCCCATGCCTGAAGGGATCGATCGTGTTCTCTCGTTCACCGAATCGATCGGTCGAGCATCGCCTGAGAATTTTGGCGAACGACTCTACATCTCCCGCGCAAAAACCCGCCGGCGGCATCTCTCAAACGATGGCGTGTTATGGTCGCGGCTGGAAGCCCTCGGGTTTCGTCGCCTGTTTCTAGAAGAGCTGACGTGGAGCCAACAAATCAATGCATTCCGCGCCGCACGTGAGATCGTCGGGCCGCATGGAGCGGGTTTGGCGAATCTCGTTTTTTGTGCGCATGGAACACGCGTGGTGGAGCTTTTCAATCGCGCCTATATCAATCCCTGTTTTTGGCGCGTCGCGGCGCTTAAGCACCTGGACTATCGTCCGCTGGCCTCCGCGGGTGACGAACCTCTTGCGCAAGATTTGCGAGCTAACCGCCTGGACATCGCGGCCGACCTCGCGGCCGTTATGAGCGCGCTCAGTTAGTCGACGCCGTGCTCGGCTTGGGGCGGCTAGGTAGCTCGTGGCCCCCGAAGGCTGGGCGCGCCCGCCGTTGATCACGACTATCAACTTGTCGAGGCATCGCGGCTAGGCGTCCAGAAGTCCCCATGCATGCGCGGACATGCCGGTGGCGCTTAATTGAGCGGATCGTTCGACAATTTTCGCCTCCGCGTAATAGTGTGCGAGCGGCAGCCGATCATGGAGTGGAGACCTGCCGCTATACCCCTATGAAAGCACGGATTCTTTTAGTGGAGGATGACGAGTTCATCGGTCCCTTAGTGAGGACGGTACTCTCGAATGCGGGCTACGATGTGGCTGTCGCTTCGCGGCTGGAGGAAGTAAAGACTCTGGACCCTTTTGGGTTTTCCGCGGTGATTTCCGATTTTCAACTGCCGGGCGGCGATGGGTGCGACGTGATCGATTATATCCGCCAGAAAACGCCGGGGCTGCCGGCTCTTCTGATCTCGGGCTATGGGAACTGGGCGGTGGAAAATTGCGCTAATCGCGGAATCGAAAATGTGCACCACTTGGAAAAACCCTTTCGCGCCGATCAGTTATTGCACGAGGTGGAGGCGTTGGTGTCGCCCGATAGTTGCCCTCAGTAGCGGGTGCGCCTTCGGGTTCCGGTGATAAGCCAGACGGCGCCGAGTCCCGAGTAGAGCGCGATGAGCCCGGCCGTTTCGTGCAAGAAGTGATACTGATCGGGAAAACGCGGAGCGAGGAGCACGATCGCGCAGATACGGAGAAAGTTGAACACGAATGCGACGAGCAGGCAGAGCGGCAGCAGCACAAAGAACCAGCCAGCGGCGGCACGTTTGTAGAGAAGACGGATAAGACCGAGGAGCAGGCTGGACGTGATCAATCCGAAGCCGTTGCACTCAGTGGCGACGATGAAGGCTTGATGCTCGGTGATCAGAAGCAGTTTCACCTCCGGGTGTTGTTGAATGACGAGTTGCGACGCCAGGCCGATCGATTTCAGAAAGCGCGCTGACTCGACGCCGGCCATTTGGCGTAGTGGCCAATCAAGCACGGGGAATAAAAGCACGCAGAGGATCAAGACGGCGAAAACAGTCAACAGCGGCAGCGTGCGGCGGAAAGCCTGCCCTCCGAAAAGATAGTTTACCGCGCCGCCGGCGGCCGCGACCAGTCCGGCGAGGACGAGAAGGGAGGTTTTGAAAAACAGCGCGGCGCCGGCGAGCGCGTACGCGGCGAGCAGCCAGGCTATCGCCGTGTTCGAGAACTGGAGATCGAGCCGAAGTGTCCGACGTTTTTCCCAAGCGATCCAGATGCCCGCGAGGATGACGAGGATGGCGGATTGCTTGAGTTGTTCATGCGCGAAGGTTTGCGAAGCCAGCCAGTGAATCGCGGGGCCAAAGATTACCGCGGTAAATCCCAGCACCGCCAGCGCCAGCCACAGATCGGGGCGGCGCACGCAAGCGCGGAGAGCGGTGATGGGCGTGGGAGCGGTCATGTTTGAGAGGCGGGAGGATTTCCGAAAAGTGCGACTAGGCCCGCGTGGCATGCATCCGGCAAAACGTTGCAGTGGTTGCGGTGGGGGAAGCGGCGGGCTTCATATGCGTGAGCGAACGGTCGCTGCTCAAGCGCGACGCGGCTGACCGCTGGATTTGCCGGCGACGTAGATCATGTATGCGCTCCGCCGAGCGGTGGCGTGAACGCGTGCGGCGACAGGTGTCACCTGAAGGCCCGCTTTCGCGAGACGGCTCGCGAGTGGGGCATCGGGCGAGGCCGACCAAACGGCGGCCCGGCCTTCCCATTTTAAAGCAGCGGCGATGTGTTTGATACCTCCGAGGCTGTAGAGCTCGTTATTGTCATCGCTCACCATCGCGGCCGTGCCGTTGTCGATATCGAGCACGATCGCATCGTAGGGAGCGCGGGCGGCGCGGTGAATCACGGTGCGGACGTCCTCTTCGAAAACCGTCACGCGCGGATCGGCGAGGAGAGCGCCGTTGAGCCGGTGGAGATGTGTCCGGTTCCACGCGACGATCTCAGGGAAAAGCTCGGCGACATGAACGATGGCCTCGGGACCGACGGTCTCAAGGACGCGCTTCAGCGTAAAGCCGAGCCCGAGGCCGCCAATCAATACACGCGGAGATTTTTTCTCGCGAAGGCGTTCGCAGCCGAGTCTGCCGAGTTCGAGTTCGGAGGTCGTGACGGCCGAGTGCATGAGCTGCTGGCCGTTCACGCGGATGCAGAAATGACCGTCGTGCTCGACGAGGGTCATGCGCGCGCCGTTAGGCGTCTTGGTTTCCGCGAGCGTGATGTTCGGCTTCATGCGCGAGGGAAGGTGAGGGCGCGCACGTAGGAAACAAGAGCGAGGGCGGCGAGTTTAACGCCGTCACTTCTTATACCACTCGCCATTTTCGCGCTGCAGCCACACTCCAGCCGCGCTGTTGCCGGCGATCTGGCGCGCGCGCGCTTTGCCGACGGCGTCGGAGGTCGAGCCAGTTTTCGCGGCGAGAGCGGCGTACACTGCCGTGCGATCGGTATTTTCCGCGGCGCTCACGGAATCGGCATCGGCCGCGGCGGCGCGGACTTCGAGGAAACCGCGATTGTTTTCACCGAGCGCGCCTTGGGTCTTCAGTGCGTCGATCTGGGGAATGCGTTTTTCCATGCGGGCGCGAACGGCACCGAGATCCTCAGCCCGCACGGCGACGGTCAGGCTTGCAAGACTCAGACAAAGAAAAAGGAGGCGGATAAAAGAGGAGTTCATTTTGCGGCGGGGGAGCTGAGGGTGGAGGATTTTTTGTCGAGATCGCCGAAGAAATCCTCCAGCGCGCGATCGACTTTGACGTTCACGTCGACGGTGGCGTGAACCTCGATCGGATCCATGGACACATGAATGCAGCCTCCGAGGAGGAAGCCGGTACTGAGCAGGAGAAAACAGCGAAGCATGGAGGAAGGATTTTTCATGAGAACGCTCGAAGCAACGAAAGTTTCCTTGAGTACGCGCGCTCACCGCACGGTGGCGGTGAACGGCTGGTTGAGCCCGAGACGAAGCAGCGAAGAAAAGGGGCCATCGACATTGATGTCGAAGGTGACGCGCTTCACGGTGCCGCTTGGTTGAAGCGGGCGGGCATCGATCTGTACGTAAGCACTGCGACCCTGCGCATCGCCTTCGGGGCTGAGTTGGACTCGCAACGAGCGGACCTCGAGTTCGGCCTGGCCGAGCTCGATCTGGCGAAGGTCTTTAAAACTCGGATTGGGGACCGAAAAAAGCCGGCCCAAGAAGCCGCGCATCATCTCGATGCGCTCAGGCATCGACCCAGTCAAAAATCCCGGCGATCGGGCGAGGCGGATGATCGTGGGTTCTACCTCGTCGAGCGCGAGCAGACCGGCTCCGATTTGAAACCCCTTTTTCTGACTCCACGTGATGCGGAGATCGCCATTGAGTTTTCCCCGCGCCGACGAAAGTCCGGATGGGATCAGTGCGACGAAGTCCTGCAGGCCCACTCGCCGGATGCGCAGCTGTGTAGCGATCGTAAGCGGCGATAGTGGAACTGTGAACGGATCGATCGTATCCACCTCGCCGCCCGCGATCTCGACGCGTGCGCCGCTGATCAGGGCTTGCACGCTGTCGACTACAGTGCCCGTCAGCGAAAGATTGCGCGCACCGAATCGTGACGTGCTGATGGTCTTTATTGTTAGCGTCGCCGGCCCGACGCTGCTGAGCGCGAAACCGGAGGCGAGCGTGAAGGCTCCTTGAAAATCGATTCCCACGAGCGTCCAGCCATCGATCGTGTGTTGTGCGCGCGCATCGAGACAGGTAACCGACAACCGCCCGATCGGTCGGTCGTTTTCGATCGTGCCGGCGCCTGCGATCTGCACATCGCCTGACAGCGCGAGACCGGAAATTGAAGGAGCAAAATGTGTCGCGAGAGCCTCAAACCAAGGACCGAGTGCCAAGTGGCCTTCGTCGATGTGCCAGGACAGCGTGTGCGCACGAAGATCGGCCAGAAGTTTCACACGCAAAGAGAGGCCGTTGCTGCGGACAGCGAGTGTCGCGGCTTTCTGATTCTCCGCGGCGTGTTCTGCGATCAACGTCCATTTGATCGGGGAGAAACCGGTGACATTAGTTTCTCCCTGCAAAGTACCGGTGAAAAACGTCAGCGCCGGCAACGAAGCGTGAGCGCCCGAGGCGAAAGCGAATGCGAAAAGTGCCAGGAAGAAACGCACGTGACGCAGATTCGCCAAACCCTCGGTGGTGGCTAGCTCGGAAATCAAATTCAGGGCGTGGTGAGGTTCTCCAACATTTTGAGATAGCCCGAGTAGAACGAGACCACGTGCCAGCCGATCACGATGACGACTGCGAGGAAGAGCAGTGCGGGATAAAGCAGGCCGGCGAGTTTGAGGGAAAGATTGGCGCGCTCCTGATTTTGCTCCGCGAGACGAAGTAAGTTGGTCTCCAACTGACCGGTGGTTTCCCCTGTACGGTAGAGTGTGACGAAATCGGCAGGGAAACCGCCGATGTTGGCCAGATGTGGTCCGGGCTGTTCGCCACGAACGATGATCATGTTGATCGTTTCAGACGCGGCGCGAAGCGTCGGCGAATGGGCGATCACGCCGGCAGCTTGCCAGGCGTGGTCAATGCGCAGACCAGCTTCGAGGAAATTGCCGAGCGCGAAGGCAAAATCGGCGAGTGATTGCGCCCTCACGTATCCACGGAAAGCGGGCAGCAGATGGGCAATCCCGCGTAGCAAGGGACTGCGCTGCCGCGCGAGAACGAGCAAAAAGCCCCCAGCAATCCAAAGCGGGAGCATGGTCCACGCGAGCGAACGCGCGTACACGGCGATCTCCCAGATAAAGCCTTTTTCCCAGTCAATCATACGCAGGAGCGGGAAAAGAAAGAGACCTAGATGTAGCACCGCGATGGGATAGGCGCAGGCGAGGATCAGACGCGTTTTAATGGCGCTAAATTGCGCGTGTCGGGACGAGAGATTGCGGAGTACGCGCGGAAGGCGCCCAGTGGACGCACTGGCCGAGAGGAACAAGCGGTCGGAGTCGGGGAGCCAGGATTCCGCGGTGCGCAGCGCGTCGTCGATCGAGCCGCCCCGCTCGATAGCGTCTGCCATTCGCGACAAATCCGCGGTGGGAACGCCGTTGCCGGCGGAAGCGCGCAAAGCCTCGGCGAAGGACAGTCCGGCTTCGAGCTGCTGCGCGAACAGATGGTACCAAGCCGAGAGTTTTTTGTGGCTGAGGGCCATGCGATGAGCGTTGAGCGGGAGGCTAGTTGGCCGAGGAAGGGGATTTTGCGACGCGTTGCTTGAGGATACGTTGCTTTCGCGTGTTGGCTGGAAGAAAAGTCCAGGCGAGGACGCGGGTTTGTTTCTGGCCTGCAAACATCGTGAGGATGCGAAAGTCGGAAACACGCGCGCGTTGCAGATCGCGCCCGAGCACGGGAAGGCTGCCGCGCTTCGAAACGAGCGTCGTGAACCATCCGCACAATTCAGGCTGCTCGACACTTTCCGCGATCATGCGGCGGACAAAGGCGACTTCACCGCCGGGACACCAAAGCTCGTGCGAGCGTCCACCGAAATTGAGGGCGAGTTTTGAAGGCGGACGCGACCTGGCATCGGCGAGGTTGCGAAGTTTTCTCAAAGTGCCTGCGGCTGCTTCTTCAGGTGAAGAATGGAACGGCGGATTGCACATGGAGAGGGCAAACCACTCGCCGAGTCGCGTGACGTTTTTAAAAATGGTTTCGGCTGAAGGCTGAAGCCGGCACTCGATCCGACCGACGACTGGTGGATTGAGGCTGACGAGCTGGCGCGCCCAGTCGACTGCGGCCGGATCAACGTCGGTGCCGACGAAACGCCAGCCGTACGTCTGAACGCCGATGAGCGGATAGACGCAGTTCGCGCCGCTGCCGATATCGAGCACGGAGATGTCCGGTCGGTGGGAGATCGCGGCGGGATCGTCTTCGGCGAGCAAGTCGGCGACGTGGTGCAGGTAATCCGCGCGGCTGGGGATGGGCGGACACAAATAGCCGGCAGGCAAATCCCAAGACGTGATGCCGTAGTGAAGATTCAACAACGCGCGATTAAGCGTCGTCACCGCGGCCGGATTGGCGAAATCGATGGTGTCGCCGGCAAGCGGATGGGGTTGGACGAAGCGGCCGAGATCGGGGAGCGCCTCGATCAAACGAGGGAAATCGTAGGGCGCACGGTGAAGATTCCGCGGATGCAATTTACCGGTGAGGTGGTTTTTGATGGTTGGGCGCTTCGGTTTCAGTGGCGCCGACTAAAACGAAGCGCTGGCGAGTTTGAACCGCAAAGACGCGGCGCTATGAAATGAAGCGTGAGGAATCTCTAGCCAACGCGAGGCCGGCGAAAACAAAATGAAAGAGCGCGATCAGACGAAGGTGATCGACGTCGATTTTCCGCTGGTCACGCAGCCGTGGAGGAAGATCGGGCCTCATGGCGAGGAGCGCTAAAGCAAACGGAGCGGACCGGAATTGGACCGTGGATCAATGGCCAATCGAGGGGCCCTTTGATCGACGCCGAGGCGAGTTTTCGGTGGGAGTGCGCGGCTTGGATTTTGATGGGGCCTGTTTTTCCCACGCGGCGATGGTGCGGTTGAGATGGTTGAGTTGCTCCTGGAGCACGTGGACGTCGTGGCGGAAATTGGCGTAGGTCCGCGCGTGAAGGATAGGGCGCTTTTTCTCGGAGAGCGTGAAACGCCATTCCTGCGAACGACGGTATTCACGAAGTTTGCGTTCGAGGTCCCGGCGGGCGGCGACGAATTCGGCGATGGCACGGCGCAACCGGCTCACCGGAGAGGTGGGGCCGAGAACTTCGTTGGCGCTTTCCCATTCGGCTTCGAGGCGGGCCAGCCAGTCGGCGTCGCCGGCAGCCCACGCCTGTTGCACCTCGTGCCAGAGCTGTTGACGTGTGGCATTCCAGTCGCCGCCACGATCCGGATGGAGATGTTGAACAAGTCGGCGGTAGAGGTCACGAGCGGTGGTGGACGGACGTAATGCGGTGCGCACGAAATCGAATTCTTGATCGCGATCATCGCGACTGTGGCGGTCCGCATGTCCGTTGGCGGATGATGGGTCGTCGTGGTTATCGGATGGATTTTGATCGCCGGGGTCTTCGCGCTCATCCGCGTCGGATTCACCGAACGCCTCGGGATCGGCATCGTATTCTTGTTGTTCGCGCCAAAGTTTTTTCAAGGAACGGCCGGTCAGCTCGGCGAGGACGATCACGGTTTGAACCTGATGCTTTTTGCGGGACACCTCGTTGTAGAGCTCGCGCAAGGTCGTGATCCAAACGGGAAACGTGCGGTGTATCCAGGCGTTGTACGCGGGACAGTCGATTTCCTCGTGGCGGTGAAGATCGCGGCCGGCTTTTTGAAAACGCTTTTGGGCGGTGTGGAATTCGGCCCACGCCTCTCGCTGCAACGGACGGTTATCTACCACGAGCAACGAGCGCGTCTTGCGCGAACTTGGAGTGGAAGTGGCGGCGGGGCCGCGACGCGCTGTCAGGGAGATTCTTTTTTTCGGCCCGGGCATGAGGCTGGCAAGAAAACGCGTGAAGGGCGGAGTGCCAGCCATGAAGTAGAAATAATTTCCGTCGATCAGGACGAATCCGCTATTTCGGCGATCTCGTTCATCGTGGGATCGCGGAGCGTGCAGACGACAGACTTGCTATGCGAAGGCGTTGAGCGGATAAAAGGCGACGCCCTCGGGGAAACGAATATTCCGAAGGCGAGACAATCCAATCGAAAGCATTCCACCATGGGCGATAGATCTCCGAAATCCGTGCAGAAGCAGGCGTCGCAAAAACAATCGAAACTCAACGATTCGAATTCAAAGAAGCAGGCGCTGATCAGTTCGCAGCAAGCGACGAAGGCGAAGGCGGCGGCTGCGAAGAAGAAGTAACCAGATAGCTCTGGCGGCGGAAAATTTTCCGGCGCCGCATTCATTTCCATTATGGCTAAAACACAAAACTCCCAGAAACAGACCAAGAAGGCGCCGTTGAAAACTCCGGCCGAGAAGAAAGCCGCCAAGCGCGAGAAGAAGAACAGCCGCTGAGACGGCAGAGCTCGTGTTACAAGCGCTCGCGTCGATCGCGGGCGCTTTTTTTGTGGGCTTTGAGTCCTGTGTCGGCACTGAAAAAAGGCGCTCGAATTTGCTAGCGCGTCGGGAGGGGAATGGTTGAACCGAGAGAACGAAATTCGAGTAATGACACGCGGCGAAACTCGGGCTCACCGAGAACTCAAGCGGCTCGCTTTAGGCTGGGCGCGGGAAAACGGCCTGCCGATGGCGGGTTGCGAAGTGCGTGTGCCGCGGAGTGGTTATCGGGCGGATGTGGCGGCGATCTCTCGCGCTCCGCTGGGCGAGGCGGGGTGTCGTGGCCTTGTTCGAATGCAAGCAGTGCCGTGCGGATCTCATCGGCGACCATGCCGATGTTTGAGCAAAGTCCGGTTGGAGGGAGTCTGATAGGCGCAATCGGCGAAGACAGTTTTATCGTCCGTATGCACCAGATCGGCC
>WUUC01120145.1_pt1 | contig 47627 bp, 28 predicted proteins | sample 6278441 | NCBI WGS metagenome assembly WUUC01 (sample SAMN13675441, study PRJNA597444) | soil metagenome | isolation source: soil | place: USA: Washington | collected 2017-10
AAGTAAGCTTCGACAGGTTTCACAAAAATGTAAATAACATTTACCGTATTGAACGCAACCATAAAAATGGAAGTACAGGTTTTTTACAAGGACCACGGTTTACGCAAAATGTTCCGGGAATAAAGTCCTTTGTTCGTGTGCAGGGAGGTACTGAAGACATAAAAAATGAAACCGGAGTGCAGGAACAGAGTGGGGTGTTGCATGTTGACTCCAATTTCTTTTCTGTATTGACGTTCCCTTTATTATCCGGAAGCCCCACAACCTGTTTAACAGAACCACATTCCATTGTATTGAGCGAGGATGCCGCAAAAAAATATTTTGCAACAACTGATGCTGTAGGCAAAGTAGTGATGGTAAAAGAAGATACCAGCTTTGTCCCTTACAAAGTAACGGCTGTTGCAAAACGTTGCCCGCAAAATTCTTCCATACAATTTGAAGCCCTCCTGCCTTTCAAGATATCTGATGCTGATGCAAAGGACACTCATAACTGGTTTAATTCTTTCCTGACCACATTTGTAGTATTGAATGATAAAGCAAACCTGCAAACAGTGGAAAAACAAATGCAAAGATTTTATGTTGCCGATGCGAAACAAACTTTTTATGAAATGCTGAAAAACGATGGAGGGAATCCTGATGATAGTCGAATGGGCACCTATTTTTTGCAGCCGTATCTTGACATTCATTTGGACACGGAAATGCCTCCAAGCAGTGGTTTGACTAATGCAAGCAATCCCCTGTATGCCTATCTACTTTCAGCCATTGCATTGTTTGTGTTGGTGATTGCCTGCATCAATTTTGTGAACCTCACCGTTACACGGTCTGTTAAGCGTGCAAAAGAAATCGGCATTCGAAAAGTGATGGGCAGCGAAAGAAAACAGTTGATATTTCAGTTTCTCGGCGAATCGTTTTTTCTTTGCACTGTTGCTTTTGTATTAGCTATTGCATTGGTGCAATTGTTATTGCCGTTGTTTAATGAGCTTGCCAGTAAAGCAATGGCAATTTCTTATTTGTTCGATACAAGATTAATTGCGGCTTATATTGCATTGTATACTATCACAGGCTTACTTGCGGGCTTTTATCCTGCGTTGGTTTTATCCGGGTACAATCCAGTACAAACTTTGTATAGCCGTTTTCAGATTGCAGGAAAAAATTATCTGCAGAAATCGTTGGTGGTATTACAGTTTGCGCTGGGATCATTTTTAATCATTGCTACCTATGCCATTTATGCACAGTTTAATTTATTTACTAAAACAGATTTGGGATATGATGACAATAATCTTGTTATCATAAATAAAACCAGCCTAAAACCTACAGATGCTACTGTTTTTAAAAATGAATTGCTCAAGAACCCAAACATTATTGGCGTTAGTGTAAAGAATGCCGGCGAATGGGGCACTGGTACAAAAAATGCAATTGGTTCTACCGTATACTTTGCTGGTGAAACTGTTGATGAAAATTATTTGCCTTTATTGAAAATTCCATTAATAGCAGGAAGGAATTTTTCAACAGCATTTCCTGCTGATGCTACTCAATCTGTCATCGTGAATGAAAAATTTGTAAAAGCGGCACACTGGAAAAACCCGGTTGGTGAAACCATAAACATTTTGGGAAGCAGTAATGAAACGTATCATGTAATAGGCGTGGTAAAAGATTATCACTTTGCGTCGTTGACTAAAAAAATAACACCGCAATTATTTTCCATGAATGGTTTATATGGATCTTATTATGTCAAACTTAAACCCAACACAGCAGCTACGAGTTTAAAATGGATACAAAAAACATATCATCAATTTTACCCGATGAGCTCTTATTCTTATGTGTTCAAAAACGAGGAAAACAGAAAGCAGTATGCTGATGTTGAAAAATGGAAGCAGATTATTCTGTTCGGCGCAATACTTGCCATACTTATTTCATGCATTGGTTTGTTTGGATTATCCGTTTTATCGGCAGAAAAAAGAACGAAGGAAATCGGCATACGCAAAGTTCTCGGCGCATCGGTGCAGCATATTGTTAGAACACTTTCAGCAGATTTTATAAAATTGATTTTTATAGCCCTGGCTATATCAATACCATTTGCGTGGATGGCCACCAGCAAGTGGCTGCAATCTTATCCATATCGCATAACGCTTAGCTGGTGGCTGTTTGCATCCGCCGGAATACTAGTGATTGCGGTGGCATTAATAACCACCTGCTTTCAATCGATCAAATCGGCTATGGCAAGACCGGTAAAAAGTTTGAGAACTGAATAAAAAACTAAATCATGTTAAAACACATTCTTACCATTGCCTTTCGGAGTATAAAGAAACATAAATCTTCTTTTGCCATCAATCTGACCGGACTTTCTACGGGATTGGCCTTTGCTTTTCTTCTCTACCTGTGGGTACAGGATGAGAAGGGTATAGACAAGTTTCATGTAAATGATGATAGGCTTTACCAGGCAATGATAAAAAGTACGGAAAACGGTATAATAAGAATACAGGATCACACACAAGGGCCTTTGTCAGAAGCCATGGAAAAGGATCTCCCCGAAGTGGAAAATGCAGTTACGGTAATGAATCTGTCTAAAGAAGGCATTGATATTACTATGAAAAATGGCGAGAAGACTTTTAAGTCGACTGGTGTATTTTCCGGTGAAGCGTTTTTTAAAGCATTTACATTTCCTCTTATCTCCGGAAATGCTGCAACCGTATTAAAAGAAAAAAATAATATAGCGATCTCTGAAGATCTTGCAAGAAAGCTTTTTGGAACTGAAGCAGCATTGGGAAAATCGTTGGAGTGGAATGCATTTGGAAAAAATCATTTATCATCTGTTTCAGGCGTCTTTAAAAATGTTAGCAGCGCTTCCACACTGAAGTTTGATTTTGTACTTACAAAACAAAAGCTGTTAGAAGATATATGGCAAAGTGGCAAGCAATGGGGGAACACAGGCCCTGAAACTTATCTTTTATTGAAAGAAGGCGTTAATTTAACGGCTTTCAATAAAAAGATCGAAAGATATATTGATCAATATGATAAAGACAATCATTTCTCTCTTTTAGTAAGGAAATATTCTGATGCTTATTTGTATGGAAAGTATGAAGAAGGTAAGCAGGCGGGTGGCAGGATCACCAATGTGAGATTGTTCACGGTGATCGCAATTCTATTGTTAATAATTGCTTCTATTAATTTTATGAATCTATCCACAGCCAAAGTATCGGGAAGACTCAAAGAAATTGGCATTAAAAAAGCAGTTGGCAGCAGCCGGCGCAGTCTCGTTTTTCAGTTTCTCGGAGAATCACTTTTTGTTACGGCGCTTTCAACTGTTATTGCATTGGTACTTGTTGCACTATTAATTCCCCAGTTTAATTTTATTACAGGAAAACAACTAGCATTTCATTTTTCCGCCAATCAGGTATCGATGCTTTTTTTAATTGCATTAATAACAGGTATTCTGTCCGGAAGTTATCCCGCTTTCTATCTTTCAGGATTCAAACCATTGGAAACTTTAAAAGGGAAACTGCAGGGAAAGGTAGGTGAGCTTTTTGTAAGGAAAGGATTGGTCATATTTCAATTTGTCATATCGCTTGTTTTGATCGTATCCGTCTTTATTGTGTACCGGCAAATTGAATTTGCTCAAACCAAGCCTATCGGGTATGCAAAAGAGAATGTGGTTTATTTTGATATGGAAGGAAAAATATTTGAAAACAAAAGGAATTTCTTTGATGAATTGGGAAGAGTACCGGGTGTAGTACAGGCAGGAGGAATAAACCAAAGCCTGATCCGGGAGGATGGGGGCTCATCAACTTACGGCATAGAGTGGCCTGGAAAGATAGCGGAAAAGAATATTGATTTTGTCATCAGGACTGTTGATGAAAATCTTGTACGAACGCTTGGCATGCAAATAAAGGAAGGAAGATCTTTTTCTGATAGTATGGGCAGTAATGATTCTTATCTTTTGCTTAATGAAGCTGCAATAAAGGTCATGGGTTTAAAAGACCCCGTTGGAACGAAAGTAAAATTGTGGGGCAAGGAAAAAACAATACTTGGTGTGATGAAAGATTTTCATACAGCTTCTGTTCACCAGCCGATTTCACCCCTGATATTTAAATGCACACCAGATGATGTAAGCATGGCTATGGTTCGCATTGAAGCCGGTTCGGAAAGAAAGGTGATTAATAATCTTACTGCGTTCTACACAAAAGTAAATCCCGGTTATGCATTAAATCTTCAGTTCCTCGATGATACGTTTAGGGCACAGTATTTAACGGAAGAGCGAACGCTTACGCTTGCCAAATATTTTGCCTGGCTCACCATTTTAATTTCCTGTTTGGGATTATTCGGGTTAGCTGCTTTTGATACAGAACGACGCACAAAAGAAATTGGTGTCCGCAAGGTATTAGGCGCAAATACGAAAAGCCTCATTGCACTTTTATCCAAAGACTTTTTAAAACTGGTAGTAATAGCAATCATACTTGCATCGCCGGTGGCTTATTATTTAATGAACAAATGGCTGCAGGACTTTGCTTACAAAGTGGATATAAGCTGGTGGATTTTTATCGTTGCCGGTGCGTTGGCCTTGTTAATTGCATTGCTTACTGTAAGTTTCCAGGCAATCAAAGCGGCGATAGCCAACCCCGTGAAGAGTTTACGAACGGAGTGAAAAACGTGGGGGGGATTTTATTTAAAGAAAAGTGAAAGTGATGCTGGTCGCTTTCGTATGCTTGACGTATAAGAAAATCGTAAGGCCTTTTCTTAGCCTGTGGCTGCTACAAATTTATTTTTCGAAATAAGAAAACAATCCGCTTTTAGACTTAAGTGCTGTAGGGAAGTGTATCAAAAACGAACGGCCCGTGTATCAGAAACGAACAATTTCGTATTTTGGATTTAACTATTGCGTTGTAAATCATTTGTATGCTAATCCGGCATTTTATTAGCTCATTGATTTTATCCTTACTCCTTTAGTTTTAATATTTTATACCGGATACATGAGATCTGGAGCGATTAAGGTTTTATAATGGCAATAAAGAGTCAGCTGGCTAAAAATAGTTTATCAATTGCATCTGAATAATAGTTTGCTATGAATTTCACAACTATTCCAAAGTATTTGGGATGACCAAAAAACAATAAAAATTAACTCATGAAAAAAATTATCCTTCTTCTATTGCTGTTCGTCCCCTGCATATTGCTGAAAGCGCAATCCCGGTCAGATAAACAACCGTTTCTTACAAAATCGCTGGCTGGTGAATCCGTTGCCAATATAGAAGCAAGAACTACAGGAGGTAATATTTCTGTAACAGCCACCAGTCAAACGGAAGCACGGGTAGAAGTGTATGTTACCGCGAATAATGGCAGAGACAACAGCCTTTCAAAAGAAGAAATTCAAAAACGATTGGATGAACAGTATGAGCTGACGGTCTCCGTTGTCAATAATAAATTAAGCGCTATTGCCAAACCAAAGAATAGAAACATCAACTGGAAACGGGCTCTAAGTATTTCTTTTTATGTTTTTGTAACAAAAAATGTTTCAAGCGATCTTACTACAAGCGGTGGTAATATTAAATTATCAGGTATTTCCGGTACCCAGGATTTTACAACCAGTGGAGGCAACCTGGATGTTGATAATACAACCGGTAAGATCACCGGCAGAACATCAGGTGGCAACATTCATTTGTCCAATGCTAAAGATGATATAGAGCTTACTACCAGTGGCGGAAATATCAATGCGGAAAATTCCGACGGAAAGCTAAGACTTACAACTTCCGGAGGTTCGTTAAGGTTAAAGAAGTTAAAAGGAAACATTAAAGCAACAACGAGCGGTGGCAATATTGACGGCGAATTTATCAGCGATGAATTAAACACGCATACGTCGGGTGGAAATGTTTCGCTGCGGGAACTTTCCTGCATCCTTGAAACTTCTACGAGTGGAGGTAATATTGACGTACAAATAAAAGAGTTAACAGGGGATGTCAGCATCACCAATTCGTCCGGTAACATATCAGTGCAAATGCCGGGTAATAAAGGAATGGATCTGAAATTAAAAGGCGATAAGATTAAAACAACCACGCTTACCAATTTCAGCGGGTCTGTAGAAGATGACCGGATAGATGGAAAATTAAATGGTGGGGGAGTGCCGGTAAAGATCAATGGAGGAAGCGGAAGAGTCAATCTCGTGTTTACAAATTAAAAAAAAGCACGACATATAAGAGCAGAACTTATTTCAGCGATGCTGTTCGGTACTGCGTAACCCGTTGTTTTTTTGCGGAATAGTGAAAACGATGACCACCCTGATAGCTGGTGATTGCATTGAGTGTCCAGGCAATAAAAGCTGCAGTGGCTAACCCGGTGAAAAGTTTGAGAGCAGAATAGTTGAAACATTTCATGATGACGAACTAATCAAAAATCTCAATAAAAAATGAAAAAAATAATAATGGCGTCACTGATAGTTACTTTCTTGGTAATTACTGTACATAGTCAAATAACGTTTCCGGCCGATGGTAATAAGAAAGCATCTGTTTCCGAAAATATTGGTATCACTACGGTAAAAATTGATTACTCCCGGCCGGAGGTAAAAGGAAGGGAAGGTAAAATTTGGGGCAATTTGGTTCATTACGGCTTTGCCGATCTACACTATGGTACCAGCAAAGCCGCACCCTGGAGGGCAGGGGCCAATGAGAATACAACGATCGAGTTTAGCAGCGAAGTTTTGATTGAAGGCAAACCATTACCAGCTGGCAAATACGGTTTTTTCATTGCTATGGGTGGTGAGAAGGCCACGCTGGTTTTTTCAAAATTCAATACAGCATGGGGTAGTTTTTATTACGATCCCAAAGACGACGCCTTACGTGTTGAAGTGCCTGTACAAAAGTTGGATGAAAGTGTCGAAAGATTAAAATATGAATTTGGCGGGCAAACGGAAAACTCGGCGGTGCTGTCGCTTCAATGGGAAAAAGTAAAAATTCCATTCAGTATCTCCGTTGATCTCCAGAAAATGCAAATTGAGGCATTCAGGCGAGAATTTAATTCTGGAATTTTTTATCGTTTCTGGCAAAATATGCATATGGCGGCCAATTATTGCCTTGTCAATAATATCAACCTGGAAGAAGGATTGTCTTGGGCCAACCGATCCATTAATACTTTTTTTGGAGAAGCGAATTTCCTAACACTGTCTACCTATGCTGGTTTGTTGGAAAAGTTTGACAGAAAAAAAGAAGCAGATTCATTGATGAAAAAGGCCATTCCGATGGCAACACCACTTCAGTTATTGATGTATGGAAGTAGTTTAAATAAAATGAAAAAACACCAGGAAGCATTTAAGATTTTTAATATGAACTATGATAAAAACCCAAAAGAAAACTACGCAAACCTGGGCATGGTGATGGCGCATTATTTTCTAGAAAACAAAAAAGAAGCAATTAACCATGCGCAAAAAGCTAAGGAGATGACTACGGACCCAGGTTGGAAAAGTTATTTTGATTCTTTAATTAATGACTTGAATGCAGGAAAAGAGGTTTTTAAATAATTAACTATCGGTGTTATTAAGAGTCACGCAGCATTGACAAACTCTGTGAGAAACTTAGAAAATGGATTAAGCTATGCTGAAAAATCATTTTAAAATCGCTTTACGGAATCTTCTGAAGAATAAAGCGTTTTCCGCAATAAATATTTCCGGCCTTGCTTTAGGCTTAACCTGCAGTATTCTTATTTTTTTGTGGGTAAAGGATGAATACAGTGTCGATGCATTTCATAAAAATGGGAACCATATCTATATTGTAACAAGCCAGGAATATGTAGATAATGAAATAAACGGTAGTTATGATACTCCTGGGTTATTAGGGGAAGAATTAAAGAAAGTGATGCCGGAAGTGCAGTTGGCATGCAATTATAGTTGGAGTAATTATTATACCTTTTCGTCCGGTGACAAGAAAATTAAGCAACCAGGAAACTTCGCAGGAATGGATTTTTTTAAAATCTTTTCATATCCTTTATTACAAGGAACTCCTGAAACGGCTTTAAAAAGCCCTGAAAGCATTGCAATTTCGCAGAAGATGGCAGCTAGTTTTTTTGGAAACCCGGAGGCTGCGATCAACAAAACTTTAAAATTTGAAAACTATAAGGAGTTAAAAGTAACTGCAGTATTTGCGGATATAGCGAATAACAGTTCTGAGCAATTTGAATACTTAATTAACTGGGATCTTTTTGTAGAAAGAGAACCCTGGTTAAAAGATTGGAATAATAGCGGGCCAACGACATTTGTTCAACTGCGGTCAGATGCCGATCCTGCACTGGTTGAATCCAGGTTGCAGCACTTTATTAAGGGTTATGACATGAAGTATTCTGAGGTGCGGCTGGAGTTAGGCTTACAGCGGTATCATGAAAAATACCTGCATTCAAATTTTAAAAACGGGTATATATCCGGGGGTCGCATTGAGTATGTGCGGTTGTTTAGTATCGTCGCCATATTTATATTGTTGATAGCCTGTATCAATTTTATGAATTTGAGTACGGCCCGTTCAATCAAGAGGGCAAAAGAGGTTGGCGTTCGCAAAGTAATAGGAGCGGTGCGCCCGGCTTTGATGTGGCAATTTTTATGCGCAGCGTTGTTATTTACCCTGTTTGCAGTTCTTATTTCTGTTATATTATTAGTTGTTTTATTGCCCGTTTTTAATAACCTTACCGGAAAACAAATAGTACTGCCCTTTGATGACTATCCTTTCTGGATGATGATGATTGCATTAACGATCATCACCGGGTGTGTTGCCGGAAGTTATCCCGCCTTGTTGCTTTCATCTTTTAAGCCGATAGCTGTATTAAAGAACAATCTTAAGCTTACTCCCGCATCTGGATGGTTTCGAAAAGGATTGGTTGTATTTCAGTTTACCTTATCAATAATCTTTATTGTGGGAATGATCATCATCTCGAAGCAGGTGAATTATATACAGACCAAAAACCTGGGCTATCATAAAAACAATCTTATCTACTTTCCATTAACAGGCCTTGGAGCAAATTATAATTTGTTTAAGAACGAAGCGCTGAAACTTCCCGGTATCAAAGAAGTAAGTAAAATGTCAAACAGGCCTGTGCAAATAGAAAATACAACCGGCGGAGTGGAATGGGAAGGCAAAACACCGGGCACCAGGCCCAATTTTACCCAGGTCGCTGTCAGTTATGATTTTGTAAAAGCCATGCAGGCCCAAATTTTGCAGGGTCGTGATTTTTCTGAAAATTTTGCTGACTCCGCCAATTATTTAATCAATGAATCTGCATTGAAAAAAATAGGATACAAAGATCCTATTGACAAGCCGCTTACTTTTTGGGCAACAAAAGGTACCATCGTAGGCGTACTGAAAGATTTTCACTTTAATTCATTACATGTTCCAATAAATCCGCTTATAATACGGTTGGCCGGCAAGCAAAGCGAGGGTACAGCATTAATCCGGTCTGAGCCGGGTAAAACCCAGGTTGCTTTGACAGGTTTGGAAAAGTTGTATCAAGAGTTAAATCCTGAGTTTCCTTTCAGCTACCAGTTTGCTGATGAAGAGTATGGATTCTTATATAAAAGCGAACAGCTTGTGCAAAGGCTTTCTGGCTATTTTGCTTTTCTGGCAATATTCATTTCCTGCCTCGGTTTATTGGGCCTGGTGTTGTTTACCGCTGAACAACGAATTAAGGAAATCGGAATCAGGAAAGTACTCGGTGCCAGTGTTCCTTCTTTGTTCGGTTTACTAGCAAAAGATTTTTTTGTTTTAATTCTAATAGCATTTGTAATTGCTACTCCTTTAGCATGGTGGGTTATGGTTAAATGGCTGGATAATTTTTCATACCGGACTCCAGTTAGTTGGACTGTATTTGCCTTGGCCGGTATTTCGGCATTAGTAATTGCCCTTTTAACAATAAGCTTTCAATCATTTAAATCAGCCATTGCTAACCCTATTAAAAGTCTGAGAATAGAGTGACGTAAGCGGCGGGACGTAGAATGCGAAAAAGACGAATAGTGAAATGCAAATATCAACGAATCAAACCATGTTAAATAATTATTTTAAGATCGCCTGGCGAAACCTGTTAAGAAATAAGGCTTACACGGCTATTAACATTGCCGGACTGGCAATTGGTATGGCAGCGTCTTTGTTGATTTTTATAGTAGTAAAATATGAATTGAGCTATGACCGGTTTCAAAAAAACTATTCACAGTTGTACCGGGTAGTAACTGCGAGTAAAAACAGCGATGGCTCCGAAGGTCATAATCCCGGGATTCCCGGCCCGGCGTATGAGGCTTTAAAAACAGATTTTCCGCAATTTGAAAAGATAGCGGCTGTAGCAGCTTCATCACGCAACCAGGTTACTGTATTGGGCAATGACCCTAACAGTGATGTAGCTTTAAGCAAAAAGTTTATTGAGACCACTACGCTTGCTTTTACGCATCCGGAATATTTTGATATGTTCGACGCGAAGTGGATAGCAGGTGATGCTAAAACATTAAGCCAACCGAATAATGCAGTTATCGACAAACCTTCTGCGATAAAGTATTTTGGGGATTGGAAAAATGCGATCGGGCAGTATCTTATGCTCGATAATACGCTATTATTTAAAGTTTCGGGTATCGTGGAAGAAATGCCGGAAAATTCTGATTTCAGGATGAAGTTTTTTGGATCGTATGCCACACTAAAAAAATACCCCGGGAATTATAATTATTCTGAGGAATGGGGCAGCCTCAGCAGCAATCACCAGATATATGTGATGCTTCCGGCAAGCGCAAATGTTGCGGTCATACAGGGACAAATGAAAGGGTTCGTAAAAAAATATTACAAGCAGGATGGCCCTAATCAGCGGATGCAGGTATTACAACCTTTGAAAGACATTCATTTTAATTCGCAGTATGAAAGTCTCGGCGATCACGTTACCAGCAAAACCATTTTATGGACATTAAGTCTTATTGGTGTTCTTATTATTATTATGGCCTCCATCAATTTTATTAATCTATCTACTGCACAGTCCGTCGGACGCAGCAAGGAGGTAGGTATAAGAAAGGTTTTAGGCAGTAATCGCAAGCAATTGATTGGCCAGGTAATGGGAGAGACATTCCTGATTGTCTCAGGCTCACTTATTATAGCTGTTGGATTAGCGAAACTTGCGATGCCTTACCTCGCCCATGTTGCCAGTGTTCCATCTTCTATTTCTCTTTTTAGTACCGAGACCTTATTGTTTTTGATCATTGTTTTAATTGCTGTTACATCGCTTGCGGGTATATATCCGGCATTGATTGTATCAGGATTTAAGCCGGTATTGGCGCTGAAAAGTAAGCTCACGTCAGCGAATATTGGCGGCATTTCATTGCGAAGAGTATTGGTGGTTACACAGTTTGCTATTTCGCAGGTACTTATTATTGGTACTATCATTGCCATCAGCCAAATGAATTTTGTACGTAACGCCGACCTTGGTTTTAATAAAGAAGCTATATTGGTATTGCCTGCCTATAGTGATAGTGCAAACATGCCACGAATGCAGCCGCTGAAGCAACAATTGCTGCAAAATACAGATGTAGTAAGTGTTTCTTTTGCCAGTGATGAAGCTTCGTCTGATAACAATTGGGCTTCCAACTTTGCATTCGATAATAAAGAAGACGAGGATTATGCGGTCTTTCATAAATACGCGGATGAGGATTATATAAAAACATATGGCCTTAATATCATTGCAGGACGAAGTTATGCGGCCAGCGATACGCTCCGCGAGATCGTCATTAATGAAACGCTTAGTAAAAGGTTGGGCCTGAAAGATCCGAAAGAGGCGGTAGGAAAAAACCTGCGGATCGGTGGTGGCCACTGGTTGCCGGTGGTGGGTGTAGTGAAGGATTTTAAAACAAATTCACTTCGCGAAGAGGTGAAACCTCTTGCTATCGCATCGCAACAAGCCAATTATTTTACCGTTGCAGTGAAATTGCGTACAGCAAATCTTTCACGAACTACCGCGCAGATCCAGCGCTTGTGGGAAAAGACATATCCCGAATATGCTTTCACAAGTCACTTTACAGAAGAAACCATCGAAAGATTTTACAGGCAGGAAACACAGTTAGCATTACTTTACAAGATTTTTGCAGCGATCGCTATTTTTATTTCCTGCCTTGGCCTATATGGCCTGGTATCGTTTATGGCTGCGCAAAAAACAAAAGAAGTAGGTATACGGAAAGTACTGGGTGCCAACGTTGGGAATATAGTCGTTATGTTCTCCAAAGAGTTTACCGTGCTCATTAGCATGGCATTTATCATTGCCGTACCTGTTGCCTGGTATTTTATGAATGAGTGGCTGCAAAATTTTGTCTACCGCATCAATATCGGCGTAGGTGTGTTTGCAATAGCAATGTTTGCCTCATTGATCATAGCCTGGTTAACGGTGGGTTACCGTGCAGTGCGGGCGGCTTTAGTAAATCCCGTGAAATCATTGCGGGCGGAATAACAAACGAAGACTAATTAACACCTGAAATTAAATAGAAAACCAACGATGAGAATTTACATTAACAAAGCGATCATTGTCACACTTTTTGTAGTAACAGCAGGCCTGGTTAACGCACAGCAAACCCCTGAGTCTTTTATACAGGAAACAAAATACCTGATCTACCTGCCAGACGGATATGCCAGCGATACCTCGATGAGATGGCCTTTGATGATCTTCCTTCATGGCTCAGGTGAAAGCGGAACCGATCTCGAAAAAGTAAAAGCGCATGGGCCGCCGAAACTGATCGAACAGGGAAAAAAGTTTCCCTTTATTGTTGTTTCGCCACAGGCACCACCGCAAACAGGTTGGCAGGTTGAAATGTTGAAAGGGATGCTCGATGATCTGAAAAAAAGATACCGTGTAGATAGAGATCGCATCTATTTAACCGGCTTGAGTATGGGTGGTTTTGGTACCTGGAATTTTTCAGTGAAATATCCGGGAGAATTAGCAGCTATTGCTCCTGTCTGTGGTGGCGGTAACCCCGATGAAACCTGGAAGTTGCGCTATATGCCGGTGTGGTGTTTTCATGGCGCAAAAGATGATGTGGTACCACCTGCTGCTTCGATAAAGATGGTGGATGCGCTGAAAAAATATAATTCAAATGTAAAGTTTACTTTATATCCCGATGCAAACCACAATAGTTGGGATACAACTTATAATAGCGATAGCCTTTATAACTGGCTTCTTGCACAAAAAAAACACCGCTATAAGCCCGTTGCTGTAAAAAAGGAACTACTTAAAGAATATAGCGGCGTTTATGTAAACAGTATAAATGGTGATAGCTTGCAAATCCTTGTTGAAAATGAAAAGCTGACTGTCAAACCCGGGAATGAGAATATAAAACTTGAAGCTTCTTCCGGTACTAACTTTTTTTGGGATGAAAATTCAATTGGCGAGATCCAATTCATGCGTAATAAAAATGCGGTAAGCGGCTTTATTTTGTTGTCAGACGAAAAAGTCGAGTTTAAAAAAGTTTCTCAAAAGTAAAAATGCGCTGTTCAGTTAAAAGCATAATGCCAATGGCTGAACATTATTAAAAGATGCCCCCAGTTAAGGAATGTTTGTATAAATAGGCCTGTAGCTGAAGCACGAAAGTGTTCGGATTTGACAAAAAATCGTTCGTTTTCGAACACCGTCAATTTTTTTAGCTATCCAAGTGTTTGATTTTAAATAATTTGTCTCTTGGCATACCTGTTGGGAGTTTGTCGCTTTGAGCAGATAAGTTAAAGCACCGGTACATGTTTAAAAACTATTTTACCATCGCATTGCGAAACCTTGGAAGAAATAAAATTTTTTCACTCATTAATATTGCGGGTCTTGCTATTGGCATCAGTGCCTCACTCGTTATCTATTTAATCGTTCAGCATGAACTGAGTTATGATAAATTTCATAAAGATGGCGATCGCATTTACCGTGTTGTTTCGAAAATAGAATTTCCTGATCTCACTATTCATAATTCGGGAGTTCCTGTTCCAACTGCCAATGCAACAAGAAATGAAATACCAGGGCTTGAAGCCGTTACTCATTTTATTACACCGGGTGTACGTAAGGTTTCGGTTGCTTCCCCAGGCAGCCAATCCCCCGCGATTTTTCGAAAACAAGAAAAAATAATCTATGCAGATGCGGAATATTTCGACGTATTCGATTATCAATGGTTAGCAGGATCTCCACAGACAGCGTTGAAAGATCCATTCCAGGTCGTGTTGACCGAAAGCAGGGCAAAAACCTATTTTTCAACGTTAACGCCGATTGAAATTTTAGGTCGCGGGATATTGTATGATGATTCCGTTAAAGCGATCGTCGCAGGCATCGTAAAAGATATTGAAAAGCTAACAGATTTTCCGTTTAAAGAATTTATTTCAAGAGCCACGGTAGAAAACACAGGCATAAAAAAACATTGGAACTGGGAGGAGTGGGGAAGTATCAATTCAAGTTCTCAAATGTTCGTGAAATTGGATAAAGGCAAAAGCGCAGCGCAGGTGGAGAAACAATTAGTGGCTTTGCGTGAGAAATATCGGGAAAGGAGAGAAGGCCGTAGTGAAAAAGACGACACCAGGCATTTATTACAGGGTATCGAAGATATTCACTTCAACGCCGACTACGATGCATTCGAGCAACGGCAGGCGCATAGGCCAACGATGTACGGTTTACTTGCTGTGGCTTCCTTTCTATTACTGTTAGGCTGTATAAATTTTATAAATCTTACTACGGCACAGGCGGCACAAAGAGCAAAGGAGATAGGCATACGCAAAACAATGGGTAGTGGAAAAGGACAGTTGATATTCCAATTTTTGAGCGAAACATTCCTGCTTACTTTTTTAGCAACCCTGCTGTCTGTTGTTATCACGCCGTGGCTCTTAAAAGTGTTCGGCAACTTTATACCACCGGAAGTTTCTTTTGCATCGTTGAACCAACCGCATGTCTGGTTATTCCTGCTGGCGGTAATAGTAATTGTTACAATATTATCAGGTTTTTACCCGGCGTTGGTGTTAACCAGGTTTAAACCGGTAACCGTATTAAAAAACCAGGCTTACGCTGGTACGGCGCAAACACGGAAAGCCTGGTTAAGAAAAACGCTGACAGTTACGCAATTTGTCATCGCCCAATTTCTTATTATCGCGACCCTGGTAGTAAGTAAGCAGGTGCATTATTCTTTAAACAAAGATCTCGGTTATGAGCGGGACGCCATTGTTCATTTCAATGCACCACGAAATGTTTTTTCCCGGGAAAAAGACAATCGCCGCTTTGCTTTATTAGCAAAAATAAAAGCGATCCCTGAAGTGGATAAAGTAAGTCTTGCCGGTTCAGCGCCGGCATCAGGCAATACGTCTACAACAACGATGAAATTTGATAATGGAAAAAAGCTGCTTGAAACAATGGTCGAGATAAAATATGCGGATACCGCGTATTTTGATTTATATAAAATGAAGTTGGTAGCCGGCAAAAATCTTCAACAAAGCGATACCACGAAGGAATTTGTGATTAATGAAACCTATGCAAAGTTGTTGGGCTTTTCGAGGCCTGCTGATGCGGTCGGTCAATTCATTGAGCGAAATTTTAAAGTTCCGGTTGCCGGAGTGATCGCCGACTTTCATACCAAGTCAACCCATGAACCTATAAAGCCGCTGGCATTTTCTTCCGCGGCCGACAATAGTTTTGCCATTCACCTCGCCTTAAAGCCAGGGGGACAGGGTGGCGATTTATGGAAAAGAGCTATGGCCAAAGTGGAAAGGTCTTATAAGGAGGTATATCCCGGGGATGATTTTACCTATACGTTCTACGATGAAAGTATTGCCAAATTTTACACAACTGAGCAGAACATTTCACGCTTGTTAAAATGGTCAGCCGGTTTATGTATGTTCATCAGTTCCCTCGGGTTGTTGGGTTTAGTCATGTACATCACCAATACCCGCACCAAAGAAATTGGTGTAAGGAAAGTGTTAGGTGCTTCTGTTGCGCAAATAGTGGCGCTGTTGTCAAAAGATTTTGTCTTATTGGTAGTAATCGCATTTTTGATCACACTGCCAGTTGCCTGGTGGTTTATGCATAATTGGTTGCAGGATTTTGTGTACAGAACATCCTTAAGCTGGTGGATATTTGCTATAACCGGAGCAGGTATGATAGTGATAGCAATGCTTATTTTAAGTATCAGGACTATAAGATCGGCTATTGAAAACCCGGTGAAATCATTAAGAGCAGAATAACCTTCTATGTTTAAAAGTTATTTTAAAATAGCCTGGCGCAATTTGTGGAAGAACAAATTATTCTCGTTTATAAATATTATGGGATTGGGCCTGGCTATTCCTTTTGCATTGCTTTCGTTGATACAGGTGGTGAATGTGTACGAGTATGACAACTTTCATCCGCATCCAAACAGAACGTACAGGATAATAACAGATGTGACAGATGTAAACGGTAATAAAATTAAGTATGCTGCAACGCCTTTTGCATTAGCCGGCAAATTAAAAACTGAATACCCTTTTGTTGAGCAATCAACAAATGTGATTGGGGAAATGGGATGGGAACTTACAAACAGAATTAAGACAATCAGGGTAAACGTATTATTTACCGAACCTTCCTTCTTTAACATGTTTGGATTCTATCTCGAAAAAGGCACAATACCGGTAGCACCTAATTCAATTGTGCTTACCCACGAAAAGGCCGAAATATTTTTTGGCGATGCAGATCCTGTTGGCAAAACCCTTTCGCATCATGATTATGGTGAATTGAAAATTACCGGCGTATTGAAGCCCTTTAAAAAAAATACACATCTCAAAACGGATGTGATGATCTCAATGGCTACTTATGAGCGGATGAATCGAAATATTTCCAAAACAGACTTGCCTGGCTATACGTACGTTTTATTAAAAGAAAATGCCAAAAGTGGGAACCTTGATGCCGCGTTAAATACACTAGCCGTCAAAAGTAACAAAGAGAATGCGGCGGCAAAACAAACAATTCAGTTCCGCCGGCAGAAATTATCAAAAATATCACCTGCGTTTGAGGAACTAAGAGGAAATATGGGAGTAGAATCTGTACTGGGATTATCAGTTAACCTGGCAATAGCAATGGCGATTATCTTATTGGCCGGGTTTAATTATACTAATCTTACATTAGCCCGTTCTTTAAGCAGGGCGAAGGAAGTAGGTATACGCAAAGTGACAGGTGCATTGCGTTATCAATTAATCGGTCAGTTTATTTGTGAAGCTATCGTAATTGCATTGTTATCGCTTATAACAGGCTTTGTAGTATTAAGATTTATGCAGCAGTTTGTGCATGTAAACTGGATTACCTGGGAAGTGGACAATCAGTTTATATTATGGGTGGTGTTTATATTATTCGCCATTTTAATTGGTGTATTGGCAGGTATTATTCCTGCAAGAATCTTGTCAGGGTTTCAACCTATAAAAGTGCTGAAGGGAACAATCAGCCCGGCGTCTTTTGGTAAGATTAATTTTCGTAAAAGCCTTGTGGTAATTCAGTTTGTGGTTACAGCTTGTTTTATTTTTTTGATTGCAAATTTGTATAGCCAGTTTAAATACATGGCTACCGATAATGAAAACTTCAATCGCAGAAATATTTACAATGTATCTGCCAATGGTAATTACAAACTGTTAAAAAATGATGTGTCAAATAATAAGGATGTTCAAAGAGTTGGGCTTGTTTCAACGCCTTTTGGGGGCACAAGTGCAACCTGTGGTATCAAAAATGATCAGCAGGGAAACAACAGCTTTGCCAGTTATTATGCAGCCAATGCTGATTTTATCAGCAATATGAACCTGCAGTTTGTCGCCGGAAAAAATCTTCCTGAAAGCAATAGCGATTCAGCTTCAAACTTAGTAGTAGTAAACGAACAGGCTCTCTTTGCTCTTGGTTTAGGCACACCGCAGGAAGCAATTGGTAAACAAGTTATTTTAAATGATTCAAATGAAGTGATCATTAATGGTGTTGTGAAGGATTTTTGTTATTATCTCTACCAGTTCAGGGTGTCACCTTTAATTATGCAGTACAATCCGGCGCAGTTTCATGTGTTGAGTATTAAAACAAAAGCCGATGTGGCAGAGCAATCGTTTAAAGCAAAAATGCAATTGATATGGAAAAAGTATAACCCTTACGAAGAGCTTGCTTTTTCCAACTATGAAAAAGAATTGTACGATCGTTATTATCCCGGGGCAGATATGAAATTTATGGGTATGCTTTGCTTTATTATTTTTGTAATTGCTATCATGGGTTTAATCGGCATGGTTACTTATAATACAGAAAAACGTGTTAAGGAGATCGGTATCCGTAAAGTGATGGGTGCTTCTGTTTTGACAATTGTAACGGAACTTTCAGTCGGCTTTGTAAAATTAATTTTGATTGCGGCCTCTGTATGTATTCCTTTAGGGTATTTATCAGGATATTTTTTCATAAGATTATTTGCGTTTAATAATGGAGTAAATATTGGGTTGATGACCTTTCTTTTTTGCTTGATATTTTTCATTGCCTTGTTTACAATTGCGATAAAAACTATTGGCGCTGCCTCAGTAAACCCGGTGAAATCATTGAGGGCAGAATAAAGCCGTCATTGCCACTGCAACCGCGACCGCAATCTCCGACTGCGACTGCGAGCAGGGCGAAGCAGAAGGCAGGAAGCAAAAGAACAGAATAAATAAAAAGAAAAATAAATTAAATAATAAACATGCTTGAATTAAAACATATCTACAAATGGGTGAACACCGGTAACAACCGGACATTCATTTTAAAGGACATCAACTTGTCGATAAAAGAAGGCGAGTTTCTGTCCATTATGGGGCCTTCCGGTTCCGGTAAGTCAACGTTGCTGAATGTGATTGGTATGCTGGATGATTTCAATGATGGAGAGTATAACTTTTTGCATGAGTCAGTACATAAACTGAAAGAAAAGCAACGTTCGGGGTTATATAAGCAGTATATAGGGTTCGTATTCCAGGCATATCACCTGATCGATGAACTGACCGTGTATGAAAACATAGAAACGCCGCTGATTTACCAGAATATAAAATCGTCGGAGCGAAAAGCCATGGTGGCAGACATGCTTGACCGCTTTAATATTGTTGGAAAAAAAGACCTGTTCCCAACGCAGTTATCCGGTGGTCAGCAGCAATTGGTCGGCATTGCCAGGGCTTTAATAGCAAAGCCAAAATTATTACTCGCTGATGAGCCGACAGGCAATCTCAATTCGAAGCAAGGTGAAGAAATCATGGAATTGTTTAAACAATTAAACGATGAAGGAGTAACCATAGTCCAGGTTACTCACTCAGAAAAAAATGCCGGTTATGGTAAACGGGTTATTCATTTGCTTGATGGTATGATAGAGAAGAGAGTCGAAAATGGGCAAAGTGTACTGAGTTAAGTTTATTTATATCAACTGAGTTAAAAAAAAGAAATGAGCAAAAGGAATTTCATTATTGCATTGACAATACTGGCTTCATTGCAAGGCGCAGCACAAACAGGGATGACGTTGAAGCAGTGTGTAGAAACAGGGATCGCTAATAATTTTGATGTACAACAAAGGCAATTGCAGGCACAGAGTGATGAAGCTAACTGGAAGCAATCAAAGCTGAATATGTTTCCCGATCTGAATGCAGGCGCCGGTCATAGTTTTAACCAGGGTCGCAGCATCGATCCGTTTACCAATTCGCCGGTTACACAATCTTTTAATTCATCCAATTACAATATCAGCAGTGGTGTTGTTTTATTCAATGGGTTGTCGATACAAAATTCTATCCGGCAAAATTCGCTGACCTACCAGGCCGCTAAAATGGACTGGCAACAGGAAAAAGATAATCTTACCATCAATATTATACTTGCGTACCTGCAGGTGCTAAGTAATACCGATCAGCTCGTTCAGGCAAGGAACCAGGCAAGTTTATCCTCACAGCAGGTGGAGCGGCTGGAAGTACTAAATAAAGAAGGGGCCATCAAACCATCCGACCTGTCCGATTTGAAAGGCCAGTATGCCGGCGATCAGTTAGCGATCATTACTATTGAGAATGCATTACAAACGGCGAAGGTGAGCCTTGCGCAGTTAATGAATGTGCCCTATAACAAAGAACTGGTACTTGAAAAAATTGAGCCCGAATCTTTTGCCGCCAGGTATGAGGATACGCCTGAAAAAATTTACCAAACCGCTCTGCAGCAATTAGCAATGATCAAGGCGGCTGATCTGCGCAAACAAAGTGCGGCCAAAGCAATAAAAGTGGCACGTGGCCAGCTTTTTCCGACACTTAGCTTTAATGGCAACGCTTACACTAATTATTCCAGCGTGGCAATGCAAAGCAAGTATCTCAATACTATTGATAAGACATCGAACGATTATGTAATAGTCAATGGTTCACCACGTCCTGTTGTTTATAAGCAGGATAATTTTGACGTTAGCAAGATCAATTACAACGACCAGCTGAATAATAACCTGTACACATCCTTTGGCTTCAATTTGAACATACCAATTTTCAATTCGCTGGTGCAAAGAAATCGCATTAAGCAGGCGAAGATCAATTATAAAAGCACCGAATTGTCTGCTACTACAACAAGAACGCAATTGAGCCAGGCAATCGACCAGGCCTATATCAATATGAATACAGCCGCCGACCGCTATAAAACTATACTTGAGCAGGTCACAGCCTTCGAAGAATCTTTTCGTGCAGCCGGTATCCGGTTTAATTCCGGTGTAGGAAATTCAATTGACTACCTGACGGCAAAAAATAACCTTGACCGGTCAAACATTAACCTCATCATCGCGAAGTATGATTATGTACTAAGAACGAAGATTCTTGATTATTACCAGGGAAAACAATTGTGGTAAACTTCTGCGATGCGTCGCGTGTTGCCAGGGGTAGGGTTGGCAATTTTCACTGCGGACGTTTGCCACGTTCATAGGCGAATGCTGGTAAGCAGGCCGGTGTATTGCCTATTTTTTGGGAAGTCAGAGTAATGTTATCCCAACCACAGATTCACAGAACCTATGAGGAAAAGTTTGCTCATAAACTCAGCATGCATATTTATCGTTTAAAATTCTTGCCAGAGTGGGATTAAGCGTATTCCTGTAAGTCGCTGAATTCCCGTGGTATTCTTTTTTAAGGGTTACAAACCGGACCGACATATCCGATTATTTTTTTATATAAGTTTAGGGCACAAAAATTGGGATAATATTCAAAACCTTGGATATGAGAAATAAGAGAACACAATTGGCGAAAAAGGAAACTCCCCTCATAAAAAAAACCGAAATAAGTAGCGTACTTCAGTTTAGCGAATATCCTACACAGGATACTGTGTCGGGTAATTCGCCAGGTGCTGGTACCCGGATAGCAGCCTCTGATCTGTTTTCGTTTTTCACCGCCGATATTATAAAAGAAAAAAAGCTGTTTACTCGGTAAGTCTACCAGTTATCAAACACGAGTCCGAAACTTTCCTCGTTGAGTATTTCCTTCCAATGCTCGATCAGTGTTTTATAAGCAGCACCTACGGGCATTAATTTCCGTTCGAGATCAAACAGGCCGAGTTCATTAATATTACCAACATCATCGCGCAGTGCAGAGTCCCAATCGACCTGGTGCAACAGGCTATACCACGTGAACCCAATGATGGGTATCCCATCGTGCTTCAGCCGGTGCACATTCGCCCACTGTTTGAGCAACCATTCCGTACAAGCCGGCATTTTGATGTTGGTTTCCGTGTGCATGATCGGCAACTTATATCTTTTATAGTATTGATTAGTGATCACATAGTAACCAAATATTTCTCCCGCCGCCTGGGTATGCCCGTCGGGAAACACGAGGTGTTCATTGGTTACATAATAATCGTTGCCCATAATGCATTTGGCCTTTACCTGGTTTTGAGTAAACCAGCTGTATTCCTGTTTGGTCATTCCATTCTTCAATAAGTATTCGTACATCGTTACGTTTAGCGGGTAGCCATATGTGAGATCCAGGGAAAGGAAGCGTTTTTGGTTAAGGAACCGTGCAAGTGGTACTGCTTTAGGATCCATGGCATGAAAATATTCCGATGATTCACTTTGTATAAATGTAGCTTCCGGCTGAATGTTGAGAATATTTTTCATGGCCATTACATTCGCTTTGCAAAGGTGTTTTAAAGCGGTAACGAAAGCTTTATCGGATTGGCAGCGTTCATTCCACCATCCATATTGCGCCGAAAACATGGCTGTGATAAAAATCTCGTTGATAGGTGTATATAATTGCAGATCGGGAAAACGTTGTGCAAAAGCTTTTGAATATTCGGCGAAGTACTCAGGAAAGTCGGGATTTTGAAAATTTTCCAGCCAATCAGGTACGCCGAAATGACACAGGTCAACGATAGGCGTGATATGCAACTCTTTTAATTTTGCAAAAGTCGCATCGGCAAAAGTCCAATCGTATTGGCCCGGCCCGGTATGGGTTTTATAATAAGGCGGGCCATACCGTAAAAATTCAATGCCCACGTCTTTTACTAACTGAAAATCTTCCTGCCATCTTTCATAGTGGCCCGTTTTTTCCATCTCATCTACACGCTTGGTCTTTCCGTTGGGGAGCAGGATCGTGGGATAACTGTTCTCTATTCCTGTCGCGAACATGAATTTATTCCGGGCCATTATCAAACGATTTTTTATGCCTGTCGTTGTTCAAAATACCTGTTCAACGCATCATCCAGTGGTGGAAGCCTAATCCCTTTATCACTTTGCAATACACTGTAAAAAGGCCGCCTGGCTTTCCATCCCATTTCGATCAACGGACAGGATACAAGGTTATGGTTTTTACAACTTGTTCTTTCTGCAATAATGCCGCCAAAGTCAGCCCATGTTATTGTGCCATCGTTTGATAAATGCCAGATACCCGCTTCCTCGTCAATAAAAAGATCCATCGCCGCATGGCACAGGTCGGGAACATAGGTAGGCGATACGATCACGTCACCCGGCATATAAAGTATTTCATTTTTTTGCAATGCCTCCAACACATTGTACACAAAATTATATTTATCCCATGGCCCGAAGAAAGCACTGGTACGTATTATTAACGAGGAAGGATTCGCAGACAAAATTAATTTTTCACCTTCCGATTTACTAAGGCCATATGTATTTAAAGGCAACACGGCATCCACCTCATGATAAGGCGAACGTTTATTGCCATCAAATACGAGATCGGAAGAAAAGCTCATGAATCGTATTCCATATTGGGAACACAACTTGGCCATCACAGCAGGTGCGGTAGCATTCATTGCAAAGCATTCCGACGGATTCAGTTCAGCCTCATCTACTCTTACATAACCGGAAGCATTGATTATCGCCCAGGGCTTGTATTTTTCTATAATTGCCTGGATATTATTTTCATCAAGAACATTTATTTCCTGTCGGCCTGTTGCAATGAACGGAATAGAACGTTGTTCACAGATTTTAATAAAAGCATTGCCCAGGGTCCCCGTCTTGCCAATGATCAGCAAAGGAGTAATTTTTTCTTTTTTTTCAGTCGCTGTAAATTGGGAAGGTGCGTCTTTTTTTGTATGCCACCACCCTTTTGCGTCAAACAGCGGATGTTGGTAATCTCCGCGATCTGCTAATGACCGTATCATTTTGTGCAAAGATGTAGGCCGTACGCGGCTATTGCTGATATCGAAAACGCCAGGCTCATAATAATTGTTGCTGGCTGTAAGCAAGCTGTTCCAATCGTATGCTCCTAATAACGACCAGGCCGTTACAGCCTGTATGTCGACGCCTTCTTTTTTTAAGGAACAACAACTATCCCACACTTCTTTTAGCCATCTTAACTGTTCTTCTCTTGTACAACTGAGATGACATTCGGTAATAGCAATCGGTAGTTGGTAGCGTTGCCAGGATTCTTTGAGCAAGGTAGTTAACCCCAAAAGCTGGCCTGTCCGAACAGCTTCGGTATCCGCATAGCAATGTTTACCATTTCCACCATGCGTACAGTCCGGATATTTATCGAGTTGTTCATCGAGATATCTTTCGGAGGTAACATAATAATTAAAACCCATAATAGAAGGTGGGCAAGGGTTATCCAAAAAGAATTGAAGCGTTGATTCCGGGATGCCAAGGGAAAGAAAATAGTTCCAGAAGAAATGGTCTTTATTTAGATTGCCACATAAAAGGTCATTGGTTAGCCATCGTCGTTCATTTTCAAAATCAGCCTGGTAGGCCAATAGTGATGTGCTGTGCGTTTTGCCAAGATCTTCGGTTTGTATTAACTGCGCCCCGGGATTTATTTTGCGAACGGCCTGCATAGCCAGTACTGTTGCCTTGACCTGGTTGAGCAGCATTTTCGTAAAACTTAATTCATCGGTAAGATGCGGGTACCAAAAACCATACAGACCACTGAATCTTGCCGTGGTCAATGGTTCGTTCACAGGTGTGTAGTAACTGAGCCAGGGAAATTTTTCTGCCACCTTTTCAGCATAAGCTGCAAGTTTAACCGGAAAATCTTTATCGGTAAGGTCCGTAAAATATGGCCCGCTGCCATGATGCAGCAAGCCTGCAACAGGGACTAATTTATTTTTCCTGATTGCATTTAATTGCTGCTCTGTCCACCGCCAATCTATTTTTTGTTTGGGTTGGGGCTGATGCTGTTCCCACAATACCGGGTAGCGCAATTTGCGAATACCTAATGCAGCGAATCGTTCTATGTCAGCCACCGCCCGCTGGTAATGACCCGACATTTTTAATTGGTCCCGGTATTCATTGTTTACCCGGTTGATCGTGCATTCAACTCCTCCCCATACTTGGGGTTTATAATATGGAAACTTTGTGCCCGTTGACATGATGTTCAAATTCGGGTTGAGAGATCAGGATCTTATATAATTTTAAGGACTGTGCTACCACCTGGTCCATATTATAATATTTATAAGTAGCAAGGCGTCCTGTAAAATGAACCTCCTTTAAGCTGGAAGCGAGCAACTGGTATTTTTTGTACAGTTCTGCATTTTCGGCTCTCGGCACCGGGTAGTAAGGATCGCCTTCTGCCTTGGGATATTCATATACGATCGTTGTTTTCGAATGCCGTTGACCAGTGAGGTATTTGAATTCCGTTATTCTTGTATAGGGATGTTCGTTTGGATAGTTAACGGTGCCCGTCGGTTGGAAGGTTTCTGTCCCGATAGTTTCAAATTTAAATTCAATCGAACGGTAGGGCAACTTGCCATAGCAATAATCAAAATAATAATCAATAGGTCCCGTATAGATCATTTCCCTGTAAGGTATCAGAGCTTCTATTTCTTTATAATCTGTATTGAGCATCACCTTTATATTGGGATGCGATAACATGTTCTCAAACATTTTCGTGTAACCGTGCAACGGCATTCCCTGGTAGATGTCGGTAAAATAGCGGTCATCACGATTGTTGCGTGTAGGGATCCGCGCAGTTACCGAAGCGTCTAATTCCGAGGGATCGAGGTCCCATTGTTTTTTTGTATAACCTTTAAAGAATTTTTCATAGAGTTCACGGCCCACTTTATTTACAACCACATCTTCCGACGTAAGAATTCTTTTTCTTTGTTCCGCCTTTGACTGCAGGAACTGCTCCACCTCATCGCTTGTAAGGTGCATACCATAGAGCATATTGATGGTATTAAGATTAATCGGGATAGGAACAAGCATTCCATCCACACTGGCTAATACCCGGTGTTCATATGGCCGCCACGTCGTAAACTGGCCAAGGTACTCGTAGATATCTTTACAATTGGTATGAAAAATGTGCGGACCATACTGGTGTACGAGTATCCCTTCATTGTTATAGTAGTCGTATGTATTACCACCTATATGATTCCTTTTATCTACAATCAGTACTTTCTTTCCTGTTTGTGTGGCAAGGCGTTCTGCTAGTACAGCTCCGGCAAAGCCGGCGCCTACAATTAAATAATCAAACATATTCACTCCTTTTTTGAATTAGGTTACCAGGTTGTTTCGCTTCCAGTTTTCTTTCTATATGCGTAATCATTTTTTTCCATGTTATATCCCAGGAAACATCGGCTAAAAAATTATCCACGGCTTTTAGCCACACAGGATCGTTTTTTACCGATAAGCCCCACTCAATACCTTTAATAAATTCAGCGGGTGTATCAGCGATATAAACTAGGTTATTTTCGCCGTAGGGTTTTACTACATCCCTGATGGATGTAGATACCACCGGCACGCCGCCTGCGAGGTATTCAGGAGTTTTCGTCGGGCTGATAAATCGGGTAGACTCATTTAATGCAAAAGGGATCAATGCTACATCCCAGCCAGACAGGTAGACGGGAAGATCAGCATAAGACCGGCTTCCTAAATAATGAATGTTAGGAGAGACGGGTAATATTGCCGGATCAATTTTCACAGTTGGCCCTATAAGAATAAACTGCCAGCCGGGTTTTAAAACGGCTAGTTGCCCGAGCAATTCAATATTCAGCCGTTCATCGATCACTCCAAAAAAACCTATACGGGGATGAGGCATATCGAGATGATCAAAAGGAACGGTTATATTGGTTCTGGCATTTGCAAAATGTTTTTTATCGATACTGCTGGGGAAGGGATGTATATCCGGGTGAAGGTCTTTTTTTGCCTCATACAAATGATAACCGCCGGTAAAAACAAGGTCGGCTTTTTGTAAAAGCGCTGCTTCTTTTTCTTTGATAGCAGTTGGTGCATTTTTGAACGCCGACAATTCATCCATGCAATCGTAAACTACAAGGTCAGCCGCGGGCAACGCTTCTCCCAGGGGCATCGCCATAGGAGTGTAATACCATGCGATATAATTTTTAAGATTGACTTTGGCGAAAAACTCCTGCAATAGTTTACCCTGTTCAGCAACGATTTCATTTTCATTAAGGCCGGAAGGTAAGTGTGGCGTAATGATTTCAACATTTTCGGCATTAAGAATTACATCAAGGAAAGCCGTTTCGGAATCAAACAACGGTTCTTCAACAACAAACACCCTGAACCGTTGTGCAAACCTGCTTAACAGGTGTTGCGGCCGCTGGTACACAAAATTCCATCGTAGATGGCAAAAGCATATCATATCCATTCGGATCTGTCTTTTTATAATTTATTGAAAACATTGTCAGGTAAACTACACTGTTTATAAACACAAAATTGTGCCATCCCGTTTGCTGCTGATCTGCTAGGCGTGCCCTAATAAAAAAACGATAAATGTGGGAAATTTTATCCCCTAATCGTATTGGCGGTAGTATTCATCTTTTTATACAGTGGAGTGGAGTAGGCTGGCATGAATCAATGGGCTGTTATATAAGGTTGTCATGATGTACAGTGTACACTGACTAGTTTTTTAATCAAGAGAAAAACGCAAGTTGCAAACAGTTGAAGGGGATATTTCAGTATCCAGTTTTTGAAAAACGATTTCGTATGATTTTTAAAATGGGTTAATCAGGTGTTTGTGTTTATCGTGTTACTGGTCATTCAAATTCACAAATGACATTCATTCAAAACCCACCATTTTTTCATTTGGTCGCTGCGCCGGCTGTTGTTTTACACACGACATATAAAAAATATTATTCTATTGTAAACGAGTGGTTTTCCTATACAAACCATCGGAAAACTACGCTGTTTTCCTATCGTAGATTTTGTAAGTAAAATCAGCACTTCCACGCTATGCCGGTATGGCGGCAGCGCATACATTTGTAACAGAAGTTGATTGATACACAATATCAATCTATCCAATACCAACTGAGAAACCACTGTCCAGATCCTGGGAAAATCCTGAAAAATCCAATATCAATCAACTTCTTTTTTATCCTTCTGTAAAAGTTAGTATTCGCACGTAATAATTGATCCTCCGTTTTTCGCCCCTAAGCTTACTAATCCATTCTTCGTACCAGTTAACAATCCAGCCCCTCTTGTTTTTAAAAACGCCGATGTTGATCAGGGGCGTGTGAAAGCATTCCCTGGTAGGACATAACTCATTATCCAAAGATCTATGCAACTAGCCGTAGAAAAAAAAGTCGTCAATCGTTCGAAAAAGCTGAGGGAACTCGCATCCCCGTTTTCTTCTTTTAGTGTAAGCATTGAGCCAGGTAAAACAGGAGTTGTCAAAACTATGCCTGTGAAATTTGAAAAAAAATCACAGCGCGGTAAGACGCCAGATTTTTCCGGCTGGAATATGCCGGAGCAGGAGCATGGAGTTATTAAATGCAGGGAGCATGATTTTTTGTAGACAAGTGTAGCTTCATTATGCCAGTGCATAAAAAAAGTTGCCGCAATCAACTGCGGCAACTTTTTTTGTTGAAGAGAGGTACTAATTCAACTCGGTCAACCATTTTTCTGCGAATGCTCTTGCGGATTCGGTTACCGCCTTACCTGCCCTGAACCCTTGTTTCCATTCTGTTCGTTTGCCCTCATATGCCTGGTTGACGAATCTTTTTTTACCATATTTTTCTACCAGCACTGCATTATAATCAATGCCTTTTGTGTATTCCAGCATCTTTTCCAGCTTGTCAGCTATAAAGGCATTGATGCTTTCGGGATATTCTGTTTCCCAACGTTTCATATTGTCGGCATACCTTTTTTGCTCTCCTTCCTGTTGATATTTTTCGCCCATCGCTATGGCGGCAAAATATTCATGATTGGGATTTTGATAATCTTTCAGGTTTTTGCGCAGCATGTCCAGTACCGGTTGTATACCCTTTGCCATATCTGCATTTACTTCTTTAATGGTTTTCTCCGTGTCTTTAATGCCTTTTTCGGTTTTCGCTATTTCCTCTTTTTGGATTTCCGCGATGCTTCGAAGCGGCTTTTGAACAGGCTCTTGTGGTTTTGCGTTCTTTCGCATGTCCCCATACTGTTTTTTGAATACATCTCCGCTGACATACTCCCTGGTATAGTTTAGCAGGTCGCTGGCAATTGCCGCTCTGTCGTTGACCGCGATATTTTTAGCATTCTTTACACCATAGTAATAAAGATAGCCGTTAAGAAAACTGTTCTTTATTCCTTCTGTTCCGTTTTGTTTGGAGATCCCCAGGGTTTTCCAGAGATCATCGGTCATTTTCTTTGCCTGGTAAGAAGAGAATAAAAAGCTGCTGCCGATAAGCATGCAGGCCAATATAAATCCGGAAGCCCAGGTGATCTTTCTTTGTTTCATAAAAAATAAGGTTTATGGTTTAGGTTTTTGTGAGCTGTAAAGGTTTATTATCCGCGATTGGTTAACAATGGTGCGACACATGATTTGATGAAACAGCTGGATGAACTGTAGAATTGAAGTTGTATAAAAAATATTACCCGCTTTGTAGTATTGCCGACCGCGGAAATTGTCTTAATTTTTAGATGCGAATAGCAATTCCACTTTGCAAGAACGCTGTATGCTGATGTTCCTGGCTCCTGGTTTTAGCATTTTTAAAATGATAAGGAAGCTGGTCCGCTGATCTTCTTTTGATTTATCACGGTTAACAAACCGGCTTTGACCGTTTCATTTAACTGTGACTGGCAACCGTATTTAAACTTCAATCTATAATATGAAAATTAATAAAATCACGATCCGCGGTGAGAAACAAGCCCTGCCTGCTGCCATTGAAGCATCAGGCGATCTTAAATTGGAAGACGTTTACGTGATCGGCGGGGCTACCCGCGGCGCGACCGAACGCCACACGATCACGTTGAAAAAAAACCAGGTAGTTGAGTTTGTTTTTGAAGATGATACCGTTTGGTTTAGTTCCGATGCAACGATCCAGGATGTATTCCCTGAAGCAGCGGCATTAAAAAGCAGGTCCACTGATAGCGATCCGACAGCTATTGGATTTGAAATTCCTTTTTATATAGAAACAACAACTGATAGCAGGGGCATTGGCAATGTAGCGCTTAAATTGTTGAAGATATTTTCGAAAAAGACAGTTCAAAAAAGTGTAAGAGAACTTGCTGCCGATCTTGAAAAAAAGCAATTAGAAGATAAAAGCGGCCTGTTCAGGCTTGACGCCAATTTTCAACTTCAAAAAAATAATGCTGCAGGTAACAGCAAACCCTTTCTTCTTTTTCTACATGGTACCAATTCGTCGACCAGCGGGTCGTTTGGAGAATTAATGGGAACTGAATTATGGAAATACATTCAGCAAACTTATGATGAGAACGTTTTGGCCTTTCAGCACGAGACGCTTACCAAAAGCCCTTTGCAGAATGTAGCAGAACTTGTAAGGCAACTTCCCGGTAACATGGCCTTGCATCTTATTAGTCATTCACGTGGCGGGCTCGTTGGCGATATACTGTCCCGCTTTTGCCTCGACAATGAAAACAATTCCGGTTTTTCGGAAGATGAAATAAATTTTTTAAAAAAGGAAGGCCGCGATGCCGATATAAAACATATCAGGGCGATCAGCGAAGAAATAAAGACGAAAAATATTACCGTCCAAAAATTTATCCGGGTGGCTTGCCCTGCCAGCGGAACTACACTTGCTTCCAATCGGCTCGATCATTTTTTTAATATCACATTTAACCTTATCGGGTTGGCGGTAGGAGGTGTATTGAACCCGGTGTATAATGCTTTCAAGAATTTGATCGCTTCAGTAGTCGATTGTAAAGAAGATGTAAATGTTCTTCCCGGTTTGGAAGCCATGAACCCCGATTCGCCGTTTATTAAAGTACTCAACTATCCCAGGCCATTGGCGGCTATCGATAGTCCGCTGGTGATTATATCGGGGAATAGCCAGGTGAACATAAGTTTCAAAGCATTGGTGGTATTGGCAAGTAAATTTTTCTTCGATTCTAAAAACGATCTCGTGGTAAATACCGCTTCCATGTACAATGGCACCCGGCGGTTAAAAACGGTTCAATATTTTTTTGACGAAGGAACTACTGTTGACCACTTTCATTATTTTAAAAATCCAAAAACCAATGCGGCCTTACTGGATGCATTAAAGGCAACCGGGGATCTGCTGATCCCTGGCTTTGTAAGACTGGAGCAAGGCGCTTCACCTGTTGCAGACCGCAATGCGATACTAAAACTCGATGGCGGGCAGGTATTTAAAAATACCGTTACGGGCAAAAGACCTATCGCCGTATTGCTGCCCGGTATTATGGGCTCCAATCTTTCCCGCAATGGCAAACTTGTCTGGATCAACTATTTCAGGTTTATTGCCGGCGATCTCGGGGGGTTAAAAATTTCTGAAAAGGGAATAGAAGCACCGTCATTGATAAAAACTTCCTATAAAAAACTTGCCGATCATTTGAACGAAACTTACGACGTAGTCACGTTTGCTTTCGACTGGCGCCAGCAACTTAATGATTGTGCAAAATTGTTTGATGAAAAGATCAAGGAATTGCTGATGCACGGCCAGCCGATAAAAATAATTGGGCATTCCATGGGTGGTGTGCTGGTACGTGACTTTATCATCAATCACAACGACACCTGGCAGAAGCTTAATAGTTCGCCTGGTTTCTGTTTATTGTTTTTAGGTTCTCCTTTGGGGGGTTCGTTTCGTATTCCGTATGTGCTATTTGGAAAAGATCCTATTATCGATAAGATCAGTAAAATTGATATTTTTCATACCAAAAAACAATTATTGGAAGTATTCTCAGGTTTCCCGGGTTTATTGAGCCTGTTGCCGCTCACCGATGATGCAGACAATGATTTTTCAAAAGAGGAGACGTGGAAAAAAATGAGTAAAGCCAGTGGCGATACGGCATGGCCAGTTCCTCCAAAAAAGCAATTGGATACATTCAAAGCGTACCGCGATTTTATTAATGCGAATACAAAAAATATAGATTATTCGAATGCCGTGTATATCGCGGGAAAAGATAAATCGACGCCGAGCGGCTATGAATTGGATGATAATAATAATTTAGTTTTCCTCAGCACGGCCGCTGGCGATCAGAGTGTGACCTGGGAATCCGGTATTCCGAAAAAAATGATTGAAAATGATGCGGTGTATTATGCCGATGTGTCACACGGTGCATTGTCCAATGATCCTGCATTGTTCAGTGCTATTTCGGATATACTGATTAATGGTTCTACTAGTTTATTAAAGAAGACGAGACCTGCAATCCGCAGCACAGAAATGGTATTCAGAACGCCGCAGGTTAACGATTTTGACCTTACGCCTGAGGGCATAGAAAATACCATCCTCGGATTGGGTGAAGAAAGAACAACGGAAGCTGGTGAGACGCCGATTCGTGTTTCCATCAGCAACGGCGACCTTAAATATTCATCTTATCCTCTGCTTGCGGGGCATTTTATGAACGACGGGATTTTGTATGCTGAAAAAGCTATCGACTACAATATGAACGGCGTTCTTACCGAAAGATACCAGTTAGGTCTTTATCCCGGTGAAATTGGCAGTAGCGAAGTAATCATCACTCACCAGAAAGATTTTAACGGTGCTATTATCGTTGGCCTTGGCGATCCCGGTTCATTAACTGCTTTTCAATTGACACAAAGTGTAGAGCAGGGTGTAACCAAGTATTTGCTCAATCTCAACAACAGTTCGCCATATACCCATGATGCTGTTCATAGGGATCATGTAGGCGTTTCATCATTAGCCATTGCTTGTTCTTACGGCGGCTTATCTGTTGAAAAATCTATAAGGGCGATTGTCATGGGGGTACAAAATGCCAATAATAAAATACGGTCGATATTAAAGGAAGGTGCTAAGATGGTCACACACATCGAGTTTGTTGAGCAATACCAGGACCGTGCCCTGAACTGTCTTTATGTATTAAATGAAATAGAAAAAGAAGACGACCGGACTTTAAATGTAATTTTTGAAAAAAAGAGAATAAAAAAACTATTAGGTTCCAGAGAGCGGTTGCCATTGGATAATACCGATGAATGGTGGACACGGATCAATGTCAAACTGAAGGAATACGAGTTGAAGGATATTACAAAAGATAAAACCAAAGAGGGAAAGCTTCGGGGCATGCAATTTAATATTTCGACCGGCGGTGCAAGAGAGGAACAACGCGATTTATTTACGAGCAGGGAATTAGTACAGGAGCTGATCAATGATCTGTCGGGAAATAATCAATGGACGCCACAACTTGCAAAAACGATTTTTGAATTATTGGTTCCCAATGATTTTAAGGAGCAATTGAAAAAGCAGGCCAATATCAATTGGATCGTTGATAAAGACACTGCATCTTATCCCTGGGAACTTTTGCAGGACAGTACGAATAATGCAAAGCCTCTTTGCATCAATGCCGGCATGGTGAGACAATTAGCTACACAGGATTACCGCGTGAAAATAAATTCCGTTACAAAGAATTCTGCCCTGGTAATAGCCGACCCTGATCTCAAAGGGTTTGTAAACCAATTGCAGGGGGCATTACAAGAAGGGGAGCTGGTACACGGGATTTTAAATGAAACCGATTTTGCAACTACGAAGATCTCAAGAGGCTCTGCAGCCGATATCATACAGGCTTTGTTCAGTGAGGATTATAAGATCATTCATCTTGCTGGCCATGGTATGTTTAGCGAAGACCCCTCGAGGTCGGGAATGGTAATTGGCAACAATGTGTTTTTATCTACCCGCGAAATATGCCAGATGAGTTCGGTGCCGGAATTGGTATTTGTAAACTGTTGTCATCTCGGCAAGACCGAAGGAGCTATGGAAGAATTATATAGAAACCGGTTCAAACTGGCGGCCAATATCGGAACGCAATTGATCGAAAACGGCGTGAAAGTAGTGATAGCCGCCGGATGGGCGGTTGATGACACTGCGGCACTTGAATTTACAGGTGTGTTTTATAAATGCATGTTTGATGGTGCCGAATTCGGACAGGCCGTTCTGGAAGCCAGGAAAGTGATTTATGAGAAATACAGGTACACCAATACATGGGGCGCCTACCAATGTTATGGCGACCAGTTTTATACATTGAGAACTGGTTACAAAAAGCATCCGCCAAAGGAATATGTGATTGCAAGGGAAGCAGAGATTGAATTAAGCAACCTGCTTAATAAACTGGAAATATCCGGTTATACTACGGAAGGACTCCTTGGGGAGTTGAATGCTATTTCTGCAGCAGTGGATAAAGCAAATATCAGGAACGGGGAAACAACGGAAACAGAAGCGCTGATATATGGCGGTTTGTGTATGTACGAGCAATCTATGATCAAATATGAAAGTTTATTGACAATGGAGAATGCCTCTTTTTCTTTTTCCGCTATGGAAAAGTATTGTAATATCCGGCCGAAGTATTACGTGAGTGAATTTAAAAGATCGCCCAAAAAACAGCAGCAGTTACTAGCTCATATTGATAAAGTAATAAAAGACCTTGACTTATTGATTGATTATAGTCCTACTTCGGAAAGGTTAAGTATGATGGGTAGTGCGTACAAAAGCAAGGGAATGATCAGCGCTACGAAACCGCAAAAAATTAACGCATATAAACAAGCGGCGTTCTTTTATTATAAAGCTTATTCAAAGCAAAAAAAGGCGTATTCATTGATCAACTGGCTGGAGATCGAGAACATGCTGGTTTTACTGGATATCCGGAAATGGGGACAAGCGGTACGAATCGGTCAAACCGCGTATACGCTGCCTGTAATAAAAGACGCAATCAAAGACCTTGAAAATATGTTTGACGCTGTAACGGGTTTTTCACCTGATGAACTGACCTATTGGGATTGGGCATCTGCCGCCAACATAAAACTTTGTATGTTGATGCTGGAATACAAAGCGGCGAATTTTAGAGCACCATCCTACGATGACACGTTCAATCTCTACAAAGAAACATGGGATAAGGCAGGATCTAAAGGAAAAAAACTTGGGGAAATAGAACATCTTGATTTTCTGACGGATGCTTTGTCGCTGAGCAAAAAGAAAAATGCCATTGCCATGAAAAATAAGATCAATGAATTGAAAAAACAGTTGGAAAAAATGATCTGAGAAATCGACCGTTATCCCATGCTAAAAAATGTCTTACACCGCATCATAAACCACTAACATTTTTTTTATGACAGTTGTTAAAAAAGGAAGCCGCGGTGCCGTAGTAACCGAGCTGCAGCATATATTAAGAGAGTTGGACTACAACATTCCTGTCACGGGAATATTTGATACAGCGACCTTGAAAGCAGTTAAAAGTTTTCAAAGCCGGCATCTTGACAAACATAATATGCCGCTGGAAATTGACGGAGAGGTTGGCGAGCTTACATGGTGGGCATTGCAGAATCCCCGAAATGTTGTACAGGGCGTAGCTATCGACTATGGCGTTATGCCTGTTAAAGAAACCGGGGAATCTGCCATGGGGCGGGCCGCTTTGCAGTTTGCGATCAGTGAATTGAACAATGGCGCAGGCGAAGAAGGCGGTAATAATAAAGGCCCTTGGGTAAAAAAATATTTGCAGCCAACAGGTTTAGCAGAAGGAAATAGCTGGTGTGCCGCATTTATAAGCTGGTGTTTTTTACAGGCGGCAGGTGATGATAAAAAAAAGATGCCATTTAAGTATACCGCGGGAGCAAAAAACATTTATAACCAGCTAAAACAAAAATCATTGATCTATGATGCCAACCGTACAACACCGCTTCCGGGCGATATAATAACATGGTGGAGAGTAAGCGCAGCTTCCGGATTTGGGCATATCGCCATTGTTCACCATTACGGGGATGGTTTTTTATATACGTTGGAAGGCAACAAAGCCGCGAATGTAGCTGGCTTTTCGTATGTAAAAACCAGGATGGATAAAGTGCTTGGATATGGACGGATCAGCTAAAATTCCGCACATTCATGCGCAGTACCGAAGATTCTTAACGGTTTATGCCGGTAACTGATGGCGCAACCGCCCGCTTAATGACTTCGATCAACTACATGGCTTTTTATGTAGTATTTACTCTACAAAATCTTTGCAGTTATAATGACCTGAAATAAAGCAGTTGGTCTATTTTTTTTGGGTGCTTGCTGCCGTTACTTTGTATTATTAATCCGTACCCAACAACTAACTGTTTATAAAATATTAGCCCTTGAGAATCCATTTCTGATTCAAGACAACCACTATCTTCCTGATTAGTTGAACCGTCCAGCCGCTTGTCTGTCTTTTATGCAGGCAAGCGGTTTTTTTATAGTCCTCAAAGAAACCCATTTTTCAGCACTTACTATTCTCTTTTCTCCCTATCCGCCAGTTAATTTGATTTTTTATTTTTCCAATAAAGTTCAATTCATTTTACTTAACGATATCTTTTTTGAAAAGGCTATGCTATCGCGTTATTTGACATTTATTTCACTTAGCGCCGATCAAATCCGTGAGATCTGTATTAGCTGTTTCGACCGTGTTGCATAACTTGCACCCCTGCATGAAACATCTAAGGGCTGTAAATAAATATTTCTGGAAGTACCGTGTCCGTCTTGGTATCGGGATGTTGTTTATCTTTTTATCCAACTATTTTAATGTTCTTACTCCGCAGGTGACAGGTTTTGTAATCGATTTTGTGCAACGATCCTTAAATCTTTCCGGGTACAGGCCGAGGCAGGTAAAGCCGGACTATGATCCGCTTGTCACCGGGTTTATCAACAAAATAGAGTCGGCTGATTATTCGCTGGCGAAAGTGGTCGCATTATGCGGTATCAGCATTTTGGTGTTGGCCTTGTTACGTGGTGTTTTTCTTTTCCTGATGCGACAAACCATCATTGTGATGAGCCGGCATATTGAGTACGATCAGAAAAACCAAATTTATGAGCACTATCAAAAATTGGATGCAGCATTTTATAAGAGGAATAGTACTGGCGACCTGATGAATCGCATTGCAGAAGATGTAAGCCGTGTGCGGATGTTTACCGGCCCGGCCATTATGTACCTTGTCAATCTTATAGCCGTCATCTCCCTGTCCGTCTTCTTTATGTACAAAAGAGACCCGTTGCTCACTTGGTATGTGCTTGCGCCACTACCCGTTCTCGCTGTTGCTATTTACTATGTCAACAATATGATCCATAAGAAAAGTGAGTTGATACAGGAATCACTTTCTGATCTTACCACCAATGCGCAGGAATCGTATTCAGGTATCCGCGTTATCAAATCCTTTGTGCAGGAGAGTGCCATGCTGGGTTTTTTTACAAAGACCACTGAGGAGTACCGGAAAAATGCCATTGGCCTGGCAAAGGTGGAGGCGATCTATTTTCCGTCTATCACTTTGTTGATTGGATTAAGCACTTTGCTGACAATAATGATTGGCGGCTTGTACTATATTGAAGGCAGTCATAATATTGGTATTGACACCATTGTTGAATTTGTTATGTATATCAATATGCTCACCTTCCCGGTAAGTGCAATTGGATTAACCGCTAGTATGATCCAACGGGCTGCAGCATCCCAAAAACGTATTAACGAGTTTTTAGATACCGGCACTGCGATCACGCAACCTGTAAAGTCTGCGCCAATGCTCTTACAGGGAAATATAAACTTTAAGAATGTTGATTTTACCTACAAGGATACAGGTATCCAGGCGCTACGAAATTTCGACCTGGAGATTAAAGTGGGGCAAAAGATAGCTATCGTTGGAAGAACAGGAAGCGGTAAAACAACCGTTGCCCAATTATTGTTGCGAATGCACGACCCGGTTAAGGGCGCAATCGAATTAGATGGAACAGACCTAAAGAACATAAAATTGGAAACTTTGCGGGAGCAGATCAGCTACGTTCCCCAGGATGTTTTTTTGTTCAGCGAAACGGTTCATAATAATATTGCTTTCGGGGTACAAAAAGCAACATCTGCCACCGTGGAGAAAGCGGCTATGCAGGCCAATATTCATAAAGAAATAATGTCTTTTAAAGAAGGGTATAGTACTATGATAGGAGAAAGGGGAGTGACATTGAGCGGCGGACAGAAGCAACGTATCTCCATTGCGCGGGCCTTGATAAAAGATCCTGCGATTGTAATCTTTGATGATTGCCTGAGCGCAGTTGATGTAAAGACCGAAAAGGAAATAATCGGAAGTCTCAACGAATACTTACGGGACAAAACAGCGATTGTCATTACTCACAGAATATTTTCCCTTTTCAACTTTGATAACATCGTGGTATTGGAAGACGGTGCGATAGTGGAGCAGGGAAGTCATCACCAACTATTGGCCATGAATGGTTATTACGCCGCTTTATACCAGCGGCAGCAGGAAACCGAGAATGACTCGTGAACCAGTGGGTGTTCCCGTCGGTTCCAACCACGGTTCGTTGGCCGTTATTTCACGGTTTAAAACTAAAATGATCTCTCTTTTGGCTGTTTCAAAAACATCTATATATTTGTGACTTCATAAAATGTAACGTATTTTAATAATTTAAATAGAACTATTGTGGCGTACGAGAATAACGACAAGAAAATGGAAAGTATTTACAGCAAGAGAATTCGTGCTGGAAAAAGAAGGACTTACTTTTTTGATGTAAGGGCTACCCGTGGTAATGACTACTACCTGACCATCACAGAAAGCCGTAAGAGGTTTGACGATAATGGTTACGACAGGCACAAGATTTTTTTGTACAAGGAAGATTTTAATAAATTTATTAAGGCATTGGGTGAATCCGTCGATTATGTAAAGACTGAGCTGATGCCCGATTTTGACTTTGATGCGTTTAATCATGATGAAAATGCGGATGAGTACAACCCCGACGGTAATGGCGAAACAGTAAATGGTGAAACAGTGGTAGTAGCTGAGCAAATAGAAGAAGAAGTTACTGCAACGGCACCCGATCCCATAGCCGAAGTACAGGAGGAAGTGGATAATATAAGCAGCAGCAGCCAGGAAGAAGTAGACAAATGGTAATTATTCTTTTTATAAGATAGTAAATGCCTCTTCACAGAGGCATTTTTCATATAAGGTGAGTTAAGTAACGGGAGTGAAACTTATACCCCCGCCAAAAACTGTTCCTCAATATACCCCGCTACACTTTTCAATGACTTTGTTTTTTCAAAGACAGCCAATTGCCGGTCGGCCCCGGTGCCATTCTCAAGCATATGGTGTACAAAAGCAACACGATGGCGACTACCGAGATGATCAAGAACGGGGTCCAGGAAGTCGAGTAACTCATAGATCAATGCACGGGTATTAACCTCTTCTTCTTTTCCGAAATCAATTAAATAACCATCGACGCCATATCTGCTGGCCCGCCATTTATTTTCGTTGAGCAGTGCCCGCGAATATTGAATGAAATTGAGATTTTTCGAACGCAGCATGTAAATACGGGCGCAGATGGCCTGGAACAGCGAAGCAATGGTGATCGTTTCATCCACGGTCATAGGTATATCGCAAATGCGAAATTCCACCGTATTGAAAAACGGGTGTACCCGGAGATCCCACCATATTTTTTTAGCGTTATCAATACAATTCGTTTTGATCAGCAGCTTTACATAATTATCATAGGCCTCAATACTTTCAAAGGCGTCGGGAATGCCGGTACGGGGAAATTTGTCAAATACTTTTGTGCGGAACGATTTATAACCCGTCATCCGTCCTTCCCAGAATGGAGAATTGGTGCTCAGGGCAAAAATATGCGGCAGGAAGTAACGCGTAGAATTTGCAATATGATTTGCCATCTCGCGGCTTTGCATACCCACATGTACGTGCAGGCCAAAGATCAGGTTGCTTCTTGCTGCCTCCTGCAGTTCGTTGACTATTTCGTTGTAGCGGGCATGGTCAGTTATCAACTGGCTTTCCCAATGACTGAATGGGTGTGTGCCGGAGGCGCCCATAGCCAGGCCAAGACTTCCTGCGATCTCCGAAATGGTCTTTCGTAAAAGCGATACATCGGCAAATGCTTCATCGGCATCGGCACAAATATCCGTGCCTACTTCTACTACGGCCTGGTGCATTTCAGCTTTCACCTTATCCTTTATTACTTTCTGACCTTCATGTACGATCTTTTGTTCATGACTTTTCAATTCTTTGGTTACCGGGTCAATGACCATGTATTCCTCTTCCACACCAAGCGTAAACGTCTTATAATTTAATATCATAACAGTTGTTGGGTAATTATTTTTGGAACATTAAATTAAAGCTGTCTTTGTACTGCTTCGCTTTACATATTCGCCCCAGGTAAGATTGTCGCCTTCACCATTATTGCTTAGCGCTTTCCCGATCGCATAATCAGCTGCTGTTTCCACTACCCATTCAAAATTCTCTTCGCCTACGCTGGTACGTTCAGCATCAGGGGCTGGATTACAAAAATCTATCGCATAAGGTACGCCATTTCGCAGTGCTAATTCAACGGTATTAAAATCATAACCGAGATATTTATTGATCCGCAGCACGATATCTGTCATTTCCTGCAAACGTTCAGCAGAAGGAGAGAAGTCAGCAACATATCGCAGGTGATGCGGATTACGGGGTTCATATGGCATGATGCGCACATGCTTGCCGCCAATACAATAACAGCGGTAATATTCATCAAACACAATCTCTTCCTGCAACAACATGACCAGTTGACCGGTTTCGCTGTGTTTTTTAAAAAAATCTTCCGCACTGTCCAACCGGTACACATGCTTCCATCCGCCGCCCGCGAAAGGCTTCATATAAGCGGGAAATCCGACATAATTAAAAATACTGTCCCAATCAAGGGGATAAGCAAGATTGCTGAATGAATCATCAGTTGTGTCGTCAGGCAACTCCCTGGATGGTATGATAGCCGTCTTTGGCACGGGTACATCCACTTTCGTCATCAGGCAATTATTGAAATACTTATCATCGGCACTCCACCAAAAAGGATTGTTAATAACAGCAGCACCTGTTACAGCGGCGTTTTTCAGCCATGTCCTGTAAAATGGCACATCCTGCGAGATACGATCAATGATAACGCTATACCCGCTGGACTCACCCTGCATTGCTTTATCTATTCGTACTGACTCCGCTATAATACCGGGAACATTTTTGCTATTCACTCTTGCAACGAACGCCTCGGGGAATGAACGTTCTTTTCCATGGAGGATGCCAATTTTTTTCATAATTATTTTTTTGGTGAATATTATTTTAGGATAGCTATGCTTATAAATCGATGTGATTTTACATCCGCAGTAGCTGTTACCAAATTTATTTTTTCAAAGCCATATAAACAAATTAATAAAACTGTTCAGCGGTTGATTAAAGAATGTTTGAACTATAACAACCCGAATCCTTATTTTTGAAATTATGCGATCGGTAAATGTGCCTGGTATTCTGGTTGAAAATAGGTCTGTATTGTCCGTGTTCCTGGGCAGGGAAGTAAAACTGGATTTTTATCTTCCGGATAATATTGCGGAACTCACCGGCGTAAGCCTGCTGCTGATCAATGATGGTCAGAATATGAAGGAGCTTGGGCTTGGAAATATTCTCGGTAAGCTGTATGCAGAAGATGCCATCAAACCCTTGATCTGCGTAGCCATTCACGCCGGTTCGCAGCGTAAGATGGAATACGGTACCGCTTCGCAGGTCGATTACCTCGGGCAGGGAGCAAAAGCAGGCAACTACACTTATTTTATCGTTCGGGAGCTGCTGCCATTCATCCGTGATACTTATAAAACTTCCTCGTTCAAAGAAAGGGCTGTTGCTGGTTTTTCATTGGGCGCATTAATGGCACTTGATATGGTGCTGCATCATCCTGAAAAATTTAGCAGGGCCGGTTTGTTTTCCGGTTCATTTTGGTGGCGAAGCATCGACCAGACCGAAAAAGAGTATGATGACGATAAACACCGCATCATACATCAACTGGTAAGAAGCAGCACGTATCATAAAGGGCTCAAATTCTTTTTTCAATGCGGAAATATGGATGAGACACTCGATCGCAACAAAAACGGCATTATTGATTCCATTGACGATACGCTTGACCTGATCAAAGAACTGGTAGCAAAAGGATACGACCGCGAAAAAGATATCCATTACCTGGAAATGCCGGATGGCAAACACGATGTGGCTACCTGGGCCCGCGCCATGCCTGTTTTTTTGAAATGGGGATGGGCTAAATGAATTTCCACGCCATGATGAGAAGGAGAAGCCGGATGAAATGATGAATGAGGTATATTCACTATTATAATAAGGGCGAACAGCTTTCATAGCTTTTAACAAAAAGCTCCGGCAGCATTATTACTTTCCTGCCGGTTAATCATACACGGACATCTTAATTTTTAACTGCATAGGGGTAAAGTATTCTTCAGTTGTTTTATTGAAGAATAATTAACCATTTATGAAATTTCGTACTTTATCCTTAGTCCTTAGTCTTATATCTTTTTCAGCATTCACCCAGGAAACTACTCAATTCACACAAAGTATCAGGGGTACGGTGATAGATAACATTTTGCAAACACCGGTTGCCGGCGCCACAGTTACGTTGCAGAAAAATGGCGAGTCGGTGTTCACTGACATAAACGGTGATTTTCGCTTTAAGGAAGTGCCTTTGACTTCCCAAAGATTACTTATCTCTCACACATCGTATAAAGAAATAGTTGCTGAAAATATTGTCGTCAACGCCGGGAAAGAAACAGTATTGACGATATTAATGGAGGCTCGTGTACATGCTGAAAAAGAGGTGATACTCAAATCCAGTTTAAAAAAGAATAAACCGCTTAATGAGATGAGTATGGTGAGTGCCAGAGCCTTTACCGTAGAAGAAACACAGAAATATGCAGCGGCCGTAAACGATCCGCTTCGAATGGCTACAGGCTTTGCTGGTGTAATGGCAGCTGATGACGGCAATAATAGTATTGTAATAAGAGGTAATTCGCCGGCCGGTTTATTATGGCGGATGGAAGGAATAGATATTCCAAACCCTAATCACTTCAGTAGTGCCGGCACGAGTGGTGGTGGCATTTCTATATTGAGTTCTCAATTGCTATCTAATTCTGATTTTATCACTGGCGCTTTTGCGGCGGAGTATGGTAATGCATTGAGTGGCGTTTTTGATCTGAAACTGAGAAAAGGAAATAATGAGCGTAAGGAATATTCATTCCAGGCTGGAGTGTTAGGACTGAATGCTGCAGCAGAAGGTCCCATATCTGCTTTTTATAAAGGTTCTTATCTTGTTAATTACAGGTATTCTACGTTGTCATTGTTGAATAAACTTGGAGTCTTAGATGATGGAAGTGTTACCAATTTCCAGGATCTTTCTTTTAATATTCATCTGCCAACCAAAAAAATGGGCGACTTTACCATCTTTGGTTTTGGCGGGTTAAGCAATGATAAATTTGATGCCAAAAAAGATTCAGCAACGTGGAAAGAATCAGGTGACAGGGAGATTTCAAAATTTGTTTCCAATACCGGTATGAGCGGCGTTACGCATAGCATATTATTGGGTAGCAGAACAAACCTGAGATCGGCGATTGGTGTTTCTTATAATACGATTAGCTATGACGAAAAATATATCGAGGATGACTATACGGTTTCCGGGGAATACAAGGGTAAGTATGATACCAGGAAGTGGACAATCTCATCAACCTTAAATCACCGTTTTAATAGCAGGCATAATATCCGTATCGGGGCAATCACCCATTTTATCCGGTTCGGTTATAATCAACTATCAAAAGAAAACCCTAATGCTTCCTTGGAAGAAATGATCAATACCAAAGGCAACACACAATTATTGCAGTCATTTGCTCAATGGCAATACAAGCCTTCTAATGATCTTACTTTTAATGCCGGGCTTCATTACATCCGGTTAGCGTACAATGGTTCGTCTTCGATCGAACCAAGAGCTTCGTTGAAATGGGAACTGGATAAAAAGAGCAGCCTGGCATTTGGCTACGGTCTTCATAGCCAGGTACAACCGATGGGTGTCTATTTTGCACAGGTCAATGATGTTGGTGGCATGATCAATCCGAACAAGAATCTCGGCCTTACCCGTGCGCATCATTTTGTGTTATCGTACCAATACAGGGTAGCAAAAAATCTGCGTCTGAAAACGGAAGTCTATTATCAACAATTATTTAATGTGCCGGTAAGTATATTCGATACAAGTTCGTTTTCTGTGCTTAACGTAGAGAATGATTACGTTACTGATCCATTGGTAAATAAAGGGAAAGCAAAAAATTATGGGATCGAAATAGCGTTGGAAAAATACCTGGATAATAATTTTTATTATACACTCAGTAATTCTGTATACCAGTCAAAATATACCGCTGCGGATGGTAAAGAGCGAAATACAAGGTTCAATGGCAACTATATTGTCAGCTTCCTGGCAGGAAAAGAATTTCTATCGGCTAATAAATTAAGAACATTCGGGGTAAACATTAAAACAATATATGCTGGCGGTTACCGTACTACGCCCATTGACAGCGAAAGATCATTGCTGGAAGGTTATACCATATTTGAAGAAAGGAATGCTTATAGCTTGCAAAACCCGGTTTATTTCCGTACGGATCTGCGGGTAAGCATAAAATGGAATAGGATAAAAGTCACCAGTACGTTGTCGCTGGATATTCAGAACATTACTAACCGGCAAAATTTTTATAACCAATCGTTTGATGAAGTGCAGGGACGCGTTGTTACTAATTATCAAACAGGTTTGATCCCCGTACTGAATTACAAAATAGAATTCTAATCTTTTACCGGCACAAAGCCGGTTTAAGTAAAGCCAAAAAAGGTCCTGCAGTTATGTCGGATCTTTTTCATTATTTAAGTCGTGCATCAGCGGATCGTTCGCTTTTATAACGGGCAGGTTAATCTCCTTTTCTCCATCGCAGCTTTAAAACTGACTGATGTTTGTTCGTATTAAAAAAATAATTTAAAATATTTCAACTGCCATAGGGTTGTCAGTAGCCGGTTGTTGCTTTACAAAACGGAATTAACAAATTCTGACAAAAAAGTTTTTTGCAGATCGGGAAACGTCGCTAAATTTGCTAACAGTGTTAGGTAATATACTAGTGATATGGGAATAGCTGAACGCCGGTTAAGGCAAAAAGAAGAAATCAGGTCAAAGATCCTTGCTACTGCATGGCAGATGGTAAAAGAAGACGGCTGGCAATCTTTGTCGATCCGGAGAATAGCCGATGCAATAGAGTATAGTGTGCCTGTGATCTACGATCATTTTGAAAACAAAGAAGCGATCTTGTTAGAATTTGGAAAAGAAGGCTTCGGATTGCTGATCAAAAAATTGCAACAGGCGAAGAAAAAATCCGATGATCCGGCGGGACAATTGCGGCTTATGGCAGATGCATACTGGAATTTTGCTTTTAAGAACAATGAGTATTACCAACTGATGTTCGGTGTCGGGATTGAATGCTGTGAAACCGATAAATGTATTCCGGAAGAATCAGCATTCAGGCAACTGGTAATGGAACCCATCAGTGCTATACTTGCTAGGAATAACAGGAAAGGAATAAATGCGTGTCTTAAATATCACACCTTTTGGTCAGTGATGCATGGATTGATATCTATAAAGATGATGAGCTATTCCGAGATTGCCGGTGAATTGAACAAAATGGTGCTGGATGATGCGATAGAAGGATTCATTAAAAATCTCGAAGGATAATTTTTTTTTGATTTTACTTAACAATGTTAGCATTTATAATGTTGTTACGATGCGATTGCCACCTATCATAGCTGCCATGATCTGAAGCCACATGTAGAAAACGCAGTATCCGAAGGTTCGGAGTAAACCGATCGGATTTAATCAACGACCCTTTATTCATTAACCCGGGAAATAGAAATATTTCCTAAACCTATCTGTTATGTACACAAAAAAAGAAAAGAACATCAATACGTTTGTTCTTTCAATTCACCGGGCAAGCTTATTTTTCATCGTTATTGTGGCTGTTGCTTTGTATGCTTGTAATTCATCATCCGGAAATCCGAATACGATGACACAGCCCCCCCAAATGTTACCTGTACTTATTGTCAGCCATACACCTGCCACTACTTACCAGGAATATTCCGCTTCATTGGAAGGAAGCAAGGATATTGAAATTCGCCCGCAGGTAGACGGGCACCTTGAAAAGATCTATGTTGATGAAGGTGCGCATGTAAGAAAAGGACAACCTTTATTCCAGATCAACAGCCGTCCCTACTCTGAGCAATTGAATAATACAAAAGCGAGTCTGGCTGCAGCCAAAGCCAACCTTGCTACTGCGGAGATCAATGTCTCCAAACTAACACCACTGGTACAGAACAATGTGATATCTGATGTGCAGTTGCGCTCGGCAAAAACTGCCTACGACGCTGCGGCCGCTAATGTAGCACAGGCACAGGCGATGGTCAGCAACGCACAGATCAATGTTGGCTATACGCTAATTAAGGCCCCGGTAGATGGTTATATAGGCAGGATCCCTTTTAAAACTGGAAGTCTTGTAGGCTTAAGCACTACGCAACCATTAACTGTCGTATCGGAGATCGACGAGATCTATGCCTATTTTTCCCTGAGCGAAAATGATTTTATCGGGTTTAAAGACCAATTTCCGGGTAAAACGGTGGAAGAGAAATTAAAACAAGTACCCGCAGTAGATCTCGTGTTACCCAACGACAGTATGTATTCGTCAAAGGGAAAAGTAGAATCAGTATCGGGCCAGTTCGACAATAGTATAGGTGCGATTAGTTTTCGTGCAACGTTTAAGAACACTGACGAATTGCTTCGTTCCGGTAACACCGGAAAGATCCGCATTCCGACAGCCGTTACTACATCGGTAGCAATACCACAGGAATCAACATTTGAGTTGCAGGATAAAGTATTTGTCTTTACCGTCGCCGACAGTAACAAAGTAGTTAGCACGCCGATCACCATTTCCGGAAGATCCGGTAATTATTATTTGGTTAGTAAAGGAATAAAACCGGGTGATAAAATTGTTTATTCAGGTATCGACAGGCTCCAGGACGGAGCAGTAATAGCGCCGCAAAATATGTCAATGGATAGCTTGCTAAAAGCGAGGCCTTTGTAATCATTTACAACACGATTTACACACTCAACAGAAAATTTCTTCCGAATGTTAAAACGATTTATTGAGCGGCCGGTTCTATCAACCGTCGTCTCTATTATAATTACCCTATTGGGGATACTGTCCTTGTACACCCTGCCCATTACATTGTTTCCTGACATTGCACCTCCTACCGTCCAGGTGACGGCTGTTTATCCCGGTGCAAATGCCGAAGTAGTGGCAAGAGCCGTTGCTACACCTATTGAAGAGGCAGTCAATGGAGTGGAGAACATGACCTACATGACATCTACATCAAGTAATGATGGTACGATGACGCTGAATGTTTTTTTTAAGGTAGGTACTGATCCCGATCTTGCTGCGGTAAATGTACAAAGCCGTGTATCACGGGCTGTCAGCCTCATACCACAGGAAGTGGTGCAGGCCGGTATCTCAGCGCAGAAGCAACAGAACAGTATGATCATGGTACCGTTGATCTATAGTAATGACAGTACCTACGATGAAACCTTTTTGCAGAACTATGCCAAGATAAATATTCTCCCGGAATTGCAACGGGTGCCCGGCGTAGGGCAAGCCATGGTATTTGGAGCAAAGGATTATTCCATGCGCATCTGGTTAAAACCGGATCGACTGACGGCGAATAATCTTTCAACACAGGATGTTTTAAATGCGATAAACGATCAAAACCTTGAAGCGGCTCCCGGCAGGTTTGGCCAGGGTAGTACAGCATCGTTTGAGTATATTTTAAAATATAAAGGAAAGCTTTCAAATAATGAAGAATACGAGAATATAATCCTGAGAGCCACTACCGATGGATCGGTTATTCGTTTAAAGGATGTCGCAAGAGTCGAGTTCGGTGCTTTTGCCTACAGCGCCAACACACATATTGTTGGTAAGCCCGGCATTGGTATTGCTATTTTCCAGA
>WUUC01091857.1_pt1 | contig 47587 bp, 68 predicted proteins | sample 6278441 | NCBI WGS metagenome assembly WUUC01 (sample SAMN13675441, study PRJNA597444) | soil metagenome | isolation source: soil | place: USA: Washington | collected 2017-10
CCGGAAGCCCGTCATCGAGAACAGCGCCAATGGCCTGCCGTGCATGCGGTTCGCGACGAATGACGTGCTCACCTGGCCCATCACCGCGCAGTCGTCACCCGACGGCTCGTCCGGTTTCGGGCTGTGGTTCAAGCTCGATTCGACGGCAGCGAACCAGGCGCTCTTTCGGGTACGGACTGGCACTGGCGCAGCGAGCGCGAACAAGATTAGCGCTACCTTTCTCACCAGCGGCACCGAGGTCCAGGCGGCTTTCTACACCCCGTTCTTCGCCACCCGAGAGTCGGGCGCAATCGACACGGCCTGGCACTTCCTGACCATCGAGTTTGACGGCGCCGCGCTGACCGGTCCGGAGCGAATGACGCTCACGCTCGACGGCGCCCTGGTCGGCACCGGGGGGGCGGGCACGGGCGCGCTCGTCTCCGGAGTGACCGGCAACATCCTGCTCGGAAACGCGGCGGACGGCGTGGCCTCGTCTCCCTTGAACGGCCTGCTCGGCCCCAACATCTACTCGTTCGCGACCAAGATGCCGGGCGCGGAGTTTGGCCTACTCACGAGCGCCGCGCGCGCGGCGCTGATGGCATTCGAGGCGCCGACCTGAATGGCGTGTGACGACAGGCAGCTGAGCGAAGCGCAACGCCAGGCTGGCTTTCAGCAGCAGCGCACGGGCGTCATGCGCGCGGTGCGGCCCTTCAGTGGGCCGCCGACGCTCGACAATCTCATCGACTACATGAACCGGGAGCTCATCCCGGCAGTCAAGCAGTCGCGCGAGAAAGTGAACGACGTCTACCTGCAGGTCACCGACAACGCCCCGAGCGCCAACCCGCTCGGCTACTACTTCGCGACCGACACCACGAACGGCGACCCCACCGGCGGGCGCATCCGCTTGGATAGCGCGACCCAGAACGCGGCGACCACGGTCCGCGTCTCGCAGGTCAACGGCCGCTCCGAGGACGTGCTCAGCTGGCTCGACGTCATGAACGGCGGGGCGACGGCGCCGCTCGGCGTCATCACCCTGTTCGACGCCATCAACCCCGGGCGCTTCCTCCGGTTCGACCTGACCTCGATGACCGACCAGGGCCCCTATTGGGACCTCGGCGTCACCCCCATCGAATCGAGCCACGATAGCCCCTTCGTCGAGGGCGAGGCCGTGGTCGTCTCGTTCATTGCGGGAGTCGCCAGCGCGGGCGCGACCGTGCCGCCGGGGCTGCTCACGCCCATCGGGGCGAACACCGTGCTCGGCAACCCGACCGCCAGCACGGCGCCGCCCACCGAGATTGCCATCCCCGCAATGAGCGTCATGGGGCGCTCATCGGCCAACATCGTCACCTACACGCTGTCGAGCCCGAGCCGGTTCTTCCGCGGAAACACGGCGTACGCTCCGGGCGTTGGCGCAACCGGCACGACGCCGACGGCGCTCGGTTGGGGTGTGCTCACGCAACCCGACTTGCCGTTCGTCCAAGACGGGCAATTCTACCTCAACACATTCGGCTTGTTCACGGCCCCGCTCGCCCGGAACCTGAGCTCGATTGGCCGCTCCGGCTTCGTCTACGACGCGGCTGACTACACGTTCGATGTACTCGGCTCCGACAGCGTTGTGGTCGACGCGGGCACGGGCCAGGTCCAGCGCGCCGCGCTCGCGGGCGGCGACGTCACCGCGTCGCAGAACAGTAACGTTTTGACCGTGGAGGCCAACGCCATCACGGATGGCAAGCTCCGCGACAGCGCCGCGCTCAGCGTGATCGGGCGTGCGGTGAACAGCATCGGCGACCCGGCTGACATCGTCGCCAGCGCGAACGATCGCGTGCTTCTTCGCCGCGCCAACACGCTCACGTTCGACCAGATCGTCGATGGTGACATTGCTGCCGGGACAATCACGCTCGGCAAAATCACCGGCATCGCGGCCAACACCGTGCTCGGCAATAACACGGGCACACCGAACAACCCGCTGGAAATAGCCGTAGGCACGAACAGTGTGCTCGGGCGGGTGGGCGCCAACATCGTGGCCGCCCCGCTCGTTAATTCCCAGATGGCCAACATGGCGGCGGGCACCGTCAAGGGCCAGCAGATTGACGCCGCCACGGGCGCGCCGGTGGACCTGACCGGGCTGGAGCTTGCCGAGCTCCTCCGCTACGGCACCACGCAAGCCACGACCCTCGTGGCTACGGCCAACGACTTCGCGCTGAACGCGGACACGACCGTGCTGCGCGTGACGCCAACCGGCGCGCAGACCCTCACCGGCATCACCGGCGGCGCGCAGGGGCGGCTATTGTTCGTGGAGAACATCGCCGGCTCGGGCAACAACCTGACCATCGCGAGCTTGTCCGCGAGCAGCCTCACCGCAAACCGCATCCGCACGCCGCAAGCGCTCGACATGGTGGTCGGCTTTCGGGAGACGGCCCTGCTCCGGTGGGAGACGAACAACAACGACTGGCGCGTGGTCGCTCGGAGCATGGCTGGCTTTGCGCTCACTGACGGCGACAAGGGCGACGTAACGGTCAGCGCGAGCGGCGCGACCTGGACCATCGACAACAGCGCCGTGACGCTCGCCAAGATGGCCAACCTCGCCGCCGGCACTACCATCGGGCGCCAGATTGACGCGAGCACGGGCGCGCCAGTGGCGCTCACGGGGAGCGAGCAGGGGGAGAACATCCGGCTCGGCCTGCGCGAGGACTTCAGCCCCGCACCCGCTACCTACAATGACTTTGTCATCGACGCGCGCACGAAGGTGGTGCGCATCAACCCGAGCAGCAACGGCGATGTCATCATTACCGGTTTCGCACTCGGCGCCAGCAACTCCGACGCATACTTCACCTTGCTCATCATCGGTGGTGACGGGCGTGTCATTCTCAAGAATGAGGACGCGGGGAGCGTCGCCGCGAACCGGATCCTCACCCCGTTTAGCGCCGACTACATCCTGACGCGCGACCGGGACGGTTGCCGGCTCGAATACATCGCGTCTCGCTGGACGCCCATCGAGCGCGTTCAGGTGCTCGACGGTGACAAGGGAGACATCACCGTCTCATCGAGCGGCGCAACTTACACCATCGACAACGACGTCGTCACGAACGCCAAGCTGCGCGACTCGGCAGCCCTCTCCGTCATCGGCCGCAGCGTGAACAGCTCGGGCGACCCGGCCGACATCGCCGCGGGCTCGGACGGGCACGTGCTCCGGCGCTCGGGCACCGCGCTCGGGTTCGGAACCATCGCCACCGCGGGCATCGCGGACGCGGCCGTGACGCTCGCCAAGCAAGCCGACCTCGCGCAATCGCGAATCATCGGGCGCGCCGAGGGCGCGGGCACCGGCGTGCCTACCGCGCTCACGCCCACCCAGGTGGTGAGCATCATTGACGGGGAGAGCCCGACCTGGACGGCGTCACATCGGTTCGACTCGTTCGTCCAATTTGGCAGCAGCACGGGCCTCCCCGTCTCGGGCGACATCCGCAAGGCGCTCAGCCTGCGTGTGGTGACTGGCGAGGACATCGAGCTGGTGGCCTCGGACGACATCCTGCTCGACGCCGTGGACCAGGTCACGCTCGACGGAATCCAGCTGAACCTGACCGCGAGCAATCAGATTGTCGCCACGGTGGGCAACGCCTTCACGATCAACTCTTCGGCGACCGTGACCGTGAGCGCCACCACCAGCATGACGGTCTCCACAGAGAACTTCATCCTGGCCTCGGGCGGCTTCTGCCTGGACGACGTAGTGACCACCACCACCGCGACGGAGAACAACTTCAGCGTGGCCGGCGCGAACGTCGCCCGATTCAACGGCACGACCACCCTGACCGGCATGGTAGCGAGCCGCGCGAGCCAGCTCGCTGTCATCGTCAACGCGCACGTGGCGAACGTGCTCGCCATCGAAGACGATCACTCGGGCAGCAGCGCCGCCAACCGGTTCGCGCTCGATACCTCGACGCGCTGGGTGAGACCCAACAGCATCGCCCTGGCGTGGTACGACGGAACGAGCGCGCGCTGGCGTTTGATTACGGGCGACCGTACGTTCACGCTGTGAAAGCCGTCGTACTCACACCTGCCTACACCCACGTTCACCACGACCTGCAGCGGGTCATCCTCCGTGCCGGCATCCCGTGGCTACCGCTCTACGGGCATAGCGACCTGCCGCGGGTGCGCTCGATACTCATCGAGCAGGGGCTCGCCAAGGGAGCCGAGCGGCTCATCCTGGTGGACGCGGACACCATCCCCACCACGGACGGGCTCGTGGAGATGGCTGAGAGCCCCGAGGTGACGCCCGAGCGGGCGCTGTGGGGTATGTACCCGCTCCGCGGCGGGGAGAGCTGGAGCGTCAACCCAGACGACCCGCGCCACGCAGGCCAGGCCATCACCGAGGGCCAACGGTTCCGCATCAGGACGGGCGGGCTAGGGTTCTGCGCCATCCACCGAGAGAGCTTGCTTCGGGTGGCGGCGCCCCTATCGGTCATCACCGAGGCCACGGGCAACCAGTGGCGCCCGTTCTGCGTGCCGTTCGTACGCGACCACGGCGCCACCCCCGCCCGCTACTACGCCGACGACGCCTCGCTCTGCTGGCGGCTGTGGGACAGCGGCACCGCGCTGTGGTGCGACCCCAAGCTCCGCGCCGGACACGCGGCGACCACCATCCTCACGGAGCCTCACCCTCTGGGGTGATGCGTCCGCAGGGGTAAAGCTCGCACACCTCCGCCAGGGCCTCGGCGTCGATCACCCCGCCGCGCGCGTACTCGCTCACCATCCCGAGGGCGTGCCCCATCTCGTGCACCAGCGTGCGCCCGAGCTGCGCGCCCCGCGTGCGCTGGTTGATGCGTATCAGGTCGCGGGTCACGGTCGTGCTCCCCGGCGCGTCCGAGCCATCGGGGCGCGGGATTCGCAGGGCCAGCTCTACGGGCACGCCGCCCTCGCCGAGCTCGACGGGGTAATCCATGGCCGCGCTCCAGCGGGCGGCAGCCTCCGCCGTCACATCCTCCAGCCCGTTCATGGGCGAGAATAGCGCTCGCCCCGACGGCATGGAACGGGAGGGGGGGGACTCACCATCCCCACACGCCAGGGCGAGCGAGCTGGCAAGTAGCAGACAACCCCGAAACCCCACTAGTGAAATCATCACCTAGCGTGTCCGATGCAACACCCTCGTGCAACACGCCCGAACCGGGCCACCCCACGGGGTGATTAAGGCGGCAAGGCTACCGGTAAAAGCTCTACCGGTAGCCCCCGCCAAAGACTTGCCCCTGATTCGGCCAGCGCCGGGGCCCGCGCACGGGGGAAAACAAGAGGGAAGAACCCCCAAGGCCTGACGGCGATTACATCCCGATCGCCGACTGCGGTTTCCAAGACAAGGCCCTGCCAAGAGCCAGACTGATTGCGACGCTACCACAATTCCGAGCAAGCCCGAAGATGGGGCAAGAGTGTGCTCTGCTTTGATAACTGGTTGCACGTGCAGTATACTGTTGCATGTTGCACCGAGACGCAGAGCCACACCCGCTGGCTCAAGTCGCCATTGGCGTGGTCATTGCGCTCATCGTGTTCGGAATTCCGCTGGCGTGCTCAGGCTCGACCTTGAATGCCCGTCTGCGTTGCCACTTAGACGCTCTTGAAATACTGCCGAGCGACCCGCTCATGGCTACGGTGTACGACGCTGTAGATGTCATCGAGCGAGTGAAGGCGTGCGACGCCGCGCTTGGCCCCGTCACCACCGACGGAGGCACGCCGTGACCGACAAGCCTACTTTGCCCCCGCCCCCGGTTCCCATGGAGCCGTTCCAATTAGTCGCCGTGAGCGAGATTCCGCGTCCTGGTCCAACCATGGCCTTAATCGCGGAGAAGCTCGTGGTCATCGACAAGGTCTTCGACATCGCCAGCCAGGTGCTCAAGCGCCAGCAACAGCTCGGGCTGATGCTCGACGGGTACGGGAGCAACCACGGTCGCCGGCTAAACGACGTGCAGACCGAGCTCGCGCTGATGCGGGCCGCGCCGCGCAGCCAAGACGACGTGGAGACGGAAGACGCCCCGGTGCAGGGCCAGAAGGCGCGCGCCGTCAAGCTCACGGGCAAGGTGCTCATGTACGGGGCCACCGTGGCGGCGCTGCTGCGCATGCTCGGCAACATCTTCCCCGAGCACAAGGCGACCATCGACGGCGTCCTCGAAGGGGTGGGCCTGTGAAGCTCCTCGACCACTGCCGCTTCAGCGCGGTCAGCGAGTGCAACGTCGGCTCGTGCACGCCGGGGCTTCAGCGCGTGCTGCGAAAGGCCATTCGTGTCGTGCCCAAGTACCTCGACTTCGCCGTGACCTGCGGCCACCGCAACCAGCTCGACCAGGAAGACGCATTCAAGCGCGGGGCGACGACCAAGCACTGGCCCGACAGCAAGCACAACACCAGCCCGAGCCAGGCGGCAGACATCCGCCCGGCGGGGCTGTGGTCGCCTGCCGACTGGAATGACCTCGTCCGCTTCGGGCGCATCCTCGGAATCATCGAGGCCGTGGCCCTAGAGGAGGGCGTGCGCCTGCGCTTCGGGTGCGATTGGAACGGCAACGGCAAGAGCAACGATGAAAGCTTCCGCGACATCCCCCACATCGAGGAGGCCGCGTGACTCTCACGACCGTAGCCCTGTTCGTGGTCGACCTTGGCTTCGCCATCGCCGAGCGCATCGACGCCTGGAGTACCAAGCGGAAGAAGCGTAAGGTGGAGCCGATCGGATTCTCGTGGAAAGACGTGCTCGAAATCAAACGGCAAAGCGACACGGCGGTACGCCGGAGCGAGGCGCCGACGGTGGTCATCCCCCCGCCGAGCGAGCTGCTAAGAAACCGAGCGTCCGCTCCGCCGCCGAGGAAGCCCTCAATCAAGCGCTGAACGCGGCGCCCCTGCCCGGGTGGGACCTGACCCGGGAGCACCGCTTTCACCCCACGCGCAAGTGGCGCTTCGACTTCGCCTTCCCGTCGCAATTGCTCGCCATCGAGGTCGACGGGCGCGGCTACCACCAGCGGGTTGCGGGCGTCCGGGCTGATTGCGAGAAGCTCAACGAGGCTACCCGCATGGGCTGGCGTGTGCTCCGGTTCCCATCAACCGACAAGGCACACGCCAGCAAATGGGCCGAGCTCATCCGGGAGTGCTTGGTTCGGGCGGCGTGAGCCGCTCGGACAGCACCTCGACGTCGCGCTCCTCGATGCTTTGGCTATCCCCGCAGACGATCCAGTCGCGATAGAGGGGGTGCCAGTGCCCCACGGTCACCGGCCGACTCTTGGGGCGAATCCAGTAGTACCCGCGCTCTCGCTCCAATGCGCGCCCCCCTCCGTGGTTCACGCCGCCTCCTTCTGGCTGAGCTCCTCCTCGGAGTACCCCATCTCCTCGTAGCAGTAGAGGCCCATCGTGGCCCCGGGCCAGAGCAGGCGGGCGAGCTTGCTCGCGGCCGTCTTGTTCAGCATGTCCTGCGGGCGCTTTTCCCAGTTGCCGGGCTTGCCGTAGTTGCCCTGCCGGCAGAGCCCCGCGGCGCGCGCCTCGTCGATCGTGTAGGTGAACGTCACCGGGCGTGGGTGGCGCTTGTTCTTCCCCTCCCACACGCACTTGGTAGCGCTCATCTCGACCGGCATCAGGTAGTCGAAGTTGGGATCCTTCTCGGCCAGCGCGCGCAGCAGGTCCGCATGGCTCACCGGCTTGCCGTCGATGATATGGGTGTTGGCTAGCGCCTGGGTCATGCCGATGCCCAGCTCCTTCCCGCGGGCAATCACGGTGAAGACCTGCGCGGTGTTCCGAAACTGCGGATAGAGCCCGCCCTTTAGCAGCAGGTCGCACACAATCTCGGCGGACTGCAGGTCGCACGGCTGCAGGGTGTCCGTCACGATGCCGTAGTTCTTTTCGACCTTGGCGAGCGCCGTCGTCTGCGGAGGTTGCACGGGTCGTACGTTAGCCGGTCGGGCTGGCGGCGTCACGCGCGCCGGGGCCTTGCGCTCCCGGGCGTCGTGCTCCTCGTGGCGCTCGCGCTCCCGGTCGTACTCTTGCTCCAGTAGCTCGGCGTCCTTCGCGGCGGCCGCGCTCGCCGGGGCGGAGTCGTTGGCGCTGACCCGCTGCTCGTACGTCTCCTTCGCTTGCTCGTAGACCGCTTCGGTCACCGGCGGAGGGAGCGGCGTGTCGTTGCCCATGAAGCCCTCGAACGGCACGTCGGCTCGCTGCTGCTCGGGCTCGGGCTCATTCGGGACGAGCAGCCCCTCGGCGTCGAGCATCACGTTCGTGTCGAGGGTGACGAGCTTCAGGCTCATCACCAGCTCGTTCCAATGCTCGGCGAGCAGCATGCTGACCCGCGCCGGCTTGCCCCCGGCGCAGTCGGCGGCCCACGCCTCCGCGATTCCCTCTAGGGTCCGGTGCTTGTTGATGAGCGTCCGCGCCATCACCTCCCCGATACCCTTGACGCCCGGGACGTTGTCGCCCTTGTCGCCCATGAGCGCCTGAAAGAGCGGCATGTCCGCCGGGGCGACGCCGAACTTCTTCATGACGCCGGCCTTGTCCCGCATCTCCCAATCCCGATCGCCGACGGGCGGGATAAACTGGCGGACGTTGTCGGTCACGCACTGGCCCATGTCTTTGTCGGGCCCGACGATTCGTACGTCCGAGCACCACTCGCCATAGATGCGGGCGAGCGTCGCGATTACGTCGTCGGCTTCAGCCCCGTCCGACCAGGCGACGTTGTAGCCGAGGCGCTTCAGCTCCGCGAACAGCCACTTGCGCTGGTGCCGCTCCTCCGGCTCGATTGGCGGGCGGTTCGCCTTGTACTCCGCGAACGTCTCGCACCGCTTATAGGGCGCGCCGTCCCGGCAGATGATGACGTGGCCGACGCCGCGCCGGAGGTTCTCCAGGTCGAACAGCGTGGCCTTGGCTGCCGCGAGCGGCGAGCCCACGTCGGAGGTGACCCACCGTTTCTTGAACAGGTAGGAGATATCAATCAGGGCGATGCTGGTGGGGCGGTTCATTGGTTGGCTGCTTTCTGGCCCTTACCGAGCCGGCAATAGATGGGCTGACCCAGTTGGTTGGAGAGAGTCTCGGCGGCAGACAGCGAGGGGCACGGGAAGCCGTCGACCTCGAACACCCACGACGGCTGGCGCGGGACCGTGAACGTGGCCAGCTCCGTCGGCACGTAGAGCGGCGCGGGGTGGCCGTGGAACCAGTGCTCCAGCGCGTCGGCGGGCGTCGCTCCCTCGCCGGGCTCGGCGTCGCACGACGGGCACTCGACCAGGTGATTGCGTCCACCCTCGGCCAGAATCAGGTGCGTCCCGCACCGGTCACACTCGGCGTCGAGCGCAATCGCTTCATCCAAATCCTTCATGCTGCTTGCTCCTTCACTTCAACCACTCGGTAAACGTATTCGGCGTCGTCGAGCGACAGCCAGAGCGCCTCGTTGTCCGCGCGCTCGAACGATTCCCAACTCCCAACGACCCGCGTCCAAGGCAGGTCGCTTTCATCCACGCCATTGGCGTTAGCGACCTGCGCCGCCGTCAAAAACTCGATGACGAACATGACCGACTCCCGGCAATGTACAACAATGTTGACCCCTGACAAGGGGCGATGTTTGGTCAGTGTCCCGCAGCGATACGGGCAGCGCGCTTGGCTTGGCGTTTCAGGTAGCGGCGCCGATTGTCGAGGAACCGCGTCCGCTCGTGCTCACAGACGACGGAGCAGTAAGAGCGCGGCTTCGTGCGTTGGAAGTAACAAAACTCCCGGGCGCACGTGCAGCAGACGGCCCACGCCTTAATCACGGCTGGTCCTCCCCATCGGGGTCGACGGGGGGCAAGTTCTTGAGCGCGAATCGCGACGCGGGTCCGCGCGCGCTCCCCCGGCGGTAGCTCTGCGCGCGGTCGGCGGGAGCTACCCGGAAGCAGCGGCGGGGCTTGCACCCGAGCGCTTCGCTCCGCTTGACCTCGTCCTTCGACTGCACCTCGGCGCGGATTGCGTCCACCCAGCCCGGAGCGAGTGACTGGCTCATGCTGCCGCCCCCTTGCCGCCCTTGGCGCGAGCTTCCTTCACGAGCGACTTGCCGAGCTCCTCCAGGGCGCCGCGGACCCCGAGCGACTCAATGGCAAAGTTCTGCTGCAGCCGACGCACGTGGGCGTCGATGTCGAGCCCGTGCTTCGCGGCGTACGCCTTGAGCGCCGCTGTGGGCTGGAGCAGCTGCGGGAGCCCCGCTCCGCCAAAGCCCCGTGACGGGGCAGCCAGGGCCCTTTGCGTGGCCTTGGCGCGCTCGGTCTCCCCCCACGTCCGCCAGCTGCCGAGCAGCGACCGGACGTAGTTATCGATCTCGGTCGCGATGACGCCGCGGGTGCCGCCGATGGGTCCGGTGCGGAGCTTGGCGATGCGCTCGTCGAAGTCGAGCACCCCGACGTTGCGGGCCTCGTCGCGCAGCGCCTGGCTTGGCTCCCAACCGTCGAGCGTGTGGGTCGTTGTCGGGAATCCACTAACGGCAGCGGCAACGGGGGTAGGGGGTTGTTGTTCCTTCTTAGGAACAACTGTTTTGGGTATGGGTTTGGGTGCATCCACTTCGGCAGGTCGTGGTGCCGCCGTGGGTTCCGATATGGCCTCCGGTGGGGCCGCCGTGGAGTCGAGTGGAGCCGGGTCACGGTGAGCCTCGCGGTGTCGGCGCATGTAGGCGCGGTTGCGCGCTTTCTGCCCCTCCTGCTTGGCGCGCTCACGTTGGGCCTCGAATCCGAGAATCTGGAAGCCCCTCGGTACGCGCATGATGATGACGCCCTGGGTCGGGTCGTCGGGGTCGGCGTCGGGGTCGGCGGTCTCGAACAGGTCGAGGGCGGTCCTGGCGTCCTCCAGGTCGACGTTGGCGCCGAGGGCGACGCCTGCCAGGTTGGCGGGCACGAAACCCTCGGGGTCGGCCTGCAGTTGGAACCAAAGCCAGACGGCTCGGTAGGGCGCGGGCATGGCCCAAACGCGGGACGTGAGCAGGTCACGGAACACGGGCGTGTACTGGTGTCTCATAGGAACGTGGGCCCTCCCTGGCCCTTCCGGAAACGCACGTCATGTGCGCCTGTGCGAACCACTTGCTCGGCTTGCCGCCGGGACCAACTACGCTGGTCAACGGGGGCTTCGGCAGGGACCCAGCGGGACCACTCGCGGGTTAGCGCTACGAGTGAATCCGAGCGGTTACGAGTCCCTGGGAGCAACCCTCCGCATTCCTAAAGCGGAGGTCATCCGTTCAAATCGGATCGGGGACGCTCCCTATCCCCTCGGAATCATTCGATGTTACCTTTCAGACCAACAACCCGTAGCTTGGCACGGGGCTTCTCTAGACCAGAAACGTGGGTTTGTGCGGGTTTCTCGGGCGGCTCGTGGGCTTGGGGCGCAGCCGGCGGTGGCGGGGGTACCAGCCCCGCTGCCGCCTGCTGCATCATCGCCGTCATCGCTGCCATCATCGCCGCCATCGCGTCCGGGGCCGGGGGGGTAGGCACGGGGGCCGCCGGAATGTTGTCACTGCGGAGTGACGACTCTCCCGGAATGGCCCCTGCCGGCACCTCGAGCAGCCGGGGGCCCCGGTAGCCGTGGTGCGTCGTGTCCTGAGTGTGACCCGAGGCGTCCATCGAGTCTTGCAGGCTCATGCCCGCGCTGGCGCACGCCGTGATGAAGGCCCGGCGGAGCGAATGGAAGTCGAGCGGCAAGCTATCTTCCGTCGCCGTCTGCAAAGCGCAAAATTTCTTGCGCTCGTCGCCGACCGCCGCCTCGTACTCCCGGAGCTTGTCCTCCATGGGCCGGCGAATGCCCGCCGCCCACACGGCTTTCCGAAAGACCTTGGCGTAGCTGATGTTGTCGCCCTTCCTCTGCCCGACCTTGGGCCCCTTCCTGACCGGGAACACCGGGCCCTTCTTTGGGCAGCCCTGCTTGTGCCACCACGCCTGGGTCGGGCCGACCACGACCGACGGAATGACATGGAGCACCTTCTCGTACGCACGCCGCCCGCGCCGCTTGCCCGCTCGCTCCTTCTTCCGCCGCCCGTCGTCCGTCTTGGGCCGGCGCACCTTGCACGTCTTCCAGTGGACCGTATCCCAATCGCTCCAGTCCTCGGCGTGCAGACAGCTCGTCCGGTGCCCGGCGAGACAGCGCGCGTGGAGCACCATCATGTCCAGCTCCGTCTTGAAGCCGCGCTCTCTTTGAAACTGCAGAATCTCCTCGTCGGTGAGCTGCACGTGCTCCCGATCGTCGTCCGCCTCGCACACGGGAATCGTGACGCCGAGCGCGCAGTTGTAGGCAATCGCGCCCGTGCGGCAGAGCTGCCCGAGGACCGAGCTGATATCGCTCCGCATGTGCGCGACGTAGCCGCTCGCGAACCCGAGCTCCGCCATGCTGTCGAGCACGGCCGCGACGTGGCAGTGCTCAATCAGTCGCACCTCGCGCTCCCCGATGAGCGGGAAGGCGAACCGCCGCAGGCGCGTCTGTCGGTCCTTGGCGTTCTTCTCGCCCTTGTCGACCTGGCGCGCCACGATGCGCTCGGCGGCGTCCTTGAACTTCTCTCGCCCCGATTGCTTCGGGGGCTCGCCGGTCTCCAGCCAGTGCTCGTATCTCTCCTTGGCCAGGGTCTCGTTATCGGTGCACATGCTGTAGAGCCGCGTGCGCTGCCCATCCAGCTCGCGGATGCGCCCGACCCACACCTGCATCCGGGCTCGCCATTCGAGCGCGAACCGTCCTCTTCGTTTTGTTTCGTTAGTATTGTCCGTCATTGCTTATCTCTCTCCGCCCTCCGTCGTCTTTGCCGAGGAACATCAGCCGCTGACTCTGCGCCAGCAGACGGCTTCCCTCTTCAATCAACTCCACCCCCTCGTCGACCGCACGCTGCAGCCTGCTCACCTCCTCCAATGCCTCCCCGAGCTTCATGCTGAGCGCGAGGTTGATTTGGTCGCGCTCGAATACCTGCTTCTGCAGCTCGACCACCATGCCCTCGCGTTCGATGACCGTCTGCCGCCACACCTGCGCCGCCTGCCGCCAGAGCTTGGCGGCCCGCTTCCACGCCGTCACGACTTGCGACCCCGCAGCCACGCGAGCACGTCCTCGGGCTCGAACCGCACGTTCATGCCCACCATCACGGTCGGCAGCCCTTGCTTACGGAGGCCATCGATATGCGCCGCGCTGCAACCGAGCAAGTGCGCGAGTATCTGCTTATCCACGAGCAGCGCCTTGGGCGCTTGCGCCGCGAGCGCCGCTTGCACGGCGACCTGCACCAACTCCCCGAGCTCTTGCCGTGACAGCGTGAACGCAGGCGCCACGTCGTTGTCCGCCGCGTCCATGCGCAAGGGCTTGGCCCCGCTCGCTGCTTTAGCCACACCGATCCCGTTTGACCCGTTGTCAATCATGGTCTGATTCCACCTCCCGCTGTCTGTTGCCACCCCGCGTTTGGCGCACCACGCGCCTACGCTGCCCCCTCACCGCTGCCCCTGTCTGGACACCATATAGACACCCAGACACGGACGTGTCATCGCGGAACGGGGCGGGTGTGGCAAATGAGTGAGTGGGGGTGGGAGCCCTCACCCCGTGGGGTGCTGCGCGGGGCTGCGGCGGGTCGTCGCACCCATCACCCGACGAGGTGATTAACATTTGTGGGGAGCGTACCCGAGTCTTGCCCGGGGTCAAGAGGCGCGCTAGGTTCCGCGCATGCCAAAGACACGAGCGGTGGGCGAATACGCCGCGCCCAATGACGAGCTGACCACTCAGGAAAGGAACGTGCTGTCGCTATGGAAGCGGCACCTCAAAGAACACGGCGCGCCGCCGAGTCTGCGCGCTGCAGCCAGTGAGCTCGGCGTGTTTCCGAACACGGTTCGCTACGCGACGCAGCGGCTCGCCACTCGCGGCTACATGCGCGCCGAGAAAGTCACCGTGGTCGGTACGCGCCTCACGCTGAGCGACAAGGGGAAGCGGGCGGTATGATTGAGCACGAGGGAGTCACGGCCGAGGGCCTGGCGCAGCTACGTTACATCGCCGAGCGCGGACACGCTCCAGTCGAAGTGCTGGCCGCGCTTCGCAAGGCGCTCAGGTATTACGACCTCACGCACAAGGCTTGGCAAGGCGCGAGGGAGGAATACGCCGAGCTAGAGCGCGAACGCGACGAGCTGAAGGCGGATCTGCGCAAGTACGAGCCGAGCGACGGCGTGATGCAGCAGCTGCTCGCGCTGAACGAGGCCATCGCCGAGGCGGCCAAGCTGTTTCAAGCGCTAGTCGAGCACAAGATCGTCTTTCACGACAAGTTCAAGGCCTGGCTCGCGCTCCCCGTCGTGAAGGCAGCGAGGAAGCCATGAGACAGCACGTATACCGCACGACGTGGGCGCCGCTCGCGACGTTCGGAGGCGAAGCCCCAAGTCCCATCGTGCCGAACGAATCAGGCACGTGGGCGTTCCTCGCGTCGGCCGTCAACGACACTCACATCTACTGGACGTGGATGCGGCTGCCCGACAAGCTCGACGAGGTGAAGCCCGAGGTCACCCCACGGGGTGAAGACCGCTGTCGCAACAATCTGCGCGGGCCACACAGTCTCGCCTACCAAGAGGGGGAACCTTGTGACTGGTGCGGCGCCAAGCCTCCACTCAAAGCGACTTGACACCTACACTCCGGCCGTGCGGATATGACGCTGGGGTGCGTTGCCCCCATCTATCGGGGAGACCCACATGGGACAAGTGAGGGAGGGACAATCGCGGCCAAGGCTAGAGTGCCTGGTTGCGAGCGGACACTTGACGAGGGACGAGGCGGACGAGGCGGCGTCCACCATCGACATGATTACCGAGCTCGTGGGGCTTGGCGCGCTGAGCCGCGCCCAAGGCTCCGCCATCATCGACCAATTGGCGATGGACATGGCCCACAGTTACCGCGAACGACAGCAAGAGGAGCGCGCGCACGTCGCGTGATTGAGCAATGGCAGACAAAGAACTAGAGACGGAAGCAATCCCCATCGACGTAACCCCGCACATTGGACCCGATGGGAAGCTGACCCCTGAAGGGCTCGCCGCCGTGCGCAGTGACCTGCTGCGAGGGCTTCGCAAGCGCTTCCCACGCGCTAGCGAGGCGAACCTGACCAAGACGATGGAAGAGATGACGATCGGCATCGAGACGTTCAACGCGCACGAAATCAAGATCGCAATCGCCGCGCGCGGGCTCATTCAAACGTGCCGCAAGTACGGCGACAGCATCGAGGAGCTTTCCAATGCGTTCGTGAGCTTAGCGGAGCTCATCGACAGCAGCAAAGACCGCAAACACGCCGGCCCCCACGTCTTCAGCTGCGGGCAAGCCTCCAACGACGTCGCGACGGCTTACATGTGCCTAACGTCGGCGGCGACCATCCTCGAAAGCATGCTCAATTGCCAGTGCGGGCAAGAGCGCGAATCGAGCGCGCCCGACGGGGAGAAGCTAAACTAATCATGGGAGAACTTCATGAAACCACTGACCACGCTTGGAGATGCATTGATGGCGAAGGGAGCACCCGTCGATTGGCGCGCGGAATTGCGGGCCGCCGAGGTGCCGCGCAGGCCTCCGCCAGCCTCCGAGACGCGCGCCGCGCGACCCGACCGGGGCTATGTCGAGCAACCCGAGGAGCGGGTGCGGCCGAGCACGGGCATATTCCCGCGCAGACGCGAGGAGACGCCCACTCTAGCGGCGCCCGTCGCCTTGATTCGCTTCAATCGAGACGAGAACCACCCGCGCAGACCGTACATGGATCCAGTCACGGGGCAGATGGTAGATCCGAATGCTCCCCCGAAGTCAGCGCTGGAATCGCTCATCGACCAGCACATCGAGGAGGAGGAGCGCAAGCAGCTCCCGCCGCCCATGCCCGAGCCGGCGTCATGCGTCGCGCCTGCCGAAGCGGAGGAAGCTGAGATGGCGAAGCCAAAGAAGCCGCGCAGGACGTGGGACGAGGACGTCAAGAGCAAGGCCGTTGCCCGCGTGCTCAGCGGAGTGACTCAAGCGGCCGTAGCGCGCGAGATAGGCACCCACGAGACGAACATCTCGCAGTGGGTGAAAGCGGCCAAGCAAGCCGGCGCCAAGAGAGAGAAGACGCAATTGAGCCGCCCCACGCCGTCATCGGGCAAGAGCACGACCCAGGCAATCGCGAGCATGGTCCGCTCCACCTCGACGGTCCGCTCGTTCGAGACCGTCTCGGCGGAATTGCAGGAAGCGCTCAACCGGGTGAAGGAGCTCAAGCGCGAATTGCGCGGCCTGCTCGGCGACGATTGACGACTAGAGGGGGTGTCGTTCAAGGGAAGGACGCCGGGATTTAGACCCATGGTAATGCGGGTTCGAGCCCCGCCGCCCCCACGGGTAAGGGGTCGTAGCTCAAGGGCAGAGCAGGGCCAGGTCAAGCAGGCGTAGGATACGGGTTCGAGTCCCGTCGACCCCACGAAAACGAGGGAAGATGGACCCATACGAAAACATGACGCGCGAGGAGCTGTTAGACGCGGTCCGCGAGGAGCGCGACTTTCGGGCGCGGGTAGAGGCCAACTGGGATTTCTACCGGCGCGAATTCATTCGCGAGACGGCGCAGCTCATGTACGTGTTCAGGAAACGCGACGAGGGCAGCGCGTTTCAACCGGCGGACGCCTGGACGCACGCCAAAGCGCTGTGGGAAGCCAAGCCCGAGGATTGCTGATGGAATGGTTGCTGATGGAATGGGTGTGGCGTGTGGTGGTGCTGGTGGTGCTCATCGGCATAGGGGCGGACGTCGCTGTTATCCGCCGCTACATGCGGCGCCGTTAGTCTTCCCCCTCGAGCAGGGCCCGCGCCGCGTCGGTCAGCGCCCACTTGCCCGAGGAGACGACCTTGGGCACGTCGACCACGAGGCCCTTGCGCGCGAGCGCTCCGAGCTGTGAGCGCGTGCCCGTGCGGTCGATTCCGAGCTCGGCCGCGATTGCGATGGCGCTCGCGTCGCGCCCCTCGGCGTGGAGCTTGGCCACGGCCGCCAGGAATTCCCGCTGGCGGTCGGTCGGCGGTGCCTGTTTGCCGGGGCTAGTCGGGGCCTTGGCGGGCTTGCGGCGCTTGGCGGGCGTCACTGGTCCCATTCCTCACGCGCGGCGTCTACGCGCTCCTGCAGGGTAGCGTTAGCGCGCTTAGCGAAGCGGTCCGCCGCAACGATAGCGTCCGCAACCCGGTCCGCCCCGAACAGGGCGGACGCGGCCACGACCACGAGGGCCAACAGTGTTTTCATGACTGCGCCTCCGCGTCGCGAATGGCGGCCAAGACGCGCTTGCGTGCGTCTGCAATGGCGCGGCGCCGCTCGGCGGCGGTAGCCGAGCTATCGACGGCGCCGCGCGCCAGTTGGCAGTCGCGGACCATGGCTAGGTCGCCAGCCGTTGCGGCCTCGCTGCAAAGAGCGTCGATTTGTGCAGTGGTCAGGGTGTCAGCAGTAGTGGCCATTTGTCTTACCTCTTGGTTATTGAAGGGCTCAATTGATGAGCCAGAGCACGAACATGAGCACGAGAATGTAGGGGAGCGCGGCCACGAGTAGACCGATCGCGACCGGGATGACGTAGAAGATGAGCACGAACGCCGCGATTAACGCGAGCGTCGCGAGCACGGCCATGATGAGCGCGCTCATTTGGCCACCTCGAGCAGGGGCGCCAGCCGCGCGAAAGCGGCCGCCACGGCCTTGTTCAGGTCCTCTAGCGCCTCGTCGTGCATGTCCGAGTCGCGAGCCATCTTCTCAGCCGCACGGGCCACCTTGACGCCGCTCGGGTGCTGGCCACAGTCGAGCGAGACGCCGCCCAAGTGGTCGGTGCCCTCGAAACCATTCCAGCTAGCCTTGACGGTAAGGCAACACCAGGCCTCTTGATGTTCAGCGGCCAGCCGCTTGCGGATAAAGTCAACGTCGCGACGGTCGCTGAACTGGCCTTCAAACGGCATATGCTCCGGCTCAAGCTCGATCGAAAAGGTCACTTCATCGGCGAGCAGTTTGCGGGGTTGCATGTGGGTCTCTCGTTTCGGTTGTGGGCGCCGATAGTGGCGCACCCTGCTGCGCAGCAGGTGCTGCTGCGCAGTGTGGGCGCGTCGCTTACTCGCCGTCGTTGGCAGGGTCGACCACGAACATGTAACCCCCGCCGTCGATGCTGCTGGAAAGCTCCGGACGGCGCCCGAATAGAAGCCCAGCCGCAGTGGCGTGGTTATCGAACGAGTCCAGCGCATGGTCCCACGGAACGGTCACGCTCTTACGGGTGGTAATGTGCGTCGCTTTGACCCGCGAACCGCGCGTATCGGTCGGGCCAAGATACTTGGTTGCGCACATGCGCACGGTCTTAATCTGCTGCGCTTGGGCAAACTCCTCGTTAAGCGCAGCGAGCGCGTTTTTGTGCATATCGTAGCCCCGGGCATACGCGACCGGGTCCTCTACCGTGAGCACGCACCAGGCCTCCACATTGCCGGCTTCAAGCCGAGAAAGGATCTCGTCCTCGCATTCACGGTCGGCCGCGTCGTCACCCGACGCCATGGCGTTGCCGCGCACGGGTGTATCGTCCTGTTCGACGCGCACGGTAAACTCGACGTCGGCTTCTGTCAGTTTGCGGATGGTCACTGTCTCTCTCGTTTCGTCGGCTGAATTGCCGCGCCGGACCGCGATTGCTCGCGAGCCGGAACGGTATTCAATCGTCGCGAGTGCAGGTCACGTCACCCGGGGCGCACGTCCCGCAATTGCAATCGGGTGTATCGTCCGTGGCGCAGTCGCGCTCAATGCAGCGCCGCACGTCGGGCGGCAAGTCAGCGAAGCGGACCTTGCGACCTAGCGCCGCACGGTCGTAGGCGGGGTGTTCCCCGAACAGGCCAATACCTTGCGGGTGCGACGGGTGAGCCGACATAAAGCGAGCCGGCAGAGTCGGACCCATGCTCGGCTCCCATAGCGGCGCGCCGTATAGCGCGGTGTAGCGGTCGGCTCCACGATCGGGGCCGGTGTCGTAGCAGGCCAGCAACGCCTTAGGGGCGCCTTCCAACCAGCGCACCGTGCTGCGCTTAGGACGATACGTCATTGTCTCTCTCGTTTCAGGGGCCAGGATTGGCCAGGTTTGCGGCGCGTGCTGCTGGGCGCGCGCCGCTGACCCGGTCAAGCCGTCGCGTCGTCAAAAGGACGGCTTAGCGTCTCGCGAAACAGGTCGGCCAGGTAGTCCTTAAGGCCGTTGTAGTCGCGCCCGGTCACGCGCACGTTGAACCCGTCGAATGACGGCGTGACCGTGACCGTGTAGTCGCGCCAGCCGCAATAGAACCCATTCGGGTCCATGCAATGAAACGGCACACGGAACACGATACGATCGGCCGTGCTCTTTTCGAGATGCACGATCGTGCCACTGTCAATGCCGGACCCACGCGGGAGTAACTCTCGTTCGATGTTTTCGAGCCGGTCTGTCCAGCGCTGCAGCCATTCCTTATTGCCAAGGCCGGTCAGGCAATTGGAGCGAGCCGCAACGGTGCTGGCGATGGCAGCAATCAGTGTTCGGGGCATTGTCTCTCTCGTTTCAGGGCCGGGATTGGCCGTTATCGCGGTGTATTACCGTATCATCGGTGATACACCAGGGAACGGTCACGCCGTGGCGTCGTCTTCGGCGTACGCGGACTCGATGCGCTCATTCGTGTGCGCGCAGAACATGGCCGGGTCCTCGTAGTTGATATCGCACGCCACGACCCGCCAACCGTCGTTAGAGCCGTCGCGTATGGCGCGAGCGATGCGCCCGCACTCGGCTTTGCAGGCCTCGAAAGACAGTGTCTCGCCGTCGCTCGCAAGCCAAAACTTGGGATAACCGCCGTGCGCATACTTGCCGTCGCGGAGGCTGGAAAGGAAGTCTCGAACCGTCATATCAGGCATGGTCGTCTCTCGTTTGGGTGGTCACTAGCGACCAGACTCGGGACGCGCGCTAGGCGCGGCCCTGGTCCGGTCGTTAGCGGGTGAGGTAACCCAGGTCGACTAGAGCGTTCGTGACTTGCTCGGTAGCGCGGGACGATAGCTCGCTAAGCCCGTTGTCGAGCGCGCTCGACACTTCAGCCGCTAGCTCGCTAACGTCCCATTCTTCCGAGTCGTCTGACTCGCTCGCATCGTCCGCCGCGCGTTCAATGTCACGAATGATGCTTTCCAGCCGCGATAGCTGTTCCTCGTGCTCCCGGTCCGAGTAATCCGACTCGTCCAACACGGGACAATCGGCAAGCGAGCATTCAATGCGGACCGCTTCCTCGTGCGCAGCCGTGCCGGGCTTGACCACGATAATCTCCACCCAACCGGGCCCCCAGTGTCCGAAACGGTGCGTCTCATAGTTCTCACCCGTCGGGTCCGCATCGGCGAGACACTTCAGCGCGGCCTGGTAGTTGGACTCGTCCAACGCCTCCGAGTCTCGTGTGCGGCTGGTGGGGAGCACGCGCCAATCGGATTGGTCGTCCGGGCCGAGTCCGCGCGGATCAAGCGCCGTGGGGCGCCAATCGGCAAAGCGTGGCATGGTCGAAATGTCCAGACGGACGGCTCTAGCAGTCATGTTCGGTATCTCTCGTTTGGGTCGGCTTAATTGCCGCTAAGCCTCGCTACCCGTTACCAGGTGGTGAGGCTTGGCGGGATTAGGCGTCGCGTGCTGCAGCTACCCGCGCGGACCGCGCATGGTCGGCCGCCAATAGCTCGCAGTACCCGCAGTCGCCGCACGTCCCGTCCTCGCAACCGGACCCGCAGCACGGACCGTTGCCGCTAGCGTCGCAACCGTGGTCCTCGCAATCCGAGCAAAGCTCGGGAACCGTATCGTCGTCCGCAACCGTGTCGTACCCGCAGCACGGGCATAGGACATACCCGCTACTCATGACGCCACCTGCAGGGCTGCGCGGTCGGTTCGGATGATCGTGGCGATGGCCAACTCGGCGCGTGTTTCGAGCACGGCGCGGCTGGTCGCGTCACTCGTGTGTGCGGCAAGGCGACGCAGCCAGCACCACCGGCTCCAGAGCTGTTCGCGCCTGCTGGCCGGACGGGCGGTATCGGTCGTGTGACGTTCAACGGGCGTTAGGGTTCGCCGCGTTAGGCTGGTGTTAGGGTCGAAGTAGGGTGCGATTGATGGGCGGCTCACTTGTCAGGTCCTCCTGTTTGCGCCGGGCGAAGTGCCTGGCCACCCCCTAACCATAGTCCCGTCGGGACTACTGTCTAGCCCCTTTCGCATGGCCCTGTGCTGTTAGCGCCGTCGTTTCGGAGCACTGAACGCGCAGTGGTCCACTGCCTGTCCACTGAACGCGCAGTGCACCACTGTCTGTTCAGTATCCCCCTCGCGTGCGTGCGCGCGCGCGCGTACGCCTGAGCGCGCGCGCAGCTGCGCGCGCGTACCTGCCCACATGCGCAGGCGCACCCACCGGGCACCCCCCTGGGTCGAGACAGGGGTCTCGTCGGGGCCCACCCCGCGCCAGATATCCGATGATTCTGAGCGGGCTTCTGCTACACCGACGTCGGGGTCTCCCGTAGGCGTAAACGGCGCGCGAGCGTCAGTCGCGGGAGCGTTAAGCCCGGGGGCAGAGAAACCCGGGGCCCCGCTAAAATTATTCCAAAACGCGCCGGGCCCGAGTCACTTGCGCCGGAGCTCCCTGAGAATGCGGACGAGGTTCGCGTCGATGTTGCCCAGCACGAGCAACACGAGCACCAGCAGCGCGGCGATGACCCAGGTCACGTCGAGCTCACGCACCCGCAGGCGTGCGAACATGTTCCGTTCTGGCACGGGTCCTCCAGCGCCGTGCGCAGCATGATCTCCCATCGGCGCATCTCCAGCTGCGCGATGAGCCGCCCTCGCCACATCCACAGCTCCGCCTCGGCGAAGCCTTCGTCGATCTGCGCCTGAACCTCCGGAGGGATCACCCGCGCCCGATCTCCCCGCTCTTGCCCTTGCGCATTTTGCTCGGGTTAGGCCCGCGCCTGACCAGCAGCCGCTTCGCCTCGGGCGTCATCAGCTCAGACATCGGAAGGAGCGGAGACACCGGTAGGCGTCTCCGTGCTCTCAGCACCAGCCACAAGCTGGTGCGCATCGACTCAATCCCCATGAGTCACCCCGTTACCACGAGGTGACGGTTTTTGACGACACCACCGCGGTTTCGGCGATGTCGACTCGGCCTGCTCGTTCCTCGCGGGACTCATCTTCTGTGCCGGCCCGGGGGAATGCAATAGCAAACTGTGAGCGTGCGAGCAGTGCCGCTTGTTCAGCCTTTTTCTTGGCTCGCCACGCATTCACGGACTGCATGTGCCGCTCTTTTTCCGCGTGATAGTCCTTCCCGCGCAGGTACTCCTTGCCCTGAACGGCTCGAATGTGGGCCATCACGCGCTGAGCTCCCTCGGGAGTCAGGTAAAATGCGCCGTTGAAGCCCGATCTGCCCGACGCGAACCGCAAAAGCCCGAGCCGCCGCGCGTAAGCCCGCACGTATCGCTGGTCGTGGTCGAGATATCGCGCGAGCTCCATCACGAACACCCGTTCACCCCTCCCACCTGTCCAGGGTGGGACCAAGAAACGCTCGTCCTCGTCCGGCTGGCGTGCCATCCTGTCATCATGTACGAGGGCTACGCGCTCCGGAAGGAGCTCGCGGACGAGAAACAGAAAGAGCTCCGCCTCGCGCGCATCGAACAGCTCGAAAGTCAGGTTTTCGAGCGAGCTGCCGCGGTCGTCGAAGCCGTAATCTCGTTCCACGAGGTCGTTCCGGGGCAAACCGAGCCTCCCGCCGCCTGGATTGCCGAATATGGCGAGGAAGGCGCCCGCCAAAGGCTCCAAGTCGCACTCACCGGCTGGCTTCCCGCCTCCGTCGCCCCGAATGCGACGAAAATCGCGCTTCAGTACATGGCCGGCTACACCCGGGCGAAGGCTCACCGCATGGGCAAGCTCACGCAGAACAACGTGAACGTCAAAATCAGCCTCCCGGCGCCGACTTCCCGCGAGCACCCCGGGCCCGTCTGCTACGAGGTCAGGGACATCGAGGAATGAGCATGAGCAGATTCCACCCGATCGGATGGCTTCAGAATTGGGCCGAAGCGATGCGCCGCAGTCGGCAGCAGGATCAAGTGTCTGTCATGGACGTGCCGGGTTTCGGGGTGCACCCGGTCCTCCGCGTGTATCGTCCAGACGAGGACATTCCCGAGGACCTCGACAACACCCGGCGGTTCCTCGTGGCGAAGGACGGCACCGCCTACCAGGTCGAATGAGCAATCTCGGCCAGCGCATGATCCGGGCGGACGACGGCGTCATCGGCACCGTCGAGGAGGTGGTCCTGCCGGGCTCACCCGAGCCCGAGCGGCGCATCATGTACCTGGACCGGGGCGAGCGGCGCATGGCCGCCAAGAGCGAGAAGTGGCTGAGCGCCGAGTCTCCACCGCTCCCGCTCCGCGCCGAGGAGAAGTTCCTGATCGCGCTGTGGGCTGACCGGGCGCTGCGCGCGTACGAGAAGAACGAGCCGCTCAAGTTCTGGGAAAAGCCGCACCTGTCCGAGGAGCCCTACGACTCCGAGCTCGTGGTCGCCGTGCTCGCGTACCTCTCCGAGCGCGAGATTAGGGCGAGCGTCGGCGGGTGAACATGAAAACGCCGGCTCCCGCAACATGCGAGGGCCGGCGGCCCATTTCCCGAAGCATCAGGCGGCCATCGTATCACGGCGCCCCGCTAGACTTCCACCGCCTCACGGCGATCGAGCTCCGCCTGAATGGCGACACGTGCCCGGTCCCATTCCTCTCGCGTGAGCGTCCTGCACGAGAAGAACGTCGGCATGCCGTTGATGGCCATCGGCCCCGCCTGGCTCATATGCTCGTAGATTAGGCCCACATCCCCTAGCTCATCGATCTGCTCGGGGCTCATGAGCGCGAGCACCATGAACACCATGCGCACGTCCTTGGGCTTCTCACAGTGCACGTTCGAGAAGACCCGCCCATCGCAGAAGTCGAGGACGAACCGCTTTAGCCGCGCTGTCTGCTCCTCGGGTGTTTCCGGCTTGGGGTCGCTCATCGTTTCTCCATCAGCGTCGCGAGCAACCGGGCCCGCCACTCTTGCCGCCATTCGCGGCAGAAGTCGTGGTCCTTCGCCCACGCCGCGTTTCCCGCGCAGAACAGCGGAATCGGCACGGGCGTGTTCCACACGTACGAGCGCCCGCACATGAGACAGAGCACCGTGCACGGATGGCGGATGACTACGTATTCGTCGGAGCTCAATTCTCGCTCCCCTTCGGCGCGAAGCGCTCCTCCAGCTCATCCGCCAGTGACCGCAGCCGCCGGCACGCCGCGCGTGCCTCGCTCGGCGTGAGTGAGCCCGTCTTGTTCAGGACGGCGACCGACACGTGCGTGCCGTGCCCGTCCTGCACGCAGTTCGACGTGAGAATCACGATCGCCGTCTTGCACCGCGACGCGAGATCCTTTGCAGCCTGTACCGCGACGAGCATGATGCCCGGGTCGCTGCAGACGTCTGCCGTGATGTACTTGCTCATCGCTCGGGGTCGAGCTCCTTCCACTCGTCATCAGCCCGCTCTTCGTCGGCGAGGAAGAGCCCTACGGCCCACTCAATCTTTGAGCCCGAAGGCAGGTGGCAGAACGTCCGCTGCAGCAGGCCTCTCGCGGCCTCCACGCGATCGTGCCAGCCCTTCACCACCCCGCGCAGTCGGCGCACCTCGTTCCGCAGCCACAGCGGGTCGTCGTGGTTGGGCTCCTCCAGTTTCTTCAGCTTCGCCACGAGCGCCTGCACCGGCTCGTGTTGGAAAAGCCAGTGGTCGTCATGCGTGTGCCCCGCCTCCCCGCAGAGCGAGCAGTGCTCCGGCTCCCCCTCGAATAGGTAGCGGTGCGGCGGATAGTCCGGGTCTGCTTCGCCGTGGTCGGGGCCCTCCGCTTCGGCCGCCATCAACGCCTGCGAAAACCCGCCCGCGATGCGCTTCTGCAGTTCGAGCGCGAGCTCCAACTCCGCGATGCGCGCGTTCAGCTTCGCGATCTGCTCGTTCGACCACGCCTTCAGCCGCTCAACCTCCGTGTGCGCCGCCGCCAGCTCTGCCGCCGGTCCGAAGCTCCCGCTGCGCGTGATTCCGTCGTTCATTTCTTGGACCTCGCGATGAATTCCCCGAGGCCGCCGTGCTTTTCCCAGCACTCGTTGCAAATCTTGGCCGCGTAGGTGGGGTCGTTCAGCTGCTCCTCGGTCATGCCCTGCGCTCTCCCTTCCTCGCGTGCTGTGGCTTCCTGCGCTGGCGAGTGCTTCCCCGGCAGGGCGGCGAAGCAGGCGGCGCACCGATGGTGCAGGTTCGCGAGCGCGATGCGCGCCCGTAGGTCGTTGCTCACACGCGCTCCCCGTCGAACGTCGCGCCCTCGGGCATGTTCGCGCGCTTGAGCTGTTCGAGCGTAACCTCCCGGTCCGCGAAGGCGAGCCCTTGCACGAAACCGAGCCAGCGGTTCGCCTTCTCGACCTTGCCGGCGGCGTGAAAGTCGCGCGCCTGCCCGAGCATCCACACGAGATGCTCAATGTGGCCCGGGTCGTCCGTGTGGCGCTGCGGAGTTAGCGTGAAATCCTCCGGGCAGATGAGCAGGCGTGTCCGGGCGCAGGCCCCTGCAAATTCGTCGTTCCCCATGCCCGCGGACCCTACCGCGCCGCATAATCCTTGACCATCGGAAGAATCGATGGATCAAGGCGCTGGACTATCTGAAAAACTGAAGCTACGGGGCCGGCCTTGCTGGACCGGACAGTTTATGAGCCGAGCCCGTGGGCTGTCCGGTACCACACCGCGACTGCCGACGAGGTTTTGGGGGGAGGCGCCGCCGGTCCCGGCAAGAGCCTGACCCTCTTGTGGGACCCCATCGTCTCGCAAGCCGTCGTCGAGCACGCTCGCATGACGGGCCAGCTCCTCGACGAGTTTCCCCCGTGGCTCGCCGAGCTCTGCCGCAAGCACCCCATCCGCCCGGGTGAATCCGAGGGGCACGCCCTGCACCTGCGCCGCTCCATGCCGCAGCTGCTCGAAACCATCGATCGCGCCTTGAGGATGTTTCCCAAGTTCGACCCCATCGCGGGCACGAGCGAGGGCTACAGCAAAGAGCACCACCGGTTCACGTTTCAGAGCGGCTACAAGGTCACGTTCGGTCACTGCCGAGAGAACAACTCCCACCAGGACTATCTCAGCAAGCAGTACACGCACCTCGGGCTCGACGAGGCCTACCAGTTCGAGGAGTTTCAGCATGAGGAGCTCGACGCTCGCGTGCGCTCCGCCGATCCGGTGCTGGCGCTGCTGCTCCGCACGCGGCTGATGAGTAACCCCGCTCCCGGGTGGCTCAAGACGCGGTTCGTGTCGCTGGAGCCCAAGGGGAACGTGCTGCACCGCCAAAAGGTGCTCGACCCCGAGACGGGCAAGGTCAGTTACAAGACGCGGCTCTTTCTGCCGGCGAAGCTCGACGACAACCCCGATAAGAACTTCGTCGCGCAGTACAAGCTCAAGCTGCTGAGCAAGCCGTCGCACATGCGTGCGCGCTACCTCTACGGCGATTGGGACAGCGTCGAAGGCGGCTTCTTTCAGGACGACTACAACCCGCTCGTTCACGCCATCGAGCCGTTCAAGATCCCGCGCGATTGGCCCAAGTTCCGATCGATGGATTGGGGCTTCAAGGCGCCCGGCACCATCGGCTGGTTCGCGATGGACCCCGATGAGAACCTGTACCAGTTTTACGAATTCAACTTCAGGCTGATGCGCGACATCGACGTCGCCAAGCGCGTCGTCGAGATCGAAACCCGCTTCGGGTTCTGGGATAAGCGCGAGCGCAAGAGCCGACTCACCGGTGTTGCAGACACGCAACTCTGGGAAGAACGCGGCGACAGCGGCAAGAGCAAGGCCGCCGTGTTTGCGGGCGAGGGCGTCTACTGGCAGCCCGCCGACAAGGCCTCGATTGCCCGCAACGCCGAGCGCATCACCGAGCGCCTCCGCGACCACGACAAGACGAAGCAGCCGGGGCTCATGGTCTTCAAAGACTGCCGCAAGAGCCTGGAGATGTTCAGCTCGATTGGCGTCGATGAGAACGACTCGACCGTGCCCGACAAGAAAAGCCCGCTCAAGCACTGGTTCGATATGCACGCCTATGCAGCGGCTCGTGCAAGCCGCGGGCGCGGCTCCGTCGTGATGACCGTGCACGACTTCGACCGCCCTGACCCCGACAACGACAACGCCGAGCCCGCACGCGGCAACGGCACCTCCTTTGGATACGGATCGTGACCGAGATGGTGGACAAGCCGAACAAGTGCCGCGGGCACCTCTGCCAGATCCGCTGGCGCGCCAACGACAAGACGGACGAGCACGAGTGCCCGTTCCAAACGGGCGTTAACAACAACTCCGACTACCGCTGCACGTGCTGCGAGACGTGCCAGCAGAATTGTCAGGACGACGTATGAACAACGGCTGCCAGTACTGCGGCGGGCTGCTCATGACGCTCGATTCGCTGCCCTCGTTTACCTACTGCACCGCGTGCAAGAAACGGCAAGAGCCCGTGACTCCGCCCGAGGTCGTGCTCCCCCCATTCGAGCGCGCCAAACACGCGCCGCTGAAAGATGACGAAGATGGCGCGTGAAGACCGACCGGAGCAGCCAACCGAGGAGACGTCCGTCGAGGAGGACGAGTCCGTTTTCGAGCTCGGGCAGGACACGAAGACGGAGGAGCCCTTCGAATACGCCGAGGACGAGCTCAACCTCGTCAAAGCGTTCAAGGCGCACCCCGAGGGACGCCAGGCGCTCAAGCGCTTGAGCCAGAAGTGCCTCACCGACTTCGATGGCGCGTGGGAAGCGACCGAGAAGTTCCGGTCGAACATGGCCGAGATCTGGAAACTGTTTTCCGGCGTGCTCGACCCCAAGCAACCGCCGTTCGACAAGATGAGCAACGCTCACGTCCCCATCCTGATGGAGAACACCATCCGGATGGCTCACAGGCAAGCATATGAGCTGTTCGGCAACTGGACCAACGTCTTTGGCGTCACGCCGATTGGCCCTGATGATGAGCGCACTGCAAAGCTGCTCACACTCCACGGCAATTGGCAGATCCGAAAGCGGATCAAGGATTTCAAGCGCCAGCTGGGTCACCGTGGCCTGCTCATCTTCGACTTGTTCGGCGACGTCACCTGTCACAGCTACTGGGACCCGCAGCGGCGTTACAACCGGCACGAGATCCTGACAGCGAATGAATTCGTGTGCGCTAACGCGCACGTCTCCACCATGCCCGACTACTCAGACGTGCCGTGGCTCGCCAAGCTCATTTTCATGGACCCGCACGAGCTCCGGAAGATGGACGGGTTCTGGGAAGACGTCGCCACGACGCTCAAGCACCTGCCGCCCGCGTGGGACGAGGACAGCATGTCGCAAGAGATGCGCGACGCCGTGGACAAGAGCCTCGGCGTCGATTCCACGGCTTTCCAGAAGGGCCAGTACAAGATCGTCCACTACGAGGGCTGGCTGAACCTGCCGGGCCAGGACCGAGACCGCTACTGCAAGGTCATCATCGACAAGCAGACGCAGACCGTGCTCGGGCTCAATATCCACGAGCGCGTCGACCCGTACGACAAGCGCCGGCACGAATTCGAGATGAAACAGCTGCAGGCGTTCCAAGCCGCGCAGCAAGAGCAGCAGGCGTTCCTGCAGGAACGCGAGCAGACCAAACTGTCCGCTCTGCAGATGGGGCACTCCATGGACCCCGAGGGCGACGGCCCGGCGCAGGCCATCATCATGGCGCGCGCAGTCGAGGAGATGCAGCCGCCGCCCTTGCCGCCCATGCCCGAGTGGATGAAGGGCGATCCCAACGCGCAGCCCGCGCCGCCCGAGTTTCGCCCGATCCAGATGTTCGCGCACGGCGTCAACATCGAGCCCATCCAGGGAATTCTCGGCTTGGGTACGGGCAGCATCCACGCCGCGCAGAACAAGGCGGCCAACGTCGCGCTGTCGATGTTCATCGACCAGGGCACGCTCGCCAACTTTAAGATCTTCGTGGTCAAGGGCGACGTCCGGTTCCCCGAGAAGTTCGTGCTGGAGCCCGGCAAGATCATCAAAGTCGAGGGCGCCACCGACCTGTCCAAAGACATCATGCCGCTCGACTTCGGCGAGGCTAACCCGCAGCTGCTCCAGGTCGTCGAGATGATGACCAAGTACGGCAACACCGTGAGCAACACCCCCGAGGTGCTCTCTGGTGAGTCCGGCAAGAGCGGAGAGACCGCGCAGGGCATCAGCGCTCGTATCGAGCAGGCAACGAAGATGCTCTCCGTGCCCACGGGCAAGTACGCCGACTTCCTCTCTCAGGTGCTGGAGAACAACGCTGCGCTCAACGCCATCTTCCTCGACGACGCGGAATTCTTCTCAGTCAACAACCACGACCCGGCGCTCGGCGAGATGGGCCGCCAGTCGTTCAGCGTCGGGCGCGAGATGTACGACCGTCCCTACGACGTCGAGATTAGCGCCGACCTGAAGTTCACCAGCACCGCGCAGCGCGTGAGCGAGGCCGATGCACTCGTGCAACTGCCGCAGGCCGTGCCGGAGCTCGCGGGTAACTTCGCCTTCAAGCACTCCGTCATCAGCAAGAGCTTCGAAGCGCGCAATCGCTACGACCTCATCGGCCTGCTCGGCGCGCCGCCCGCGGCTCCGCAGATGTTCGGCATGCCGACGAGCCCGCCCGCTCCCCCGCCCATGCCGCCCGGAATGGCTCCCCCCGGGGGTCCACCACCTGGTGGCCCGCCCGGTAACGACAACGGCGGCAAGCCACCGCAGGCCCCACCGCAGCAACCCCCACCCCCGAGGGCAGCATGACGAAGCAAGGTCTGATGGACAGCGTCCAGAAGAATTGGGAGGTGGCCCGCTTGGGCTACGTCGCGGCCATCTTCGCGGCCGCGCAGAACCCGACGGCGGAGGCGCTGGAAAACATCGCCTGGTACGAGCGGCGCATGGACGAGCTCCACGTGCTGCGTCTCAAGGTCGAAGCCAACATCGAGGAGGACTCGCACCTCTAATGGCCAACGCACGACGCAAACGGAACAACGTCACGAACGATGACGTGTTCGAGCTCGCGCTCTCCACGGCGCTCACCCGCCTGCTCGCGGCGAACCAGATCCTCCCCACCGACTCGTGGCACTTCTCCGTGAACGGCGACACGCTCGTCATCACGCGAGCGCGCCAGGTCGTCACCCCCATCGACGAGCCCGACGTATGACATCACGCGACTTCTGTTACTGGCTGCAGGGCTATTTCGAGATCATGGATCCGAGCGGCAAGGCGCCGATGGCGGTTGGGCCCGCGCAGGTCGAGTGCATCCGCAAACACCTCGACTACGTGTTTGAGCGCCAGGACCAGCCGGCGCCGATCCCGGGCATCACCTGGCCGAACGACACGACGTTTAAGGTCTGCTGATGCGAGAGCTAGCGCTGTTCGAGCAGTACCTGCTGCAGCTTCGGCAAGAGAAGCTCCAGCAAGGGCACGCCGCCACGCTAGCCGCCGTGAGCGCCGACGACTTCCCCCACCTTTTCGCCAGGGCCCACGAGGCCGAGCTCGTCACCCGCGTGCTCGTCGCCGTTCGCGCGCTCGGCGCTGACCCTGGCCAATTCATCAAGGATTACCTCAAGTGAGCGTTCAATACGTAATCGCCGACTGTGACGCCGTCACCGAGGCGTACCTCGCGCGCGGCTACACGCGAAGCGAACGGAGCGTCAAAGACCAGCTCGGCGCGGGGCTCTACAACCAGCTGTCCACGGAGACGCGGGCCTCGCTGACCTTGCTGCAGATTGACGCCGAGGAACACGGCAAGCTCAATGAGCCCGAGGTCAACAGCCGCCCACGGTGGCGCCATGACTCCTACCTGTCCAGCTGCCACATCGAGCGTGTCCAGGTGTTGGAGCGTGGGCCCTGGATGAGCATCGTCGCACCGGTGCGGGAGAACGGCTCGTCATTCAACGAGGCTGGTGCAGACGAGTGCGAATCGCTCGATTTGCACCTGACATCCGAGCGCTGCCGCCAGTCGATGGAGCGCACCATCAACAAAGAGATCGAGCGCCACCTGGACGCAGTCGAGCAACTGCGCGCGTTTCTGAGAACCCCCCAATGAAGACAAGCCCCACCATCTTTTCCTTCCCCGAGCCCAAAGAACCCGAGAAGACTAGCGCCTGGTCCGACAAAGAGCGCGAGGAGCGAGCCAAAGAGCTGTTCGTCGACCACGAGCTCGAAACCGCCAAGCGACGGACCGCGCTCATCAAACAGCACATGAGCCCGCCCGGCGCGCTGAACCTGCCGCCGCTGCTAGAGGCGCATCGGCTCAAGTACGGCATCACCGATGGGTTCTTCAAGGTGCAGGCATCTTTCGACCGCATCTTCGTTTTCCCGCTCGACGCCGAGGACGGGGAGAAGGCCGTCAAGACCACGGGCGGCATCTACAAGCCCGCCGTCACGATGCTGCGCGACAAGCAGGAAGGCAACCGCGGCGTGCTCATCAGCGCGGGCCTCACGGCAGCCGACCGCCTCAAGAGCCACGGTATCGAGATCGGGCACATCGTCATCACGAATAAGAACGTGCCGTTCGCCCGCCGTTGCGAGTCTATCGGCGAGCAGGCGCTGCACTATCTCGTGATGCGCGACGGCGACCTCGCCGGCAGTGAGACACTGATGGAGGAGCTCCGCGCCGGGAAGAAGCAGGTCGTCCAGGTCGTGACCTCGGGTGGCCCACAGCATCAAATCGAAATCGTCGGCGACGACGGAATCGTCGAGGACACCCTCGCAAAGCAGAACGTCTACGTGAACGACACGTGGTGAGGTAACTATGGGCGACTTCATGCAGGGCAACAGCGACAGCGCGGTTGCCGTTCCATTCTCCGATGACGACTCGGGCAAAGAGACCGAGGAGCTCCTAGAGGACGACTCGCCAAGCGCGAGCCCCGAGGAGCGCATCACCCGCGCAACCAAGCGCAAAGAGCGCATCACGCGCTTGCTCAACGACGGCAAGCAAGCCGCCGCCAAGGCCAAGGCCCTGGAGGAGGAGCAGGCCGCGCTCCGCGCCGAGCTCCAGCAGCTCAAGGGCTACGTCTCCGCGCAGCCCGCCCGCCAGGCGGCAGCCCCCGAGAAGGACCCGTACGAGGCCGAGCTCGACAAGGTCTATGAGATGCAGAACGACGCCTACCTCTCGGCGCAGGCCGAGATTAAAGCGGGCACGTTCACCGCCGAGCGGCAGAAGCATTACGAAGGCGTCGCGCGCCGCGTCGAGTCTGAGAAGACCCGCATCCACACCGAACGGGTGATGGAGCGCCGGGCGGGCAGCATGCGCGCCGAGCAGGCCCAACAGGTGTGGGTGCAGAAGTACCCGGACGTCTACAACAACCCGAACGCCTACCAGTTCGCCGAGGCGACGTTCCGGCGGCGCGCGGCCATCGGTGAGCGCATCACGAACGAGACCGTGGACGAGATCATGACCGAGGCCATGACCACGTTCAAACTCGGACCCAAGCGGGCACCGTCGGCGAGCGAGAAGTCGCGCATGAGCGGCATGCCGTCGAGCGGCAGCGGTGGCGGCGGCAGTAGCCGCGACTCCGGCGTCGCCATGACGCCCGAGCTCCGGCGCATGGCCATCGCGGCCTACAGCGACCTACCCGAGCCCGAGGCGATCAAGAAATGGGTCAACTCGACGGGCAAGCGCCTGCGCGAGAAGAAAGTCATCTGACGCTGATAGTCACAGACTGTGACTACTTGACACTTTGATAGTCTGATGCTTTCTTAACGTCGCGCGTGCTCCCCTGGTCGGCCTTGGCCGATAGGGGGAGCCCACGCACCCAAGCCTCGGCAGCCGTCACCCCACGACGCGCTCGTCTGGACCCAGTGGGATCCAGGCGGAGCATTCGTTGGCAGACGAGACGGCGCAGGCACAAGCAGTTCCCAAGCGGGCAATTCGGCGTGAGGACCCTCCGCCGCGCCCGGTAGAGCAGACCGCTAATCGCGGCTACCTCGAGGGGAGCGACCCCGACAAGCACTACTGCTGGGTGAGTGAGGTCAACGACCCCACCATCAACGTCGGTTTCTACAAAGCCCAGGGCTACAAGATCGCGCAGTTCGACCCTAGCGAGGCGAAGCCGACGATCGGGTACATGGAGTACCAGCAGGGCGACGCCATCAAAGCCATGGGGATGGTGCTGATGGAGTGCTCGAAAGAGCACAAGGCGCAGCTCGACGCCGTGGGTTGGAACAAGGCCACCCGCATCGAGGACACCATCCGCAACCGCGAAGTCGACCCGCTCTCCGACGAGGAGAGGCGCGCGTTCCGCGGCATCACATCCGTCCGCACCGCTCAGGATGACCGCGCAAAGTGGCAGTTCTGACTGTGTCCATGACCCTTTCTTGAGGATCGAGACCCAATGGCAAACACCCACCGATACGGCTTCCGCTTCGTTCGCAGCATCAGCGGCAACGACACTCCCCAAATCTTCACGCGCCCCATCGCCACCGCGTACGCGCCGGTGACCATCGTGGGCGGCGGCACGGGCGTCAACCTCAACATCGGCGACCCTGTCAGGCTGGCGGAAGACGGCACCGTGCAGCTGACCCAGATGGGACAGGATACGTCGGGCGCCAACGGCGACTCGGACGACTCTGTGTTCGGCGTGATTGCCGGCTTCCCGCGTGTCATCGTCGGCGGCTTCCCGCGCCCCGGCTCGTTCTACCAGAGCGGCACGACCTACACGGGCGGCATTGGCAGCGACAGCGCACCACTCGTCTCGATCATCCCCGCGCGGGGCAACATCTTCGAAGTGGACGCGGACGCCGTCATCGGCGCCGGTACCAAGAGCGCAGCGATGGCCGTCGTCGGGCAGACCGCCCGCATCGCATACAGCGTGCTCACGAGCGGCACGGGCCAGCCCAAAGCCAACCCATTGCTCGACGCCTCGGACCTCACGGCGGGCGGAGCCAACCAGCTCCAGCTCATCGTGACGGACCTCGGCAAGGCGGGTGACGCGATGGACTTCACAGCAACCAACCTGACCTATCAGGTGATGTTCAACTACATCCAGCTGAGCGCGGCGCCTGACGTCGCGATCTTCGGCGCAGACGTCGAGGGCTAACCAAGGCCTGACTGAGGAACCACCATGAGTGAGATTTTTACCAGCACAGCCGCCCTCGCCCTCAAGGACACCCTAGAGGACATCGAGACGGACGACCACGGATCGGAGGGCAGCAAAGCTGTCTTCCCCAAGTGGATGAACGTCAAGAACATGGCCGACAACTACATCGAGTTTTACGAGGTAGCTGGGTCGGGCCTGGCGGGCGAGAAGCCCGAGGGCGAGTCGATTCCGGTCGGCACCATCTACGAGGGACCGCTCACGCGCTTCAACGCCCGCACCTACGGGCAGCGCATGATCGTGTCGGACGAGGCCCTGGAAGACCTCAAGTACGACAAGGTCATCATGGCCGCGAAGCGGAACAACCGCTCGCTGTGGAAGCTCGCTGACTTCGACGCCACGCTCACCCTGGTCCGCGCGACCAGCACGAGCTACGTCGGCGGCGACGGGCAGCCGCTCGCCAGCACGAGCCACACCCTGCCGGGTGGCGGCACCTACTCCAACATGCTGGCCACGGCCATGTCGCCGAGCAAGGCCTCGCTCGTCATCGCGCAGGCGCAGCTCATGCAGCAGGTTGGCCACGACGGCCTGATTGACGGCGTCGAGGCAAAGAAGGCCGTGTTTCCGGTGCAACAGTGGGGCGTCTGGCGAGAGATCCTCGGCAGCACGAACGACCCGACGCCGGGCGCCTTCAACGCGATCAACCCCATCAATCGCGACCTGAACATCACGCCGGTGCCGATCAAGTACTGGACGAACACCACGACCAATTGGGCGCTCATCACGGACGCCGACCTCGGTCTCATGTGGTTCTGGCGTCGGAAGCCCAAGTCGAACACCTGGGTGACCGAAGACAAGACCATGATGAACTACGCCATCACGGCGCGCTGGTCTCGCGGCTGGGTCAACCCGCGCGCGGTTCTGTTCAGCAACGCCTGAAAGGAGCCGAGCCATGCCGACACCGTTTTTCAGCTACGACGCCATCTCGTCCGCACACGGCACCTGGATCAAACCGGGTGGGCGCGTAGCGGCGTACGTCCGGAGCACGGGCGCGCAGGAAGGCGACGACCTGTTTTCCATCTCGGGGAACCTCGTCTCCACCATCAACCAGGGCCTGGCCAAGTGCCGCGCCGGGCAGAACGACATCGTGGTCGTCCTGCCGGGTCACACCGAGACGCACTCCGTCACGGGCGCGATCTGGTCGAGCCTGGTCTCGGGCGCTCAGATTGTGGGCGTCGCCAACCCGGGCGCCTCCAACGCCCCGACCGTCACGCTCAGCCACACCGGCGCGTCCGTCGCGCTGAGCGCGGCCAACGTGAGCGTCTCGGGCCTCAAGATTACGAGCGCCACGGCGGGCGTGACTCTCGCCATCAACGTGACGGCGGCAGGGGTGACGCTGGAGAACAACTTCATTCTCCTCACCGGTGCGCTCGGCGCAAACCCGGCCATCTCGGTCACGAACGCCGCCAACTTCACGATGGTCGGCAACCACGTCGTCGCCGACTGCACAGACCCGGTCGTCGAGATTACGGGCACGGGCACGACCAACATGCTCATCTCGCGTAACTGCATCCGCCAGGCTCAGGCAACGAGCGGCGGCGACTGTATCAACGTGGCCAACGCCGCAATCAGCGGCTTCATCACGGACAACCGCATGAAGTCGGCCGTAGCGGGCACCCCCGGCACGAGCATCGGGCTCGTCATCGGGGCGGGCGCCACGGCGCTCTTGTTCAACGGCGAGAACTACGACCTCGACGACGCCGCGACGGCGGCCGTGCTCTCGACGGGCGCCTGAGAATTTCACGTGAAACATGACTCGGAGCGTTCCCCGCAACATCGACCGGAAAGGCGAGCACCTCTCACAGTGCGACGTCTGTGGTGTGATGTATCTGCGGAGCGCTCTGAGTCGTGGCCGTGACAATCTCCTCCGCTGCGCAAACGACCGCCCGGGTCGTGACGAGCTCACCCTCGCCGAGCTGACCGCAGCCCGCGCCGCAGCGATTGCGGCGCGGACTGGCGCGGGTCTCCCTGCGGACGGGGCCAAGCCCGACACCGACAGCGCTGGAGTCCCTAACTCGGGCAGCGACTACACGGGCACGGTCCGGCGACGCACCGCCGAGGACGTCTACAACGGCTTTCCGCCGACGGGGTTCTAATGCCGATCGCATCCACCCCGACCACGCCGATCAGCATCAACACGCTCTGCCTGCTCGCCTACAAGCGCGCGGGCGTGCTGCCCGTGGAGGCGACGATTGCCGGCGCCAACATGACGGCCAAGCTCGCGCATGGGCGCCAGCTGCTCGACCTCGTCATCGATAACCTCGCGGTCGAGGGCTTCATCGCGCGCACCACGAGCTTTCACGAGCTCGCCATCGTGGCTGACGATGGGGATTACTTGCTGCCCGACACGCTGCTCGACGTGTTCGAGGACGCGATGTTTATCCCCACCGACAGCCCCGATAGCGAGCTGGTGTGCAAGCAGATGGATCTGTCCACCTGGCAGCTGCTCACCACGAAGACCAGCACGTCGAGCCGCCCGCAAATGTACGTGGCCATCCGGAGCGGCGCGACCGTGCAGGTCAAGCTGTGGCCCATCCCGAGCGAGGCCGGCACGCTCAGGCTCAAGGTCGTCCGCCTGCTCGGCAACAACGCGACGGGCACCGACAGCCCGGACCTACAGCGCTACTGGCTCGACGCGCTCGTGTGGATGCTCGCGTACTACGTCGCGGTCGATAGCTCCATGCCCGCCGAGCGCATCTCGTTCCTCGGGCTGCAGGCGGCGGCGAAGAAGAAGGAGTGCATCCGCTACTCGTTCGAGCACACGGGCACTCAAGCCACCGTCGGGTACACGACCCAATGGACCTGGTGATGGCATGCCGCGCTTTCTCACCGACCGGTGTGGCAGCTGTCTGGCGAACAGGGGGCTGACCGTATGCCCGTTACCACCCAGCCCATCCCGTTTGGCCCGCTCCTCGAAACGAGCAGCGAGGAAATTAGCGGTGCGAGCCCGGAGTGCTTCAACCTCATCGCCGACGGTCGAGGCACGCTCCGCAAGCGCCCGGGTCTCGCTGCCTATAGTGTCGCCCCCGCCACCAGCATCGACGCGGCCGGGGTGCTCGCGCTGTACCTCACCGAGGAGCGGGTAGCCCACACTTCCGGCACGCCCACGGTTTCTGGAACACACCCCGGCGTACTGTACGCCGTCGGAGCCACGGTAAACGCCGCGGGGGGAGGCCACAACGCGGGCAGGAATGTTTACCGAATCGTCGGAGGGGTCGCGACTCTAGTTGGTGCCGGAGCACCCAATGAGGATCGCCTAGCGACGCCACCAGCGATCGCAACCACGCGGTTTCCTCGCCCGACTTTCGCAGAAACTGAGGCACTCCTCGTCATCGCAGGCGGGGCCGAGATCGGCAAGGTGGACATCCGTCCAGAGCTCTTCTCGGCGCCCAACTTCACTAACCCGAATCCCGACTACCACGAGATGAGCTTTCTCGGCGGGTGCCCGCCGATGGCGAGCCACGTGCTGTGCAATTCGAGCCGCATCCTCGGCAACGACACGCAGCTCGACCAGACCAAAATCCGCTACTCGGACATCACCCAGGGCATCGTCGACTTCACGCCGCACGAGACGTGGGACCCGTCGCCGGGCGCCGCGGGGTTCTTCACGGCGGAGGCGCGGAGCGATTCGGTCGTCGCCATCGCCGAGAACACGAACGACCTGTTTCTGTTCGGCAAGACGAGCCTGCAGCTGTTTGCCCCCGACACCTCCGTCACGTTCGCGCCGAGCATCACGAAGGAAGTCGGGTGCCTGGCGCCCTACTCCGTCGTCAAGGTCGACGACCAGTACATGTGGCTCGACCACCTGACCCGCATCGTCATCTCGGACGGGCGGCAGTGGGAGGACGTGGGCGGCCCGGTGCAAGCCACGCTCGACGCGCTGGTCTTCCCCGACGAGTGCTACGGCTACCGCTACAGCGAGAGCTTCGCGGACGTGCAGGTCTTCCGGTTCGAGACCGACGAGGAGACGCTCGCCATCCAGCCCGGCGTCGGCTGGTCGCGCTGGACGCTCTACGACGGGGAGGAGCACACGATGTTCCCCGTCATCTCCCACCACCTGCGGAGCGACGGCGGGCTCAATGTCGTCGGACTCGCGGACGGCACCATTCGCACGCTCAGCCTCGCCAACACGACGGACCTCGGCGAGCCCATCGCGGCGTTCGTCTCGACGGGCTTCCTCGACCGGGAGACGGACAATCAGAAGCATTGCGTCGCCGTCCACCTCACATTGAAGCGCACGCCCGCCCTCTCCAACGGAGTGGTGTGCACGCTCGAATACCGCGACGACCTCGGCGACGACTGGAGCTCAATCGACATCGAGCTCGACGTCGCCGACCTGAACCTGACATCGGTCGTGGTCATTCGCTCGCTCGGCGTCTACCGGCGCCGGCAGTGGCGCTTCAGCTTTGCCGACGAGGCCGAGCTCTACCTCGTCAAGGTCACCGAGACTTTCGACGTCCTCGAATCCTGAAGGAGCAAGACATGGGCTTTTTTAAACTCATCAGAGACGTCGGTTCCATCGGGCTCGCGCCGCTCACGGGCGGAATGTCGCTCTTTGGCGCGAGCGAGGACACGCGCTCGAAAATCCCGCTCGTCGGCGGGCTCACGGGGGCGCAGTCGGACGCCGAGAAGAAGCTGCTGAAGAAGCAGGAAGAGATGGCGAAGGAGGCCGCCAAGCAGCGGCGCCGCAACGAGCAGGCCCGGCTCAACTCGATTGGCCAGAGCATGCTCGCGTTCAACCCGCGCAACCAGGTGATGGCGCAGATGTTCGGGCCCGAAGCGGCCTTCACCCCCGACCAGTTTGCGAAGATGGCAGCCGACCCGAATGCCGCCGAGCGCTCCGCCAATTGGGGCAAGGGCACCGAGGAGGAGCGCATCTACCAGGCTCAGGCGAAGCAAGCCGAGCAGCGGCGCCAGGCGATGATCCGGCAGAACATGCAGCAGCCGGGCCCCGCCGCCGCGCCGCTCCAACAGCGCACGCCGCAAGCGTCGCGGCGGAGGGGCTAATGGGCTGGAAGCAGAACCCGAGCACGGGTGAGAGCTACTGGGTCGACGACGGCACTCAGCCCGACGCCTATGGCAACGGCGGCGTGCCCGCCAAGCCCAAGCAGGGCGGCGCAGGCGGGAACCTGACCCAGCCCACCGCGAAGCCCACGCAGGGCGGCAGCGGCGCCGCCCAGGCGCAGGGCGGCGGGCTCAGCATGACGAACCTGTTCGGTGGCGTCATGAGCGGTGTGAACAACGCGGCCGCGGCCTTCGGCGATCTCGCCAAGCAGGGCATCACGGGCAGCGACCCGAGCCAGTACCGAGCGCCGCGGCAAGAGCCGCGCCCCGGCGGGGGCTACGCCTTCGACCCGAGCATGACACGGAGCTCCAACTATGACGTCGTGGGGGGCATGCCCGGCTCACGGACGGGCTCGTTTGACATGCACACGTTCGATAGCGCGGGCCTCGACGCCTTCGCGCCGGGCAATCCCCTGCAGGCCCCGGGCAACAACCTGACCAACCCGGGCTACGGGGAGCAGGCGCTCGAATACACGCAGGACCGGCTGCTCAACGACCCCTACGCCGACGCGCTGGAGCAGCAGTACAAGAACACCCAGAGCCAGCAGCCGGGTGAGCAGTACATGAACCAGAACCTCGGGACGCTCGACGGCCCGGGGCAGGGTGACCAGTACTGGAATCAGGTCCAAGGCCAGTTCAACAACCCCATGGCGGGCGAGCAGTACGCGCGCCAGGCGACGGCGAACTTCCAAGCGAACGGGCCCGCGTCTGCCTTCTACGACCAGTCGATGGGGCAGTACGACCAGATGACGAACTACTCTGGCCCGCAGAACACCCAAGGCCAGTACGGGCAGACGCAGGGCGAGCTCGCGGGCGGCAGCCAGGGCGAGCGCGGGCTCGGGCAGATTGCCGGGCAGTACGAGCAGAACGGCAAGTACACGGGCCCCAACAACGCCGCCGGGCAGTACGGCCAGAGCGCGGCGTCGATGGCGGGCGGCACCCAGGGCGAGCAAGGGCTGAACCAGCTCGCGGGGCAGTACGGCGCCAAGGGCACTTACTCCGGCGCGAACAACGCGATGGGTCAGTACCAGCAGAACGCGGCGAGCGGGCCCCTCGCGGGGCAGTCCTTCTTTGATTCCGTGCAGGGGCAGATGGGAACGAAGGGCACGTACTCCGATCAGAACCGCGCGGGCGCTCAGTACGAGCAGACCCAGGGCGCGTTTGGCGACATGCCCATCGCCGAGTTTGACCCGTTCTATGACCGGGCGCGGCAGCTCGGGGTGCAGGCCTACAACCAGGGCGCGGCGGGGCGCGGCGTCTACGGGTCGAGCGAGGCTCTGTCCGGGGTCGGCAACGTCATCACCGACATCGAGGCGCAGCGGGCAAACCGCTCGTTCGACGCCGAGATGCAGCGGGCGCAAGAGCAGCGGGCACGCCAACAGCTGCTCGGCGAGCAGGCGCGCATGGGCGACGTCTCCAGCCTCGACGCCTTCGGGGCGAACCTCAAGGGGCTCGACACGTTCGGCAACCTGGCGAAGACCGCGGGCGAGCAGACGCTCGGGCAGCAGACCATGCTCGGCAACCAGGCTCGGGCGAGCGACGTGTCGGCGACGGATGCGTTCAACGCGAACCTCGCAGGCGTCGAGACGTTCGCGGGCGTCAACAACATGGCGGGCAACCTGGAGCTCGACCGGAACAAGACGCTCGGCGACATGAGCCGCAACGCCGACCTCTCGGCGACGGACGCCTTCCGCAGCAACCTGGAGGGCGCGAGCACCTACGCCAACATCAACAACATGCAGGCGAACCAGGCGCTCGACCGCAACCGCCTGCTCGGCGACATGGCGAACAACGCCGACAGCCAGGCGCTCGGGGCGCAGAACAGCAACATCGCCGGCATGCAGGCGTTCGGGCAGATTGCCAACAACGCCGACCAGTCACAGACGGACCGCTACAAGGCGACCACCTCGGCGATGGACAACGCCGACCGCACCGGTCTCGACCGCATGAAGACGGGCGCCGACATCGCCTTCGGGGTCGACGACGGAGCGCGCGAGGACTACACGGCGAGCAACAACGCCGCAAACAACGCGGCCCAGCTCGGGCTCGACCGGAACCGCCAGGGCGCGGACATCGCGAGCCAGGCGTCGCGCAACGACCTGGAGCGCATCAACTCGTTCAATGAGACGGCCCAGGGCGCGGAGAGCCAGCGGCAGGCGCGACAGATTGCCAAGCTCGATTCGGTGGCGAGCATGTCGAGGGACCTGCAGAACCTGGTTGGACAGGGCATGGACAAGGTCATCGGCGGCAGCCAGGAAGACTTTGAAAACTGGTTCGAGGCCGAGATGCTCCCGGCGATGCAGGCGGCGGGCTACGACCAGCAGCGCATCGACGGTATCCGCAAGGACCTCAGCACTACGTTGGAAGTCGGGACCACGGTCGCGACCTCCGGGGCGAGCCAGGCGCCCAAGGTCGCGGCCAAGGCCACGCAGAAGGGCAAGAAGAAATAAGCCATGGCCATCGACACCGGCAGCATGCTGATGAAGCTCAACCCCCTCTCGGCGATCCAAGCGCCGGGCGGCGGGGGCGGCGGGGGCATGGAGCGCGAGCGGCTCCGGCTGATGCGCGAGCAGTTCGAGTACCAGAAGCAGCGCAACATCGAGGAGGACAAGCAGGCCCGGCTCAAGGCCAAGGCCGAGGCCGCCGCCGCCGCCGCCGCCGCGGAAGAGGCGCGGGCTGCCAAGCTGCTCGAATCGAAGCAGGCGGCATACGCCAAGTTCACGGAGCTCAACGGGCAGGGCAAGATTGAAGAGGCCCGATCGATGGTGCCGCTCATGAGCTCGCTCGGCATGGGCGTCGACCTGCTCGGCGAGGAGAATGGTCTGCCCGCCTACGCCATCGAGATGGACGCCGCCGCCGCCCAGAAGGCGGAGGACGAGCGCATGGCGCAGGCCTCCCCCTACGACACCGACACCCCGCCTGGCGCCTACGGCTCCATGGAGGAGGGCATGGGCGCCCCGGGGCCAGAGACCGCCGAGCAGTCGCTCAGTCGCATGGGAGCGCTCGGCTACCCGGCAAACGAGACGGGCAACCTCGACGACCCGAGCCTATCGCGCGGCCCTTCGCTCACCGACGAGGTGATGACCGTGGGCGGCCCGGAGCAGCTCGCGGGGGTGGACGCTTCGGTCACGGACGCGCTCACGCCGGGCGAGGGCGACGTGGGCTACGTGCCGAGCGAGTACGAGGCGCCGTCCGCTGGCGCCTACGGCTCCATGGAGGAGGGCGCGGGCTTCGATAGGCCCGAAGAGGAGCCACTGTCGGTCGAAGTGACCGCGGGCGGGGTCATGCCGGCGAGCTTGTCGAAGGGCGACGCCTACGCGCAAGCGCTCGACGCGGGCCAGCGGGCACGGGACGCGATGGGGCTGCCGGCGCGCGCTCCCGACGAGGAGGACTACACGGGCGCCGTCCCGAAGAACGTGCTCGACACGGGCGCGTCCTACGCTCAAACGCTCCGCCGTCTCGACCCGATGATGGCCGGGCTCGCGAGCGCCATGCCCGACGACGCTTCGAAGGAAGTGGCCACGAAGACCGGCGAGGCTCTGCGCCACACGGGCCTGCCGCTCACGGCCCAGCTCGACGCTTACGGCAAGGCCATCAACGAGCCCATCAGCGTGCTCAACGCTCAGACGGTCGCCAAGGGACAGCAGGAACGCCAAGACGGCTTGTCGCTGAAGGACAAGATCGGCATCCGCGAGGAGGGGTTCAACCAAGCGCGCGCGCGCTTCAACGACCAGAAGCTCCAGTCGGCAATCGACGCGGACTCTCTCGCCGAGACGATCAAGCAGCTGCTCGAAGACCCCGACCCGCTGAACGACATGCAGATCGGGCCGCTGCTCTTGGAGCTCAGCAACGTCAAGGGCACGCCGAGCGACACCGACCTGAACATCGCGCTCGGCATCCCGAAGGGCAGTCTCATCGACAAGGCGGTCGACGCCTTCGGGACGTGGGCAGCCGGCGGTATCCAGCGCCCGCAGAAGGACGCCCTGCTCGGATACGCCGCCAAGCAGAAGGCGCGCCAGCGCAAACGCCTGCAGGAATTCATGGGAATCGGCGAGGAGCAGACCAACGACCCGAACCAGCACGAGGAGGTGCGGGCGGGGTGGAAGAACTTCCTCAACACGATCCCGCGCCAGTACCGGGACGAATACGAGACGGAGAAGAAGAAGAAAGCCGCGGGCGGCAAGACGGCGTCGACCGGCGGGCGGCGCGACGGGGCGCTCGGGGTCGAGCTCGACCGGCTGGCGAAGGAGGCGGGCCTCAGCGGCGACGCCGTCCTGGCCACGGTCGGCGGCGAGAGCCAGGGCGACGCGGGCGCGGTCAACGGCTTCACGGGCAAGCACGGCGGCATCCTCCAATTCTCCAAAGACACGTGGGAAAAGGTCGCCAAGGCGGTCGGCACCCCCGACATCTCATGGGACGACATGCTCAAGCTCAGCCCCGTCGAGCAGGCGCCGTACGCCATCGCTTACCTCAAGAGCACGGGGCTCACCGACAAAGACGACGCGGGCGAGTACGCCATGGCGACGTTCATGCCGGACTACCGGAAGAAGCCCGACGGCTTCGTGCTCGGCGAGAAGGACAGCACCGAAATCTCCTTCGGCAAGGTCACGAAGGGCAAGGTGTGGGAGCAGAACCCATCGCTCCGTGACGGCGACAAGATCACCGTCGGCGGGGTCAAGGCCAAAGGCCGCGCGCGCGCAGCCAAGGGCGGGGAGACGGCCAAGGCCAAGGGCGACGCGCCAAGTAACGAGAGTCCCGCCGACAAGCGAGCGCGTGAGCTGCTCGAAAAGATGGGAGCAGGCTGATGGCATTGAGCGCCGAGGAGATGGCCGAGGTCGAGCGACTGCTCGCGCCTGGCTCCGGTATCAGCGACGAGGTTCGCACGCAGCTCTTGCAACGGCGGAGCGCCATGCAGGACGAGCACTTGAGCCGATCGGTGCCGGCGCCCGCCCCGTCCGGGGCCGAGCTCAAGCTCAACAACAGCCTCTCACTCCTCCCCCAAGCGCTCGCGGTTATGCCGGCGTCGACCCACCCGGGCGGCGACCAGGCAGCGGAAGCCGAATTCAAGGCCACGGGCGGCGCGTCCGCCAAGGGCTCCGTGTTCGTCTACGACGTGCCGCTGCAGCAGGCAAAGAAGGACCTGCTCGAAAACCCCGAGAAGGTCCGCGCGCTCTATCCGAACCTGCCGCCCGAGGAGTTTGTCACTCCGGAGGAAATCATGGCGATGGACCATGACAGCGACATCATGCGCACCTACCAGGACAAGGCATACCTGGACACGGCCGCCGCTGCCGCCGAGCGCGGGCTCACGGCGCACCGGTATTCCAAGACGCCTTGGCTGCAGGGCGACGGCGCCATGACCACGATGCAGAAGCTCGGGCTCAAGCTCGACATGAGCGGCAAGCCCATCGCCGACGGCATCACGACGTTCGTGATGGGGGTCGACAACATCGCCAGCTTCGGCGCGGCGCGCGCGGCGCACGAGACGGCCGACGCTCTCTTCCCGGACCAGCCCGCCGCGCCGCTCACCGGTGCCGATGAGCGCGACTTCTACATGCACCCGACGCTCGGCAAGACCCCGAAGTCGATGCAACCGAAGGACGCCGCCCTGCGCGTGGGCGGCGTGACGGACCCGAGCCTCAAGGAGCGCAACGCGCAGCTGGAGGAAGAAAACCCGTTCGCCTACTTCGGCGGGCAGGCGCTCGCGGCGCTCCGGGGGTGGGGCGTGGCCGGCGCTCTCTTCAACCGCGCGCTCGGGGTCGCTGGCGAGGGCGCGCAGATGCTCGGCGGGGGGCTCGCCGCCCGCATGGGCACGGGCACGGCGGGCGGCATGCTCGGGGCCTCGGCCGTCCAGGGCGCCCAGGACGCGGTCACGCTCGGGGCAAACGCCCTGCAGGGCGACGAGGCGCCGTTTACGGGGAGCGAGGTTCCGAGCCGGATGGCTCACGCGGCGGGCGTCGCGGCGCCGTTTGCGGCGGGAGGCGCAGCCGTGCAGTCGCTCGCGGGCGCGGGCGCGGACAAGATCCGTTGGGGCAATCGCTACGACGGCAAGGTCGGCAACCTCGAACGCGACGTGAAGGACATGGAGTTTCGCACCCTCCGTGGCCCGCGCTCCAAGAGCATCGAGAAGCTCAAGGTCGACGCCCGCAAGGCGGACAAAGACCCGGGCGGCATGCTCGCGCGCGAGGTGGCGCCCAAGGTCTCGGCCAAGCTGGAGGAGGACCTCGACGCCGTCTTCCCGCAGGTCGACAAGCAGAAGCGCGAATTCATCTCCAGCAACGAGGGCAAGCAGAAGCTGCCCGTCCGCAACCTCACAGAGAAGGCGGTTGAGAAGCTCCGCCATCACATGGAGTCCCACGCCGAGGGCGGCGTGCCGGACCCGGTGGGTCTGCCCGGCGCGGGCAACGAGGTAAAGCAAATCTTTAACCAGGAAATCACAGGCGTCTCTCTCTCGCCTGTCCCGGGCGCCATCTCGCTCTCCCCCGAAGAGGCGGAGGCGTTCCTGGTTCCGCTCCGGCACAAGGAGCTCATCCGATCGCGACCGGGCAAGGCGCCCAAGGTCGCGCCCGGCGCCGAGCCCCGCAGGCCTGGCGCGCTGGAGCCGCCCGCCCAGCTGCGTGTCGTTGGCGGAACCGAGGCGCCTCCGCCTTGGCTCGTGCCCAAGGACCCCCATCCAATGTTGAACAAGGGGGGCCGAGCAGAGCTGGAAAAGCTGAGTCGGCGCTACGAGCCAGGCAAGAAGATCCCACGCGAGGAATGGGACGAGTACATCGAGGGCCTCCGCGCCAGGCAGGCACCGGACTACAAACACAGCGAGGGCGGCCTGACGGGCGAACAGATCGCTCTCATCCGGCAGACAGTCGAGGGATTTGGTCAGCAGCCGGGGCACGTCGCGAAAGGCGGGCTGGACGCGGCGATAGACCGGCTCGCCGAGGACCCTCGGGCCGTTATGCGGGACCGCAACGCGACCGCCGTTCCCCGCAAGTTCCTGAAGGAACGAATGGACCAGGACACCGGAGTGCCAGGCGCTCCCGAGTCCGTTGCCAACGTGCCCGCCCGGCGCACCCCCAACATGGCGCCAGAGGCCACCCAGCGCTTCGGGGCGAAGGACTCAATCAAGGGGCGGAAACCACCGCCGCCCGAGCCGAAGAAGCCGCCCATGCGCGTGAGCGGCCCGGGGCGAGCCGAGGCCGAGGAGAGCTCGGGCTCGCTCGCTCAGACGCTTCGGTCTCGCGGCGTCGACCAGGTCTACGTCGTTCCTCGCCGGCACGACGCCGAGCACCACGAGGCGCTGCTCAAGACGATCGCGGGCTACCGGGAGCGGAACCCGTCCGACAAAGACCTCGCGGACCTCGACCTCGCGGCGCGCGTCGACCGGGACGCGCGCCCGCTCGGCGGCAAGCCCGGCGGGTGGTCTGCGCTCCAGAACCGCCACTCCGAGCTCATCGAGCGGGGCAAGGTCGCCAAGCAGCTCGGCGGAGGCGACGACTCGTTCAAGGTGCTCACGAGCTACGGGCGCGGGTCCAAGGGCGAGGACCCGACCAAGGTGGACCTCTTGCGCGACGTCGCCGACCGGGCGGGGGTGCGTGAGCAGCTCGACAAGATCCGTTCGCTCGACCCGTACGAAGACCTCGCGCGACAGTCGCGCTTTGAGCAGAGCCGGGCGCAGCCGCACCCGCCCGGGAAGATCAAGTCGACGGGCGACTTCCTCGGGGTCCGCGCGTTCCCCGCGCTCCGCGCGCTGGAGGGCCCGCTCGGGGTGGGAGCACGAGGCGGGCGAGCAGCGAACGTCGGGCGTGACGAGGCCGTTAAGGAAAAGCGCAAACACAAGCAGGACCGAAAGAACCCATGAGCTGCAAGACCATCATCCCATTCAAGCCAACGCAGACCACCAGCGGAGACGGGCTGCCGGGCGCGACCGAGGTCGTCACCCTGTTCAACTCGGTCACGGCGTTCGGGCCCAAGACCATCAACCAGGCGGCAAACCACTACTGGTTCACGTACTCGATTACGCCGAGCACGAACGCGACGGGCAACAGCGTGACGGCGCAGCACTCCAACGACGGTGGGGCGACGTGGCACGAATTCTATGCGTCGGCGTCGAACGAGCCCGTGGGCGACTCGACCACGTTCGTGGACGAGATCTTCATCGGGCCATTCCAGGACGTGCGCGTGCTGTTCACGAACGGCGCCCTGGCCCAGGCGAGCCTGTTCGCGGTCAACATGAGCCTCGACGCGGGCGAGCGCACCTCGCGGGGCTGAGCATGGGAGCGCGCGGTTCATTCAAGCCACGGAGCAGCACTCCGCCATTCTCCCCGAGCGACGTGAGCGCCGTCTCGGCGTGGCTCCGCGTGGCGAACGCGACGAGCGATGGCGACGGCATATCGAGCGTGCCGGACGTGCTCAATACCAACCCTGCCGTGCAATCGGTGAACGACCGGAAGCCCGTCATCGAGAACAGCGCCAATGGCCTGCCGTGCA